>Ga0070694_100000015_pt1 | contig 77125 bp, 86 predicted proteins | sample KBSK1251metaG_FD_65470 | JGI IMG/M metagenome (GOLD analysis project Ga0070694, IMG submission 65470) | Corn, switchgrass and miscanthus rhizosphere microbial communities from Kellogg Biological Station, Michigan, USA - KBS K1-25-1 metaG | ecosystem: Host-associated > Plants > Roots >...
GGCCAAGTGGGCGATCGTCGTGTCCTCGGTTTCGCCGCTGCGGTGGCTCACGACGCGCCCGTACCCGGCGGCCTTCGCCATGTCGGCGGCGCGCTTCGTCTCCGTGAGGGTCCCGATCTGGTTCACCTTGAGGAGGATGGCGTTGGCCACGTTGCGCCGGATGCCCTCCTGGAGGATGCCCGGGTTCGTGACGAAGATGTCGTCGCCCACGAGTTGGATCTTGTCGCCCAGTTTCTTGGTGAGCTCCTCCCAACCCGTCCAATCGTCCTCGGCCATGCCGTCCTCGAGGCTCACGATGGGGTAGCTGCGCACGAGTTCGATGTAGTGGTCGACGAGTTCGCCGCTCGTGAGGGGCTTGCCGTCGGGTTCGAGCACGTAGCCGCGCGCCTTCTCGTGGAACTCCGTCGCCGCGGCGTCGATGGCGAGGCTCACGTCGCGCCCCGGGTGGTAGCCGCCGGCGAGGATGCCTTTCATTGCCAGCTCGATGGCCTCCCGGTTGCTGTGGACCTGCGGCGCGAAGCCGCCCTCGTCGCCCACGTTCGAGCTCAGGCCGTTCTCGTGCAGGACGCGCTTGAGGGCGTGGAAGATCTCGCTGCCCATGCGCAGGGCCTCGCGGAAACTCTCGGCCCCATGGGGGACGATCATGATCTCCTGGAACTCGAGGTTGTTGTCGGCGTGGGCGCCGCCGTTGATGAAGTTCATGAGGGGCAACGGCAGGAGCGTCGCCTTGCCCTCGGACAGGTACGCGTGCAAGGGCTCCTTGCGTTCGGCCGCTGCGGCGCGCGCGACGGCCAGGCTCACGCCGAGCACCGCGTTGGCGCCCAGGCGGTTCTTGTTGGGGGTGCCGTCGTAGCGGGTGAGGAACTCGTCGAGGCCCACCTGGTCGCTCGCCTCCCGCCCGACGACCTTGGGGGCGATCTGTTCGTTTACGTTCATGACGGCCTTGCGCACGCCGCGCCCGTGGTAGCGCGTCTTGTCGCCGTCACGCAGTTCGAGCGCCTCGCGGCTGCCCGTCGAGGCGCCGCTCGGGACCGCGGCGCGGCCTGTGGCCCCGGAGGCCAAGGCGACGTCGACCTCGACCGTTGGATTGCCTCGGCTGTCCAGGATCTCGCGGGCGTGGACGCGCCGGATGGCCGTCATCGCCATACCCAGGTCCTTTCGCGATATAAACGACGCGGGACGCTTCAGGAGCCGGTCGCCGCGGCGGGCACGGCGAGCGTCGCCAAGACGCGCTCCACGAGGGCGTCCAGGACGTGGACGGCCGACTCGCGTTCATGGGCGCGGCAGGCCAGGACGGGCACCGCGGCGGGGATGCCCAACCGTTCGCGGATGGCCTCCGGCGTGAGCGCCCCGGGCGCGTCCTGCTTGTTGGCCGCGTAGACGACGGGGACGTGGCCGCCGGAGATCTCGTCGGCGAGGGTGCGCGCGCGGTGCAGTGTGCTCGGTCGCGCGCTGTCGACGACGGAGAGCACGCCGAGGGCCCCATGGCCGATCTGGCGGATGAGGGGATCGAAGCGTTCCTGGCCGGGCGTGCCGAAGAGGTCGATCGTGAGGCCGTCGCGGTCGATGCGTCCGTGGTCGAGGGCCACGGTCGTGCCGAGGTGTTCCACGTTCACGCCGGTCTCGCTCAACGTGTGCACGAGCGTCGATTTGCCGGCGCTGTACGCGCCCGTGACGAGGATCTTGGAGACGTGGGGCCGGATCCCGCCCGGTCGTTCCACGCGGAAGGGGAAGGCGCGGGGCGTCATCGCGCGGCCCCCGGCCTGCACGACCTGGAACACGTCGTGGCGGGCTCCGAGGACCTCCCGTCGGGCGAGCCGCACGACGGCGTCCACGCCGAGGAAGGTCTCGCGCGTGCCCGGTTCGTAGGCGCGGTCCGCGAGCGACGCGAGCAGTCGCCGGCCCTTCCAGGCGTCCTTCAAGGCGGCGAACCACGCCTTCGCGGCGGCCTCGCCCCACGCGTGGACGAGGCCCGTGAGGCTCTCGATGGCCAACGTCGCGTCGGGCAGGACCTGGCAGGCGTCGTCGATGTCCTTTCGTGCCTGCGAGGGGTCCTTGACCTCGCGCAGGTCGACGGCGACGACGGGCGTCGAGGCGAAACCCATGCGTTTGCGTTCGGCCTCGAACGACTCGGGCGAGCGCGACGTCGTCGCGTAGACGACGGAGCGGCCGGTCGCGCACGCGGCGTGCATGAGGAACGCGGTCGCGTCGGGGCCCACGGCGTGCAGGAAGACGACGTGCTGGGCGGGGCTCGTCGCGCCGAGTTCGTCGTCGAGGCGCCGGATGCCCGTGACGCTCGCGGCCGCAGCGCGTTCGGCCCGCGCGGGCCTCGTGGCCTCTGAGGTGCCCTTGTGTGGGAGGCTCATCGCGCCTCCGCCCGCGCCGGCTGGGCCTCGGCGGGCGGCGGCGTGGCCTCCAAGCGGCGACGGATCTCGCGTGCGACGCGACCGATGGGGATCCGGACCTGGTTCGTCGTGTCGCGGTCGCGCAACGTGACCGTGCGGTCCTTGAGCGAGTCGTAGTCGACGGTGAGAGCGAAGGGCGTGCCGACCTCGTCCGCGCGCGCGTAGCGGCGGCCGATGGCGCCCGAGTCGTCGAAGTAGGTGCGCAGGCCCTCGCCCTTGAGGCGGCCCTCGACCTTGCGCGCGAGGATGTCGAGGCCGTCCTTGGCCATGAGGGGGAAGACGCCGACCGTGAGCGGCGCCATCTGGGCGGGCAACTTGAGGAGCGTGTAGGGTTCGCCCTCCTTGACGGTCTCCCGGTAGTTGTGCTCGAGGATCCCGTAGACGAGGCGGTCCACGCCGAAGGAGGGCTCGATGACGTGCGGCACGAAGGTCTCGCCGTGGATGGTCTCGGTCTCCTTCTGGACCTGGAAGGCGTCGCGGGGCACGCGGTGCGTGACGCCGTCGACGCCCACGTCGAGGTGCGGCGCGGACTCGGCCTCCGCCGCCTGCGTGTCGCCGAGTTTCTGCAGGGCCTCGACGATCTTCGGCGCGTCCTTCTTGAAGAGCGGGCCGAGCTTGGCCGTGACGGCGACGATGCGGGTCCGGTCCCGCGTGACGGGTTGGTCGTACCGCCGCGTGGCCACGAGCGGCTTGCCGCTGTGGCGCCCGTGCTGCGACAGGTCGTAGTTGCCCCGGTCCGCCACGCCGACGCACTCGACCCACCCGAAGCGTTCGCTCAGGTACTCGGCGTCCCAGCAGTCGTTGGCGTAGTGGGCCATCTCGTCCTTGAGGTGCTGCCGGAACCGGATCCGCGCGGCGTCGAGGCCGATCGTCGTCAGCAGGCGGTGCACGAGGACCAGGTGGTAGCCGAGGGCGGCGTTGGCCACCATGCGTTTGCGCACCGCTTCGCCGATCGTGAGGGAGACGAGTTGCTGGTCCGTGTTGGGCACCATGTTGAGGACGGTGCCCTTGGCCTTGCGGAACCGCGGGAAGCCCTTCTCGCCCATCTGCGTCGGGTCGAAGAAGGCCTCGACCTCCATCTGGTTGAACTCGCGCAACCGGATGAGGCCCTGGCGCGGGCTGATCTCGTTGCGGTAGGCGCGGCCCAGTTGGACGGCGGCGAAGGGCAACTGCTCGCGGAAGTAGCGGTAGAGGAGGGCGAAGTCGACGAACATGGCCTGCGCCGTCTCGGGACGCAGGTAGCCCACCTTGCTGGTGCCGGGCCCGATGTGGGTGCGGAACATGAGGTTGAAGTTGGCGGCCTTCTCGAACGTGGCGTTCCCGCAGTTGGGGCACGTGAGGCGCTCGTCGAGGTTCTTGCCCCGGAACCACCCGGCCTCCTCGTTGTGGCCCTCCTTGACGCCCATGCCCGCGCCGGTCGCCGCGTCCGCCTGGTCGAGGGTCTTCGTGCGGATCTGCTCCGCCTCGCCCACGCTCGGGTGCTCCTTGATCTGCCGGACGAGCGAATCCAGGAGCGCCGACATGCCCTCCTTGGCTGGCCCGGGCATGCCCGATTTCTTCACCTTCTCCGTGATGCGCTCCAATTGTTCGGGCAGGAAGTGGTCGGCGCGGTAGCCGGAGCCGCACTTGCGGCACGAGAGGACGACGTCGCTGAAGTGGTCCACGTGGCCGCTGGCCTTGAGGACGGGTTCGACGGTGATGGCGGGCGTGTTGATCTCGGCGGCCCCTTCGCCGACGACGTAGAGTTCGCGGAAGCGGGACTCGATCGAGGCCTTCAGTTGGGCGCCCAAGGGGCCGTAGTCGTAGAAGCCGGCCGCGCCGCCGTAGAGCTCGAACGCGGGGTAGAGGAAGCCGCGTCGCTTGGCGAGGTCGAAGACCTTCTCGTAGACGCCCTCCGCCATTGCGGCCTTCCCGAACCTGGTCCAACATAAAAGGGGTCCGGGTCGGGCGGTCGCTTCGCGGCGAACTTCGGCCGCGCGCGTCGTCGGCCTACCGCGGAGGCGGCGCGGGCAAGAGGGCAGCCAGGACGTCCGATTCGCTCAAGAGGTCGATGATGTGGCCCTCGTCGGCGACGATGGGCACGTGGTGGACGGCGCCCCCCAGGAAGAGGTCCACGGCCTCCTGCAGGGCCGCGTTGGGCCCCAGGGTCTCGACGTTCCTGCGCGCGATGGATGCAACGGGGACGTTGGGCAACTCGAGCGAGCGGGAGCCGTGCCGGACGCTTCGCTCCTCGCGCAGGCCCTCCCACCGCCAAGCGTCGGACTCGGCGGCGAGGCCCGCCACGGACCTGACGGTCGTCTCGGCCACGCGCATGTGGGCGAGGATGTCTCCGTCGGTGACGAGGCCTGCGAAGCGGCCGTCGTCGTCGAGCAGCGGGAGCGCCGTGGCGCGGGTGACGCGCAGGACCTCGAGGGCCACGTTCGTGGGGGTGGCCTGGTGCACGGGCACGAGGCGGCGCGAGAGGAGCGAGGCGACGTGGCCGTTGGGGATGGGGATCCCCGTCAGGAGTTCGCGAGGGCTCAGCAGGCCCACGAGGTCGTTGGCGCCGTTGACCACGGGCAGCACGCGCAACCGGTGTTGGACGACGAGCCGGGCGGCCTCGCGCAGCGGCGCCTCCGGGTAGGTCGTGGGCGGGTTGGGGTCCATGAGGAGGGCCACTTGCGCCTCGTCGGGTTGTTCGAAGACGTGTTGGCGCGTGACGACGCCCACGAGCTTGCGCGTGTCGCCCTTCACGACGGGAAAGCCCGCGTGCCCGCGCGACCGGAAGAGGGCGAGCAGTTCGCGCCGCGTGGCGGGGACCGTCGCCGCGACGGGTTCACGGACCATCTCGTCCTTCACGCGCGGCATGGCTTCACGTCTGCTTCGACCGGACGACGAGGACGGGGCAGGGGGCGTGGCGCACGACGTCCTCCGCCACGCTTCCTAGGAGGAGGCGGCTCAGGCCGCGGCGTCCGTGCGTGGCCATGACGATGAGGTCGTCCGCGTGCGCGGCCTTGACGAGTTCCTCCTCGGGCACGCCTTCGAGGATCTTCGTCTCGACCTTCACGCGCGCCTTGCCGGCGCGTTGGCGGACGCGGTCGAGGACCTTGGTGGCTTCCTTCTCGAGGATGCTGCGAAGGTCCACGAAGAGTCCTTCCGTGGGGTAGGGTTCGAGGGCGCGGACGTCCACGACGTAGACGCACACGAGGGGCACCTTGAGGAGCCTGGCGAAGTCGAGCGCCTGCTCGAGCGCGGGCTCGGCATGCTTCGAACCGTCGGCGGGGAAGAGGATTCGGTCGAACTTCTTCATGGGATTCGTTCCAGGACGATGGGGGGCGCGTCCCAACGGACGTGGTCGGACGCGTTCAGTGGAAGCACGCGCACGCGACGTCGCGCGGCCGGGGCCTCCGAATCGCGGTCGAGCGCGTTTATAGCTTTCTCCGGCGGCGTCGTCAACGCCCGGAAGAGTTCGTCGTCTTCCAAGTCTGGATGGCGGCCATGGAGCCGGCGCGCCTCGTCCACCGGGTCCGCGTGGCCCAGCATCGCGTTGTCGGTGCCGAGGTACCACGGGATGCCCATGGCGACGAGGCGGTCGGCCGCGCAGGGGACGTGAAAGAACTCGTTCGACGAGGGGCAGACGGCGACGGGGGTGCCCGCGTCGGCCACGAGGCGCAGGTCCGCCCGCGTCGCGGCCCCAAGGTGGACGAGGAGGTCGGGGTCGAGGCCCAGAATGTCCTCGAGGTTCTCCGCCTCGCCTTCGCTCGCGTGGAGCGCGAACGGCTTCCCGCGCCGGTGCGCGGCCTCCGACAACGCGGCGCATGCGTCAAGGCCCCAATCCTTCACGCCCGGGGCGCCGACCCCGTCGGCCGCGGCGACCAGCGAATCGACCTCCTCCGCCTTCGCGGGCGTCTGGGCCGGCCGCCCAAGCAGAAGGAGCCGCGGGCCGTCCTTCGTCTGGGCTCCGCGCGCCAAACGGATGCCGTCCTCGCCCTGTTCCCGGAAGTCGAGCAGGCTCGAGACGCCTGCGCGGCGCGCGGACTCCAGGTGCCTTCGGATGCCGTCCTGTATCGTCTCGGGCTTCGCCGCGCTCAATCGGCGATGCTTGAGGCCGCTGCCGGGTGCCACGAGCTCTTCGAGCGACCTCGGAAGGTCACTGCCCAGGAGGAAGGCGTCACCGACGTGCGTGTGGTAGTTGTGCACGGTGTCAAGAAGGACGGCGCCGACGGCGGCGCGCGGGCTCTGTCCGCCGCCTTCGTCCACGATGCGGCCGGCCTCGGCCGCGATCCAGCCCTCGCGGACCTCGCCGTCGACCCAATGCGGCCCCGCATAGACCTCCACGCAGGACGCCATGCCGTCGCGGCTTGAAACGGTTTGGTGCGCCCGTCAATCCTTTAGCGCCTCGCCCGTTGGCCGCGCGTGGCTCGCCGCGGGCGTCACGTACTGGCCCTGGACGAGGGCACGACGGGCACGACAGCCTGCGTCTTCGACGAGGCGGGGCGCCTCGTGGGCAAAGGCTACACGGAACTGCGCCAGCACTATCCGCGGCCCGGCTGGGTCGAGCACGACCCCGTCGAGATCTGGCAGAAGACGAAACGTTCGGCGAGGGCCGCCCTGCGCGTGGCCAAGATCACGGCCCGCGACGTGGCGGCCATCGGCATCACGAACCAACGCGAGACCCTCGTCGCGTGGGACGCCCGTACCGGCAAACCCCTCTCGCGCGCCATCGTCTGGCAGGACCGCCGCACCGCCGCCCTGTGCGAGAGGCTGCGCCGCGCGGGGGACGAGGATTGGGTCGCCAAACGCACGGGCCTGCGGTTCGACCCCTATTTCTCCGGCACGAAGCTCCGATGGTACGTCGAGAACGACCGCGCGGTCCAGCGGGCCCGCCGCGCCCGGAGCCTGCGCTTCGGGACCGTCGACAGTTGGCTCCTTTGGAACCTCACGGCTGGACGCGTCCACGGCACGGACCCCAGCAACGCCAGCCGCACCCTCCTCCTGGACCTGCGCACCGTCGACTACGACGAGGAACTCCTGCGCCTCTTCGGCGCCCGACGCGAGGAACTCCCGACGGTCCTGGATTCGAGCGGCGACCTGGGCGAGGCCACCGCCGACTTCGTCGGGCGCCCCCTGCCCGTCACCGGGATCGCCGGCGACCAGCAAGCCGCCCTCTTCGGCCAAGCATGCTTCCGGCCCGGCCTCGCCAAGAACACGTACGGCACCGGTTGCTTTGCCCTCGCGAACACGGGCACGAGGCCCGCGCAGGCCCGCGGCGGACTCCTCTCCACGGTCGCCTGGCGGATCGGGCGCCGCACCCACTACGCACTCGAGGGGGCCGTCTTCATCGCGGGCGCCGTGGTCCAATGGTTGCGGGACGAACTCCAGATCATCCGGCACGCGCGCGAGACCGAGGCCCTCGCGCGGTCGGTGCCCGACACGGGCGGCGTGATCCTCGTGCCCGCCTTCGTGGGGCTCGGCGCGCCCCACTGGGACCCGTACGCGCGCGGACTCCTCATCGGCCTCACGCGGGGCACGAACCGCGCCCACATCGCGCGCGCGGCCCTCGAATCCATCGCGTTCCAGAGCGCCGAAGTCGTGGAACTGCTCTCGCTCAACGCCAGCCGTCGCGTCCGCACGCTGCGAGTGGACGGGGGCGCCGCCGAGAACAACTTCCTCCTGCAACACCAAGCGGACGTCCTCGGGATCCCGGTCGAGCGCAGCGCCATCCTGGAGACGACGGCCGTGGGCGCCGCGTACCTGGCCGGACTCGGTGTCGACGTGTGGCGCGAGGCGGACCTGGCCCGAAAGTGGCGCCTCGGCCGCCGGTTCGAGCCGCAATCGACGCCCCGTTGGCGCAAGGAGAGGCTCCATGCGTGGCACGAGGCCGTTCGACGAAGCGAACGCTGGGCGGCGGACTAGCCGTCAAGGGACGGCGAGGCGCAGGAGCCCGAAGGCCACGAGCAGCGTGGCGACGGTCACCGGGAAGCCGACGCGGAAGAAGTCCCAGAACGGGACGGCCACGCCTTCCTCTTCGGCTTTCTCGGCGACGATGATGTTGGCCGCGGCGCCCAGGATCGTGGCATTGCCGGCGAGCGTCGTGGAGGCGGCGAGGGCGTACCAGAGTTGCTCGGGGCCGTCGGGGCCGACGAGGGGGGCCAGGAGGAGCGTCGCGGGCACGTTGCTGATGAGGTTGCTGATGATGGAGGCGAGGAGGCCGAGGCCCCAGACCTCGTGGATGGCGCCGGCGCTCGCCGTCTCGAGGCCGTCGAAGAGGGATCGGAGCACGCCGCTGACCTCGACGCCCTTGAGGACGACGAAGAGGCCGACGAAGAGGAGGATGATGCTCCAGTCGACCCGGCGGAAGAGGACGCGGGGGCTCGCCTTGCCGACGACGGGGGCGAAGAAGACGAGGAGGCTCCCGCCTGCGAGGGCGAGGAGGGAGAGCGGGATGCCGAGGCGGTGGCTCAGGAGGAAGCCGACGAAGAGGAGCGCGACGACGGCGAGGCCGAACACGAGGAGGCGGGGCTGCTTGAGGGAGGCGTCGCGTTCGAGGGGGGCCACGCGTTGGGCCTCGAAGGGCTTGCGGAGTTCGTCGCGGTAGAGCCACAGGAAGAGAAGGCTCGCGACGAGGAGGCAGGCGGCGGCGACGGGGACCATGACGAGGGCGTACCGGGCGAAGGGGATGCCGCTCGCGAGGCCGATGTAGGCGTTCTGGGGGTTGCCGACCTCGGTCGCGACGCTGCCGATGTTGGCCGTCGTGGCCTCCACGACGAGGTAGGGCAACGGGTTGATCCGCAGGAGCCGGGCGCTGCGGACGATGATGGGCGTGAAGAACAGCACGACGGCGTCGTTGAGGACGAGGGCGCTCAGGACGGCCGTGGTGAGGCCGATGCCGAGCAGGAGTCGACGTTGGCTCTTCGAGTGTTCGACGACCCAGAGGGCGATGTGCTCGAAGAGGCCGGTGGCCTCCAACGTGACCACGACGAGCATCATGCCCACGAGGAGGAGGATCGTGTTGAGGTCGATGGCGTCGATGGCGTCCTGCGGCGTGACGACGCCGAGGAGGATCATGAGGCTCGCCCCGAGGAGCGCGACCGCGGGCCGTTCGAGGGGGACGTGGGCGAGGCGGCGCAGGGAGATGAGGAGGTACGTGGCGAGGAAGATGGCGAGGGCGAGGAGCAATCAGGCGTCCATGGGGGGCCGCGCCATAACGGCTTCGAAGCGTCACGCGGGGCTTCGTCGCCAGCGCCGGATGGGCCAACCGCGCCGTCGCGCGTGCCACGCGAGGGCGAAGCCGGGGTTGACGGCGACGGGGTGGCCGGCCATGCGAAGGAACGGGATGTCGCTGCGGTGGTCGCTGTAGGCGTAGCTTCGCGGCAGGCTCAGGGCGTGGCGGTGGGCGTAGTCGCGCACGGCCTCGGCCTTCTCCTGGCCCCACAGCGGCCCTTGGATCTGGCCGTCGAGGACGCCGCCGGGGGCCGCGAGGTCGATGGCGATGACGTCGTCTACGGGGAGGTGGCGCTTGATGGGTTCGATGAGGATGCGCATCCCCGTGCTCACCACGATCACGGGGCGGCCGGCGGCGCGGTGGGACTCCATCTCGGCGCGCGCCTCGGGAAAGAGGCGTTGGCCGACGACCTCGTCGACGAAGTCGTTGGCGAGGCCGCGAAGATCGTCGATCCGCAGGCCCTTCATCATCGTGTACGCCTTGCGCAGGAGGCGGCTGCGCTTGACGAGGCGGGCCTCGCTCGCGAGGCGCAGGAACGTGGCCTCGGCGTAGATGCGTCCCAACCAGGCCTCGAACGCGATGTTGCGTCCGGCCCACCCGAGGGTGCCACGGGCCTCGTCGCGCAGGCGGCGGCGCCGGATGCGCAGGAGTTCCTTCCCGAAGAGGACGCCCGCGTCGCCGTCATGGACCGTGCGGTCGAAGTCGAAATAGGCGGCCGCGCGCGGTTCGTCCACGCTCAACCTCGCAGGTGGTCCCGCAGGAAGACGAGGCAGCGCTCGACGAGTTCGGGGCTCCGGCGGTCGCCCGGCATCGAGTGGCCGCTGCCGTTGAGGACCGCCATCTCCTTGGGGCCGGCCAGCGCCTCGTACACAGCGCGGCTCGAGGCGTTCTGGACGACGCGGTCGTGGCTGGCCAACACGACGAGCGTGGGGGCCTTGACGTGGCTGGCGAAGAGTTCGCCGTCGAGTTCGTGGACGATGGAGTGGTAGTTCTTGACGGGGATCGTGCGCTGGAGGAACCGGTCGCGCTTCGCGCGTTGGACGGCGCCGGGGTCCTCGTAGAGGCGTCGGTAGTCGACCTTGTAGGGGACCCGCAGGCCGCGCTTGTGGACGAGGCGCAGCGGGGCGTGGACGAGGCGGGCCGCGTTGTAGCCGACGAACTCGGGAAGGCTCATCTCGTCGCGGGCGCGGCGCATGGGCGCGAGGGCGATGACGCACTTGGGGTTGAGGGCGGGCGCGGCGCCCAGGGCGAGGGTGGCGCCCATGCTGTGCCCGAGGAGGGCGAGGCGGTCGGCGTCGACGCCGTACTCGTTGCGGACGGCCTCGACCGCGCCGTTCATGTCGGCGGTGGCGCGGGCCAGCGACTGGATGCCGCGTTCGCCTTCGCTCTCGCCGTGGCCCCGGAAATCGATGGTGAGGACGGCGTAGCCGGCCTCCGCCAGTCGGGCGGGCAGGCCGTACCATTCGGTGCGGCTCGAGGCCAGGCCGTGCGTGGCCAGGACGAGGGGGACGTGGCGGCGTTTGGTCCCCGGCGGTTCGTGGAGAACGCCGCGGACGAGATCGCCGTCGACGCGATACTCGACCCGCTTCACGACGCGAGCGCAGCCGGCCCATCCAGAAAACCTTATTGGGACGCGTCGGCGGTCCCGGCCCCGGGGCAGTCAGTGACCGAAGAGGACGGCCAACGGTTCACGCTCGAGGGCGCTCGCGTCTACCTGCACGTCGTGCAGCACGGGTCCGAGCGCATCGTCCACCTGGACGTCGACCACCCCGACCTCAACCACATCCTCCAGCCCAAGGAGGCCTCCTACGTCGGCGGCAAGGAAGGCGGCCTCTACATCGGGCTGCGTTCGAAGCAGGTCGAGCGCGCCGAGGACTACCTCAGGGACCGCGTGCCCGACTGAGCGGCCGGGCGGGGACGCCGCCCACGAAGCCTTCCACGTCGGCGTTGACGAGGCTCATCGCGCTCACGGTGGTCCCGGGCGAGATGGTGACGCCGGCGAGGATGGTCGAATTGGCGCCGATGGAGGCGTCGCGGCCGATGCGCACGGGGCCGACGCGGTATTCGCGGTTGAGGTACTCGTGGCAGAGGATCGTCGTCTGGTAGCCGATGAGGGCGTTCTCCTCGATGGTGATGTGTTGGGGGAAGAGGACGTCGAACTGGGCGTCGAGGCCGATGGCGACGCGCCGGCCGACCTTCATGCCGGTCAGGCGCAGGACGCCGCGCTTGGCGGCGAACCAGGGCAGTCGCTTGCTGAGGCCGATCCAGAACCAGTTCCACGCGACGCGCCAGCGGCTGACGTCGCGGAAACAGTAGAGGAGGCTGTTGGCGGGGCCGCGGCTGGGACTCGACTTCAGGTTGCGCCGGGCCATGCCCGGGGAGGCGTGGACTGTGCCAAATGAGTTGCGGAACTAGGCGGGCTCGTTGAGGCTGCGCAGCATCCACGCCATCTTCTCGTGCTGGCGCATGAAGCCCGTCAAGAGGTCCACGGTGCCCTCGTCGCCGGCGTCCTCGCAGGCCTGCACGTCGTCCCGCAGGTGGCGGATGATGGCCTCGTGGTCGGCCACGAGTTCGTCGATGATGGCTTGGCCGGCCTGTTTCGTCCCGTCGGCTTCCTGCAGCCGCGTGTTCTCGAGGAACTTCCCGAAACTGCCGTCGGGGCGTCCGCCCAGGGTGCGGGTGCGTTCGCCGACGGTGTCGATGATGCCGTCGAGGGCCTCGACCTGTTCTTTCAGGAGCCCGTGCAACGTGTAGAACATGGGCCCCTGGACGTTCCAGTGGTAGCCCTTGCTCTTGATGTAGAGTACGTTCGCGTCGGCGAGGATCCGGTTCAGGTGTCGGACGACCTCGCGTTGGTCGTCGATGCCGAGTTCCACGCGTTCGGGTCCTCTGGATTGCAATCGTGCGCCGTCGCCGCGGCGCGCGTGTCGGGTCGTTTGCGCCATCTGCTCTCCTCGGTTTGATTTACCCGAGGCGAGGCACTAAAAGGGCTTGGTAACCTAGTGCTGGTGGCCGGCGGCTGGCAGGACCGTGGGGTCCCACTTGACGGTGTAGACGCCGGTGTGCAGGTCGGCGCCGTAGGCGATGCCGTTGTGGACCTCGACGTCCATCGTGTTGGGCAGTTCGTGGATCTTGAAGCCGCCGAAGCACGCCGGGTTGGCGGGCAGGGGCGCGGCGGCCTGGCTGGAGCCGGGCTTGTAGCCGCCGTTGTCGTCATGCGGCAGGATGAAGCCCATGATCTGGGGCTGGTGCGCCTTCTCGAGCGTGCGGATGTCGAGCATCCAGATGCCCGCGTGGTAGTGGGCCATGTAGATGATGCCGTTCTCGAGGCGGGGGTTGTGCGTGCTGAAGGCGAGGCTGGGCCCGTTCTCGCCGCCGGCGTCGGCGGGCGCCTGGGCGGGGTTCTCGTACGTCGCGAGGAGTTCCATGGCCTGCAGGTTCGTCGCGTCGAGGATCCACAGCGGGCTCGTCATCTGGCCCCAGTCCTCGCTCTCGAGGGCGAGGATGCGGTGGCCTTCGATGAGGTCCATGGAGACGGCGTGGACGTAGTGGTTCTTGTTGTCGGGCGGCGTCCACGTGCCCACCTTCTGGGGCTTGGCGGGCTCGCTGATGTCGTAGACGTTGAGGTCGGTGACGTCGGCGATGTAAAGGAGGGGCTTGCCCAGCAGCGGGTCGTCGTAGGCGGCCCCGTCGTGGGCAATCGGGACCTGGCCCACGGGCTCCAGCTTGCCGGCGGCCGTGTCGATGGCCCAGATGTTCCGGCCGCTCGAGGTCGCGTCGCCGCCGAGGGTGTACGCGTAGTCCGTGCCGCTGACGCGGTGGATGATGACGCTGTGGACGCCCGTGGGGTCGGGCTTGTAGTCGGCGAGCTTGGGGTTGGCCTTGTCGCGCACGTCGATGAGGAAGAGGCCGGGGCCGAAGGGGTTCACGTGGTTGGCGCAGTCGATGGACTCCGTGCCGAGGACGACCCAGTTGGCGTCGTCGGTGGCTTCGACGCTGCGGTCGCCGCCCACGTTGCCGGGCAGGGGGAAGTGGCCGGTGAATTTGGGTTGTTCGGGGTTGGCGAGGTCGAACACGTAGAGGCCGCCGTCGACGTCGGCCGCGAGGCCGTAGGCGCCGACGAAGAGCCACCCGTTCTGCACGTCGACGACGTGGGCGCCGCTCGACTTGACGGCGTTGCCTCCGAGGGCGTCGTGCGCGAGTTGCTTGACGTGGAAGGCGAGTTGGTGGTTGGCCGCCACCGCGTGGTCGTGGTTGCGGATGAAGGGGTCGACGTAGCCTTCGAGGCTGTTGACGACGTCGTTGACGGGGCCCGGCGTGATGGGCGCGTTCGTGTTCTCGAGGCAACCCGCCAGGGCGATCGCAGCGAGCGTCGTGGCCACAAAGAGGGGGAACCGCATCGGTCGAGCCAACCCTAACCTACGTCGCAAGCGAGTCGGGGTGCATAAAAAGGTTGTGTCAAACCGCGTGGCGGGAACGCCGCGGTCGCGTCGGAACGTCACATCGGGACGATCTTGACGCCGGGCAGACCGGCAAAGCCTCGATCCGTCGTAACGAAGACGGCGCCCAGTTCTCGGGCGGTCACGTATCCGGCGGCATCGGCATAGGAAAGGCCGCGGTCGTGCAGGCGCGCCCGTAAGCGACTCGCCTCGAAGATTCGCGGCCGGGTCAGACCCTGCGCGACGCCGGATAGTCGGTCGTACGCCTCCTCGGCGAGTTTTCCCTTGCCTTGCCGGATGAGGAGATGCACGAGCTCGTAGAGGTTGAGAAGTCCGGTCTGGACGTCCGCGCCCGACTCGGCCGTCGAGGGCTGGGCGAGGCGTCGCAGGAGGACCGGAGTATCGAGGAAGAGGATTAGTCGTTGTCCCATCCGGAGGCAAGCTCCTTCTCGGCGGCGTCCCAGTCGAGGTCGCTTAGTTCCTCTTGGAACATGCCTGCGATGTCCTCCATCCGAAGGCCCGCAGGCTCCAGCCTGAGACGCACTGGATCGCCAGGTGCCAGGCCGTTGCGTCGGGCCACGTCGGCCGGGATGATGACACCCAACGAACTGCCCCACTTCTTGATGCGGGCCGTGATTTCGTCCACGAAGATATTGGAGTTATACGCCGATATAACCTCTTCGGGTACTCGCCTTTCATCCGCCATCGACCCCAAATAGGTGACCCCATTTGCCGCGCGCATGCGCCGGCGGAACAAGGGAGCCGAACGGGAGCTCGCCCTCGAGCGCGTGCGGCGCCTCTTCGTCCTCGCCCAGCAGGCGACGCCCGAGGATCCCAAGCTGGCCGAGCGCTACGTGCGCCTCTCGAGGCGCATCGCCATGCGTTATCAGGTCTCCCTGCCGCGCGACATCCGCCGCCGCGTCTGCCGCGGCTGCGACGGCCTCCTCCTGCCCGGTCGATCCGCGCGCGTGCGGATGACGAACGGGCGCGTCAGCGTCACGTGCCTGCGCTGCGGCGCCGTCAAGCGCTACCCCTACTCGAAGGCGGTGACGGCGTGAGCCAGGTCCCCGTCACGCTCCAGTTCGGCAAAGACGCCCTCACGGACGAGTGGCTCGAGGAGTTCCGCGAACAGGTCAAGAGGCGCAAGGTCGTCAAGGTCCGGTTCCTCACGGGCGGGCGCGGCGAGAAGACGACGAAGGCGTGGGCCGAAGAGGTCGCCGCCAAGACGGGCGTGCGCCTCGTGGACGTGCGTGGCTTCACGGCCACGTTCGAGGCCGGCCGCGTCCGACCTAGCCCTTAGGCGGGCCATCCACGTTCGTGTTCGGCGGCCCCGTGCCGAATCGGATCACGACGAACTTGCCTTCGGTGCCAGACGGGTTGTTCTCGCGGTGGACCGTGTTCTTCGGCACGCGCACGAAGTCGCCAGGCCCGGCCTCGACGACGTCGCGGCCGCCGGGGCCAAACTCGAATCGGAGCTTGCCTTCGAGGATGTAGATGAGGCTCTCGTGGTCGCCATGGTGGTGCCAACCCGACGGCGTCTTCGGCGCGGACCGCACGTAGCCCGCCCAGATGCCGTCCCCGGAAAACGCCTCCTCACGGCTCATTCCCGGCGTCTGGGACGGCGTCGGGCGGCGTTCGGAGGCTTTGACGAGGGTGATGCGGGCCTCGGGCATGACCGCGTGGAGCGCCGCGACGGGGTTAAACCCGGCGGCGGAATCGGGACCCCATGACGATGTGGGACACCGTCGGCGGCCGGTTGGCCATCGTCGGTCTGGCCGGCCTCCTGTTCGGGCTCGTCCTCGTCCAATTCGGTCTCCTGACGAGTGCGAACACCCCCGGCGGGGGCGACGGTGACGAGCTGAGCCTGGTCGGCGCCTTCGTCGCCGCAGCCGGAATCGTGCTCGTCCTCGTAGGTGCCCTGAGCTCGAAGCTTCGTCGTCGCGATTTGGCGAACGAGCTTCCAGGCCCGCCACTGTTATATAGGGGACTCTTTTAACTCGCGCCTCTCGACCTATAGGTGACCCCATGACGACGGTCTTCGACGTCCCTGCCGAGCAACTCCTTCCGCGCGTGGCCACGAAGCTCGCCGCGGACCCCAAGTTCGCCCCACCCGCCTGGGCCATCATGGCCAAGACGGGCGTCCACCGCGAGAAGGCCCCCTTGAACCCGCAATGGTGGCCGACCCGCGTCGCGAGCCTCCTGCGCCGCGTCTACAAGGACGGCCCCGTGGGCGTCGTCCACCTCGCAGCCCAGTACGGCGGCAAGCGCGACCGCGGCAGCGCGCCCAACCGCGCCCGCATGGGCAGCCGCTCCATCGTGCGCGAGAGCCTCCACCAACTCGAATCCGCCGGCTACGTGCAGGCGATCAAAGGCAAGGGCCGCGTCGTGACAGCGCAAGGCCGGAAGCTCCTCGACAACACCGCGCACGAAGTCGCGCGGGAGCTCGAGGCCAAAGTGCCCGAGCTCAAGAAGTACTAGGACGGCGAGAGGCGTGGGCGACGACGAACTGGAAGAAATCCGCCGACGCCGCATGGCGGAACTCCAGCGCGCCCGGGGCCAGCAGGCCGCCGACGCCCACTACCAGGCCGCCGAGGAGGCCGCCGCGCGCGAGGAGCAGGAACAGCAGAAGGACGCCCTCCTGCGCCAGATCCTCATGCCCGACGCCCGCGAGCGCCTCGCGCGCCTCAAAATGGCGCGACCCGAGGACGCGCGGGCCCTCGAGTCCCAACTCATCCAGCTCGCCCAGAGCGGCCGCCTGCAGGGCCGCATCGACGACGCGCAGCTCAAGACAATCCTCGCCCGGTTGTTCCCGGGCCAACGCGACATCAACATCCGGAGGAAGTAATCCCGTGACCGCACGCAAGCCCGCTCCCCGCAAGCGCCGACTCCTGCGCGCCGAGAAGTCCAACCGCCGCGTCCCCGCCTGGGTCATGATCCGCACGTCGCGCCGGTTCCAGAAGCACCCGAAGCAGCGCTCGTGGCGCCGCAACAAGCTCAAGAAGTAGGTGAAACACGATGGCCGACAAGACGACCCAAGAGCTCGAGCGCATCTACACGATCCCCCTGCGCGAGGTCAAGTCCAGCCCCCGCAACCACCAGGCCGACCGTGCGATCCGCGCCGTGAAGCGTTACCTCTCGAAGCACATGAAGAGCGAGGACATCTGGATCGACGCCTCGGTCAACGAGGCCATCTGGGCCCGCGGCATGTACACGATCCCTTCGAAGATCCGCGTCCGCGCACGCCGCTTCGACGACGGCGTCGTCGAGGTCTCCCTGCCGGACGTCGAGGCCAAGGCCTCCATCCGCGCCGACATCAAGGCGCGCAAGGAGAAGAAGGACGACGAGAAGAAAAAGGAGAAGAAGGCCGAGGAGAAGGAGGAGGGCGAGGAGAAGCCCAAGTCCGAGAAGAAAGAGGGCTCGAAGGAGGCTGCGGGCGAGGGCGCCGGCGAGAAGACGAAGCCGACCCCCAAGACCGAGAAGACGGCCGAGCACGCGCCCAAGAAGCCCGAGTCCCCCAAGGCCCACTCCGAGACGAAGCCCGCCGCCAAGCCCGAAGGCGGCAAGCCCCCGTCGAAGGCGTAGAGGCGCCCTTCCCGTGCTGAAGCTGCTCAACTTCGCCGGCAACCCGAACGTCGGGGTCTTCGTGCGCGCCACCGAGACCCGGGCGTTCTGCCCGCTCTCCCTCACCACGACGGAGACGCGCGCCGTCGAAGAGGCCCTCCAGGTCGAGATCGTCTCCTCCAGCGTGGGCGGCACGAGCCTCGTCGGCTCGCTCATGGCCGCCAACAACCACGGACTCGTCGTGGGGGACCTCGCGACCCAACGCGAACTCAAGGTCCTCAAGGCCACGGGCCTCAAACTGCTCACGCTTGACGACCCCTTCAATGCGGTCGGGAACAACGTGCTCGTCACCGACCAGGGCGCCCTCGTCAACCCGGACTACTCGGACGAGGTCATCGCGCGCTTCGAGAAGACGTTCAACGTCCCCATCCACCGCGGCACGCTCGCGGGACTCGGCACCGTGGGCATGGGCGGCGTCGCGACGCCCGGCGGCGTCCTCGTCCACCCCAAGTCCACCGCAGAGGAACGCGAGAACGCGCGGCGGGCCTTCGGCCGCGAGGTCATGGTCGGGACCATCAACCACGGCACGGGCCTCATCGGCGCGGGCCTCGTCGCCAACTCGAAGGGGGCCCTCATCGGCGACGCCTCGACGAACATCGAGATCGGCCGCATCGAGGACGCGCTGGGCTTCCTGCCCGTTCCGCCCTCGGGCCGCTAGCATCTTATCCGACGGCGCCGTTCAAGGACGCGTGTACCGTCGCCTCGTTCCGTTCGCCCTGGCCCTCCTCGTCGCGGGGTGTCTGGACTCGCAACCCTCCTCGACGCCGACGACGTCGACGAGCGCGGGCGGCCACCTGCACGGCGGCATGAACATGAGCGGCGGCCACGACATGTACGTCATCGCCTCCGACCTCGCGGCGAACCCTTCCTACGCGTGGCGCTTCGACCACGAGACGTACACGTTCCCGCTCAACGCCCACATCAACGTCACGCTCAGCAACGCGAACGGCAACCAGTACGAGCACGCGCTCGTCATCGACGAATTCAGCGTCCACCTGGGCCCCATCGAGCAGAGCAAGGCGGCCAACGCGAGCTTCCACGCGTCCAAGGCCGGCTCGTTCAAGTTCTACTGCGACGTCGGCAACCACCGCACGCTGGGCATGGAAGGAACGCTCACAATCACGCAGTGAGCGAAGCCCCGGGTGAGGAAAGCATTATACCCTGCCCAAGGGGTTTCTTCGTGGGGTCGGTCAGATGGGTCGCCACCTACTCGTCGTCGCTGCGACAGTGTTGCTCTTCGCGTTGGCCGGTTGCGTCGACGGCAACCTCGCCAACGTCGCCGAGGACGGGATGGACCACGAGATGGCCCTCCCCATGTCCGGCCTCGACCTCCAACTCCAGGGTTGCCGCGAAGGCGGCGGCGTGAGCCTCTACAACATGCAGGAGGGCGAGACGGGACCCGTCGTGCCCTTCCGCAAGACGAGCATCAGCGACGACACGGGCAACCCGAGCGTCGCCTCGTACGGCCAACCGATCCCGCCCGGCGGCGCCACGTGGGGCATCTGGCACATCAGCTTCGTCTGCGAGGAGCACATCGTCAACGGCGTCGCCAAGGGCCCGCTCTCGGGCGGTTGGGTCGGCGTGCGCATCCTGCCGCCCGCGTGGGACGCGAGCGGCATCCAACGCCAGTACTTCGTCGCGGACCTCTCCTTCAGCGACTGGGACCTCGTCGAGGCCTTCAACGCCGAGGGCGTGCACGCCTCGCGCCTCTTGGACAGCCGCATCGACTGGGTCGCGCCCGACGTCGTGCACACGATCTTCGACGACGAGGAGCACGGCCTCTTCGAGACGCACGCGAGGATGAAGGATTACAAGGCGATGGAGACCGGGCCCATGCGGTTCTGGATGCTCATCACGATGGACGGCAGCCACGTCCACGACGTGAGCGGCAAGGGCACGTTCCGCCCCATCAGCTTCGACCTCACGAACTCGGGCGACGGCGCCCGCCACATGGTCGTCGACGGCACGGGTTGGCTCAGCCACACGCGCACCGACGAACACGGGGAGGTCCCCGGTGCGGCCGGCAACGTCGGCGGCCTCCTCTGGACGGGCTTCGACCGGTCCCTCGTGGCGGGCCCGGGGCCCCACGACGTCGTCCTCAACCAGACGTGGGTGCACTGAGCGAGAGCCGTTCGACGGAGCTCATGACGCTCAGGCCGGGCTTGGGTCCACCGTAGAAGACGTAGAGTTCGTCGTCGAGGACGCCCGCGCCGAAGCCGTGGCGCGCCTCGTGCATGGGCGGCAGCTTCAGCCACTCGTTGCTCGTCACGTTGTAGGCCTCGGCGGCGTCGAAGGTCTGCGTCCCGTTCTGTCCGCCCAGGACCACGACGTGCCCCCGCCAGGCGACGGCGGAGATGGAGCCGCGCAGGGTGGGCACGGGCGCGAGCCGTTCCCACTTCCCCTCCAAGGGGTCGAAGGATTCGGTCGCGTTCGTGTTCTCGTTGTGGCCGCCGGTGTCCCCGGCGACGACGTAGACGCGCCCTTCGAGGCCGACGCCGGCCGTGTGGTCACGCGGCGTGGGGATGGGGGCGTCGACGGTCTGCCAGAGGTACTCGCGCGGATCGTAGACGAAGACCTCGCGGGGGTGGTCGCCGGCCGGGTTGGTGACGCCGCCCGCGATGTAGAGCCGCCCGTCGAGGACGGCGCCCGCATGCGCCCCGCGCGGGCTGGGCAGGGGCGGGCACGCGATCCAGACGGGGTTCAGTTCGTTGATGACGTAGCACGTGGCCGTCGGGGCGAAGCCCTGCGTCATGCCGCCGGGGACGTAGAGGTTCGAATCGAGCTCGAGGCCGACGGCGTGGTGGATGGCCGTCGGGAAATCGGGACCCCGGGTCCACGTCTTCGTGCTCGCGTCGAAGATCTCGACGAGGTTCGTGGGAAGGAGGGCCTGGCTGTCCTGCGTGAATCCGCCGATGACGTAGAACCTGTGGCCGAGTTTGCCCACGACGACCTCCGTGCGAGGCGTGGGACCCGGTGGCAGGTTCTCCCAAGCATAGTCGACGACGGGGTGTCCGTCCACGGCCGGGCCCAGCGGGGCGTTCGTGGGCGGGCCGGGCTGGGGACCGCCTGTGCACCCGGCGACGAAGGCCAACGCGATGAGGAGAGCTAGGCGCGCCACGAACGGCCGGACGGGGTTCCAGGCTTAATCTCTACGCCGCCGGCGGCTTCGTTGGCGACGTTTTCTGGCCTCAGGCCGTCCGCTCCGTCTCGACCGTCATGTCGCCGTACCGCGGTTTTCCGACGGGCTCGTACGTCAAGAGGATCGCGCCTTTGGGAAACGCCTGGGACGTCGTCAGACGAAGGCTCGTGGGCACGGTCCCTTCTGCGAAAAGCCGCTTCCCGCTGCCCAGCAGCACCGGGTGCACCCAGAGGTTGAACCGGTCGACGAGGCCGTTGCGAAGTAGCGTCTGGACGAGGTTGCCGCTTCCGATGACGTGGACCTCGCCGTACTTTTGCTTGATGCGGGCCACGTCCTTCGGCACGTCGTCCTGGAGCTGCGTGGAATTGTTCCAGGCAAGCTTCCTTCGGGTGCGGGACGCGACGAACTTGGGCGCGCTGTTGAGCTTGTCGGCGATCCTGTCGACGTTGGCCGTGGGCCAGTAGTTGGCGAAGATGTCGTACGTCTTGCGGCCCAAGAGCAAGGCATCCATCCGCTCGATGTCCCTCGTGATGAGTTCGCCCGCTTCCTCGTCGAGGAGGGGCGCCTGCCAGCCGCCATGCCTGAAGCCGCCCTCGGTGTCTTCCTTCGGTCCGCCGGGCGCTTGCATGACGCCGTCCAGGGTCACGAATTCGCTAACAATGAGTTCGCCCAAGGTGTCACCGCGCCTTCAGCGGTCCCCCGAAGAAAAGGTTTCGGGAACTCAGGTTCAATGACGTTCAGCATGGGCGTGGAAGCCTCAGGCCAGCTCCTGCGCGAGGCCGATGAGGATTCCCTCGGGGCCACGGATGAAACACAGACGGTAGATGTCCTCGTACTGGGCGACCTCGCCCACGAGCTGCGCGCCGTGCGGGCGCAGGCGTTCGAGGACCGCGTCGATGTCGTCGACGGCGAACATGACGCGGCGGATGCCCAGCGCGTTCGCCGGCGGGTTCTTCGGTTCCGCCCTCACCGCCGGGGGCCGGTGGAACTTCGCGAGCTCGACCCCGCCGTGGCCGTCCGGCGGGCGCAGCATGGCGATCTCGGATCGCGCATTTTCCAAGCCGATCACCGCGTCCGCCCAGGCTCCCTCGACGATCGTCTGCCCTTCGAGCTTCATGCCAAGCGCAACGAAGAACGCCTTGGCCGCCTCCAGGTCCTCGACCACGACGAGGACGTTGTCCATCCGCTGGATCGTCACAGGCCGGAGCATGTCCATCGAACGCTTTAGCGCTCTTGGCCTGACTCGCCCTCAATGGACGAGGCGGCACGCGCTTTTCGAACAGGTCGCGGGTTTGGGAGCCCCGACCCGCCGACCCCCGATACGCTTAAAGAGGACTCCCTCCCTGCGACGGCCGATTCGTCATGGCCAAGAAGGTCTTCCGGGTCACGGGCAGCTACCGAGCCATCCACCACGAGCAGTCTTTCTCCAAGGAAGTCGTGGCCGCTGACAACGACGCCGCCCGCGAGTACATCCTGAGCCTCTTCGGCAGCAAGCACGGCGTGCCCCGCCGCTTGATCCAGGTCACGGACGTGCGCGAAGTCCCCGCCGACCAGGTCGAGGACGCCGTTGTGCGCTTCGCGGCCGGGTTGAAGGCCTGATGGCCGAGGCGGCACCTGAGGGCGCCACCGTCGAGCAGGCCCTTGCCGTCCTCGACAGCTACCACCGGCAGATCGAGGCTCTTTCCCGTCAGGTCCAGTTCTTGCAGGCCGTCCACGAGGAGACGCGCCGCGCCCGGGAGGCCCTTGAAGGCCTTCGCCAGGAGAAAAGCAACGAGGTCCTCGTGCCCGTGGGCGCCAACACGTTCATCCACGCCCAGGCCACGCGCAAGGACAAGGCCCTCACCGGCATCGGCGCCGGGTTGAGCGTGGAGAAACCGTGGGCGGACGTGGAGAAGCGGCTCACGGAGCGCGAGGCCGAGGTCCGGGCCGAACTCGAGCGCCTCTCCCAGGCGGGGATGAGGCTGCAGGACGAGGCCGCCGCGCTGGAAGAAGAGATCCAGGCCGCCATGCCCCAGGGCGGGCGCGCCTAGGCTCCGCTCGGGCTCAGAGCGGAGGGACCGGAGAAGTTGGGAGGGTCCCGTTTTCGGTCGTGGGGAGAGAGTCTACCACCAGGTGTATTCCATCTGGCTGGCATCGGGGGCCGCCGCGTCCGGGGCGGGCCGTGTCGAAGCCGTTTTCTTGGGTTCCATTCGAGTGCACCTTCCTTGGGTCGGTGAACCGGAAGTACGACCTTCCGACGTTAAGGGTCTTTCCTTTTGGGGGCGAGTATAAGGGTTGTGGCATTGTTTGATAACCCACCGTCTAGGGCGATTTGCGCTCGTGACCGTTCGAGCCCACTACCGCAACCTTCACAAAGGCCACGCGGCAAGGGGCGCCTTGATGGGACCCAACCCGAGCCCCGGTTTCTCGCAGACGAACGAGGCGCTCGACCGCGACCTCACCGACGCCGTCCACGAGCTCCTTCAACACCTCAACAGCGGCGTGGGCGTCGGCTTCGCCGGCTAGGGCCTAGCGCTTGCGCCGGCGGGCCCTGCGACGCGTCCGGGTCTTGCGCGCGGCGCGTTTTCGACGCTTCGGCTTGGGCGCCCGTTCGCGCTTGTAACGGACCTCGCCCAGTTCCCGCAACCGGTTCTTGGTCGGGATGCCTTCCGGGCTGAACCGCTTGCGGATCTTGAGGACGGTCGGCACGCGGACCATGGTGCCGCTCACCATCGCCTCGCCTTGGCTCAGGTCCGGCAGCGAGAAGATGTCCTCGCGCGCCAACGAGTCGACCGATTGGGCGATGCGTTGTTGGTCGTTCGGGTTGACGACGCGCAGGATGATCTGCGAATTGCATTGGCTCAGGACCGTCGCGTCCAGGGCGGACGGGCGTTGGCTGATGACGCAGAGGCTCACGCCGAACTTGCGGCCTTCGGTGGCGATGCGCCGCAGCGGCGAACGGCTGGCCGCGTGTTCGTCCGCGGCGGCCGAGGGCGCGAAGTTGTGGGCCTCCTCGACGACGATCATCGTCGGCGGCACCTGCTGGCGGCTCGAGCCCGTGACGAAGAGCTTGCGTTGGTCGAAGAGGCGTTGCACGATGTGCGCGACCATGTTCCGCTGCAACGGCGCCGGCAACTGGGCGAGGCTCAAGACGGCGCCCCGCCCGGGTCCGAGGGCTTCACGGATCTTGTCGAGCGTGAGGTCCGCCTCGACGCCGCCGAGCTGTTCGCGCATGAAGGCGAGTCGCCGTTGGACGGCGGCGAGCGTCGTCGCGGGGACGCCGGGGACTTTCTTCATGTTCCGCGTCATGGCATCGAGGAAGGCCGCCGTCGACTCGTGCTCGGTCTTCACCGTGCGTTCGTAGGCCTGGCGCAGGATCTCCCGCTGCGCGGGCGTGCCGTGTTCCTCGCTCAGGTTGTCCACGAACTCGACGAACTCGGACCACCCGTACGCGGAGAGCGCGAGGGCGCCCTCGAAGACCTTGAGGTTGTACTTGCCTCGCCGCCCGTTGGAGATCTTGAAGTTCGTGTGGCGGCCCTCGCCCAGGCCGATGTAGTCGCCGTGGGGGTCGATGATGAGGAGGGGGTAGCCGCGGCGCATGAGCTCCTCGAGGAGGACGCTCGTCGCGTACGTCTTCCCCGCGCCCGTCATGGCCAGGACGGCGACATGCTTGTTGAGGAGCTCGTTCGCCTTGACGGCCACGGGCACGTCGGGTCGGTTGCGCAGGTGGCCCAGGTGGAGTTCACCGGGGTCGTCGCCACCGAGCACCTGGTTCAAGAAGTTGGCACTCGGACGGTAGACCGTCGCCCCCGGCTCGACGGGGAAACCGGTTCCGCGGAAGCGTCCCGAACGGTCGAGGGCGCCGATCACGTTGCAGAAGGCCGCCACCGTGTCCCGCTTGGCCTTGGGCTCCGGGGCCGGCGCACCCTTGCCCGCGTGGGCTGTTGGGACGTTGCGCGACAGGCGCACGACCTTGGCCAGCACGGGCACGCGAGGCGCGTTGGGGTGTTCGACGACGACGAAGTCCTGCAGGACGGGACGCGTGACGCCCGAGTTGACGATGAACTGGAACTCGGTCGGCTGCGATGTGGCCGTGACGACGCCGATGGGCTTCTCGACGGCGCCGCGCAGCGTAGGCTCCTTCATCGGGGGCGCCGGCGGAAAACCCGGCGTCTCGTTTATCCGTATCGATTCGGCCCGTTCGGCTTACCCGATGGCGCCGCGCGCCTCGACGAGGCTGCCGTCGAAGGTGCCCTGGAGCGACCAGGCGGCCTCCCAGTAGCCGTAGTGGTCGTAGTAGACGACGCCGCCGCCGACGAGGTCGACGCCGGGGCCCGTCATGGTCCACCCGATGCTCAAGGGGACGGGCGGGCAGTCGAGGCATTGCGGTTGGAAGCACGTGTCGGGCACGAGGAGGCTGTCGACGTCGGCCACGTGGACCTCGTCGCCGCCGGGCTTGTGCACGGTGAGGGTGATCGTCGCGGGGCCGCTGCACGTCGTGCTCACGTCGAAGTCGGCCAGGAACACGTCGGTGCCTTCGACGACGACGGCGCCGTCCGCCCCCGAGGCGCCCGTGTTGGGCGCGAGGACGACGAGGGTGGTCGCGAGCGTGAGGAGCAAGGTGGTCTTGTGCATAGGATTCCCCGATTCGGGGACCCGGCGAGGCCTCTTCAAGCCTAGCGTCGGTCCTGTATGGACGCCCGCGGATTCCGCGAGGCAACGACGTCGATTTGTAAAGCGTCGACCGCTACACGTGTCCGTGCCCCGACGCGCCCTCCGCATCGAACCCGTCACGAAGAGGACCTGGCCCGACTTCGCCGGCCTCTTCGAGTCCCGTGGCTGCCCCGGCTATTGTTGGTGCACGGTCTACCGCGAGCGCGGGCACCCCGAGATGTCCCGGGGCGAGAGGAAGGCCTCGATGAAGAGGCGGCTCGAGACGGGCACGCCCATCGGCCTGCTTGCATACGACGGCGAGGACGCCGTCGGCTGGTGCTCGGTGGCCCCACGCGAGACGTACGCCCGCCTCGAACGCTCGCGCACGATGCCCCGCGTGGACGAGGCGCCCACGTGGACCGTCCTGTGCTTCTTCGTGCGACGCACGCACCGAGGCCAAGGCCTGACGAAGGCGCTGCTCAAGCGCGGCCTCACGTACGCGCGCTCCGAGGGAGCCCAGGTCGTCGAAGGCTTCCCCTTCGACACGGCGGGCATCACGTCGACGCACCGCGGACACTCGTCCGTCTTCGAGGCCGCAGGGTTCGCCCGCGAGGGCAAACGCTGGGTCTGGCGTTCCGCCAAGGCGCGCCGGGCGAAGGTCCGCCAGGCCGCCTAGCCGTTGAACGAGGCGTAGAGGCTCGAGCCGCCGGTCTGGTAGGCGATGGTGCCCTTCTCGGCGAACTGTTTCGGGGAGTTTGACCCGGAGATGCAGTTCGTCGACGTGCAGCCGTCCGCGAAGCCGACATAGACGCGCCCGTTCGAGTCGATCTGGGCGTCGTTGAAGTCGAGGAGGTTGCGGCACGCGTTGCTGCCGCCGCCGAGCCAGATGCAACCGCGCTGGACGGGGTCGCTGGGCGTCGTGTCGATCGTCGTCCAGGTGGCGGCGCTGTCGAAGGTGTAGGCGACGTACATGTGCCAGGCGCCGTTGAAGCTCGACGACTGGTCGTCGCCGCTCGTGGGGGTGCCCAAGAAGGCGCAGGCGGCGCGGTCGTCGTCGCCGGCGACCGCTGCGGGGAACTGGATGTTCTGGATGCCGAAGGCGGCGCCGATGTCGACGGGGGTGCTCCACGACGTGCCTTTGTTGGCGCTCGACGCCGCGTAGGCGTGGCCGTTGCTGCCCTGCCAGCACATGTAGACGCGGCCGCCCGTCACGAGGTTGCCCCGGCCGATGGCCACGCTCGGGTCGCTCTCGTCGGCGGTGTTGGAGCCGGCGATCGTCTTGACGCTCCACGTGAGGCCGTTGTTGGTGGACACCGACACGCCGGCCTTGCCGCTGCAGTTCTTGTCGGGCACGTAGGCGGCGCCGTCGGGGCCGACCTTGACGTGGCCGTGGAGGCCGGCGCACTGGGTCGTCCAGATGGGGACCGCGGGGTCGAAGGTGAGGCCGCCGTCGGGGCTCACCGCGCACCAGGCGGGACCGGGGCTCAGGCCGGTCTGGGAGCAGTAGTAGACGGAGTGGGAGTAGGAGGGCGCGGTCGAGATCGGGGACGCCCAGGGGCCACCGCCGATGGTGGGGTGGTCCCAGCCGGGGTTGGCGCACATGTCGGCGCCCGGGATCCAGAGGCCGCCGTCGTTGTCGGTGATGCCGACGAGGCTGCACGTGCCGGAGAGGCCGCCGGCGAACGTGCGACCCGTGGCGGAGTCCATGAAGAGGACGGGGTCGACGTTGATCTGCGACCACAGGGGCTTGGCGATGGTCCAGGTGGGGGGGTTCGTGCCGAAGTTGACCCGGTACGTGCTCGTGTAGGATTGGAACATGCCCATGCCGGTGTTCCAGTTGATGCCCAGGCCGGGTTCGCCGGCGCTCTCGGCGATGCCGCTGCCGGGTTGCGAGATGGTGAACGAGGGCGTCGTGATGACGTCGGCGCCGCCGCCGGAGCCGCCGGCTCCGCCGTCACCGGCGAGGGAGAGGACGCCGGTCGTGTTCTCCGTGTGCAGTGCAGACAGAGGGACGGCGACAGTCGCGACGACGGCAGCTACGAGCCAAAGGATACGCATCTTACGAACCCACCAAGGTACCGCACGCGCAGTTACCCCTTTATAGCGTTGCCGTGGGTCGATGTATGCCGCGCACACGTTCGGCGAGCCGTTGGGCCACGAGCGCGAACCCGAGCGTGCGCTTTTCGCCATCGGTGGGCATTCGAGCCTTGAACCAAGCATGACTTAGTGCGGTGGGGACGCTCGGCCCGCGGAGGAAAAGAACCATGGCGAAAACGACCCATTCCGGACGCGTCACGCGATCGAACGCCGGCTCCACGACCACGACGACCCAGGTCGACCCGGGCGTCGAGGCCCTGTGGCGGCTCGCGCAATCCTGCAACGAGACGCTCACGTACTGCCTGGAGCAAGGCGGCGAACACGTCGAGGCCGGACACATCCGGTGCCTCATCGACACGGCCGAGATCGCGAACATCACGGCGGACTTCATCGCCCGCGGCTCCGAGCACGTGGACGAACTCAAGGAGGTCGCCGTCGCGGTCGCCGAGTGCACGCAGGAGAGCTGCGAAGAGTTCGAAGGCGACGAGACGATGGCGGCTTGCGCCGAGGCGTGCGGCAACGTCGTCGAAGCGCTGCGTTAGGCGCGCGCTCGCTTAGGCGGGGCCGCGCCGACGCGCGGCCGCGACCATGCCGACGAGCGCGAGGAGCACGAAGACGGCGTCGGGGCCGGGCGACTTGCCTTTGGCCTGGCCCGGCGGCGTCCCTTCGGGCGCCAGGTCCCAGTGCACGCTCACGGGCGACGAGACCTTCGAGGTGTCGTTGTAGGCCATGAGCTGGATTTCGAGCATCAACGACTGCGGCTCCCAAGCGCCTTCCGGCGTGTGGAACTCGACCTCGGGCTTGAAGGACTGGGCCTTGCCCGCCTGTGAACCACCGGGCATCCACATGTATTCGCCACCCATCTGCATGTAGTAGGCCACGTCCGGCGTGACGTCGAGGCTCGTCGGGTAGTGCGCCTCGCCCACGGCGGGTTCCGCCTTGGCCGTGAACATGATCATGCTCTTGGCGTTCGTGGTCGCCTGGATGTCGAGCTCGAGTTCGGCCTCCTCCTCGCCGTACGCGATGTGGAGGTCGCTCTCGGGCGTGCTCGCGTTGAGGATGCCGCGGTAGGCGACGCTCACCGTGATGTTCGTCAGGCCCGTCTCGCCCTTCATGCGCAGGCCGATCTTGACGGACTCGAAGGCAGGGGCGTCGACGGTGGGCTTGAGCGTGAGCTGCGCCTGCGTGGTCGCCATCGGATAATCCGTCGCGCACGCGGGTTGCGGCGCGCACGTTGAGGCCTGCGACGCCGTGGCTGGATCACACTCGTCGGAGCCGAAGGGGGCCTTCGTGCTCGTCGCGGTGATCCACGAGGGCGCGTCCACGGTCTCGACCTCGGCCATCGTGAGGCCCTTCTGGTTGTCCTGCGCGACCGTCGCGCAGCTGGCCGTGATCGTCACGGGCACGACGACCTGGCCATCCCAGGGGATGGGAGCCGAGGGTGAGGCGGCGGTCACGGTCGTCTTCGCCGCCGCCATCGGAGCGAAGCAGAGGAGGACGAGGAGCAGGCCCGGGAGGCAACGTGTCGGGAGCATCGTTCGACACGAGGGTCCACTCACTAAGAATCTTGTGGTCGCAGCCGCCGCTTCCGCCGTTGGACGCCGCCGGGCCGCATCAACTCTTTACGGCGCGCCACGGTTCCGCACCCATGGACGGAGGCGACTGACCTGGCCGGCCTGGACCCGATCAAGCGCGTGACGTGGCAAGAGCAGAATTGTCTCAGTTGCAAATGGTTCCGGCCCTCGGACCCGCTCAACGCCGACATCCTCACGAACGGAGCCTGCGTCCACCCCAAACTCAAGCCCTTCAACCTCATCGTCTCCGGCCGCGACTGGTGCAACGTGTTCGAGGAGATCACGCAACGCCAGATCGACGCCGTGCAGGAGAAGGCGATGAAGAAGGAAGGCGCCGAATAGGGTGCGTTCCCAAATGTCGGCGCCCTACACCACCGTCCGTGGTGTCCGCATCCCGAGGCTCGTCTACGGGACGGCGTGGAAGGAGGAACGGACGGCCGCCCTGACCCGGCTCGCGCTCGAATCCGGCTTCCGCGGCATCGACACCGCCAACCAGCGACGCCACTACTTCGAGGCCGCCGTGGGCGAGGCCCTCCAGGCGGCGCTCGACTCCGGGACCCTTGGGCGCGACGACGTCTTCGTGCAGACCAAGTTCACGTTCCTCAACGGACACGACCACCGGTTGCCGTACGACCCGAAAGCCCCCGTCCGCGAACAGGTGGCGCAATCGTTCGAGAGCTCGCTCGCGCACCTGGGCCTCGACCGCGTCGACTCGTACGTGCTCCACGGGCCGTCGATGTACAGCGGCCTCGGTCCCGCCGATTGGGAGGCCTGGCAGGCCATGGAGGACCTGCAACGTGCGGGTCGCACGCGGCTCATCGGGGTCTCGAACGTCTCCTTCGGGCAACTCGAGACGCTGTGCTCGAAGGCGTCGGTCAAGCCCGCCGTCGTCCAGAACCGCACCTTCACGCGGCCGAACGCCGACGCGGAGGTCCGCCAGTTCTGCGAACGACGCTCCATCGCCTACGAAGGCTTCTCGCTCCTCACCGGCAACCCGTTCATGGCCCGCCACCCGCTCGTCCACGAGATCGCCGCCCACAAGGGGAAGACGGTCGCGCAGGTCATCCTTCGCTACTGCCTCGACGCGGGCATCGTAGTGCTAACTGGCACGACGTCCGCGGAACACATGACGCAGGACCTCGCCATCCACGACTTCGAGTTGGACCTCGAGGAACGGGAGGCGCTGGCGCGACTCGAGCCGCATCAAGGGGAGACCGGGAATTGAACCCGGCTATGCGGATCTGCAGTCCGCCACATGGCCACTATGTTATCTCCCCGGGCCGAACGCCGCGCCCAATGCGGGCGCGTTTTAAAGGATTGTCACGACGCGTGGGCGGCGGCCCAACGCCAAATCGGTGACGCCGCCCCGTCTCCCTGTCGCGGCCGCAGCTTCGCGCGCGTACGAGGCGGCGCGAGAAAACCATCGTGCCAAACCCGTCGTTTGGCCACACGTCGCTCACCGGTCGGGGCGTAACGCGTAAGAGTCGTAAGAACACACAGGGGTTTGGGCATGGCTTTTCGTCCATCGAGGATGGGTGAAAAAACACGGACGTGGGCGATTCGAAGGTCCCAACCGACTGCGGATCGCCTCCGGTCATGCCCTTCGCATTCCTTCTTTCCACGCCGGTTGACACACGGGGCACGCGTACGTCGTCCGCCCGCCCAGCCGGAAACTCGTGACCAGGGCGCCGCAGACGCGGCACGGGCGATCGGCGCGGTGGTACACGTTCACCGTCGACCGCACGCCGGCGCGACGCCGTTCGTAGACAGATTGAAGGAAGCTTGGGACGAGTCCGCCTAGTTGCCTTCGCTCGGCATCCGTCAACTGGACGCATGGCGTGCGCGGGTCGATCTTGGCCCGGTGGAGGATCTCGCACTTCCACATGTTCCCCACGCCGGCGACGACCGTTTGGTCGAGCAGCGCGACGCCGACGGGCGTCTCGCCTTGACCCGCGAGGTTTTCGAGGAACCGCTCGGCGTCGAAGTCGGTCCGGGTGGCGTCGGGGCCCCATCCCGCCTTGCGGCGCTCCAGCGCGGAGGTCGGCACGAGTTCGATCTTGGGTGCGCCCACGACGGCCACGCGCGTGCCGCCGGCGTGGAGAGCGAGGCGCAGGGTGCCGTCCACGGGGTCCGCCTCGGGCCCCACGCGCACGCGCCCGTGCAGGAGGAGGTGGATGCGGAAGGAGTCGCCGCCCTCGAGGTGGACGAGGAGGTTCTTGCCGTGGCTCTCGACGGAGAGCACCCGACGGCCCGTGAGGTCCGTCAACGAGACGTCCTTGCCGTCCACGAGGTACTGGACGCGGCTCAACCGGCGACCCTCGAGGGCCTCCCGCATGCGGTCGGCGATTCGACGCGCCTCGGGTCCTTCCGTCAACGCCGTTTCGATGCCGCGCGGCCACCTTCAACTTTGCGGCCCTTCGCGGGCCCGTGCTCCGCTTCGTACTCGCCGACGAGGGCGTCGGGGCGTTCGTTGCCGAAGACGGCCAATTCGTTGCCGCTCGGGTCGCGGAAGGTGTAACACGGACCGTCGGGGATGCCGAAGGGTCCCGCCTCGGGTTTCCACCCTCGAGCCTGGAGCGCCTTCGCGGTCGCGTCCAGGTCGTCGACGGCGAAGACGGGCATCATGCTCGGAGGCTTGCGGTGGTCGGCCAAGAGGACGAGCGGACCCTCGGCGAGGCGGAAGGCGCCCACGTGGGCGTCGAAGGCGTGGAACTCCCACACGAGGCTCGCGCCCAGGACGTCCAGGTAGTAGGCGCGGTCGCGTGCGTAGTCCGCGCAACCCGTGTAGAGGTACTTGAGCAGCCCCAACGGTTCGGCCATCATCGGGCGATGGCGCAGCCAGGCTTAAGCCGTGCCTGCCGCGGCGACGCCGCGTCGGACGCTGCCGGCAAGCTCGGCGACGGCGTCCGCGAACGCGTCGACCTCGGCGGGCGTGTTGTAGAGGTAGAAGCTCGCGCGCGCCCAACCGTCGAGGCCGCGGGGCACGAAGTACGAGTGGACGCAGTGGGCGCCGCTGCGGATGGCCACGTTGCGCCGCTCGTCGACGAAGGCGGCCACGTCATGGCTGTCCAATCCCTCCACGGTGAACGGGAGGATGCCGCCGCGTTGGGACGCGGCGGGGCCGTGGACTTGGACGCCGGGGATCTCGGCCAGGCGCTTCGTGGCCTGCGCGTTCAGGCGGGCCTCGTGCGCCTCGATGGACGCGAGCCCGACGCGCTCGAGGTAGTCGATGGTGGCAGGGACCGCCGTGAGGGCGGCGTAGTTCTGCAGACCCGCCTCGAAGCGGTTGGGCAGGTCTTGCCACTCGTACGACGCCGGCCCGCTCTTCTTCACGGTGCCGCCGCCGAGCTGGAAGGGACCGAGGGCGTCCATCGCCTCGCGGCGGCCCCAGAGGACGCCGAGCCCGCTGGGGCCGAGCATCTTGTGCAGGCTCAAGGCGACGAAGTCGGCGCCCAAGCGGCGCACGTCCAAGGGATGGTGCGGCGCGGATTGCGCCGCGTCCACGAGCACGAGCGCGCCGCGTTCGTGGGCCGCTTCGGCGATAGCCTCGACGGGGTTGACGACGCCGTCGGCGTTCGAGGCGTGGACGACGCTGACGAGCCTGAGGCGCGGACCGGCGGCGTCGAGGACGCGTTCCATCGCGGCCTCGTCGAAGGTGCCGTCGGCGCGGCTGGGGAACTGGCGCACGTCGATGCCGAGGGTGTCGCGGCGGTACAGCCACGGGACCCAGTTGCTGTTGTGCTCCTTGTCCGTCGTGACGACGACGTCGTCCTTCGTCCACGGAAGGCCGTGCGCGACGAGGTTGATGGCCTCCGTCGCGTTCTTCGTGTAGACGACCTCGTCGGGAGAGGAGGCGCCCAAGAAGCGCGCGAGCTTGCGCCGGCCTTCGTCCACTCGGTGTGTCACTTCGTGGCCGAGGCGGTGGATGCTGCGCTCGCCGCACACGGGGAACTCCTCGTAGTACGCCCGGACAGCGTCGATGACGGGCCGCGGCTTGAGGGTGCTGCACGCGTTGTCGAAATAGACGAGGGGGCCGTTCGGGTACGAACGCGACAGGACCGGGAAGTCGCGGCGCAGGCGCTCAACGTCCATGCATCGCTCCGTAGTGGGGACTGATCTCCGTCCACACGCGCTGAGCGACCGTCGCGTCGCGGGTCTTGATGAGGAGCTTGCCGCTCTTGAAGACGGAGGCGTCATCCGTGCCGCGGCGGATGACGAGCATCACGCCCGCGTTGGCCAATGTCCTCCAGCCCGCAGCGTGCAGCCGTTGCTCGACGGCCTCCAGGTCGAGACGGAGGTCGCTGTCGGGAATGGCCTCGAAGGCCGCCGTCGTCTTGCACGGCTGGAGCAGGACCAAGGGTCGTTCCACACCCCCGCCCCATCTTAAACCTAACGCGGCGGCCGCGCCCGCGCGGCGCCCGGGCCGCTCGGTGCGTTGGCGGGTCGGCACGTTGGGATTCCCATAGGAATTTCAAGCAGGTCCGCGATTCACTTTCGTGATCCCCGAGATCGACGAGGTGCGCCTCCTGCGTCGCCAACTGGGCCTCACCCAGCAGGAACTCGCGCGCATGGCGAGCGTGTCGCAGAGCCTCGTCGCGAAGATCGAGCGGGGGCTCGTCCAGCCCTCCTTCGCGAACGTGAAGCGGCTCATGGAGGCCCTCGAGGCCGAGCGCAACCGACGCCACCCCGCGGCCACCGTCGGTCAGACGTGTTCGCGCAGCATCGTCTGGGCGGAGGCGTCCGAGACCGTGCGGGACGTCGCGAACCTCATGCGCCGCCACGGCTACAGCCAGATCCCGGTGCGGCGGCGCGGCCTCCTCGTGGGCTCCGTCAGCGACCGCGTCCTCAGCGATCTACTTGCGACATCGGAGCAGCCTGAGCTCGTCGGTCGCCGCCGCGTCGAGGACGTCATGGCGGAACCGTTCCCGCAGCTGCCCGAGACGACGCCGTTGCGCGCGGCCACGGGCCTCCTTCAGTACGCGTCCGCCGTGCTCGTGACGAAGGGCGGCGAGACGGTGGGCATCCTCACCAAGTCGGACCTGCTCAAGGTTCTCGTTCGCTGACGCGCCGCGCCGAGGCGGCCATGGGCGGGCCGCCCACGGCAGTCGTGCGCGCGAGCGTCGTGGAGGCGTCCGCGACCGTCCCCGTCCGCGCTTGTCCGCCCAGGACCCGGTAGGCGTTGGCGGGACCCGAGGCCCGCGGGGCCGGCAGCGGCGGAACGATGGTGGACGATGAGGCCGCGACGCGTCGGGCCGGCGCGACCTCCGGCACCATGCCGAGGCCCCGCTCGAAGGCGAGCGTCGTCGTGCACGCGATGCCGGTGGAGACGAGAAGGACACCGAGGGCCGTCGTGATGGGGCGATCGAGGAGTCCCGCGTAGTCGAGGTAGACGAAGGCGGCGTAGCCCGTGGGGGACTTGTCGCCGTAGAGGCTCGCGTCGAAGAGCAGCGACACGCCGACGTAGAACAGGAAGAGGCCGAAGAGGACCGTCGTGGGGAAGAACCGGAACGAGGCCGCCTTCCATCCTCGCGCCGGGATGGCGAGGTCGCGCTCGACGCCTTCGCGCGTGCGCAGGCCCCAGGCGAAGGCCCACGCGAGGCCCGCGGCGGCGGCGACGAGCGCGAACGCGTGGCCGGCGTCGAAGGGGACGATGGTGCGCGGCAGGATGAGCAGGAGGAAGACGTTGCCCGTCTGCAACGACCAACTCCAGGACCAACCGAGACCCGCGGCGATGCCCCAGGCCGCGACGGCGAGTCCCGTGATGAACGGCAGCGGCCGCCCGTAGAAGGGCAGGCGCCGGTGGAGGAGGCCCATGGCGGTCCAAGCCACGTTTCCACCGTGGTGCCTTATGAGGAGGCTGCGGCCGCCCGGGCGGCAAACGGGCCGAGCTTCCCCGTCGGGCGTCCGGGCCCTCGGGCCGACCTCCGGTTTCGCCTCCTGTTCCCCGGAAGGCTGCCCTGGCCCGCTATTAATAGCGTCTCGGCCGAGGGTCCGTCATGGAGTATGGTCGGGCCGAGCGAGGCCTCGCCATCGTCGCGGCCTTGGCCATGTTCGCCTCGGCCGCGGCCATCACGTCCGAGTCCCAACACGCCGGCTCGACGGTGGGCGCCTACGTCGACCCCGTGCTGCGCGCCTCGCTCGCCACGGGCGCCGTCGAACCGGCCATCCTCGTCTTCGACCCCGCGCAGCAAGCGCGGGCCTGGGCGGCGCTCGCCGACCTCGACCTCGACCGCCACTCGTACGACGCCTTGGGGATGGCCTCCGTCGTCCTCGACGCGACCTCCCTCGACGCCGTGGCCAAGGTCCCCGGCGTCGCGACGGTCTTCCGCAACGAACGCATGCACCCCTTGCTCGACAAGAGCGCGGACTACGTGGGCGCCAAGGCCGTCTGGACGACGTACGGCGCCACAGGATCCGGCGTCACCATCCTGGTCATGGACTCGGGCATCGACGCGAGCCACCCGGACCTGGCGTTCCACTCCAAGGTCGTCGAGAACGTCGTCCCGTCCCGCCAGGGCGCCGGCCTCGTCACGGGCAGCCAGGAAGGCATCCTCACGAGCGACCGCGACGGCCACGGCACGCACGTGGCCGGCATCATCGCGGGCACCGGCGCCGCCTCCGACGGCAAGTTCCGTGGCATCGCCCCCGACGCGAGGCTCATCGGCTTCGAGGCCGGCCTGCCCGACCCCAGGAGCGGCGACATCGAGTTCGAGTCCCTCACCGTCCTCGAGGGTTTCAACTGGGCCCTCGCCAACCGCGCGAAGTACGACATCTCGATCGTCTCCAACTCGTGGGGCGCCAACGGCGACTTCGACGGGCGCAGCCCCGTCAACATCGCGACCCTCAACCTCTACAAGGCCGGCATGCTCGTGCTCTTTGCCGCCGGCAACGAAGGCAGCCAAGGCTCCCACTCGCTCAACAAATACAGCGTCGCCCCCTGGGTCCTCTCCGTCACGGCCGGCGATTACTTCAACCAGGTCCCCTCGTTCGCGAGCCGCGGCACGAACACGGCCACGTCGCGCGAGGCCTACGACCACCCCGACCTCGTCGCCCCCGGCCTGGGGATCACCTCGACGCGCTCCCTCCACTCGTCGCTGGCCGCCGCCGGATCGACCTACTACGCCACGAAGAGCGGCTCCAGCATGGCCACGCCCCACGTGGCGGGCGTCGCCGCCCTCCTGCTCGAGGCCAACCCGCGACTGAGCCCCGACGACCTCATGGACCTCCTCACGGCCACGGCCACGCCCATGCCGCGCGAACGCGTGTGGGAGGCCGGCGCCGGGTACGTGAACGCCCTCAAGGCGTACCAACTCGCCGCGCGCGCGACCGGCCACCGGGACGCGTTCCTCTCGGGGCACGTGAAGTACGCGGGGCCCGCCTCCGGCGACGTCGACTACTCGGACGACGCCGTGACCATCGGATACCTGCGCGGCCACGCGAGCCGCCTACGCAGTCCGGCCACATCGGTCCCGATGTTCCTGCGAAGCCTCCTCACGGTCCCAGGCGTCGTCACGCTCGTGGGCGGCGTGACGCTGGGCGTCCTCGCGTTCGGTCGGACGCGCCCGCCCGCGCCGAGCGTCCCCAGGGCCTCGGCCGCGCGGCCGCCGCAGACGATGCCGACCGTCCGATGGCCGTCCGGGCCCGCCCCGCCGGTGCACTCCGCCTCGCGCACGCGTCCCGCGATCCTCGTTCCGCCGCCGCAACGGCCGCCGGCGACAAGCGCACAACGCGTCGAGGGACTCCAACAACGGCCGGGCCGCTAGCGCGCGCACGCGAGCGCGTCGCCCGACCCCGGCGTGTAGCCCTGCACGACGTCGACCTCGAACGCCTGCGCCATCGCCGCCTCGACGAGGGCCGCCACGTCGATCTTTGCTTCTTCGGTGCGCACGCGGTCGAGCGGCACGGCCGTGTTCGGATGCTTGGGGCCGAGCACGTCGCACACTTCCGGACCCTTGCTCGTCTCGTACGTGCCGATGCGCCGCGCGGCGTCGATGATGTCGGTCTTGTCGAGGCCCAGGAGGGGTCGCACGACGGGAAGACCCGCCACGGCGTCGATGGCGCCCAGGTTCTGGAGCGTCTGGCTGCTGACCTGGCCCAGGTTCTCGCCCGTCAAGAGGAACCGCGCGCCGCAACCGTGCGCGAGGCGCTCCGCGATGCGGTACATGAGGCGCTTCTGGAGGACGAAGTAGCAGCGGGAATCGCACGCCTTCGCGATCTGGGCCAACGCGTCGCCCAGGCGCACGACCGTGAGGCGGGGGATGCCGAGCAGGCGAGCGAGCTCCGTGGCCTTGCGCACGCTCGCATCGTCCGTGAACGGCTCCATCGAGTAGTGGACGGCGGAGAGCACATGGCCCTGGTCGAGGGCCCAGCGTCCCGCGACGGGGCTGTCGAACCCGCCGCTCAGGAGAAGCATTCCGGTCTGGCCGGAGCCGCCGCTCACGGGCGGAAAGAGCGCGAGTTCGTCCCCGTCGTGGAGGACGTCCGTGGGTTGGGCGTACGCGCGGTTGCGGCTCACGAGGACCGGAAGGTCGTGGCCGGAGAGGAAGTCCTGGAGGGCCGGAAAACGCTCCGCGATGCGGTCGAGCGCCTGACGCACGGTGACACCCGGCTCAAGCTCGATGGGCTCGCGGGACGTGCCGGCGCGTTCCCGGAAGAGACTGTAGAGGCGGACCTCGACGTGCAAGCGTCGGCGCCCACGTGGGCGCGGCTCTTAAAGGCGTCGCTCGCGCCGGCGCCTACCGGCGCCCGCCACTGCGGTCGCCCTTTCGCGCCGAGGACGCGTTCGTCTTCCGGCCGCGTCCGCCGCGCTTCTGGCCGCCGCCGGACATCTTGTCGATCCGCGGCAGACGGCGGGCCTTGACCGTCCGTTTGGACACGCGGCGCCGTCGGTAGCCCTCGGCGATGGGTTCGGCCTGGCGTTTCTGCTTGCCTGCGTAGGCGCTCGTCGCTCCTCGTGGCACACGCTTCGCCCCGCGCCGTCGAACGTGGCGTGCGGCGAGGGCGCGCTTCCAGCGCGCGAGCGTGCGCGGCCCGACCTCGACCGGCATGGCGGCCCCATGGAGGCCGACGTGGCTTAACGCGTCGCTTACTGGGGCGCCACTCAAGCCCTAAGGCGGCCCAGACCGAGTGCGGCCCCATGCCGTCTCAACGAACGCATCCCTCCCGGGGCCGGCGACGACGGGTCTCGAAGGTCCGTGAACCCCGACCGCCCTTTCCAAAGCAAGCGCAGAAGGCACCCGGCCTCGAATCCAAGATGAGGCCGCGGCCGCGCTACGAGGCCGCCGCGTACCGGCCCGCCGGCAAACTCCAGGACAAGGTCGCCCTCATCACGGGAGGCGACTCGGGCATCGGTCGCGCCGTCGCGGTCATGTACGCGCGCGAAGGCGCCGACGTCGCCATCGTCTACCTTCGCGAAGAGGAAAGCGACGCGCACGAGACCCAAGAGGCCGTCGAGGAGATTGGCCAAGAGTGCCTGCTCCTGCCGGGCGACGTCACCGACCCCGACTTCTGCCGCACCGCCGTCGAGCGCACGGTGGACGCCCTGGGTCACCTGGACATCCTTGTCAACAACGCCGCCCACCAATCCTCTCGCGAGGACGTCGAGGCCATCTCGGAGGACCAATGGGAAGAGACGTTCCGCACGAACATCCACGGCTACTTCTACATGACCAAGGCGGCCCTCGAACACCTGCCGCGTGGCGGCGCCATCGTCAACACGGGCTCCATCACAGGCCTGCGCGGCAACCGAATCCTCATCGACTACGCCTCGACCAAGGGCGCCATCCACGCGTTCACGAAGTCGCTTGCGCAGAACCTCGTGGAACGCGGCATCCGGGTCAACTGCGTAGCGCCCGGCCCCGTCTGGACGCCATTCATCCCCACCGGGTACCGGCAGAAGGTGACGAAGCACGGCGCCGACACGCCCATGGAGCGCCCCGCCCAACCCGAGGAGATCGCGCCCGCCTTCGTCTTCCTCGCCTCCGAGGCCGACTCGAGCTACATCACCGGCGAAATCTTGCCCATCCTTGGCGGCGAGACCACGACGGGCTGATTAGGGCGCCTCGGCGACGGGACGCCGCGCCGGCGCGGGCACCACCAGCTCGTTGTCGGGCGTGAACGTCACGTACGACTTGTACGCGTAGAAGGGCGCCGAGAAGTAGACGAGGCAATAGTAGAGCAGCCAGAACGAGAGGAACAGGCGGGGCGCCGGGACGCGGCCCTCGACGGCGTGGTAGGCGGTCCAGAGCCTCCACTGGAGGCCCAGGAGGAGGGCGAAGAGGAGCCCCGCCATCATGGACTCGAACGGCGTCGCGCGCAACGCCCGCGTGACGGCTTGGCCCTTGGCGACGCGCTCCTGGGGCGCCTTTCGGGTGCGGACGAAGGGCATGTTGAACCCGACGAATGATTTGAGGGCGCCGAAGGCGTTGCTGAACTTGACGGACATCCACATGCCCAGGACGCGCACCGTGCGGCTGAACGAGAGCTGCATGCGGTCCCGCATGACCATGTGCAGGCGCGTGAAGCCGTCCGTGAGGAGGAAGAACGGGATGAGGCCGATGAGGAGGATCTCACGCGAATGGTGCGTCGTGAACGTGAACCCCAGGAGCTCGCTCAACGCGAGGGCCGCGATGACCCACGAGATGAACACGATGAAAAGGCCCTCGAACCAGTGGGCGCTGCCCACGAAGTAGTCGAAGGATTGCCGAGGCGTGAGGCGGCCCAGCGCGATGTCCCAGAAGTGGCCACGCAGGATCTTCGCGCCGCCGAAGGACCACCGGTAGTGCTGCTTCTTGTAGGCCTCGAACGTGGCCGGGATGAGGCCGCGGCCGAACGTCTTGTTGATGTAGAGCGACTCGAAGCCGTGGCTCAGCAGCCGGATGGAGAGTTCGGCGTCCTCGCTGATGTACTTCTCGCCCCAACCGCCGACCTCGACGAGGGCGTTGCGGCGCACGATGCCCATCGTGCCGCAGAAGATGATCGTGTTCTCCTCGTTGCGCGAGGGCATCACGGTGCGGTAGAAGTAGGCGTCCGCGAGGTAGTACTGTTCCGTGAGGAAGGACTGGTTGCGGTTGCGGTAGTCCTGGGGCGTCTGCAGCCATCCCAGGTTGGGGTTCACGAAGTAGCCGACCGTCTCCTTGAGGAACTCGGCATCGATCTGGTAGTCCGCGTCGACGACGGCGATGAGTTCGACGTCCTTGGGCACGTGGGGCAGCGAATCGTTGAGGGCGCCCGCCTTGTAGCCGCGGCGGTCGCCGCGGTGCAGGTACTGGAGGTTGTGCTGCTCGCAGTACGCACGCAACGGCTCGATGAGCTCCTCCTTCGTGGAGTCGTCGAGGACCATGACGAGGAAGCGGTCCTGCGGGTAGTCCATGACGCGCAGCTTGCCCAGGGTCTCGAGCACGAGTTCGGTGGGTTCGTTGAAGACACAGACCTGGAAGGCGACACGCGGCAGGTAATACTTGGAATGGGGCTCGTCCTCCGGGATCTTCCTCCAGCGCTTGCGGGCGGAGACGTCGATCGTGTAGAACGCGTACAGGACGACCATGAGCAGCGTGAAGGTCTCGGCGATGAAGAGGAGCACCGCCAGGCCGTAGTACGGGCGTTCGACGGAGGGCAGCGTCACGAAGAAACTGTAGCCGAGGAACCCGAGCACGACGGCGATCATCGAGACGAACGTCGCCACGCCGTAGAAGCGCCACGCGTTGCGCGCGATGAGGAGGCCCACGACGGCGCCCATGCTGACGAAGAAGAACTCGAGCGGACTGAAGGAGTAGATCGCCTCGCCCACGTAGAGGAAGTAGTACGGCGAGTCGGGCACGCGCGGGTAGTGCACGGCGAGGTACGCCAATCCGTAGATCGTGAGCCCCGCGGCGCCCCCGACGAACAGGCCGACGGACCCGCGCCCGATGCGTTGGACCGCCTCGCTGCCCAGCGAGATGGACATGATGACGACCCCGAGCAGGCCTCCGGCGCCAGCCAACGCCCACACGGTGATGTCGCCCATGGCAAGCTGGGCGGGCATGTCCTGCAGGACGCCCCACCAGCTCGAGCCGGGGAACGTCATGACGTTCAGGGCCGCGTACGCGCCGAGGCCCAGGCCGGCGCCGAGGAGGGCGCCCAGCGTGAGGAGGAGGCCGGTCCCCAGCATGCCCGCGAGGTTCTTCGCGCCTTGGTGGCGCAGGGCGATGCCGGCGATGAGGAAGCCCGCGAGGGCGCCCGCGCCGAAGCGCAGCATCGCGAGCCCGTCGGGGTTCTGCAACGTGCGCAGCGCGTGGACGATGACGTCCCCGCTGTCGCGCCCGGGCGTGATGCCGGCCCAGGCGAAGGCTTCGAGGAGGACGGCGACGACGATGCCGAGGAAGATGAGGAGGACCGTGAGGACGCGCGGGTGGCGTCGGCGGCGTCGGGCACCGAACGGACTCAAGGTGTGACCACCTCGAACTCGCAGACCGGCGCGCCGAAGCGTCGGCACGCGGTCTCGCGCACGCGCGCCTTGTGGGCGCCCAGGCGTTCGAACGCGCCCTGGAAGTACCCGGCGTTGAAGCCGCAGCCGGGCGGTTCGTTGGCGGCGGCCCGCTTGTCGCGTTCGCACTCGTCGCACCGGTAGTTGCGCAGGACCGTCCGCTCCTGCATCAGGAGGAGGATACGGGGTTCCGCCCAGCCGGACCGCACCGCATGGTCGAGGGCGTCCTCCAGCTGCCGGGGCGCGACGCGGCGCGCGGCCTTGCGTCCGCGTTCGACGTCGCGTTGTGAGAAGCGGATGGCGGCCGTGCGCGCGCCGTTCTCGGGCAGGTCGGGCGTGCGCCGGAGCTCCCGCCCGAGGGCGCCCTTGCGGCGATCGCCACGCTCGGGGCGGCCGCTGGGCAGGACGCTACGGATGACGACGAGGACGAGGACGACGCCGAGGACGATGAGGCCGCCCACGATGAGGAAGATGGAGGCTTCGCTGGCCTGCGACGGCCGCAAGAGCGAGAGGGCTAACCCGGCTGGCATACCAACTCCGATTGGAAGGCGGGGCCCGGGAACTCCCACGCCACGCGGCCGGCCTCGCCGGAGACGGGCTCGAGCTCGAGGACGGCGTCAAAGATCCACACGCCCTGGACGGGGAGGGTCGGTGGGCCCATCAGCGGCGTGTGGGTCCCTTTGGGCTTGCCCGACTGGTTCGTCGTCTGCGAGGGGGTTTCCGAGGGCGGCGTCGACGAGGGCGAAGGCGAGGACGAGGAGGGCGTCGACGAGCTGGGCGTGGGGCTCGTCGTGTTCGTGGGCGTCGGCGGGGGAGGCGTCTCGACGGTGTACGGAAGGACGAGGCGGAGGGCCGTCGGGCTCGATTCGCATCGTTGGATGTGGCCCTTCCACCAATCGACGAGGAGGCCTTGCGCGAGGAAGAGCCGGAACTCGACGTCGGAGGCGCCATGGGGCGCGACGGTCTCGTCGTGGTCCGCATCGGAACGGCCGACGGGGACGCCCCCCCAGACGAGTTCGGCGCTGCGGGCGCCCAGGCTCAACGGGTCGTCGTTGGGGTTCTGCACGCGCATGAGGAGACGGAGCACGGTCGCGTCGCCTTCCGTGCCCCACGAGGCCTGCGTGCTCTCGATGCACGGGTTGGGCGGCGCCTGGGGGCAGTTGTGGATGGAGGCGAGGGCGTCGCGCAGGTCCGTCGTCCACTCGACCTGGGTGCCGAATTCGACGGTGAGGTTCTTGTTCGAGACCTGGAAGTAGGCTTCGCCCACGAACTTGGCGGGGGTCTTCTCGCCGCCGGTGAGGTGCGAACGGACCCACGGGCCGACGAAGTCGTTGGGCAGGTCGAGGTCGATGTGGGACTCGTAGAACGCGTTGGGGCGCACCGTGGCGGCGGCGAGCGATTCGGCGGCGGCGACGCGGATGCCCTGCACCTGCAATTCGTAATGCCAACCGTGGAGTCGGGCCTCGACGCCGTAGCGGTTGCGGAACGTCGCGTCGACGCTGATCCGTTCGGCGGACCCGCTCGTGCCGGACCACGCGTGGTGGAGGTCCGTGACCTGGATGCGGTCACGTTGCCGGTCGACGGTGAGATACCAGATGCTGCCCGCGACGACGACGAAGACGGCGAGGCCCGCGACGACGGCGTTGACCGCGACGCTCATGGGAGGCCTCCGGCGGCGCGGATGCGGATGGGCCGCGGGTGCGCGAGGCGTCGCGCGGGTCGGATGCGGGCGGGCGCCCCGCGTTCGACGTCGTGGCGGCGTCGGGGGCGCGCGGGGGCCACGAGGCGGTTCCACAGGCGCAGGTCGTCGCGCAGGAGCCGCGGCAGGAGGAACCGCCGCCGCACGCGTTCGCGTCCGGCTGCTCCGAGGCGGGCGCGGAGCTTGGGGTCCTCGACGATCTCGACGATGCGTTGGGCCGCGTCCTCGACGGTCTCGACGAGGTAGCCGTTGCGGCCGTCCGTGACCTGGGTGGGGATGCCGCCCACGGCGCCGCCGATGACGGGCGTCCCCGCCCACAGGGCCTCGGAGACGGTGAGGCCGAAGCCTTCGCGCAGCGACTTCTGCAGGACGACGCGGGAGACGGTCTGGAACGCGTGGACGTCGCGGTCGTCCGCCTGGTTCGCGACGAGGAAGAATCCGGGTTGGCGGTTCGCGGCGCCGCGGATCTGGGTGAGGATCGTCTCGCCCTCCGGGTCGTCATCGGCGTATTGGCCCACGAGCGCGAGTTGGAGGTCCGGGACCCTCTCGCGGGCGATCTTCCACGCCTCGATGACGCCCAAGGGGTCCTTCCAGGCGTCGAACCGCGAGACTTGCGTGACGAGGGGTTTCGACAAGTCGATCCCGAAGGAGGCCACGATGCGCCGTGCCTGGGCGGCCGTCAACCGCTCGTTCTTGGCCGTGAGGGGGTCGATGGCGGGCGTGATGATGTGCGCGTTCCGGGTCTCGGGCAACACGTACGCGTGGTGGCTGAAGACGGTCGCATCATACGGGCGCAGGTAGGACTGGATGCGTCGCGCGTAGTGCGGGTTCGCGTGCGAGAGGTCGATGTGGCACCGCCAGACCCACCGCGTCGAGCCCGCGTCCGCTGCGAAGGAGGGCAAGGGGCAAGGTTGCGGGTCGTGGACGACAATGAGGTCCCACCGCGCGGCCTCCAGGTGCGATGCGAGCCGCCGGTTGTGTTCCTCGTAGAAGTCCCACTCGTTGGCCTCGAGTTCGACGGGGCCGCCCTGCATGCCGTTGTGGATGGCCTTCGTGATCTCGAAGAAACGCGGCGGCGCCGTGGCCACCTGCCACTCGGCGTCGACGCCGAGGTCGCGCAAGAGGGCGGTCTCGCTGCGCAGGATCTCGGCCACCCCGCCGCCCTGCGAGGTCGAGTTCACCTGGAGAATCCGTAGGCCTCGCAGTCGCTGGGCAAGGTCCTCGACCTGGGCGTACAGCGCGGGCCTGACGAGTGTTCGGTAATCGGCAAACCGGCGCGTCGGCACTCGGACGCGTCGGAACATCCACCGAGACTCAACCTAGCTGGATATGCGTATTGGGTTTCCTCTTGGATAGAACGCGCGCGGCCACCCCCCAGTTACTCCTGGAGGCGCGGCGGTGGCCGCCGAAGCGGCGCTTGACCCAGCCGAGTCCACGACGGTTTAGTAGATGTTGAACCCGATGACGCCCAGCACGATCAACACGAGGAGGACGAGCAGGATGGTTCCGATGACGCCCATGGCTTATCGACACGACTTGGTTCCCGAGAAACTTGGCTTTCTTGGTGCGAACGTCATTCGCCCACGGGGTGGATCTCGCGAGGCGTTCCCGCCCACCCCGGAGGGCGGGCGCCCATGGGGGCCACTTTCACTCTCCTCACTGGAGGGGATAAGGCCGGGTTCAGGCCTGGCCCGTCCCGGTAGCGCCATATCCATGCTGTCTTTGCGGCAGCGTGCGCACGCGGTGAGGATTCTTTGAAGAGCGCCATCGAGACCGAAGCCCTTGTGAAGAATTTCGGGAAGACACGCGCCTTGGACGGCATCGACCTGAGGGTTGAGCGCGGGTCCGTCTTCGGCCTTCTGGGCCCGAACGGCGCCGGCAAGACGACGACCATCCGCATCCTCACGACGCTCATCCGACCCGATTCGGGTTCGGCGCGCGTGCTCGGGCACGACGTGGTGCGCGAAGCCGCGCAGGTGCGCGAGAAGATCAGCCTCACAGGCCAATACGCGTCGGTCGACGAGGACCTGTCGGGGCACGAGAACCTGGTCCTCGTAGGACGACTCTTGGGCATGCCTTGGCGCGAGGCCAAGGAGCGCGCCACGGAACTCCTCGACGCCTTCGGCCTGGGCGAGGCCGCCAAGCGCCAGGTCCGCACCTACTCGGGCGGGATGCGTCGCCGGATCGACGTCGCGGCCAGCCTCGTGGCCACACCCGAGGTCCTCTTCCTCGACGAGCCCACGTCGGGCCTCGATCCTCACAGCCGCAACGAGGTGTGGGAGGTCGTGCGTCGCATCGCCGCCCGGGGGACCACCGTGCTCCTCACGACCCAGTACCTCGAGGAGGCCGACCGCTTGGCTGGGCGCCTCGCAGTCATCGACCGCGGGCGCCTCATCGCGCAAGGGACGAGCAGCGACCTCAAGGCGTCCGTCGGCGCCAACGCGCTCCACGTGCGCCTCGTGGACGCCAACGAGCTCACGAAGGCGAAGACCGTCATCGCGGACCTCTTGGGCGACGGCGTCCTGCCGCAGACCGACCCGAAGTCGATCACCGTGAAGGTCGCCGACCCCAAGCAGGCCTCGGCCGTCATCGACTCCCTCGGCAAGGGCGGCATCCAGATCCACGAGTTCTCGCTCGGGAGCCCGAGCCTGGACGACGTCTTCTTCGCCTTGACGGGCCGCGCCGCGGACGAGAAGAAGGGCGACGGCGCCTCCGACAAGCCCACGTACACGCGGATGGAGGAGGCGAAGGCATGAGCGCGGACTACATGCCGCCGGCCTTCGGCTCAGAGGCGATCCTCTCGTCGCGGGCCAGACCCTCCCCGGCTTCGGCGATGTCGGCGGTCGTGACGCTCGCGTGGCGCGCGATGCTCAAGATCAAGCACGTGCCGTTCCAACTCTTCGACGTCACGATCATGCCGATCATGTTCACGCTCCTCTTCACGTCGATGTTCAGCGGCGCCCTCGAGGCGGTCACGGGGGACTACATCCAGTTCCTCTTGCCCGGCATCCTCGTCCAGACGATCATCTTCATCACCGTCTACACCGGCGTCGGCGTCAACACGGACATCCAGAAAGGGATCTTCGATCGGTTCCGGAGCCTCCCCATGTGGCAGCCCGCACCCATCATCGGGGCCCTCGCAGGCGACCTCTTCCGCTACTCGGTGGCCTCCATCATCATCCTCATCATGGGCTTCCTTCTCGGATTCCGGCCCCAGGGCGGCGCCGTCGGCGTGGCGCTCGCGTTCCTCCTCGTGCTGACGTTCGCCTTCGCCCTCTCCTGGGTCTGGATCATCTTCGGCATGCGCGTCAAGACGCCCGAATCGGTCATGACGACGAGCTTCATCTTCCTCATGCCGCTGACGTTCGCCAGCAACATCTTCGTGCCCCTCGAGACCCTCAAGTGGGCGTGGCTGCGAGCGGCCGTGGAGAACAATCCGGTCACCCACCTGGCCTCGGCGGCCCGCGCGCTCATGCACGCCGAACCGGCCCAGAACGACGTCCTCTGGGTCCTGGGCTCATCGCTCGTGATCGTGCTTGTGGCGGCCCCGACGGCGATGCGGCTCTACTACAAGGAGCGGTAACCGACATCCGGGCACGCGCACCGTTCGACGCTTGCACCAGAACCCGTTTCCCCCGATGCGCGGCTAGGCAGGCATGTCCGCCTGGACGCGCCCCCTCGTCGTGGCTTGTATCGCTGCTTCCGTGCTCGTTCCGAGCGCGTCCGCCTGGACTTTGTACCCGACGCAGCCCTCCTTGCCCCAAGTTACCGCTTGGGCCGCGATACCCCCCACGGGGACCGCGTTGCCGGGCGACCTCCTGCCGGCCGTCGCGTGCCCCCTCAACGACGTCAACGCCGATGGAGTGGGCGACCTCCTCGTGCGCGTCGAGAACCCTTCGAGCGGGATCGCCCAACTCAAGGCGCTCGCGGGCCCCGACTTCTCCACGACCCTCTGGCAACTCGCGACGAAGGGCCAGCGGGAACTCCACTGCGCGCCCGACCTGAACCTGGATGGCGCCGGCGACCCGGTCACGGCGCTCGCGGGAGCCGCCGCGTCCATGACGCCCGGATCCAAGTCCGTGGACCGCGCGGTGCAGGTGCTCGACGGCGCGACGGGCCAAGCCTTGCTGCGCCGCCAACACCAGGACAACGACACGTCGGCCGGCGGGGGTTCCGTCGCCGCCCAATCCAGCGCCGCCGCGCACCTCCTGCCGGCCTCGGCCGGAGCGGAAGCGTTCGTGAAGACGGAGGTCCAGCAATCCGCCGTGTGGGGGCTTCCGAGTTCCTTGCCGGTCTCCTCGCTCACGACGACGGCGCGCCGCGTCGCGGAACTCCAGGTCCTGGACGTCAAAGGAACCGTGCAGGGCGTCATCCGGATCGACACGCCCGGCGTCGACCCCTTGGCCATGGCGCCCCTTCCCGTCGGCCTGGGCCTGCCCGACGTGGCCGTCCTCACCGCGAAGACGGCTTCGCCGATCGAGGAGGCCAGCCAACGCGTGCCGACGTTGAGCCGCTTCAACCCGGACGGTTCGCTCGCGTGGGCCGTGGAACTGGCCGGAACGTCCGGTCTGCCCATCCTCGTGCCTCGCGCCGGCGACCTCGACCTTGACGGCGTCGAGGACCTCATCGTCGAGACCGCGCAGACGGGACTGCAGGCGTCGCCGGCCAGCCAATTCCTCGTGCTCTCGGGCATCGACGGGACGCAGCTCCTCTCATCGGGGTCGCCGGCCAACGGACTCGTGGCCGCGCTCCCGCTCGGGAGCCTGCCCACGGGCGAGCCGGCCATCCTCTCGGCAAAGCAGGTCACGGGCGCCGCGACGCTGACGTTGAGTGCCCTCACGGTCACCGGCAGCGTGGCCTGGTCCGTCGACGTCGAGGCGGGCTCCGTCCCCATCAATGCCCTCACCGACTCCTACACGGGCGACCCGCTCGGCTTCACCGACCTCACGGGCGACGGCCTCCCCGACGTCGGCGTGGCCGCGCGCCAGGGGCGCGACTTGATCCTCCACGCGGTGGACGGCGCCACCGGGAAGATCGCGTGGACGACGTCCCTCGTGGACGTCGAACGCGTCGTCCCCCTCACGGCGCGCGACACGCTCGGCCAGCTCACGGCCGTCGGCGTGAGCCCACCCGGCGACCTCCTGGCCATCGGCAACGCCTCCCAGGCGCCCCAACTCACCCTCATCCAGGGCACGACCGGCGAGGTCGTCTGGAAGCTCAAGGGACAGTTGCCGGCGGGGACGGACGGCGTCGATGCCCTCGTCCAACCCGCGGGCGACCTGAACGGCGACAACGTGCAGGACCTCTTGGCGACCCTCGACCCACGCGGCGCCGGGCCCGATGAGACCGTCTACGCCCTGTCGGGTTCGGACGGCGCGACGCTCTGGGCGGGCGCAACGGACACGTCGAAGCCCGCCTTGCCGCTCGCGGCGGAACTGGGTCCCGCGTACGAGCAGCGGGCCAAGTCCTTGGCGACCGACCAGGCCAAAGGCGCACCCACGGTTCAGGCCTTGGCCGTCCTGGGGATCCTGGCCGCCGTCGCGGGGCTGCGCCGGCGCAGGCTGTGAGAGACGACGAGCGCTTCGCCTCCTGGCCTCGTCCTGCGGGTCCCGCCCTTGTCGGCGGACACTTCAATCGCGTCGCGAGAACCCTTATGAGGCCCCCTGGGCGTGGTCGCGCGCATGGCGGAGTGGTCACGCTTAGCCGTAGAGAGCTTTCTCCTGTTCGGCTTCTTCCTGGCGACCGCTATCCTGCTTCGCCTGGCCCACCGCGGCCGGATGGGGCTCGGCCTGGGCCTTGTCGGAACGGGCTTTCTGCTTTCGGGCCTCAAGGATCTAGCCTCGTACGGAAGCGCCGCCTACGGCATCACGCAAATCACGGCCTGGACCCTCTTCGGGGCCGGAAGCGCCGTGTTCCTCTTCGAGGCCGTTGTCGCGTACGGGCGGTGGCGCTGGGGCGCCCGCGCGGCCGTCGTCGAGACGGAGCGGCCCACGGGTGGCGCCTTCGAGGCCCGCCGCACCTCGCGATGAGATGCGCTGCGTACGTTACCACTCGTACTTCGAGTCCCGAGTCCCGGATTTGAACCGGGGGCCTGCCGGTGTCTGCACCGGAGACAGCTGCACCAAGTGGCGTAGCGGGCCGTAAGGGTCTACAGCCGGCCGCTCTAGCCAGACTGAGCTAACTCGGGGAGGCGCGCTCGAAACGCCCCTTTCATTTTAACCTTCCCACCTCGCGAGGGCTCTCGTCGGCCACGGCGTCCACGGCCCCTTGGCGTGGTTCCTTGGCGTCCGGGGCGTCCCCGATGAGGCGCTGCAATTCAGACAGGTAGGCCGTGAACGCCGCCGATCCCATCGCCGTCAGGCGGTAGCGCAACTCGAAGGAGAGCCCGGCGAGCACGCGGCGCGCCTCCAGGTAACCCGCGTCCACGAGCCGACCCGCGTGGCTGCCGAGGTTGCCCTCCGTCAGGCCGAGCGCGTCGCGCAGCGCGACGAAGCCCATCTCGCGGTTGCGGTGCAGCGTGGCGACAATCCGCAGCCGCGTGGCCTGGTGGATGACGGGGTCGAGCATGGGCTCACGCGTGCAGCGTCTGCCACAGGCCGCCACAGAGGGCGAAGAAACCGACGCTCGTGGCAGCCAGGATGCCGGCGATGGGCTCCGTGAGGTCGACGGCGGTCAGGAGGAGCGCCACCGCGGCGACGGCGAGCCCGACGACGGCGCTCACGAGGCGACCCGTGCGGGACATGCCGGGGACGAGGAGGCCGAGGACCGACCAGACGACGCCGACGAGGGCCATGGGGACCGACCAGGACGTGGGGCGGAGCAGGCTCATCGAGGCGAAGACGAGGACGAAGACGACGATGAGCCCCACGTGGCGCCGTCCTCCCAGGGTGGGCGCGTCCGGGTCCCGCGTGAGCGCGGCGCTTCGCCACAACGCGTAGGACGTCATGTTGCCGGCGAGGACCCACGGGATCCAGAGGACGGCAAAGGACCAATCCGGGGCGCCTCGCGTGCCCGCCCACTCGTAGGTGAGGAACATGGCGGCGGTGGCGATGCCCCAGACCATCCACGTGATGCCTTCCGTCCGTTGGCGCAGGGAGCCCTCCCAGCGTTGCGCCCGGGCCACGAGTCGTGCCGCCTCTGCGCTCGTCAACGTTTCGCTCATGCGTGGGCCTCCGACGCGGATGCGGCCCGTGCCTCATAGTCCACGTGGTCTCCGCTCGACTCGCCGTCGCTGCCGCCATAGGAGAGGAGGAGGATCAGCCACGTCCCCGAGGCGGCTTGGGGGACTTCGAGCCGGAGGTCGGGTTCGTCCCCGTTGAGCGTCCCGTTGGCGGCGGACTGACCGGTGGGATCCAGGAGTTGGACTTGGACGTCCGCCGTGGTCGTCGGCGCGTCCAGGCCGAAGTAGGTGCTGGCGAGCCGGAGTCGCGCCTCGAGTCGCATGCCGGGGTCGGGAAGGTCCAAGGAGACGTGGGTGCGAACGCGGTCCGACCCCTGGGACGGCGGAAGCCAGACCCTTCCGTGCCCCTCGTAGGAGGCAGAGACGGGGGCGGGGCCGGTAGCGTGGGGGAGTTCCTTCGATTCGTTCGGCGCCGGCGCCGTCGTCGCATCGGCGTCATGCGGGGCGGCGGGACCGACGCAACCGGAGGCGGTCAACAGGAGGAGAAGGGCCGTGAGGGTTCGCATGAGACCTGAGAGCGCCCAGGGGGAAATGGAGGCAGAGGATGTTCTGCGCCGCAGAGTTGTCTGACGGTCCGGGTGGGGCCGCCGCCGAAGGGTCGGACAACAGGAGGGGACGGGCCACGGGAGGCCGTGTCAGACACTTCGGATGCGAACCGCTGATTTTGCCCATTTTTGGGCCGTCTGCCGGTCATCCAGTGGAAATTTACCTTTCCTTCCGATGGAAACGCAACTCGGGTGCAGCTCCGGTGAGCGAGCGTAACGGGTGACGAGTTACGCCGTCTCGTTTTTGCGAGAATGCCATGAAGTCGGGTTCGCAGCGGTTAAATAACATACCTGGCATAGCAAGTGTCAGACAAAATCTGACGGAGGCATGCGGGCGTCTGCCCGTGTCGCTCCTCGTCGGATGGCGTCTCGCAATCGACATCTGGAGGCAGACGATGGTCAAGGTCCCGACGGATCGCGTAACGGTGCGACTCAACAAGCACCACCTCGACACCATCGACGCGCTCATCCAGATGGGGCAGATCCGGAACCGCACGCAGGCGATTTCGGAAGCGGTTCGCGACTACGTCAACAACAAGTCCATCACGGCCAAGGCCGCGGCGGAATCCGCGAAGAACGCCATCGACCTGCAGACGCTGGCTGCACAGATCGCCCAGATGCAGTCCCAGGTCGAGAAGCTTCGCAAGAAATGAGGTTAGCTGACTAGCACGGGGAATGGGATGCCCCTTGGGGGGCGGGATGGGCCCGCCCCCCCAACTACCAATCCAAGCAAACTGGCAACACTAGGAGAGGGATGGGAACCATGGAATCGCTCATCAGCAAGGCGATGCAGCACGCGCAGGAAACGCGAACGACCAACGTCGAGATGGACACCTTCGGGGAACCGAAGATCGTCATCGTCGGCTGCGGAGGCGCCGGCGGCAACACGATCAGCCGCCTGCACCGCATCGGCGTCAAGGGCGCCGAGACGATCGCCATCAACACGGACAAGATGGCGCTGGACCTCGTCGAGGCGGACAAGAAGCTCCTCATCGGCAAGAGCATCACCCGCGGCCTCGGCGCCGGCGGCTACCCCGAAGTGGCCGAGAAGTGCGCCGAGCAGGCCCGCAACAAGCTCGAGGAGCTCCTGCAGGGCGCGGACCTCGTCTTCATCACGGCCGGCATGGGCGGCGGCACGGGCACGGGCAGCGCCCCCGTCGTCGCGGACGTCGCGAAGAAGCTCGGCGCCATCGTCGTCGGCATGGTCTCGACGCCGTTCAACGTCGAACGCGCGCGCCTCATCAAGGGCGACGAGGGCCTCGACCGCCTGCGCAAGAAGTCGGACTCCGTCATCGTCCTCGACAACAACCGGCTCCTCAAGTACGTCCCGAACCTCCCGATCGACCAGGCCTTCTCGGTCATGGACCAACTCATCGCGGAGACGGTCAAGGGCATCAGCGAGACGATCACGCAACCCTCGCTCATCAACCTCGACTACGCGGACGTCAAGGCCACGATGGGCCACGGCGGCGTCGCCGTGATGCTCTACGGCGAGGCCAAGAACTCCGACGGACCCGCGGCGCTCGTCAACGCCACGATGAACCACCCGCTCCTCGACGTCGACTACCGCGGTGCGACCGGCGCCCTCGTGCACATCACGGGCGGCCCCGACCTCACCCTCAAGCACGCCGAAGAAGTCGCGGAGGGCCTCACCTACGAGCTCGACAGCCACGCCAACGTCATCTGGGGCGCCCGCGTCAACCCCGACTTCGAGGGCCGCTGCCGCGTCATGGCCATCATGACGGGCATCCAGAGCCCCCAGGTCATGGACCAGAAGGAGCCCACGGCGGCCACGGTCGGCCTGCGCAACGCGCGCACGGTCCAGGCCTCGGGGCCCACCGGCATCGGCCGCTACGGCATCGAGAACATCAAGTAAGGTTCAACGAACCCGCCTCTCTCCTCCCCACTCGTGCGGGCATACGAGCCCTCTCCTCCCCAGGAACGATCGGTGCCCGCACGACTCTCCCTCCTTTCCCGTTCAACGCGCGGGCCCTCCGCTAGTTCTCCTCCCCAGGAGCCGGCCCGCGTCCTCCCTTTTTTCGCGAGCCACGTTTGCGAACCCGTTTGACGTGTCCAAAATCGTTATTTAAGAGCGGACCTGTCTGCAATGCATGACCGGTCGGGCAGTTTCTGGACTAGCGGTTGCAACCCTTTTGACCATCTCGATTGTTCCTGGCGTCGAAAGCCAGTTCGCGGTGGACAGCTGGGGCGGTCCCTTCCCGGAGACCTGCGACGGAGGCAACGCTACGACCCTGGGCGATGGAGTTGAGGATGGGACTGGGAATTTCTATCAGTTTTATCAAAACCCCTTGACAAATCATGTGTTTCTTACGTACGCGTTGCGCGCAGTATCACTCTCGAACGGCGTTGACCGCTACATGGCCGGTCTACAAATGTGGTATGACCACGGAGGAGACGCCCTTCACTACGAGGAAGGCGTAAACGATCAGTACCCGCACACCTGGGCGTGGGACAACCGCCGAATTGAATGCATGGACCTGGGAGTATGGGACGAGTTTTCGTTCTGGCTTGTAGGCGGTGCCATCGGTTGGCAATCGACGACTACGGTCGAGCTATCCATTTGGATCGAAGTCGAGATTGGCCTGGAGTTCACCCTTGGAACGCTGACCGAAGTGAAGGCATCGGGACGAATGGGCGGCGAAATTACGGTCTCGGAAGGAACGACCGTCGATACAGACATCGTGTTGGATGACCGAGGTGGTCGCCACTGCTCGCTAACCGAGCCAGCCGATTGCATCCCGCAATAGTCCGCTGTTTGCTCGCCCTACTTCTGCCAATGCTGGCAGGCTGTTTTAGCGTGCCCACGGCAACCCATGTCCCAAACCCCAGCGACGCTCGTGCATCAGTGAATTGCGATTTCCGATACCCCGACGGGGGTCGGGTCCCATGCGACCCGACTGTGATTCCCGTAACGACCTATGGCTCCAAGCCGAACGAGTGGACCTGCATCCACCACTACCCGGACATCCTAACGTTGTACGTCAACCGAGTGACGCAGAGCACGGGCATTCGCCTTGGGGTGAATGAATCAGGCAAGAACATCGCGGTGATAACGTTTGAAACCCGAGCTACGCTCGAGAGCACGACGTTGCAACGCCAAGTGGCGTTCGAGACCTCTGCCGATGAAGACTTGGTGGCCTTTTCAAAAACTACCGAGGGGAAATTGCGCGTCCTTGCAGAAGTATACTCCATCGGCGTGGTTGATTCGCAGAATGGAATAGCCGTTCCATTTGACCCAATCTGGTCCTACACCATGCGCAATTCGAGCGATTCGGGCGACGGGGCCCAAGTACCTTTGAACTGGTTGCTCCTTCACGTGAGGCCCTCAGGTTCGGCCTTTTACGTCGACCCGATGGCGGAATTGGCGGTGCGCACGGGGAGGGGCTCAGTCTCGTTGTATGGCCCCCGGAGCATCAATGTGACCTTCGATAGTAACGATTACACTGTTCGAATCTCAACGCTGGAATCCTTTTTCGACAGTAGCTGGAGCGACGCCTTTGAGACTCACCCGTCCTGTCTTAATGAAAGGATTCCATCCGTTGGTGACAGGCCAAGTCCATGTCGCCGCGAATGTCGTTGAGGGATCAGTGAGGCTCGCTCAAGGCGAACCAAGACCGGCATCCTCCCACTCGTGATGCACCCCGTTAGGGGGGCAATGCGCCCGTCGCGAGCGCGTCGGCGACCCACTTCCGGAACAATTGGTGTTCTCGCTGCAACGTCTTGAGTTGCTCGGCGAGGAGCTCCTTGCGAAGCTCTTCGGAGCCCATGTGGACCCGGAGCCAGACCTTGCCGTTCTTGTGGAGCTCGGTCTCCACGCGCGGCGTCCGCCGCCGTTGGATGGCCGCGCGGACGCGGTGCGCCGCGTCGGCGCCACGCCGGGCGCCCAACGACTCGAGTCCGATGGACGCCGAGGCCTCCATCACGATGTCCGAGCCTCCGGCGCGGGCGACCACGATGACGTCGAGGGCGTCCGGCGGCACGACGACGTGCCAAGCCCATGCTTCGCCCTTCGAGGCGTCCGTCCGGTCGTCCGGCTTGTGCCCGAGTTCGGCAAGCCACGCCTGCACGGTTTCTCGCACGATTCCCGGATGCGGCGTGCGTCTTGAATAGTCTACCCGGCCCCGGGGTCTTCGAAGGGCCGTCCGTCTTCTCGGCCGGTGACCTTCACGACGGTGGCGTTGGTGTGGCCTGCGCGTAGCGTTCCCGCAGTTCGCAGGCCTTGCAGCGTTCGCCGCTCGTCGGCTTGCCGCAGGTCGCGCACCCCTTCATCGCCGCCGGGGACGGGGCCGCTAGGAGCGGTCGCAGCGTCTCGTGCGTCTTGAGCAGGGCGTGCCGGGTCCCGGGCCGTGCCTCTTCGAGCCGGTAAAGGGCGTCCCGGTAGACGCCGCGCATCGCGCCCTCGGCGTACGGGCACTCGGCGTCGTGCCACTTGAGGCCCTTCGTGAGCGCGTAGAGGTAGACCTCGGTCTCGGGGACCGTGCGCAGCGGGAGGATGCGGGGGACGAAGCCCGGTTTGGTCTCCTCATGTGGCGCCATCTTCGCGAGCTTGTCGAGGTTGGCGCTCGTGAGGTTCATGAGGATGCTCTGCGCGACGTCGTCGAGGTTGTGGCCGGTGACGACGGCGTCGGCGGCGACCTCGCGCGCGACGTCGTTCATGATCTGGCGGCGGAAGACGCCGCAGAAGCCGCACGAGCCGGCCTCGGGGTCCTTCGCGTGGACGTCATCGACGCTCGCGCCCGAGGCGGCCTTCGTCGACCGCACGACGTGCTCGATTCCCAGGTCCCGGCAGACGTCTCGCGTGACAGCGATGCCTTCGGGTCGGTAGCCGCCGATGCCTTCATCGATCGTGAGGGCGACGAGTTCGAGTCCCGGTCTCGTCTCGCGCAGGGCGTTCGCAAGGTGGAGCGCGACCGTGCTGTCCTTGCCGCCGGAGTAGGCGACGAGGAGCCGCGCGCCGCGGTCGGGAAGCGCGGCGTGGCCGACCTCTCGTCGGGCGCGTTTCTCGACGGAGCCGTGGAGGTGGCGGGCGCAGAGCCGGGCGCTGGAGTAGCGTTGCCAGACGATGGCGGGGCCGGCGCAGTGGTCGCACGCGGGGGAGGTCAGAGGGCGGCCCACGCCGGCGGGTCCCTTAAAGTCTTTCTCGACGGCGCGACGTGACGAAGGCCGCCGCGACGAGCGCCGCGATGACGAGGAGGGGTTCGGGGCCCGGGGTTTTTTTGACCGTGGGCCCGGTGGGCTTGGCGTTTCCGCCCGCGCCGCCGGTTCCACCACCTAGCATGCCGGTCGTCCCGATGGCGGGCGTCGCCCCATGAAGGGCGTCCCGTGCCTCCGCCAAATCTGACGGCGCGGGCCAGGGCGCCGGCGCGACCTCGGCCTGGACGATGAGCCATGCCGTCTCCGTCGTCTCGATCTGGTGCACGAGGCCGAGTTCCAGCAATTGGGCCCGGGCGGCGCTCTCGTTGGCCACGCCCAACGCGAGGGCGCGTTCGAGCGAGCCGGCCTTGAGGCGGGCCCAGAGGCGGTCCACGTCGGGCTCGTCGGGGATCTTCGTCGTGTCGACGGGGATCTCGAAGGAGGCCGGGCCGTTGGCGTCGCGGCCCGTGACGTGGACGTGGAGGACGTCGGGCAGGTCGCGCGTGTCGGCGCGGCCGGCCACGAGAAGCTGGGAGCCTTCGTACACGTCGGGCAGGGGTTGGGGTTGGACGTCGGAGGCGTCGAGGCCGTCGATGCTGACGCGGACGTCCTTGAGCAGCGGCGTGCCGACGCGGTCGAAGAAGCTCGCGAGCGCCGCGTCGACGTTCTCGGTGGGGGCGACGGCCTGGTAGAAGCCCCGCGTGGAGGCCGCGAGTTCGCTTAAGAAGGCGTTGTCCTGGTCGAGGCCGATGCCCACGACGTGGAGGCGGGCCTCGCGTTGGTTCTTGCCCTTGAGCGAGTCGATGATGGCCTTGGGGTCCGTGATGCCCGACGTGGGCAGTCCGTCCGTGATGAGGAGGATGGTGGGGACGGCGGCGGACTCCGTCGGGCCGAGGATGCCGAGCCCCGCCGAGACGGCGGCCTCGATGTCGGTCGACCCGTCGGCCTCGATGCCGCGCACCCAGTCCTGGGCCGCGTCGACGTTGGACGGCGTCGCCGACTCCATGCCCTCGTGGTAGCGTTCGACCTCGCCGCTGAAGCGCACGAGGCCGAAGTGGTCCTGCGTCCGCAATTGGCCGAGGATGGTCTCGAGCGCCTGCCGGGCTTGGACGATCTTCGCGCCGTTCATGGACCCCGAGTGGTCCAGGACGAAGACGACGTCGAGGGGCAGGACCTCGTCGTTCGAGCCGGGCGGCAGGATTTGGAGGACGAAGGACCCGTTGGCGGAGCGGTCCGACGCGATGAAGTGGCTCGCGTAGCCGGATGCGACGGGGTCCAGGATGATCTGGAAGGGCGCGGCGGGCTGCTGGTCCGAGGCCTCGTAGCGGAGGGTTCCGTCACCCGCGCTGTCCCAGGCGATGGAGGCCGGGAGGCCGTGGACGCTCGCGTTCGCCCACCCCGTGGCGCTTTGCAGCTCGACGTCGACGACGAGGACGGGAAGGGGTTCGAGGGTGACGAGGTTCAGGGGAAAAGAGTACGTCTGGCGGCCGAGCGTGATGGGCAGGGGTTCGATGTAACGGGCCGAGAGTACGATGGATTCGAGCGGCGCGACGTTGAGGCTCAGCGTGAGGTGGCCCTTGCCCGCGGATTGCAGGAGGGCGGCGGTCTCGTTGCGGTCTTTGGAGGCGTTGTACGTGGTCTGGGCGGCGAAGCGTTCGAGGACGACGCCCACGAGGGTGTCGTTGTGGGTCCGCAGCGTGAGATTCGTGAGGACGGCGTTGGGCGACAACGGGACGTCGAGGACGGCCTCGCGGGAGACGTTATCGGGGTTGGTGGCACGCAGGACCGCGGTCGTGACGGCGAGGCCGTCGCGGATGCTGACGTCGAGCGCGAACGAGTCGATGTGGAGTCCGGACGTTTCGCTGGCGCTCGTCGTGGGGAACACGGTGACGAGCACGAGAAGCGATGCGAGGACTCCGGCGAGGGTTCGCGCGGACATATGCCGATGCATGTCGTTCACCGCTAAATGGGAGCGTTCAACGTTTGGCGATGGGCGTCTCGTCAATCGGTGGATTGCCTGTGGCCGCGTCGGCGGCCGCCGATGGCTCCGCTCGTGCGTTTGGGAGGCGGTGCTTGTTACGGATTCTGGTCCGGTCGCCTGAGGCGGCGACCTTGCGTGCGACGTCGTTCATGATCTGGCGGCGGAAGGCGCCGCAGAAGCCGCACGATCCCGCCTCGGGCCTACCTCGGCCGCGACGCGGCCGCGCGCCGGTAGACGACGTCCCGGCCCTCCCTCACGGCCTCCACGCGCCCCGACTGGACCAGGCGGCGCAGGTGATAGTGGACGAGTTGGCGGCTCAGGCCCAGTTCCTGGGCGACGTCGGCGAGGCGGATGCCGGGGCGCCGAGCGAGCGCGTCCAGGACGACGTCGTGGGCGGGGCCGGAGGCGGCCGGGGGCGGCGCGTCGATGGGGAAGTAGCTGCGGCGGGTCCAGACGGTGCGCACGCGCACGAGGCGGTTGCGCTCGAGGACGCGCAGGTGGTAGGCGGCGGCGCCGTGGCTCAACCCGAGCTGGCGGCGCAGCTGGACGAAGCGGACGCCGGGGTTTTGGCGAACATGGTCGTAGATGCCTTCGCGCACGACGTGGCGCAGGGTCTCCTTGCCCCGCAGCCTCGCGAAGAGGGAGGCCGCGGCGAGGGCGAAGCCGTAGCGGGCGGCCTCGGACGCCATCACGAGGCCGACGACGAGGGAGGCCGCGGCGCCGGCGACGACGGGGGCTGGCGGCGCGGGCACGCCCGGAGGCAGGAACGTGTGCCCGGCGTCCGAATCGCCCGCCGATTCGCCGAAGAGCTGGATGTGTACGTCGCCGGGCACGACGGAGTAGGTGAACTCGTCCGGGCAGGAGGGCGGCGCCTCGTTGGCATTCGTGTACGGGGTCGGCGTCCCCCGTTGGGGATCCGCCTGGGCGCACGCGGGCTCGGGGAAGGGGTCGAAGAGGGGGAGGGCGGAGGTGCCGCTGACGAGCAGGGGACGGCCGTCCGGCAGGAGGGCGGTGCCGCGGGAGACGCGGGCGTGCTGGACCCTCTCGATGCGGATCTCGTGGGGCGCCTGGAAGTGGTTGCCGCCGTCGAAGGACTCCCAGGCGGCGATGCGCGTCAGGACGCTGCCCGCCATGCCGCCCTCGACGGCTTGGACGTGCACGTCGTCGGTCCCGGCGACGTTGGCGAAGACCCAGGTGCGGCCAGCGGAGGCGACGACGTGGGAGTCGCTCACGTAGCCGATTGGCGCCGTGGTCCAGGGCAGGCTTCCGTTGAATTCGGTCACGACGGGATCCTGGCCGGGGGGGATGCGCACGTATCGCAGGCGGTCGTCGGAGCCTCCCGCACCCGTTTCGGGCGTCATGTGGACGACGCCCGTGGCGTCGATGCTCACGCGGGTCTGGCTGGGCAGGTCCGGGCTCGCCACGTCGCCCGTGAGGTTGCGTGCAGCGAGCCAGGTCCGGCCGCCGTCGAGGGACGTCACGTATCGCAGTTGCGGCTCCTGCTGGGCGTCGAGGGTCTGCCACAGGACGAAGACGGCCCCCGTCGGGCCTCCGGCGATGAAGGCCAGGTTGCTGGTGACGGGGATGTTGGCCACGGGGTCGACGTGGCCGAGCGGTTCGACGGTCCCGTCCGTGCGCAACCGGTACGCCCGCGGCGATGGGATCGTATCGTTGGGCGCCGATTCGTCGACCGTGAACGTGACGAGCACGCCGGAGCCGTCGCCCAGCAGCGTATGCGCCCAGAAGGAGTAGCCGGACGGCGTCGTCGCGACGTGGGCCGGGATGGTGCCGCTCGTGGGGAACGTGATGGCCCGCGTGACGGGGTCGATGCGCGCGACGGTCCAGCCCGTGGGCCGGCCCTCGTCGTTGCCGTGCATGGTGAGGAACAGCAGGGCGCCGTCGGGCGCCACCTGGTTCTGCAGCGGGTCGAACTGGTCGAAGGCCAGCCCCAGCCCGGGTCGCGGCACGAGGGGCAGTGGGGCGCCGAAGCGGTGCCCACCGTCCGGCGAGAGTTGGACGACGGGTTCCTTGTTCACGATGGAGGCGACGCCGACGACGCCAAGACGGTTGGAGACCGCGCGCGGGGTCTCCACGGGCGGGTAGGCCTGCGCGAACGGGTACGCGTAGGCCGTGTATCCGAGGGGGGCCCCTGCCAGGTCCCCCACGAGTTGCTGGGCCAGGCCCACGACACGGGTCAGTTCCGTCCCGTTGACGAGGGCCGTGACCTCGGACAGCCGCGGGAGGTCGACGTCCTGGTCGAGGACGCGCACCTCGAACGCGACGTCGGAGCGCAACCCGTCGATCGTGACCTCGGCCGAGCCCGCGTTGGAGAGATCGACGGGCACGATCCGGTCCACGACGGAGCCCGCGAGAGGGTCCGTGTGGCTCACGAGGACGTAGACGCGTGCGGGACCGTCGGCCGCCTCGAGGTGCGCCTGCAGCGAGGCGGGTCCCGCGGAGGCGGAGAGGTCGATGCCGGGGCCGGCGGCGGCCAGGGCGGGCAGGAGCAGGAGCGGAAGGAGCGCGAGCGTCGGGGGCGTCTTGGGCACACGACGACAGTTTCGGCCCGGCTAATTAACGAGGCTGGACCGTCTTTGACGCCCCTAGGGCTGTGGGCTCCCGACGCCGTCCGCCGACTATTAAAGCCGGGCGCCGCGTTCGACCCTTGTGCCCCCGGTCGTCAAATCCTTGGCTCGCCTCGTGAAGGCCCAACGCGGCACGGAGCTGCGTTGCAGGTCCTGGCGCACGGAGGCCCTTCTCCGGATGCTCGAGAACAACCTCGAGAACGCGGAGCGACCCCAGGACCTCGTCGTCTACGGCGGGACCGGGAAGGCGGCGCGCAACTGGGCGGCCTACGACGCCATCGTCGAATGCCTCAAGGCGCTCGCGGACGACGAGACCCTCGTGGTCCAATCGGGCAAGCCCGTGGGCGTCTTCCGCACGTTCCCCACGGCGCCGCGCGTGCTCATCGCGAACTCGAACCTCGTGCCCGCCTGGTCGAACTGGGAGACGTTCAACGAACTCGAGGCCAAGGGCCTCATGATGTACGGCCAGATGACGGCGGGCTCCTGGTGCTACATCGGCACGCAGGGGATCCTGCAGGGGACGTACGAGACGTTCGCGAGCCTCGCCAAGACGCGCTTCGACGGCTCCCTCAAAGGCAAGATCGTGCTCACCGGCGGCCTGGGCGGCATGGGCGGCGCGCAGCCCCTGGCCGTCACCATGAACGGCGGCGTCGCGCTCTGCGTCGAAGTGGACGAGCGCCGGATCAAGCGCCGGCTCGAACAGAAGTACCTCGACGATTCCGTCTCCGACATCGAGGAAGGATGGGACCTCGCCGAAGAGGCCGCCGCCAAGGGGGAGGCGATCTCCATCGGCGTCCTCGGAAACTGCGCCGAGACGCACCCGCTCATCTTCGACAACGGCAAGATCCCGGACATCGTGACGGACCAGACGAGCGCGCACGACCCCCTGAACGGCTACGTCCCCGCTGGCTACACGCCTGAGCAGGCGGCCGCGCTGCGCAAGAAGGACGTCCAGTCCTACCTCAAGGAATCCCGCGCATCGATCGCCGAGCACATGAAGTCGCTGCTGCTCTTCCAGAAGGCCGGCAGCGTCGTCTTCGACTACGGCAACAACATCCGCGGCCAGGCCAAGATCGCGGGCGTCAAGAACGCGTTCGAAGTGCGCGGCTTCGTCCCGCTCTACATCCGGCCGCTTTTCGAGGAGGGCCGCGGACCGTTCCGTTGGATCGCCTTGACGGGCGACGAGAAGGACCTCCACCGCACGGACGACCTCGTCGTCCAGATGTTCCCCGACAACGACCGCCTCGTCAACTGGATCCGCCTCTCGAAGGAGAAGGTACCCTTCCAAGGCCTGCCCGCCCGCGTCTGCTGGTTGGGCCTGGGCGAGCGGGACCGCTTCGCGCTGGCCATCAACGACCTCGTGCGAAAGGGCGAGGTCGGACCCATCGCGATCACGCGCGACCACTTGGACACGGGCAGCGTCGCGAGCCCCAACCGCGAGACGGAGGCGATGAAGGACGGCAGCGACGCGGTCGCCGATTGGCCGCTCCTTAACGCGCTCCTCAATGCGAGCGCCGGCGCGGACAGCGTCCACATCCACAATGGCGGCGGCGTCGGCATCGGCTACTCGACCCACGCCGGCATGGTCGTCGTCTGCGACGGCTCGAAGGAGACGGACGAGCGGATCAAACGCGTCTTCGTCACGGACCCCGGCATCGGCGTCATCCGGCACGCGGATGCGGGGTACGAGAAGGCCGCACGGGTCGCCAAAGAAAAGGGCCTCAAGCGCCCCATGGCCTAGAGGGTCGCCGCTGCCTCGACGAGGCGCGGCTTCTGCCACGGGACGGCGGGCTGCACACGTGCGTCGGCCCAAGGGTCACGGACGGTGATGCTTCGGCGCAGGAGCAGGTCGGTCACGCGGGCCTCGATGTCCGAGAGGGCGTCCTCGTAGACGTCGACGGGCCAACCCAGGGGATCCTCGACCGCCCATCGTTCGAGGGCGCGAGCCGGGGGCAACGGGCCGACGACCTCGGAATCGCCTTCGAGCAGCACGACGAGGTCGGCGCGCGAGGCGGCCGTCGCGGAGACGCCCTTGCTCGCAAGACCCTCAACGGGGTAACCGGCGGCCCGCAACACGTGCAGGGCCATGGGGTCGACGCGTCGCCGCGGGGCCAGGCCCGCGCTCGACACGCGCAGCGCGCTCCCTCCCAGGGCCCGCGCGACGGATTCGGCCATGGGGCTGCGGCAACTGTTCCGGGCGCAGAGGAAGAGGAGGCGAAGGGCGGGCAGTGTGGTGCGCATCGGACCGGGATGGCCGACGGGACCGCATAGCCCGTTCCTTCCGATGTTCCGGAGCATCCGGAGTTTGCGCCCAACCTTTTTGGCCGCCTCGCTCTTGCCGCGCGCGTGGCCACCGTTGCTCTCGACGGCGAATCCCTCTCCATCGCCGACGTCGTGCGCGTCGCCCGCGACGATGTCCGCGTCCGGCTCGCACCGGCCGCCGTGCGCAAGATGAAGCGCTCGCGGCGGATCGTCGACGACCTCGTTGCCGACAACGCCATCGCGTACGGCATCACGACGGGCTTCGGCGAGTTCGCCCACGTCCGCATCAGCCGTGCGCAGGTCCGCCAACTCCAGACGAACCTCCTGCTCAGCCACAGCGCGGGCGTCGGCGAGCCGTTCCCCCGCGAGGTCGTGCGCGCCGCGCTCGTCATCCGCGCGAACGCGCTCGCGAAGGGCTACTCGGGCGTCCGCGTGCGCCTCGTGCAGACCCTGGTGCGGATGCTGAACGCGGGCGTCCACCCGGTCGTGCCGAGCCAGGGAAGCGTCGGGAGCTCGGGCGACCTCGCACCGCTCGCGCACCTCGCCCTGCCCTTGATCGGTTTGGGGGAGGCGGAATGGAAGGGCCGGGTCCTTGCGGGCGCCGAAGCGATGCGGCGCGCGGGCGTGCCGACCTTGTCCCTCGAGGCGAAGGAGGGAATCGCGCTCATCAATGGGACGGCCTTCATGGCGGCGCTAGGTTGTCTCGCCATCCAGGACGCGCGGGCCACGCTCGAGGACGCGCTCATCGCGGGCGCCATGAGCCTCGAGGCGCTCAACGGCACGAACCACGCGTTCATCCCCGTCGTCGGCCGCCTGCGCCCTCACCCGGGCCAAGTGGCGGTGGCGAAGGCGCTCGAGGCGTTGACGAAAGGCAGCGAGATCCTCCACTCGCATCGGCGCTCCACGCACCGCGTGCAGGATGCGTATTCGATCCGTTGCATGCCGCAGGTCCTCGGGGCCTCCCTGGACGCGATCGAGTACGTCCATCGCGTATTGGCCGTCGAGATCAACAGCGCGACGGACAACCCGCTCATCGTGCCCGGAGAGGGAAGCCTCAGCGCGGGCAACTTCCACGGCGAACCCGTGGCGCTCGCCCTCGACTTCCTCGCGATGGCGGTCTCCGAGATCGCGAACATCGCCGAGCGCCGCATCGACCGGCTCGTGAACCCGTACGTGAGCGAGATGAAGGCGTTCCTGGTGGAGTCGGGCGGATTGAACTCGGGATTCATGGTCGCTCAGTACACGGCGGCGGCCCTCGTCTCCGAGAACAAGGTGCTGTCGCACCCGGCGAGCGTGGACTCGATCCCGACAAGCGCGGGCCAGGAGGACCACAACGCCATGGGGATGGCGAGCGCGTGGAAGGCGCGGCGCGTCGTCGAGAACGCCGCGAACGTCATCGCGATCGAGTACATGTGCGCCGCGCAGGCGCTGGACCTGCGGCGCCCGCTGCGGCCCGGCCGTGGGAGCGAGGCGGGCTACGCCACGGTCCGTTCGAAGATCCAGCGCCTGCGGTCCGACCGCATCCTCGCGCCCGACATCGCGGCCGTTCGGGGCCTCATGCTGGCGGGGAGGATGCGGGCGTCCGTGCGCCGCGCGGGCGTTCCAATCCTGTCTACTCGATCCTGACGTTCTTGCACGTGTGCAGGACGCAGCCGCGTGCACAGGCCGTATTGCCGGGCTGCCAACATCCCGTGGCGCAGACAATCTCGTTTCCGTCGCAGCCCGCGGAGGCCGGCTCCACAGGGCTCGCTCCTTGGGGCAGCGCGAGGGAAGCCCCGACCACCGCCAGGATGGCGGTCGCTACAATCCAGGTTTTCATGCGTTCACGTGCCCCGGGTCGGGGCAGGCAGCGAAGCGTCCCTTGCACAACTTATACCCAGGCAGGCAAACCCCTGCCTCGTCAGGCGAGGGCGCGCACCACGAAGGCCACGATGTAGTAGCAGATCCACGCGACGATGGCGGAGGCGGGGATGGTGAGGATCCACGCGATGAACATCTGGCGTCCCACGTTCCAACGCACGGCGGAGGCACGGCGTGCGGCGCCCACGCCCATGATGCTCGAGCTGATGGCGTGCGTCGTCGAGACGGGGATGCCGGATTCGGCCATGGCGACGAGGACGACGCCGCCTCCCGTCTCGGCCGCGAAGCCTTGCAGCGGTTTGAGTTCGGTGATGCGGGCGGCCATCGTGCGGACGATGCGCCACCCGCCGAAGGCGGTGCCGAGGCCCATCGCGGCCGCGCTCGAGAAGATGATCCACGAGGCGACGTGGAATTGGGTCCCGAAGTGGGTCGCGATGACGACGGCCATGATGCCCATCGTCTTCTGGGCGTCGTTCGTGCCGTGGGTGAGGGCGTAGAAGGCGCTCGAGCCGAGTTGGAGGCGCTTGGACCAGCTCGTGACGGTGCCCGTGTGGGTGCGACGCCACAGCCACTGGAGGATGGTGTAGACCGCGAAGCCCATGTAGAAGCCGAGGACGGGCGAGACGATCATGAAGACGAGGACCTTGGTGAAGCCGCCGAGCTTGACGGTCTGCAGGAGCGTCTGGACCGCGAGGGTGCCGCACGCGCCGGGCATGATGAAGAGGAGGGCGGAGCGGGCGGGCATGGATTGCTGCGTGGCGGCCCACGCGAGGCCGCCGACGAGGCCGCCGGCGAGGATGAAGACCCCGTTGACGACGTAGGGGCGGATGAGGTCGCGCGCGTGGGTGTACGAGTAGTCGGTGTGGAGGTACGAGAAGTAGCCGAGGGCGACCATGCCGGCGAGCAGGAAGACCGGGAGGAGGCCTCGCGGCAGCCGGACGCGGGACCAGGGGATGACGAGGACGCCGACAAGGAGGCCGCCCCCGGCGCCCGTGGCGAGGGACCTGAGGACGGCCTCGGCCTCGGTCCCAGTGGGCCAGATGATGCCGCTGCCTCCGACGGCGGCGAAGGCGGCGCCGACGAGTCCGCCCGTGAGCGCGTGGCTGGAGGACGTGGGCAGGCCGAGCCACCACGTGATGAGGTCCCACACGATGGCGCCCACGAGGGCGGCGATGATGAGGGTCACGCTCGTCACCTCGTCCTTCGGGATGTTGACGAGGCCCTTCCCGACGGTGCTCGCGACGGCCAGCGAGAAGACGAAGGGGCCGACGAAGTTGAAGAAGCCGGCCATGAGGACGGCCTGCAGCGGCGTGAGGACGCGCGTCGCGACGACGGTCGCGATGGCGTTCGCGCTGTCGTGGAAGCCGTTGATGAAGTCGAAGAGGAGGGCTAGGAGGATGGCGAAGACGAAGAATTCGAGCGCCATCGTGGCCCCTCAGCTGTGCTTGCGGACGATGTCGCTCAACACGTCCGCCACGTCTTCGCACTTGTCGGTGGCGGTCTCGAGGATCTCGTAGATCTCCTTGTGCTTGAGGATGTGGATGGGGTCGGAGCCGCGGAAGAGCGCCGCGACGGTCTCGTTGAGGAGGCGGTCCGCCTCGTTCTCGAGCCGGTTGACCTCGACGCAGTGCTTGAGGGCGCCCGAGAGCGTCTTGGGGCTGCGGATCTCCTTGAGGCCGGCTTCGAGTTCGCGCGTCTGGGACTTGAGGACCTCGGCGAACTTGCGCATCTCGACGCTGGGCTTCGTGATCTCGTAGAGGTAGAGCCGGTTCGAAGCGGCGTAGATGTAGTCGACGACGTCGTCGAAGGCCTTGGCCAGCGACGAGATGTCCTCGCGGTCGAGCGGCGTGATGAACGTGCGGCCGAGGTGGTCGAAGATGCCGTGCGTGATCGAGTCGCCCTTGTGCTCGAGGTCCTTGATGGTCTGGCGGCGCTCAGCCAGGCCCTCGTAGTGTTCGAAGAGGTCGAGGAGCGCGTCGGACGTGGCGACGGCGTTGGCCGCCGCCGAATCGAGCGCATCGAAGAAGACGCGGTCTTGCGGGATGATCCATTCCTTGAAACCCACTCGACGTTCCTCCGGTGCCGGGTGCCCCATCTCCGGAGAACCGGGAGGCGATTAAGCCTTCGGTCTTCGTCGGACGAGCGGCGTCATTGACTTGCGACGTAGTGGTTGATGGCGATCTCTCCGAGGTCGGCGGCGTACGCCGCCGTGCGGCCGATGGATTCGATGACGAAGGCCAGGTGGGCGACCGCTTCGCCGCCGAGGTCGCTGGCTTCCCGCAGGAACTTCTTCTGCCCTTCTTGGAACTTGTCCGCTTCGTCGATGATGGCGTTCGCCTTCTTGGGGTCGCGGCGGGCGAAGATCTGGATGGCGGTCTGGAAGAGGTCGACGGATTTCCTTGCGTGCTTCTCCAATCGGTCGATGAAGCTCGTCGGCAGCTTGAGCGGACCTAGGATGAGCGCTTCGTTCGCGATGCGGTCCGCATGGTCGGCCGTGCGTTCGAGGAGGCGGGCCACGAGGAGGAAGTTGAGGGCCTGGGGCGCGTTGAGGCCCATCTTGGCGGCGTAGTTGGAGTCGCGCAGGATCGCGTGGTACTGCTTGTTGACGAGCCAGTAGAGGCGGTCGACCTCGGCGTCCCGGTCCTCTTCGGATTGGGCGATCTCCGGTCGCGGGTTGCGCAGGGCCCCGATCGCTTCTTCCTGCATGGCCTGCGTGAGGATGCCCATGCGCCGAACGGCCTTCTCCATGTGGAATTCCCGAGGGTCCAGGAAATCCTGCATCGTGATCGAGCTCGTCTGCTCGTCGACGATCTCCAGTCCGACGATGCGCCGCACCGCCTGGCGGATGATCTGCCGCGCGTCGGCGGAGAGCGGGCGCTTGGCCGTGATGCGGATGACGTCGTAGCCCATGAGGTAGGCGGCGATGATCTTGCGGAAGAGGTACGCCTGCTCGACCTCGTCGACCTCGATGGCGAACTCTTCCAGGGCGCGCTCGCCCTTGATGTGGGAGTAGACGGCCAGGCTTCCGTCGGACTGCTCGGTGAATCCGACGACGTCGCCGGGTTTGATCTTCGACTTGTCGATCCACGTCTTCGGCAGCGTGACGGTGATGCTGGAGCCGCCGGTGAGTTGGACCTTCCTCAAATCCATTCAGACAAGAAGGAGGAACAGGAGGAGATATAGAAACGTCCATTAGACTATATAGTCCTCCATAGTCGCGAGCCAATCGGCTAGTTCCAGCGCGGTCGGCGCCGGCTCAGAAGCCGGACGACGAGGTTCACGAGGAGCACGCAGGCCACGAGCACCAACGCGGCCCCCCAGGCCTGGTCGTTGAGCTTCGGATACGCGCTCTTGCCGTAGTCGTAGACGAGGAACGGCAACGTGGCGACAGGCTTCGACGGGTCCGTGACGAGGAAGAAGCTCGTGAGGACCGTGAGGAGGAGGGGGGCCGTCTCACCGGCGATGCGCGCGATGGAGAGGAGGATGCCGGTGAGGATGGGGCCGATGGCCGCGGGCACGACGACGTGGACGATGGCCCGCCATCGCGGGACGCCGAGGGCCAGCGCGGCCTCGCGGTACGTGGGCGGGACCGTGAGGAGGGCTTCCTCGGTCGTGCGCGTCACGACTGGAATCATGAGCACCGCGAGAGCGACGCCCCCCGCGTACGCGCTGAACCCGAGGCCGAGTTCGCGCACGGCCAGTGCGTAGGCGAAGAGGCCGGCGAGGATGCTTGGGAGCCCCGAGAGGGCGTTGGTGAACGTGCGCACGACCTCGGCGAATTTCCCGCGGCCGTACTCGGCGAGGTAAATCCCGGTGAGGAGGCCGATGGGCGCGCCGTAGAGGGTCCCGAGGCCGACGACGAGCCCGGTGCCGACGATGGCGTGCTTGATGCCGCCGCCGGGGAGGAAGGGGCCTTCAGGCAGGCCGGTCAAGAATTCCAGGTCGACGACGCCGTGGCCGCGGCTCCAGACGCGTTCCAGGACGCTGAAGAGAGGCCAGATGGCGACGAAGGCGAGGAGGAGGGCCGCGACGGTCGCGCCTCGGTCGACCCAGCGTCGTCGGGTGGCGCGGTTCACGCCTTGGCCCCCCGGATCTTGCGCGTGTAGCGGACGACGATGTATCGGGCGGCGAGGTTGATGACGAGGCTTGCCGCGAGGAGGACGAGGCCGAGTTCGACGAGGGCGGGGAAGTGGAGGGAACCGGAAGGGTCTCCGAACTCGTTGGCGATGATGGCGGAGATGGTGTAGCCGGGGTCGAAAACACTGTGGGGAAGCAGCGGTTGGGTGCCGATGACCATGATGACCGCCATGGTCTCGCCCAAGGCGCGGCCGAAGCCGAGGAGGACGGCGGCGATGGTTCCGCCGCGGGCGTGGGGCAGGACGACGTGCCACGTGACCTCCCACCGCGTGAGGCCGAGGGCGAGGGCGGCCTCGCGTTGGGCCCGTGGGACGGCGCGGAACATGTCGCGGGTGATGGCGGTGATGATGGGGAGGATCATGACGGCGAGGACGAGCGCGGCGGCCAGGACGGACTGGCCGTTGTCGCGGGGTCCGATGTTCTTGACGAAGGGGACGACGACAGCAAGGCCCCAGATGCCGAAGATGATCGAGGGCACGGCGGCAAGGAGTTCGACGAGGATGCCGAGGGGGTTGGAGAGCCGGCGGTCGAGGATCTCGGTGAGAGCCACGGCGGTACCGATCGCGACGGGGACGGCGAAGACGAGCGCGAGGAGGCTCGAGGCGAGGGTGCCGGCGATGTACGGCAGGGCGCCGAAGCGTTGGCCGTCGGGGTCCCATTCGCGGCCCCAGAGGAATCCGAGGCCGAATTCGCGGATGGCTGGCATCGCGCGTTGGATGAGGACGCCGATGACGAGGACGAAGACGAGGAGGGCCGCGAGGGCCACGAGGGCGGCGAAGCCCTTGAACACGAGGTCGCCGATGCTTTCCACGTGCGTGCGGGCGAGGAGGCGGGTGCGCAGGCTCGGCCGGGCGCCGTTCATAGTTTGAGGCGTCGCTCCCCCGTGATCATGTAGAGCGTCTTCTCGGCGATCTTCATGGCGTTGTCGGCGGCGCGTTCGAGGTGGCGGGAGACGAGGATGTAGTAGGCGCAGGTGGAGATGTTGCGCGCGTCCTCGATCATGTACGTGATGCATTCGCGGAAGACCTGGTCGTTGAAGGCGTCGACCACTTCGTCGCGGGGAAAGACGCCGCGGGCGAGTTTCTCGTTGCGCGTCTCGAACGCCTTGAGGGCGTCGTTGAGCATGGCGCTCGCCAATTCGGCCATGTGGGGGATGGCGACGAGCTTTCGGACGTGTTCCTTGCCCTTCATGGCTTGCGCGGCGCGGGCGATGTCGTACCCGTACCGGCCGATGCGGTCGAGGTACGTGATCATCTTGAGGATCGCGCCGAGCGTGCGCAGGTCCGTGGCCATGGGTTGGTTGCGCGCAAGGAGCTCGAGCGCGTCGCGCTCGATCTCGACGTCGAGGCGGTTGATGTCGCCGTCGCGCTTGATGACGCGATCGGCCAGCGCCATATCGAGGTCGGCGAGGCTCCGCACGCCTTCGACGAGGTTCGTGCTCGCCAGCTGGCCCATCTGGACGACGTGCTGCTGGAGCGTGGTCAACTGTTCGTGGAATTGTCGCGTCATCCGAACCGTCCTGTCACGTAGGCTTCCGTGCGCGGGTCCCGTGGGTTCTCGAAGATCTGGTTGGTCGGGCCGAACTCGACGAGTTCGCCGAGGTAGAAGTAGGCGGTCTGGTCGCTGATGCGGGCGGCCTGCTGCATGTTGTGCGTGACGATGACGACGGTGAGTTGTTCCCGCAGTTCGCGGATGAGGTCCTCGATCTTGCTCGTCGCGATGGGGTCGAGGGCGGAGGCGGGTTCGTCCATGAGGAGGATCCGCGGGTTCACGGCGAGGGCGCGCGCGATGCACAGGCGTTGTTGTTGGCCGCCGGAGAGCGAGAAGGCGTCCGCGCCGAGGCGGTCCTTGACCTCGTCCCAGAGGGCCGCGCGGCGCAGGGAGGACTCGAGGAGTTCGTCCTGCTCGCGGCGGGAGAGGTGGCGGTGGAGGCGGGGGCCGAAGAGCACGTTGTCGCGGATGGACTTGGGGAACGGGTTGGGCTTCTGGAAGACCATGCCGACGTCCCGGCGCAGCGCGACGACGTCGACGCCTTTCGCGTAGATGTCGGCGTCCCCGATGTGGACGGAGCCCTCGACGCGGAAGCCGGGGATCGTGTCGTTCATGCGGTTGAGGCATCGCAGGAACGTGGACTTGCCGCAGCCGCTCGGGCCGATGATAGCCGTGACCTGGCGCGGCGGGATGCGCAGGTTGATGGTCTTCAGAGCGTGCGTCTTGCCGTAGTAGGCTTGGAGGCCGTCGGCTTCGATGGCGTCCGGCTCCATGTCCGCGCCCTCCGGAGGAGACCCCGGGAAAGAAACCCGCGCTCCCGATTCTCCATACCCCTATGGATTCGCCGGACACTCCGGGGCCAACCGTTAGGTCGCGAGTGCAGCCTCGGCGAAGTTGAGGCCACGGCCTCAGGTATTCCTCGGGAGGAAACACATGACCAGTCTCATCCAACGTGCCTTCGTGTCGATCGCCATCCTGGCCCTTCTTGCGGCCATCCCCGGCGCAAGCGCCCAGGAGAAATATGCCTACGGCTCCGTCGTGGACAAGGCAGACTACGACTTCACCCCGGTCCCCAAGGCGGTGACACCGATCAGCGTGTGCTTCCGCGACCTTGAAGGTAGCGGCGCCCTCCGATTGGTGGACCCCATCTACCTGGCCGTCGCCGCCGACTGCACGGGCTCCGTCAAGGCCAAGGACATCCGCCTGACCCCCTTCGGATCCTACAAGGCGGGCACGGAGGTCAGCGCCATGGACGACGACATGGGCCGCAAGTACATGGGGCCCCTTGGCGACAAGGTCCGATTCATCGACCAGAACGGGGACGGCGTTCTCGACCCCACGGACGCCGCGTACCTGGATATCATCGACCCCGCGGGCAAGAAGGTCGAGGTCGGCGACGTCCGGCTGACGACCGTCGGGACCTACGTCGCGGGCACCCGAGTGCGCAACGGAGAGCTCGACCAAGACTCCGCGCTTTCCGAGATCGGCGCGGGTGTCTCGCTGGCCGCCGCCCACGCGGTCTACAAGGCGGGCAGCACGGTCTACATCAACACGGATCTCGGCGCCATCGGCACCGCGGACATCATCGTCGAGGACAAAGACATCCGACTACTCGAGAAGACCACGAACCCCACCGCCGTCCCCGCCGACGTGCGCGCCATCGGGCTCAAGATCCTCACGCTCGAACTACGGGCCGATGAGACCTTCCAGGTGCAGGTCACGGTGCAGAACGCTGGAAAGGGCTACGGCGTGGGTCTCCTGGCCTCCCGGTTCGACCAGTCCTTCGCCGACGCGCGCCTCACGCCGGTCATCCGCCCGGGCGAGATCCGAGACCTCGTGGTCCCCTTGGTGGCCCCGAAGGGCGGCGGGATGTTCGCCCTGCGCATCAACGACCTCTTCCAGGTGATCACGGTCGCCGGAGCCAACGGCACCGTCCCGACCGCCGACGAGACCGACCTCGCGGGACGACTCGCGTCCCTCGAGGCCCGCCTCGCGCTCCTGGAAGCGCCCGCGCCCGTCCAGAACGTCAGCGTCGCGAGCGACGTGGGCGAGGTCAAGAGCGTGAAAGGCCAGGCACCCGGCCTCGACGGGCTCCTCGCCCTCAGCGTGCTCGGTCTCGCGCTCGTCCTGCGGCGCCGCGGCGCGTAACATCCTCCCCGCCCGTCCGGTGTCCCCGGACGGGCCTTTTCCTCCCACCTCCGTATTTTTTTCGCCGACCCGGCGAAACGCGCGTTTCGGCCTCCGCCTGGTCGTTTGCACTCGAAGGGGCTCCATAGCTGTATGGAGGCGTCAGTAGTCTCCCCCGGAACCCTAGAAAGGACCCCTCATCGTGGGCGCATCGGGAGAAACCAATGCACCGCGCATTCCCCACGCTTGCCCTATCCTTGTTGACCGTCGCCCTCTTCGCCGGATGCACCGGCAGCGAGGGCGGCGACACCGTCGTCATCGTGACGACGACCGACAGCGCCGGCAAGACGGTCGTCACCTCCGCAACCGTTGCCGAGAACAATCCCTTCCCCATGCCCGGCTCCAAGACGACGGTCTCCGGATCCGGCGCCACCTTCCCCAAGCCGCTCCTGGAGACCTGGGGAATCCAGTTCGCGAAGAAGCACTCGACCGTCCAGGTGAGCTACGCGGGCGGCGGCTCAGGCAAGGGAATCACCGACATCACGAACAAGGACGTCGTCTTCGGGGCCAGCGATGCACCCCTGCAACCTGCAGACAAGGACAAGGCGCCCGACATCCTTCAGATCCCTGAGACGCTCGGCCTCGTCGCCGTCGTCTACCGCATTGACGGCGTGAGCGCGACGCTCCACCTGACCGGCGACGTGGTCGGCCGCATCTACGCGGGCGACATCCGCAACTGGAACCACGCGGACATCCAGGCCCTCAACCCGGACGTCTCCTTGCCCGACAAGAGCATCTCCATCGTCTACCGCAGCGACTCGAGCGGCACGACCTACGTCTTTACCGACTTCCTCGTGAAGTCCTCCACCTCGTGGGCGACGAAGATGGGATCCGCGCCCTCCAAGAAGCCCGACTGGACGAAGAGCGGCGTCCCGAGCTCCGGCCAGCTCTCCGGCAACGGCAACGACGGCGTCGCCTCCCAAGTGAACGCCAACGACGGCACGATCGGCTACGTCGAACTTGCCTACGTGAACAGCCTCAACCTCAAGGCCGCCGCCATCAAGAACAAGGCCGGCGAGTGGGTCACGCCCTCGACGGAGGGCGCCTCCAAGGCCGCCGCAGCCTTCTCCACGGCGCTGCCGAAGCCCGACGGCGACTGGTCCACGGTCAGCATCATCGACGGCAACGGCACGGCCGTCTACCCCATCTCGAGCTTCACCTACATCCTCGTCTACGCGAAGCTCTCCGACTACGGCGGCAAGGTCAGCACGGACCAGATGAACGGCTTCCGCGCGTGGCTCTGGTGGGGACTCCACGACGGCCAGTCGTACTCGGAGGCCCTCGGTTACGCGAAGTTGCCCGCCGAGGTCGTCAAGCTGGGCGAGGATGCGCTGCAGGGCATCCAGGTCTGATCCCGCCTACGGAGTCCTCCGGAGATTCCTCCCGGAGCCTACACGTCGCAACCGACCCATGATCGACCGAATGGAAGCGAACCTAGGACTCCGGGGGGCCCCGCCGGCCCCCCACGACCGCGGCGCCTCTGGCCGCGGTGCGACGCGCGGGGGGCTGCGTATCGCCGTCGACTTCGACGGCGTGCTCTTCGACCACGTCCCTTACGTCCTACGAGGATTCCGGGACGCCCACGGCATCGACCTCGAGGCCGAAGGGCTGCGGTATTGGGACTTCTTCCAATACCGGGCCGTGCGCGAAGGCGGCCTCACGTGGAACTGCGTCCAGAAGGTGTTGCAGAAGGTCGAGACCGACCCCGTGGCGCACGACGTGCCGCTGCGGGACGCCCATGCGGCGGCCGTCATGCGACGCTGGCGCCAGCAAGGCCACCGTGTCGAGGTCGTCACGGCGCGCGACCCCGAGAGCCGGCCGGTCACCGAGGACTTCCTGCGACGGCACGGGATCGCCTACGACCGCATGCGCATGGGCGTCGCCATCAAGACGGGCTACGACGTGCTCGTCGACGACGCGCCGCACAACGTCCTCATGGCAGCCGCGGACGGTGGTCTCGCCCTCCTCATGGACCAGCCCTACAACCAGGACGTTCCGACCCACCGCAACCCCCTGCGCGTCCGCGACTGGCGAGAGGTCGAGACCCGCATCGAGGCCAGCCTCGCGGTGGTGCCCGCATGAGCGACCTCTGGGCCTACACGGGGGCGTCGCTCCTCGTGTTGGCGACGCTTCCCCAAGTCGTGAAGCTCCTCCGGACGCGGCGAACGGAGGACTTCGCGTTCGGGTTCGTCCTCCTCAACCTCGCCGGCCTCGTGTTCCTGGCCATCCGCAGCCTCGAGATCGGGGAGGTGGCCTTCCTCGCCATCAACGTCCTCAGCGCGTTCTTCTGGGCGCTGCTCCTAGGCATGAAGATCGTCACCGCCACAACCCCGGACCCGGTCGTGAACTGATGAAGCGAATCTTGTTTGCCTGCGTCGGAAACTCGTGCCGCAGCCAGATGGCCGAAGGCTTCGCACGTGCCCTAGGGTCCGACGTCCTGGACGTCCGCTCCGGAGGCAGCGTGCCGACCGGCTCCCTCCACCCCTTGGCCGTCGCCGTCATGTGGGAACGCCACGTCGACATCAGCGCGCAGTCCTCGAAGCCGATCGACGCGGAGTTCGCGCGCCGCGCGGACCTCATCGTCACGATGGGCTGCGGCGAGGACGCGTGTCCCGCTTTCATCGGCAAGCGAATCGCCGACTGGGACCTCGAGGACCCCGCGGGGAAGAGGGCCGAGGTGTTCCGGCGGATCCGGGACGACATCGAGCGGCGCGTTCGCGCCTTGATCGAAGAAGCGCGGACGGACGGCCTCGTACGAGTTACCGCCTAGAATATTGAGACCTCCCTACAATGGGTCAGAAGTCAATATCCCTAGCCCCGTCGCTCGAGGGATTGAGGGAAACAGATGGAAGCCTACGAAGCGGTGGTGAACCCCCGGATGGCCGTATCGGTCCATGCGGGACGCATCGTGGTCGTGCCGTGCGGCCACCACGAGGACGCCCTAAGCCTTGAGACGACGCACAACCTCCTCCTCTATTGCCAGCGCTGCGAGCGCGGCTTTGACAGCCCCTTGATCCTCGCCTGAACCTGGACTCCTCCGGCAGGCGAGACTTCCCGCCCTGGGGACACGGGCGCGGCCACCACGCGGCCCGCCCGCGTCTCCGATTTTCCGCAACGCCTCACAATGTCCCGACGCTGGATTGTGAAAAGCCGCCAAACACTTATGAGCCGCCCACGGGTGGCCATCGCCGTGTCCCTCGACGAGATCCGTCAACTTCGGCGAAAGACGGCCAAGGCCGTCCCTGTCACCGTGTCGATGCCCGAGCCCATGCTGGCCGAGCTCGATAGGGTCGTCGAGGAGGCTCCCTACGGCACGCGCAGCGACGCGGTCCAGGCCGCCCTCCTTGAGTTCCTCTCCGAACAACGGGCCCAGCGGGCCAAGTCCGCGTCCCAACTGGCCGTCCTGGCTGTCTGCTTCAACCGGCGCGACGAGCGGCGCATCGCCAACGTCAAGCACGAGTTCGGGGACGTCATCCGCAGCATGATGCACACGCACCTCGAGGGCGACGACTGCGTGGAGATCTTCGTCGCGGACGGGCCGCTGAACCGCGTCCAGGGGCTCCACTCGGCCCTGAGCGGCCTGCGCGGCGTCCACCTCGTTCGCCGCACGCAGATCCCGCCCCACGAGGGTCTGGCGTTGTGAAAATCCGCTGCGGCGGATCCTATCGCCCTTCGGAGAGTTGCGGCTTGGCGACGTTGGCGCTGCCATACAATTGCCCCCGCACGCCGACGAACCAGACGGGGTTCGTCCCCACGCGGTACGCCATCTCCGGGACGGATTCGTAGTCGAGGACGATGAAGTCGGCGCGTTTGCCGACCTCGAGGCTTCCCGCGACGTCCTGGCGGCCGATGGCGTGGGCGGCATTGATGGTGGCTGCCGTGAGCGCCTCGGCGGGGCTGAGGCGTAGGTGGTAGACGGCCCACTGGTAGACCGTGGGCATCGTGAGCACGTGGCAGTTTGGGTTGAGGTCCGTGCCGAGGGCGACCGCGGCGCCCTTGTCCACCAACGCCCGGGCGGGAGCGAATCGGTCGAGCAGGCTCGTGACGCTCACGCCGGGAAGGAGGACGGCGACCGTGTCGCTCTTCGCCAGCGCTTGGATGCCCTTCGGTGAGACCTGCAGGAGATGCTCCGCGCTCGCGCAGCCGAGGCGAGCGGCGAGTTCGGCTCCCTTGGCGTTCGTGAACTCGTCGGCGTGGAGCTTCGTGCGCAGGCCCGCGCGCCGGGCCTCGTCGAGGATGGTTTCGCACTCGCGGGCCGTGAAGGCGTCCTTCTCGAGGAAGGCGTCGCAGAACTCGGCCAACTGTTCGCGCGCGACGGCGGGGATCATCTTGCGCGCGACGAGTTGCACGTACTCGTCACGCTTCTTGGCGAACTCCTTCGGGACGACGTGGGCGCCCAGGAAGGTTGGGACGAGGTCGACGGGTTGGGAGCCGCGCGCCAGTTGGACGGCGCGCAGTTGTTTGATCTCG
>Ga0070694_100000016_pt1 | contig 76962 bp, 87 predicted proteins | sample KBSK1251metaG_FD_65470 | JGI IMG/M metagenome (GOLD analysis project Ga0070694, IMG submission 65470) | Corn, switchgrass and miscanthus rhizosphere microbial communities from Kellogg Biological Station, Michigan, USA - KBS K1-25-1 metaG | ecosystem: Host-associated > Plants > Roots >...
CAGGACTACGTCGTCAAGGACCGCGTCACGTCCGAGCTCCTGGGCCGCGCCGTGAGCTACGCGATCGAACGCGCGCGTTACCAGGCCGAGCGCCAGTCCTCCATCGAGCGCGAGAAGGAACTCGAGCGACTGCGCGAGGTGGACCGCCTCAAGTCGCAGTTCTTCGACCTCGCGAGCCACGAACTCAACACGCCGCTCACGCCGCTCAAGATGCAGGTCGAACTCCTGCAGTCGCAGGCCGTGGGCCCCTTGAACGAGCGGCAGAAGAAGGCCGTCGACCTCATCTTCCGCAGCGTCGACCGCCTCACGCGGCTCGTGGACGAGATGCTCGACATCAACCGCGTCCAGCGCGGCCGCCTGCGCCTCGAGAAGCAACCCGTGGACCTCGACCGCGTCGTGGCCGAGGTCGTGGAGCTCTTCCGCGAACCCGTGCGGCAGGCGGGCGTCGAACTCGAGGTGAACCTCGCGGGCGGCCTGCCGCTGGAGGGCGACCCGCGGCGCTTGAGCCAGGTCCTCATCAACCTCTTCTCGAACGCGTTGCGCTTTACGCCCCGGGATGGCCGCATCACGGTCCAGACGGAGGTCGCCGACGGGCGCGCCACCGTCCACGTCCAGGACACGGGCGTCGGCTTCACGGCCGAGCAGAAGGAACGGCTCTTCCTCCCCTTCAGCCAAGTGCACCCGGTCGAGAACGCCCGCAACCCCGGCAGCGGCCTCGGGCTCTACATCTGCAAGGGGATCGTGGAGCAGCACACGGGGCGCATCTGGTGCGAGAGCCGCGGGCCCCACCTGGGCGCGACGTTCAGCTTCGGCATCCCCCTGCGCGCGGTCATCGCGAAAGGACGCGTGCCCGAACCCACGAAGCGGACGTTGGGCCCGGTCGGCGTGAACTAGGATTGGCTGGGCCGACCGCGGCGAAGATGAGCGGCTTTATCCCCGGCATGCCCATGGGGCCGGCATGGCTCCCCGCCGCACCCTCGGCATAGGATGCCCCGTCGCGTGATCGCTCGCGATGGGCCCCTAGCTTAGCCTGGTGGAGCGCCCGGCTCATAACCGGGTGGTCGGTGGTTCAAATCCGCCGGGGCCCATTCCGAATTCTGAAGGCGCCCGACCCGCGCCGGGGGATCATCGCACGTAATCCGCCGGCGTGCAATCCTCACAGAGGACCGGCAAGCCTCGCATCTCCTGCGCGAACATGACGAGTTCGGGGAATCCTGTGAATGTGCGCCGGAAGCCTTGACCGCAGCGGTTGCACCTGCCTTCCAGCGTTAGCTCACGATGGCCGTCCGGTTGCATGGTAACGTGTTTTTTCGACCCGCCCGGTCTTAGCGTTGCGCTTACCCCACGTGCCCTTGAGTTAAACGCGGAGGCACGCCTCATGCGGTCCAGAACGGCCCGGGCCTACGTCTTTCGCGGGAACTATAACGCACCATACGCCTGTCCAGCGGAAATGGAACCCCTCGTCCTGATCGGGCTCCTCGTCGCGGCCTTCGTCGCGGCCTTCCTCGACAGCATCGTGGGCGGCGGTGGAGCGATCTCGCTGCCCGCCCTCTTGGCGGCGGGATTCCCGCCCCACCTCGCCTTGGGCACGAACAAGCTCGCCGCCACGGGCGCGAGCTTCATGGCGACGGTCCGGTACACGAACGCGGGCATCATCGTCCTCCCGTTGGCGTTAATCCTCATTCCGTTCAGCGTGGTGGGAAGCCTTCTGGGCGCCCACACGGTCCTCCACGTCGACCCCCGTCTCGTCAAGTCCCTCGTCATCGGCGTCATGGGAGGGATGACGGTGTACGTCCTCGTGCGGCGCACGTTCGGGCGCGAGAACCGGTTCGCCGGCCTCGTCCCCAGGCAGGTCGTGACCGCGATGGGCTTCGCCCTCGCCATCGGCTTCTACGACGGCTTCCTCGGACCCGGCACGGGCAGCTTCCTCCTCTTCGCCTTCATCGGCGTGCAAGGCTTCGACTTCGTGCGCGCCGCGGGCCACGCGCGCATCCTCAACTTCGCCTCCAACCTCGCGGCGCTGGCGCTCTTCGCAATCCAAGACCAGGTGGACTACGCCACCGGCCTGCCCATGATGGGCGCCATGTTGGCCGGCGCGTACCTCGGCAGCCACGTCGGGCTGCGCCACGGTGCGCGCTGGATCAAACCCCTCTTCGTGGCGATGACGGTGGTCCTCATGGCGTACCTCCTCGTGCGCCGGTGAATTGAAGTCCTCGACTCCTTGCGCCGCGTCGTGGCTTCCGGGACCGTCCTCGTCGTCCACGCCCGTTGCGCCGACGGCCTGACGAGCGCGGGCCTCCTGCTGCGGCGTTTCCCCGACGCCCGCGTGGTCTACGCCCAGCCGGCCGAGTTGCGGAACGAACTCGAGAAGGTCGCGGGCGACCCGAGCGTCCGCAGGCTCGTGCTCGCGGACCTCTCGCCCCAGAGCGCAGACCTCGATCCGATCCTCGCGACGCTCAAGGGGCTTCGCAGCCAAGCCGAGATCACGTGGCTCGACCACCACGCGCCGCAATGGACCGTCGCGTTCGAGAAGGCCGTGCGAGGGATCGGCGCGGAGGTGCGCTTGGACCGCGACGGCAAGGAGAGCGGCGCGAGCCTCGTCGCCTCGTGGACGGGAGAGAAGGACGCGGCCCTCCAGCGCATCGCCCACCTCATCCGGTTGCGCGACGCGTGGATCGAGCCCCACAATCCCGACGCGCGCGCGTGGACCCTCGTCGCGACCGAACTCGGCGAGGACTACGTGCGTGCCCTCTCCACGAACCGCCTCGAAGGCCTCGAAGAGAAGGGTCGCGCCCTTCTGCGCGAGAAGGAGGAGAGCATCGCTCGAAGTCTTGCGGCCGTCCAACGGTTCACGCCTGAGGTCGCGTACTTGTGGGGCGAGGACGACGTGAGCGACGTCGCCGACCGGTTGTTCCGCGAGGACGCGAACGTCGTCTTCCTACTGCGGTTCGGTCCGTCCGCCCGCGTGAGCATCCGAAGCCGGCCCGAACGGCCTATGGCGGCCACGCTGGGTCAGCGCTTCGGGGGCGGCGGCCACGCGAACGCCGCCGGTTTCTCGTTCAAGATGGGGTGGGCGCGCCGGCTTCTCCTGCGAGCGCGCAAGTCGGGTGATGCGAGGGTCCGTCACGCCCTCGGCGTCGCGCGAGAGATCGCGGGGTCGCCGCCCGACCGGCACGCCTGAGCCTTCCCATCATCGCGCTCCCTCAGAGCCCAATTTCTCAACGCGTAACCACGGTTGCCATAACCATTGATTAGCCAAGGTTGTCTCGTCACGGCCGCCAAGGGGAGACCTTTGGAGCAGTGACCCAAATGTTGACACGCCAAGCAATGGTTGGAAGCCTGAAAGCCGGATTCGCGATCGCGACGTTGGCCCTCATGATGTTGGCCCCGACGGCGGCCTCCGCCTCCGTCGTCGAGCGTACGTCCGACATCGAGTCGACGAACCAGATGTGCGGCCTCTTGAACGTCGTGTGTGCGTCCGCTTCAATCTCGGGTTCGATCGGCTCGTGTTCATACGATTCCTTCTTCAACATCGAGACGTGCTCGTACAGCTTCAGCTGGAGCTGCACGGGATCCGGCGGCGCCAATGGATTCGTGTTCTGCCAGGCGACGGCGGCCAGCGGCGGTTACGCCTCGACGTGCTCGTACGCCGTCGGCGGTTGCACGACCCAGGACGGAACCGGCGTCCAGACCATCAGCTACTCGGGATGCGCCCGTCCGACGGCAACGGGGACGGTAACGTCCACGGCGACTGTGCTCCTCATCTTCAGCGCGTCGGAGACGAAGACGGCCAGCATCACGTTCCCGCTCAAGCCGGGCTGCTAGGCCGACCAAGGCCGCGAATGCGCCCGGCGGGGCCGGGCCCTCTCTTCCCCTCGTCTCTCACCCGTGAGACATCGGTAACGTGGGGCCGCGGGCGCCGTACGCGCCTGCGCCGCTCCGCTTTCTTGCATCCGGCGCGCGTCTAGTCCAGCTTGACGTTCACGTTCTTGATCCGCGTGTAGTGGTCGATTGCGTGGAGGGACTGTTCGATGCCGATGCCCGAGTTCTTGGCGCTCGCGAAGGGCGTCTGCGGGAACGTCACGGGGTACTCGTTGATCGAGACCATGCCGGACTGGACATCGCGGGCCGCGCGGTGCGCGGTCGCGACGTTCATCGTCCAGATGCCCGCGTAAAGCCCGAACTGGGTGCCGTTCGCGATGCGGATGGCGTCCTCGTAGTTCTTGAAGGGGATGACGGCGACGACGGGTCCGAAGATCTCCTCTTGGGCAATGCGCATGTCGGGGCGCACGCTGTCGAAGACGGTGGGCGTGAGGTAGTGGCCCTTGGCCAATTCCGTCTCCTTTGGCACCGAGCCGCCGAAGACGAGCTTGGCTCCTTCGCGCTTGCCGACCTCGACGTAGTCCGAGACGCGCTTCTTCTGTCCGGCGGAGACGACGGGTCCGACGCGTGTGTTCTTGTCCGTGCCGGGTCCGACCTTGAGGCCCTCGACGCGCTTGACGAAGAGGTCCATGAACTGGGCGTGGACGGATTCGTGGACGAGCACGCGGCTGCCGGCCCAGCACATCTGGCCCGCGTTCATGAACGCGCCCAACGCGGCGCCCTTCACCGCGTTCTCGAGGTTCGCGTCGGCGAAGACGATGTTCGGGTTCTTGCCGCCGAGTTCGAGCGTAAAGGGCTTGAGTTTCTTGCCCATCGACTGGATGACCTGTTGGCCCGTCTCGACGCTGCCTGTGAGGTAGATGCCGTCGACGTCGGGGTGTTGGACGAGGTGGCTGCCGATCGTCGCGCCGTCGCCGACGACGACGTTGAGTACGCCCGGAGGCAGCCCAGCTTCGACGCCGATTTGGCCCATGCGCAAGGCCGTGAGCGGCGTGAGGCTCGCGGGTTTGAGGACTACGGTGTTGCCGCACGCGAGCGCAGGCGCGACGCTGCGGGAGGCGAGTTGGAAGGGGAAGTTCCAGGGCGCGACGTGCAGCGTGACGCCGACCGGTTCGCGCAGCGTGTAGTTGAGGCGCTCGCCGGGGACGGGGATCGTCTCCCCTTGGATCTTGTCGGTCACGCCCGCGTAGTACTCGAACGTCTGGGCCGCGTATAGGACGTCGGCCTTGGATTCGCGGAGAGGCTTTCCCTGGTTGGCGGTCTCGATCGCCGAGAGTTCGTCGGCCTTGACGCGGATGAGGCCCGCGAGTTTCCATAGGACGCGGCCCCGCTCGCTGGGGTCCATCTTGGCCCACGTCGGGTCCTGGAACGCCTTGCGGGCGGCGGCGACGGCGGCGTCCGCGTCCTCCATCGTGCCCTTGGGGACGTGGCCGACGACTTCGCCCGTCGCGGGGTTGTGGACTGGGAGGGACGCGCGGCCGTCGCTCGCCTGCACTCGACCGGCGATGACGTGCCCGTGGACTTCGACCTGGGTCATGTTGTTCATCGCGTCACCCACTCTTCGGTTTAATATCTTGACCCGGTCGAGCGGGCTATTCTGGCCGAGGACCAAGCGACGCGGCCGCCACCGTTCAACGCTTTCATCAAGCTCGTTAAGTAGCCTCTTGGAAGCTCATCCAAGATTGGAGACGAGACCCATGCGAATGCTCCTGCCCGCGTCGATGGCGGTCCTCATGACAATTGCGAGCCTCCTCGCGAGCCCTGCGCTGGCCGAGAAGGCGAAACTCACCGTCAACCCGGTGAGCGTCGACGTGGGCGTGGACGGCACGAGCCTCAAGGACGGGCGCCTCATGCCGGAGAGTTCGACCGTCAAGATCCGGTACACATTCGACGTCGTCGTCCCCGCGGCAACGAGCTGCTACGGCACGATTCGCCTGGACCTCAAGCCTCCGGCTTCGGACGAACGCATGAGCATCAGCCTAAGCCCCGCGAGTATCAGCCGCTACTTCGACGGCAGCCGGGACGGCTCCACGGCCGTCGACGGTTTCGTAAGTCCTACCGGCACCACGATGACGGGTTGGTCCACGGTGCTTACCTTGCAGTTTACCCGCAACGCGCCGGCGTTCACGCCCATGGACGTCTCCGTCAAAGCGCAGGCGATCCTCGAAGGCGGCGACGGGGCTTCGTGCAACATCGACAACTCCGCGGAGTCCACCTCGCGGACGACGGTCATCCCCGACATCATGCTCCTCATGGAGTACACGCCCGCCGCATACATCCGCCACGCGGGCCCCGGCGGCGAGGTGACCTTCGCCGTGGAGGCGAGGAACCTCGGCAACGGTGCCACGCGCATCTCGACCTCCCTGCCGACGCCGCCCAAAGGCCTCGAGGCCGTCATCCCGCCCGCGGATGCCATCGTCGAGAGCAAGGCCCAATCGGGCCAAGGCGCGCGCGATTCGAGCGTCCTCGTCGTGAGTGCGCGAACGCCCAAGCACACGGGCTACACGAACAAGGTCGTCACGTTGGAGATCTCGTTCCTGGCGCGCCCCCAGGGCGCAAGCTCGGGTGCGACCGCGGAACCCGTCACCCTGACGCTGGCATTGCAGATTCAAGGAGCATCGTTGCCCGGTTTTGACGCATCGCCCATGCTCGGCGCCGTCGTCATCGCGGGAGCCGTCGCGGTACGCCGACGAAGCGCATCGCGGAGGCAGAACTGACGGAAATGAACATGGAAAACTTGTCCTACCGTTCGTCTTCAAGCGGCTCGCCAATATGGTTAAATAGCGTCCCCAAACTACGTCGGGTTCGAAGGGTCCAGAAGACCCCGAACTCGCCTCCATCCCGGTGGTGTTTGGGGTTAACCGGTCCATTCAAACAGAAACACATATGTCTCCGGGTCCCGTGCGGAATTTTCCCTCGGGGTTCAAGGGGAAGGTGCACACTATGCAGACTTCAAAGCTAGCCGCCTATGGATCTTTGACACTCCTGGTACTCACAGCCGTCGCTGCCTACATCCCGACGGCCTCGGCACAGCAAGAGGGCTTCCTTTCGGTCTCCCTTGCTGCGGGCTATCCAAAATACGATGATAGCCAACTGAATAACGGGCGCCTCCAGCCTGAAGCGAGCAAGCTCGACGTCAAGCTACAATTCGAAGTCAAGTTCCCGCCGACGGTCGGCGTGTGTCCGTTGGGAACCGTTACCCTTCAATTCACACCCACCAACCCGGACTGGGGCAAGGGCTCCGTCGTCGTCCCGAGCACCGTGACGAAACAGCAGAGCCAACAGCAGCAGCAGGCCGGAACTATCGACAACTTCGAAACGACCCTTACAATCGTTACTACGCGAAAAGCCCCCGCCTTCCAAACGGACCAGTACAAGGTAACCGTTAAGTCGTTCCCGTCCGGCGGCGCCGCCACTGGCTGTAACGCCAAGGCGGCCGGCGACTTCGTTGTGCCCGTCACGGTCACCAACGACTACTTGCCCATTATGGAATACCAACCCGCCCGATACAGCCTCAAGACGGGTCAGAACAAGGACATCCTCTTCTCGGTCAAGATGACGAACTTCGGCAACGGAGACACGAAGGTCACCGCCTCGCCCGCCGTCTGGGCGGGAAAGAACAAGCTCGAATCGGTCATCCCGCCCTCGCAGACGACGCTCGAGTCAAAGTCGGTCTCAGGTGAGAAGGCGCTCTTCTCGAAGGACGTCGTGATTTCCGCGAAGACGCCGCACTCGAACGGGTATACGAACTCGATCTACACGTTCTCCATGAGCTTCGACGCGACCGCTGTCCAAACTGGGCAGAACATCGCCAAGGACACGCAGGCGCTCACGTTGTCGGTCCAAGTCCAAGGAGTCTACGTGCCGGGCTTTGACCCCGCGGGTGCAATCGCTTCGCTCGGCGTGGCGCTGCTCATCCTGGGCTTCACGCGCCGACGCGTCTCGTAAGCGCGCCGGTAGGGACGGTCCGTCCGCGGCCAAAGATATTTGGCCGCCGTCCGAGTCCCCTGAGGAGAACACGTCCATGCGACTCGCCGTTCTAGCCGTGGTCGTCATACTCGGGGGCACCCTGGCCCTTCCCGCCGTATCAGCCCAGGAGCGCGTCATTCGGATTGGCGCTCAAATGGATAATGGCCTCGCGATGGTCTCGCGTGGACCGGGAGACCCCGCTCGGCCACAGACGGCGAGGTTCCAGTTCCAATTCGCCGACATCAGCACGGAGTCGTTGACGCCGGCTACGAGTGCGGCCGAGTTGCACCAAGTCTCGGGAAGCGCGATCGCGGCTCCCGGCGAGGACACTACAGGCTGGACGATCAACCTACCTTTGCTCTCTACGAGCACCATGCGCGCCGGAGATACTGGAACTGGCGATTTCGAAGTTCAGCACGATGTAGGCACGCCCGGGTCCAGCCTATCCGGGATACTGATTCTTAGGCTGGATGGCACGTACGCAGACGAAAACGACACCGTCGAGATTCCCTGGCGGGTCATCATCGCCCCGTCTCCGGGCGTACAACTTTCCACCGTCCCGGGCGGGACCGAACGCGTCAAGCCATTCCAGCTTGCCACCTTCCAAGTCCAGATCCGAAACGTGGACACGTACCGCGCGACGTTCCGCATCGCCGCGACCGTCCTGCCCGGCGACGGCATCGACCCCACGGTTGTCCAGGTTCTCGGAGTGGGCGACCAGTCCCTGGAGGGCGGCGCGAGCAAAGTCGTGACGCTCACGGTGTTGGCTCCGCGGGACAAGTTCTGGTACAACGACGTCCCGCTCATGGTCCGCGTCGAAGTGACCCCCACGGCGGGCGGCTCGACGGTCACCACGATGTACCTGATGACGGTAAGCGGATTCTACGTCTCCGAGAACATCATCATTCTCACCCTCATCGCCCTCGCCCAGATCGCCCTCTTCATCTTCCTCATCATCTTCGGCCGGCGCGCCTACGAACGACGCTACCTGGGTCGGCCCATCCCGCCTTGGCAGATCCCCGAAGAGGCGGCCGCGCTTGAACGCCTCAAGCGCGACGACCCGCGCGCCCACTACCTGCTCCGCTACTTCATCATGGAAGAGGAGTACCGCTCCGCGCTCCTCTGGTTCTATTCCTACAAGAAGATCTCCAAGAAGCGCCTCAAGGCCGAGATCAAGGCCATTGAGATGCGCGAACGCGCGGACGAACTCGTCTCCCAACCCTCCGCACGCTTCGACAAGGCCTCTGGCCGCATCCAACGACGCTACGCGCGCAAGATGGAACGCGCCGAAGCGCGCACCCAGCGCGAGATCGAGAGACTCCAGGCCAAACTCAGCCGCACGTACGAGAAGGACTACGAGAAGGACCACGGGAAGTGGGAAGCGAAGGTCGAGAAGCTCCAGAAGAAGCACAACAAGCCCTACGTCAAGGCCAAGGCGAAGTGGGACAAGGAGACCAAGCGGATCCTCGAAAAGTGGGAGAAGCCCTTCCGCAAGGAGAAGAAGAAGTACGACGAGGCGCTCGCCGCGGCGAAAGAAAAGTACGCCAAGAAGGTCAAGAAGGCCGATAAGCCCACGTGGCGCGCCTGGCGCGAACAGATGGACGATTGGGAGTCCGAGAACAAGCTACGCAAGAAGGAGGGCCGAGAACTCGCGCCGGAACCCGCCCTCTTCAGCGCCGCCGTCGGACCCCCCGACCTGCCCGCGCCCTTCCAGGAACCGCCGCGCCCCGAGCTGCCGCCCGAACCCCAACCCGACAAGACCGTCGAACTGCCGCCCGAGCCCCAGCTGACGACACCCGACGTCTGGAGTTCGCACTACGCGAAGAAGGCCAAGAAGGCCCAACGCAACGGCGCCCGCCAGATCCGTTCCCTCGAACTCGAATTGGCCGAGAAACTCAACAAGCTGCGCCACGAACGCGAAGACTCCGGCGTCAAGGTCGAGGAGAAGCGCGAACGCCTCATCGCAGCCTCACAGACCATGACCGCCTCGCGCGTGGGATTCGTCGACCGCGTGCTGCGACGGTCCGCCACGGACGTCGAGCGACGCCACCACATCGCCTACCTGCGCGGGCTCACCCACGAGCGCATCAAGGAACTCGAAGAGGCCGAGGCCGCGACGCTCGAGCGCGTGCGCGTCCAGGGCGAGCGCGAGCAGGCCGACCTCGAGGCGAAGATCCTCGGCGAGCGCTCTCGCCAGCGGAGCCTCGCGGGCAGCGAGAAGACCGCCCATGCGGAGCGGATCGCGTCCCTCGTGCGGCAACTGGGCGAACTCAAGAACGCGAACCAGCAGAAACTCCGTCTGGCCCAACGCGAATCCAAGCAACGCATCCAGGCCGGCGTGACGCGGCTCAAGGCCGAGGAACGCGAGGCCATCGACCGAGAACTCGGCCGCAACGCGCCGACGGCGCCCGCCGAACCCGCACAGTCGTAACGGAGACCCATCCATGTCCAAGGAGAGCCACAGCGAGTCGACGGCCCCCAAGTCGAAGCGCGCCCTCAAGCGCGAGGCGGAACGCAAGGAACGCGCCCAGGAACTGCGGGAGATCCGCGCCGAGCGGGCCGCCAAACGCGAAGCGCGCCGCACGCGCAAGTTGGCGAAGGCGGGCGCCACGACGACGTCGACGTCCCAAAGGGCGTCGCCTGCCGCCCGCAACGGCCAAGCGGACGCCCTCGAGGGCCTCCTGGAGGCTCCCGCTTCCGAATTCCTCGATGCGCCCTCGACGACGCCCGAGACACCGGTCACCGAACCGGCTCCGGAGGAAGCCGTGGCGCCCGTCTTGCCGGAGCCGGAGGTCGACGCAAAGGCCGCGCGGAAGGCGGCCCGCGAGGCAGAACAGGCGGAAAAGAAGGCGGCCAAGGAGCGCGAACGCGAAGCCAAACTCGAAGCCAAGCGCCTCGCGAAGGAAGAGAGTTGGCGAGCCAAGGTCGACCTGCCCGAGGCGCCCGCCCCAGAACCCGAACCCATGACAGAAGCGGCCGGCCCCGCCGCGTCCGAGACGCCGCCCCCCGTCGAGGAAGCCCCCAAACCCAGGCGCCGCTTCCTCCTCTTCGGACGAAAGAAGGAGACCGCTGCCGCCTCCGAGTCCCCGCCGACGGCTGAGGAACCCGCGCCCGAGCCCCCCACGAGCGAACCCAAGCGCAAATGGGGCTTCGGCAGGAAGAAGGACGAAACGCCGCCTGAACCCGCCACGGAGTCCGTCCTCGAGCCCTCGCCGCCCGAACCCCTTCCAGAACCCGTCCCTGAAGCCGCGGCGCCTCCGCCCGTCGAAGAACCCGAGGCGGACCCCAAGCCGCGCAGGACCTCGCGCAAGAAGAGCCGGAAGTAGAGATGCGCATCCTGAGCCTCGTCCTCGTCGCGTCCGTTCTCCTCAGCGGGTGCCTCGTGGGCGAGAAGCGACCCGAGGGCGACAGCGACGGCGACTACCTTCTCGACGAACTCGAACAGGCAGGGTGGGACCTCGACCTCGAACTCGATACCGTCCCATGCGCGGACGCGGGCGAACACGTGCGTCACGCCGTGACCGTCCACGTCAACTCAAGCGAGTTCCTCGCGGACACGGACTACGACGGCGTCGACGACGCCGAAGAATACGCCTTCCACTCCAACCCGCGCAACAACGATACGGACGGCGACGGGCTCTCGGACGCCGTCGAACGCGACCTCAACTACGGCGAGACGATCAAGCTCGGCGGCGCCCTCAAACTCACCAAGGTCGACAGCGACGACGATTGCCTAGGCGACGCGAACGAGACGCGCGGCTACCGGTTGCCCGCGTACGGCCTGCGCAAGACGGACCCGACGCTCGTCGACACCGATGAGGACGGCCTCGCGGACGGCCGGGAGGCGTTCGTCCTCGGCACCGACCCGGCCGACCCCGACACGGACGACGACGGGATGAACGACTTCATCGACGCCGACCCCACCCACAACCTGGGATTGCGGCTCGTCTTCGACCGGTTCACCCTCAAGACCGGCGCGGGCCCGGTGCACTTCCATTCGACCCTCGACGACCCCGACCACCCCGTCGCCGATTCGGCCGCCTTCTCCATCGCGCAGGGCGAGAACAAGAGCGTCCCCGCGGCGTACTCGCGCGGCGACACGGACGTCCAGGACGTCGACCGCCTCACGTTCCAGTTCTGGGTCACGCGCGAGGACGGCTCCGTCCTCGACATCGTCCCAGGTTCCGGCCAGAGCATCGTCTCCGGCGAGGCCGACCGCGAAGCCTCGCGGTGGTCCGCGATGGGGCAATCCGGGGCCACGGGCCAGGTCGCGTGGTTCGTGGGCAGCGACGGCGAGATCGCCTTCCGGATCGAGGTCGTGCACCTCAGCCCGTGAACAAGGTGTGGTTCTGCCAGATGATGAGGCCCACGCCCAGGCCGAGCATGACGATCCAGATGATGGGGTTCCAGGCGAGGATCTTGCGCCCGTCGAGGGGGCCCAGCGGGATGAGGTTGAAGAGGGCGAGGATCGTGCTGAAGGCGACGACGATGCCGGCGAGTTCTTGGACGACGAGGTTACCCCGTCCGAGCGTGAAGGGGACGGCGACGAAGGCCACGGCATAGTTGACGAGCGGGCCCATCGCGCTGATCTTGCCTTGTTCCTTCTTGCCTTGCGCCGTATGCCACGTGGCCCCGGGGGCGGCCATCGTCAGGTGCCACGGGGAGAGGGCCAAGAGGAGCGCGAAGCCGAGGAAGAACCAGTTCGCGCGGAACTCGCTCCAGTGGCCGAAGTGTTGCGCCGTGAACTTGTGGCCCAGTTCGTGCAGGACGAAGCCGAAGAGACTGATAAGGAGGGCAGCGACCATCCGGGCCTCCCGCGGAAGCTTCTGGCGCACGTTCTCGAAGCCGTCCGCCTGGTCGATGACGATGTAGAGGACGGCGGCCAGGATGAGCATCGCGCCGGCGATGTGGAGGAGTTCCATCCGGCTCGTGCCGAAGCGTCGGGGCGGCGGCTCGTAGTAGGGATTGTAGGCTCGCGGGTGGGAGTAGGGTGGGTTGGCCAAACCGGGGCTCCTGGGGCTCGGCGGCGCGCGGCTTGCTCCGCACCGACCGCCGCGAAACGAGGCGGCTCCACTTCAAGCTTTGGGAACGCGCCTAGGCCTTGGCGCGCTTTCGGCGGACGAAGAGGACGCCGAGGAGGACGGCGACGACCACGAGGATCACGATAGACTGGGTGTCGCCGGCCGCGACGCGCCCCGCGAACGCGTCGAGGCCGTTCCAGAGGAGACCGAAACCCGAGAAGAGCCGCGGGAAGCCCTTGCCGATGACGATGCTCGCGCCGATCATGGCGCCCACGTTCGTGAGGGCGGCGACGAAGAGGACGCGGATCACGCGGTTGTTGAAGAACGAACGGAACGTGGTGAGGCGGCTGAGGTTCTGGAAGTCGAGGACGCGGGGCTCGCGCACCCAGGCTTCGACGAGTCCGCTGAACCAACCCGCGGCCAGGCCGGGGTGGAGGATGGTGAAGGGCGCGACGGCGAACGCGGTGCCAATCGACAAAGGATGCCCTCGCGCCAGCAGACACCCCAGCGCGGCGAGGCCGCCGCCCCAGATGAAGAGGTCGCGGATGAAACGGACGAGGTCGCCCCAGTTGCCTGAACGGATGCCTTCCCAGACGAAGTAGCCGAAGAGGGCAAAGAGGAGCGCGATGAAGCCCCAGCCGAAGACGAGCTTCGCCCAACTGAAGCGTTTTTCAGGCAACGCCTCCAGGGGTTTGAGGTCGGTGACGGTCGCTCCGGATTGCAGATGCGCGCGGATGCCAGGCATGTGGCCGGCGCCGACGATGCCCACGACGCGCTTGCCTTCGGCCAAGGGTTGCTGGAGCTTCGTGGCGAGGTACGTGTCGCGTTCGTCGATGACGACCGTCTTGATCGTCGGGGCGATGGCGCCGAGCTCCTTCATCATCCCCGTGACGGCGTCCTCTTGGGTGAGGTCCTGGATCGTCTTCGGCGCCTTCTCCTCCTCGGCGGGGAGGAACATGCCCTTGAGGAGTTCCCACACGAGGCGGAGTTTTTCGCGGAACCGCATGAGGCCGACGGCGCGCTTCATCGTGATGGCGACGTCGCGGTCCGCGAGGAGGACCTCCTTGCCTTGGGCGCGGGCGGCGTGCACGCCCGCGAGCATCTCGGCGCCGGGCTCGGCGCCGTAGACCTCGCCCATCTTGCGCTGGTAGGAGGCGAGGAGGACCTGCGTGAGGAAGAGCCAGAGCTTGTCGCTCTTGAGGAGCTTGTGGATGGGCGTCGACTCCCACTTCTGCTTGTTCTCGAGCGCGTCGAGGCGGTGGGCGTCGAGTTCGACGGCGACGACGTCGGGCTGGAACTTGGCGATGGCCTCCTCGACCTCGCGCACGCTCTCGGACGAGACGTGGGCGGTGCCGACGAGGAGAAGGCGGTCCCCGACTTGTTCCTGGACCAAGGCGTTCCGGGGGCGAGAAGGCGGGCTCGATAAAAGGGAATCGGGCTGGCTCAGGTGATGCGCGACGGCCTGGAGGTGAGCCTGGGCGCTCTATTCCCAGCCGTACAAGAATCCCCAGACCAGGGTCGCGACGAACGCCACCATCGCCGCGTACATCCCGATCCGCAGGAACCAGAAAAGCGCGGCGTCGAAGGCCTCCTCGCTCATGACGGCGTCATCGCGTCCGACGTAGCTTATACATTTCGGAGTGAAACGTGACATGAAGGGCGAGGATCGCCGCCGCGATCCATGCAGCTCGGATGGCCATACGAGGAAGCAAGCCGTCGAGGGCATTCACGCCAAACTGGAGGAATGCAACCAATCCTACGAGGCGCGATACTCCCCGTTCGGCCTCGGGTCGCGTTTTCACGTGGAGTCGCTTGGCCTTCTCTGCGTCCACGGATTACCTGTGTCGGCCCAAGGAATAGCCGGTTTTGGTTACCGCCCTTGCGCGGCGCAACCCGATTAGTGCCGCGCCCGACGCGTGGCTCGCCGACGAGGCGCCCCGTTCGCCTTGGGCGAGTGGTCCTCTTCGGACTCCTCTTCTCCCTCGCCCGGTTCTTCCGGCTCGGGCGCGCCGACGGCGGCGAAGAACTGCTTGAGCATGGCCTTCTCGACGAGGCCCAGGAGTTCGTCCTTGTCCTCCGTGTCGCCAAGGATGCCCAGAGGGATGGCGCCGCCCGCGGCCTGCGCGTGGCCGCCCGCGTTCTGCTCACCGAACGCCTTCTGGACGATCTCGCCCAGGTTGACGCGCGTGTCGCGGCTGCGGCTGCTGAAGTGGATGTGGTCGCCTTGGATGCCGAAGACGAGGACGCTTGAGATGCCTTCGAGGTTGAGGAGGAACTCGGCGGCCTGCGGCAGCGAGTCGCGGTCCGTGATGAAGCCGGCGCTCGAGAGGAGGTAGGCGCCGCGTTGGTGGCGGTTGACGATGGCCCGGCCCATGACGTCGAGGGTCTCGTTCGACATGGGCGGGCTCTCGATCTGTTCCAGAAGGCGCTGGTCGACGAGGGGCGAGAGGAAGGCGACGGCCTTCAGGTCGCTGGGGCTCGTGTGGCGCGTCAGTTGGTGCGTGTCGACGCGGATGCCGTGGAGGAGGGCCGCCGCGAGCTTGGGGTCGGGGACGATGCCGAGTTCTTGGAGGTACGCGAGGAGGATGGTGCTCACGGCGCCCACGTTCTGGCGCACGTCGACGAACTCGCCGATGGCCTTGTTCGCGCTCGTGATGTGGTGGCCGATGACGATGCTGGGCACGTGGCCGCGGGGCAGGACGTTGTTCTGGCCCGCGATCTCGCAGTCGAGGATGGCCGTCTTGGGGTGGCGCTTGAGGATGGACTGGAGGTCGTCCCCGGGGCCGATCTGCTTCATGCGCACGCCCAAGAGGTTGACGAGCGTCCGGTTCTGTTGGTGACCGATCTTGCCCCCGTAGTAGATGAAGGACTTGACCTTGAGTTTCTCGGCGATCTTCTGCAACGCCATGCCGGCGGCGATCGAGTCCGGGTCGGGCGAGTCGTGGAGGAAGATACCGAGGCCCCACTCGCCGGCCTCTCGGACGATGCGTTGGAGGCCGTCCGTCTTCTTGAAGAGTTCAAGCTCGTTCAGTTCGCGCACGACGGCGTTGCCGACGACGTCCGGGCCGACGACGACGTAGTTGGCGCCCGCCTCCTTGAGTTCCTTGGCCGCGCCTTGCGTGGACGCGCGGACGACGATGGGGACGTCCGGCCGCGTCTTCTTGATGGCGCGGATGGTCTTCGCGTTCGCGTGGTCGTCGCGGGCGAGGATGAGGAAGGCCTCGGCCTCCTTGAACGGGTCCTTGCGGAAGTCGAGCGTCGTCATGTCCGCCTGCGTCACGGGGAAGCGCCGCTCCTGCAGGGCCTCCGCGCGGGTCGGGTCGAGGTCCACGAGGTGGACGGTCTTGCTCGCCTCGAGCAGAAGTTCCGCCACGCGGGCGCCCACGCGTCCGCCGCCGAGAATGACGTACATGGATTCCAGGATTGTCCGGAATTGGCGATTAGGACCTTCCCGACTTAAGGGAATCGGCTCCGCCCCTTTCGGAGGTCGTGCCGTTAAAAGGCGCGCCCTCCAACAACAGGAGATTTGGACAGATTCGCGCGTTGCTTAACCGGGGCGGTCGTCCTATAAAGGAAACCGTCCGAGACGCTGGAAACGGCAGCCTTTGCCGCCCATGCGACGCCACCTCGTCTAGGCGCCTCCGGCGGCCGCAGCCTCGCCCGATGCCACGTCCGAGTTCCCGACGGGCAAGAGGGTCGCCTGCGTTGTCCGCTGCGGCCGCGCCGCCTTGGGCGCGCGGCAGATCGTGGCCGCGATGAGACGGATGCGGAGCTTGGGCTCGTGCCGGCGGCGCAAGAGGTCCGCCTGCTTGACGCGTTCGCCGGACATCGTCTCCTGCGCCTGTGTGTGTTTCTTCTTGAGGGCGTGGAGTTCGTCCGTCAGGCGTTCCTGCTCGCGTTGGAGCTTGAGCTCGCGCAGGCCGTCCTCCGTGAAGTAGAGCTTCGACTGGATCTCGCCCAGGCGCTTGCGGATGCGCGCCTCTTCCAGGTGCGTGTCCTGGTGCAGGCTCTTGAAGTAGTCGCCGACGCGCTCCATCGACTTCGCGAAGGCGTCGCGCGACTCCGCGACGGCCTCTTGGGCGAAGGCCCGGCCCATCCCCTCGATGGCGGGCATGACCACGTCCAAGCCCGCGCGAAGGTCGCCAAGGTCGCCCGAGGCGCGTGCGGCGTCCGCGGGTCGCGCGTCGAAGACGGGCGGGATGCCCTCGTGGACGACGGGCTCGTTGTGGCCCCATTCCAGGAGCGCCCAGGCGAAACGCGTGCGCTTGCGGGCGCTCGAGTAGGCCTCGAGTTGGAACGTGTAGAACCGGCTTCCCGCGGGGTAGGCGTCGGTGGGGTACACCGAGAGGGGTCCCCACGCCTTGGCGTCCGTGAGAAGGAGCTTGAGGAAGGGACTGCCGGCCTCGATGACCTCGACCTGTTCCCGGCGCTTCTCCGGGTCGAAGGTGATGCGGCGTTCGCGCCCGTAGCGGCGTCGGAAGCCCGTCGGGAAGAGGACGGCGTGCACGCCCCCCTCGTCGCGGATCTCGGCGCCGATCTCGTCCAGGTAGTCGAGGACGAACCGTTGGAGCGAGGCGCGCGCGTCCACTAGGCGCCCTCCACGGTGCCGAGGTCGAACTGGCTGAAGACCTCGGCGTCGAACTTCTTGACCTTCTCGGCCTCCTGTACGCCCTGGGAGAGTTTGCGCTTGAGGCTCGCGAGCTTGCGCTTCTGCGTCGCGCGGTTCTTGCTCTTGGCGAGGATCTCGAAGACCTGCTTCTCGAGCGATTCGCCGGATTCCAGCTCGGAGAGGATGAGGTCCATCTCGCCGATGGCGACCTCGAACAGGCGGATCTTGTCGTAGAGGATCTTGAGCACGTAGTCCTCGACGGTGTCCTTGAGGCTCAAGTTGACGATGAGGACGTCGTGGGCCTGCCCGATGCGGTGGACGCGTCCGATGCGTTGCTCGACGCGCATGGGGTTCCACGGCAGGTCGTAGTTGACGACGACGTGGCAGAACTGGAGGTTGAGCCCCTCGCTTCCGGAATCGGTGAGGACGAGGACGTCCGCGGACTGCCGGAACTCCTCGATGGCGTTGCGGCGCCGGCCGGGGCTCAACTCGCCGTGGAACGGGATCGCGTTGAGGCCCAGCTTCTTGAAGCGTTGGATGAGGAGTTCCTGCGTGCGACGGAACTGGGTGTAGACGAGGAACTTCGTCTTGAAGCCCTTCGCGAGCTTCTCGATGAGGTCCGCCTTCGTGACCTTGCGCATCGACTCGGCGAGCTTGATGAGTTCGTCGATCTCCGGCCCGGCCACGATCTCGCTGGAGGCCTGCATGCGCTTGAGCGTCTCGATGACGGCCTGGGGGCTCGAGGCCATTTCCCGTTGGAGGAGGAGCAGGCTGAGTTGGAAGCCCATCGAGTCGTACTGCTTCGAGATGAAGTCGCGCAGCTCGTCGTGGAGTTCGTACTCCTTCTCGTTGCCGACGGCGCTCGAGGTCCTGACCATGCGCGGCGGGAAGTCCAGGCCCGTGTCCTTGCGGCGGTTGCGGATGATGACCTCGCGCAGACGTTCCTGGAGTTCGCTCACGTTCTGCAGGCGCCGTCCCTCGGAGTCCGCGAGGAACCGCCGGTCGAACGTGCGCGCGCTGCCCAAGAGGCCGGGGCGCACGAGGTGGATGAGGTTGAAGAGTTCGCGCAGGTTGTTCTGGACCGGCGTAGCGGTGAGTCCGAGGAAATACTTGCTCTCGATCTTCGAGACGAGTTCGTAGCGAAGGGTGGACCGGCTCTTGAGGTAGTGGGCCTCGTCGACGATGAGCAGGTCCCAATCACGGCCCAACACCTTCGCCGCGTTCTCCTCGAGCTTGGCCGTGTCGATGGAGGCGATGATGCGCGGGTGCGCGTCGAAGCCCTGGAAGTCGGCGTCCTCGTGGGTGACGAACGCTTCCCCGAACTTGTCCTCGAGTTCGACCCGCCATTGGCCCACGAGGTTCGCCGGCGTAAGGATGAGGATGGACTCGGCCAGGCCGCGCGCGACGAGTTCCTTGAGCACGATGCCGGCCTCGATCGTCTTGCCCAGGCCGACCTCGTCGCCCAGGATCGCGCGGCCGCCCATCTTGGCCAAGACGCGCAGGGCCGCGTTGACCTGGTGCGGGTAGAGGCTGATCTTGTCCTTGTATTGGGAGACGGCGACGAGGGCGCCCTTGGGTTCGAGCGTGTCCAAATACTCCGCCAACACGCGGAGCCGGTGGCGCGAAGGGTGTTCGGGCGGCGGCGCATCCTCGAAGAGCGTGAGGCCTTCGACGCTCACGACGAGGCTGGGCGGCTCGATGGCCTCCTCTTCCAGAGGGGTCGATTTGGGGGTCGCGACGGGGTCCGCCAGGGTTCCTCACCGGGTGAAAGACTTCACGGTTTCCGGAATCTATCCAGAATAGGAGCCTATCATTCTCGGTTCTTTTATGATGGTTTCGCCGGTGGGTAGGCGTCGACGCGCGCCGTCGGGGCGCCGACTATATCAACGGAGCCCGCAATGGCACGGGTTTCAGAACGAGAGCCTCTAGGACCCTGCGGATACGAAACGGACCCGTCGTCCTAGATATGCCAGGCCCGCCATCCGAACGGCGGGTGCCCCCTTGACCAAGCCCGACGTCGTGGTCCAGGTTCTCGACGGGCGCGACACCATCGGCGGGACCAAGATCGCCGTAGGGTGGCAAGGCGAGGGCGCCTTCCTTGATTTTGGCATCAATTACGCACGGTGGGGCCGCTACTATGAGGAGTACCTCAAACCCCGCTCCGCCGTCGGACTCGGCGATTTGTGGAAACTGCGGCTCATCCCGCGCTTCGCCGGCCTCTACCGCAAGGACGTGATCCCGCCCGGCCTGCGCGAGGCGGACGCGATGCCCGTCGGCGGACCCTCCGGCGTCTTCCTCAGTCACGCGCACCTCGACCACGCGGGCCTCATCGGCCTCCTGCAACCCCGCGTCCCGATCATCGCGTCGCCGCTCACGGCGGCCATCCTCAAGGCCGGCCAGGACTCGGGCAAGAGCGAGCTCTGGACGAGCCCGTGCTATTCCAATCAGTACAAGCGGCAGACCGTGGGCAAGCAGGAGGTCTTCCGCTCGGACTCGAAGGCGCCCGCGTTGGGACGCCGCCTCCTCGTCCCCGAAGGCTCGGCGAACGGGTCCCTCACGAGGTTCTGGTCCACGTTCCCTTGGGTCGACGAATCGGACCAACCCCAGGAGATGCGGTCGGAAGGCGTGGGCCTCTACCGCGGCGAGACCGGCCTGAGCGCGAAGGCGCACCTCGTCGACCATAGCGTGCTGGGCGGTTCCGCGTTCATCCTCGAGAGCCCGAACGGCCCCATCGTGTACACGGGCGACCTGCGCGCGCATGGCAAGCACGCCGAATCCACGATCGCCTTCCTCGAAGGCCTCAAGCGACGCCGCCCCTACGCACTCCTCATCGAAGGCACGCAGGTCCACGCCCCGGGCAGGCTCGACGCCGCCCGCCACGAACCCCGGACGGAGGCGGGCGTCGCCGTGCACTGCCTCTCCGCCGTCGACGCCCACCGAGGCCGGCTCGTCTTGGCCGACTTCGCGCCCCGAAACGTCGAACGGCTCTTGACGTTCCTCGACGTCGCCAGGCGGACGCACCGCAAACTCGTCGTCTTCCCCAAAGACGCGTACCTCCTCTACGCGATGCACCAGGCGGACGCCTCCATCCCCCTACCGGGCGGCGACCTCGTCATCTACGACCCGCCCGCGGGCACGGAGGGCGCGTGGGAGAAGTGGCTCCTGCAATCCCAATTCCCGAACGCACTCGTCTCGTCCGAGGAACTGCGACGCGCCCCGGGGGACTTCATCCTCTGCTTCAGCTACTTCGACCTCAAGCACCTCCTGGACCTCGAACCGGCCGGGGGCGCGTACATCTACAGCAACAGCGAGGCCCACGGCGAGGAGGCCGAGATCGACTTCGGCCGGCTCCACAACTGGCTCACGTTCTTCGGACTCGATGTGCTCGGCTTCCAGATGACCCCCGACCCGCAGCGCGGCGGCAAGCTGCGCCCTCAACCCGTCGGCGGCTACCATTGCAGCGGACACATGCCCGGCGACGACGTCCTCGACTGGGTCGTCCAGATCCACCCCGACCACCTCGTGCCCGTGCACACCGAGCACGCGAACGGCTTCGTGGAGGCCGTGCGCGAGCTTACGGACGTCCGCGTGAACCTGGAGGGGCTCGTCCGTTGATCCGCGGCGTCCTCTTCGACCTCGACAACACGCTCGTGGACTTCCTGCGCATGAAGCGCCAAGCCAGCGCCGAGGCGGCCCGCGCCATGATCGCGGCCGGCGCCGAATTCCCCTTCACCGACGCCGAAGCCGGCGAACGGCTCTTCGACCACTACCTCGAGCACGGCATCGAGAGCGACGACGCGTTCGTCACGTTCCTCGCCAAGCACAACCGCGCGCGCCTCTCGTACGGCCTGAGCGTCCAGGACCGCATCCTCGCGGCAGGGATCCAGACGTACCTTCGCGCCAAGGACCTCTTCCTCACGCCCTACCCCGGCGTCCGCCGCACCCTCGTCGACCTCGCGCGACGCCAGATGCGGATGGGCGTCGTCACCGATGCGCCCCGCCTCAAGGGATGGCAACGCCTGACGCAGCTCGCCATCGCCGAGTTCTTCGACGCCGTCGTCACCTTCGACGACACGCGCAACCACAAACCCGACCCGGCGCCCTTCCGGGCCGCCGTCGAGGCCCTCGGCCTCAAGCCGGGCGAGATCCTCTTCGTCGGAGACTGGCCGGAACGCGACGTGCAGGGCGCGCGCGCCGTCGGCCTGCGCACGGTCTTCGCCCGCTACGGCCGCCCGCTGCACGCCGAACCCCACGGCGCCGACGCGGAGATCCAATCCATCGACGGCCTCCTCGAGGTCCTCGACCGATGGGAGCAGAAGGTGAGCGCATGACGACCGCCAACCCATTCACGCCCGCGAACGTCCTCGCCCGCGAACGCCAAGGCCTCGCCACGATGGAGGCCGGAAAGAGCTACGCCAAGGTGCGCGTCGTCGTCCGCGACTTCGCCGTCGAGACCGCCCGCAGCGGGCGGAACGCCGGCAAGCCCTACCTCAGCCTCACGTTGGCCGACCGCACCGGCCAGAAGGACGCCAAGTGCTGGGACGGCGCGTCGCTCGCGCCCCACCTCGCCCCGGGGGCCGTCGTCGAACTCGACCGGCTCACCGTCGACGATTGGGGCCCCAAGTTCGAAGCCCGGGACGCCCACGTCGTCCCGCCCGGCGGCTTCGACCCCAAGGACTTCGTGCCCACGCTGCCCCTTGAGGTCATCGAGGCCAACTGGCGCCTCCTCCAAGAACGCCTGGACGCCCTCGAGGACCCCGACCTGCTCAAGCTGCGCGCCGCCATCTTCGACCGCGCCGACGTGGCCGAGGCCTACAAAAACCACCCGAGCGGCATCTACCACCACCACAACTACATGGGCGGCAACGTCCAGCACGTGCTGGGACTCCTGCGCGTGGTGGACGCCGTCTGCGCAAGCTACCCCGAGATCGACCGCGACCTCGTGCTCGTCGGCGCCACCCTCCACGACCTGGGCAAGTTGCGCGAGTACGGCGTCGACACGATGATCCGCGTCACGGAAGAGGGCCGCCTGCGGGGGCACCTCGTCATCGGAGCCGAGTGGCTGGGCCAGATCTGCAGCCAACTCCGCCACGAGGGCTACGACTTCCCCCGCGGCATCGAGAACCACCTCGTCCACATCATCCTGAGCCATCACCGCAAGGGCGAATGGGGTTCGCCGAAGCCGCCGGCCACGACGGAGGCGATGCTCGTCCACCTGGCGGACTACGTGGACAGCCAGGCGAAGGGCTTCCTCCAGTTCACGGAAGAGCACCGGGACGAACCCGAGGGGTGGGCCCGTCGGTGGGACGGCGACTCGGGCCAGAAGGAATGGGTCAAGACGCGCCCCGAATGGGAGTGACGCCGATCGACACGGACACCCAGATCGACGCCATCCTCGCCGACGGCGCCCGGCTCTGGAACGGGCACAGGTTCTTCGAATGCCACGACAAGCTCGAAGAGGCGTGGCGGCTCGTCAAGCACGAGAAGAAGGCGGAACCCGCCCAGGACCCTCGCCGTGACGCGATCCACGGCGTCATCCTCTACGCAGCGGCCTATGTGCACTGGCAGCGCGGCAACGCCGTTGGGGTGGCGCGCAAGCTCGAGGACGCCCGACGGACGTTCGCCCGGACCGAGATGCGCAAGTTGGGACCCCTGGACCTGGCGACGTTCCGGTCGGCCGTCGAAGCCGACCTCGAACGCGCCAAGCAGGGCCAAGCGTTCGACGCCCGCCGTGTCCCCCGGATCGACTAGGTTCGTCGCGCCCGGTAAAGCGCGAATCGTTATTCAACGATTCATACGTCTCCACAAACGGCAAGGCGACCGGTCGACGTTACGCGGACCGGGTGTCAAGCTTGCGAACCCTAACGATTCTGATGGTGCTTGCCATGACCGCCACGGCCGCCTTGGCGGCGCCGCACCGGTACGTCCTCGGCGACGACGGCATCCTCGTCGTCTGCAGTTCGGACGCGCTCGGCTTCGACGTCGGCGGCGTCTGCATCGCTCCAGGCGAGATCGTGGGGAACCCCTCCGGCGGTGTCACCTTCACCATCGACGACGACGTCATCGAACACGTGAGCGCCTTCGTCTGCGAGGATGCGAACGCCGACTCCCTGTGCGGCGGCCCGGGCGAGACCGCCGTGGTCTTCTGCGACTCGGCCACGATCTTCGCAAGCGGCACCGGAGAGGTCCTCTTCGTCCTCGACGGCCCCATCGGTGGCGGCCCGATCTTCACGACCTGCGGCACGCCCTATTCGGGCGGGGTCTCCGGCCTCATCACGGTGGGCTGAGGGCAAACACCGTCGTGGGTCGGCTCAGACGTTCTTGAGCAGGTCCACGATGGCCTCGCGGCAGGGCTTGCCCTCGTAGAGCACTTCGTATAGGTGCTCGGTGAGAGGCAACGTGAGCCGTTCCTTCGTGGCGAACTCGTGGTAGATGCGCGTGGCGTTCACACCCTCCGCCACCTTCCCGTTGAGTTTGCGGTTGATGGCGTCCATCGTCTCGCCGCGTCCCAGGTGTTCGCCGACGAAGTGGTTGCGCGAGAGCGACGAGGAGCACGTCGCGACCAGGTCGCCCAGGCCCGCCAGGCCGTAGAACGTGTTGCGCTTGGCGCCCAGCCGGTTGCCGACGGTGAACATCTCCGACAGGCCGAGCGCGATGAGGCTCGCCTTCGAATTGTTCCCGTACCCGATGCCGTCGCTGATGCCCGCCGCGATGGCCGTGATGTTCTTGAGGACCCCTCCAAGTTCGACGCCGACGAGGTCCGTCCACGCGTAGACCTTGAAGAAGTCGTTCTCGAAGGCGCGCACGAGGCGCGGCAGGCAGGGCTTGTCCTCGCTCGCGATGATGGAGCCCGACGGCATCTCCTTCGCCATCTCCTCCGCCAGGTTCGGACCTGAAAGCGTGGCGACGGCCGTGCCCTTGCCGAGTTCGTCCTTCAACACTTCGCTCATGCGCTTGAACGTGCCCGGTTCGACGCCCTTGGCGACGTTGAGGACGATCGCGTCCCCGTCCAAGTGGTCCGCGTAGGCCTTCGCCGTCTCACGCATGGCGAAACTCGGCACGGCCGCCACGACCATCGTCGCGTCCGCGACGGCCACGCGAAGGTCCCCCGTGATCCAGAGGCTGAGCGGAAGCTTGTGGCCGGGCAGGTACTTCTTGTTCTCGCGGTCACGTTCCATCTGGCGCGCCTGGGCCTCGTTGCGCACCCACTGGTAGACGGTGTGGCCCTTGCGCGCGAGCATCGCAGCGAGGACGGTGCCGAAGCCTCCCGACCCGACGACGGCGATGCGTTCCTCGCGTTCCATCCCGGCAGGACGGCAAGTCGGTGTCGGTCATAAAGAATCGCCGAATCGGACGACCCCGGCCCGGCCCACGGGCCCGGCCTGTGAAATCGGCGGGCGCGGTCTCACAAGGATTTCAATACGGTTATGAGAGAGCAGTCGTACGGGATGGCGTGGTTGACCCGTGGGCCGCCTCGCTCATCAGCGTGGCGATCGTCAGCTTGATCAGTTTCTCGGGGGCGCTCACCCTGGTCTTCCGCGCGGCGCGGAGCCACATCGTCCTCCTCGCCTTGGTGGCCTACGCGGCCGGGACCCTGCTCGGCGACTCCTTCCTGCACCTTCTGCCCGAAGCCGTCGAGGGGCGCGGCGGCGTGTTCTCCATGGGTCTCAGCGCGTACGTCCTCGGGGGCTTCCTCGCCTTCTACCTCCTGGAGACCGCCCTTCGCTGGGGCCACGCGCACGGCGAAGAGGCGCACCCTCACGTGGCGGCCACCGTCCCCGACCTCCACCAGCTCGAACGCGAGGCGCCGCGACGCGTCGCGCCGTTCGCGTGGATGAACCTCGTCGGCGACGGCGTCCACAACTTCGTGGACGGCGCCCTCATCGCCGCGTCGTTCCTCGTGAACTTCGAATTGGGGATCGCGACGTCCATCGCCGTCGCCGCCCACGAGATTCCCCAGGAACTGGGAGACTTCGCCGTCCTCCTCAAGGGGGGATTGAAGGCGACCCGGGCCCTCTTCTACAACTTCCTCTCGGCCCTCCTGGCCATCCTGGGGGCCATCGTCATCCTCGTGATCCCGATCGACGCGCCCACGCTCGAACTCGCCGTCGTCCCCTTCATCGCCGGCGCTTTCGTGTACATCGCCGCCGCGGACCTCATCCCGGAACTCCACCACCACACGGAGCGTCGTTACATCCCCGTCGTCGCCCTCGGCATCGTCCTGGGCCTCGTGACGATGGGAAGCCTCCTGTTCCTCGAATAGCGAGGCCCGCCCCCGGTTACGCTTTTATGCCCTGCCGGTCTGGCGCGGACCGCGGAGCATGACCATGGCCAAGATCGAACGCGTCCTCGTAATCGGGTCGGGAAACATGGGCAGCGGCATCGCCCAAGCGGCCTCCACCGCCGGCTACCACGTGACCATGGTCGACACGAAGAGCGAACTCGTCGACGCCGGGTTCAAGCGCATCCGCGACCCCCTGCAGAAGCGGGTCGACCAAGGCAAGATGACGAAGGCCGACCTCGACCGCATCGTCGGCGGCATCCAGGGCACGACCGACGTCGAGGCCGGCGCGAAGGACGCCGACCTCGTCATCGAGGCTGTCTTCGAGGAGTTCCAGGTCAAGGCCGACCTCTTCAAGCGCATCGCCAAGGTCGCCAAACCCACGCTCATCGTCGCCACGAACACGTCCAGCCTCAGCGTCACGCAACTCGCGGGCGCCTTCGGCCACCCGGACCGCTTCGGCGGCCTCCACTTCTTCAACCCCGCCGCCGTCAACAAACTCGTCGAGGTCGTCAAGGGCCAAGGCACGTCGCCCGAGACCTTCCGCGCGCTCTGGGACTTCTCGCTGCGCCTGGGCAAGGTCCCCATCGAGACGAAGGACTCGTTCGGGTTCTGCGTCAACCGCTTCTTCGTGCCACTGCTCAACGAGGCCTGCCGCCTCCTCGAGGACGGCTACGACGCGGCCACCATCGACCACGCGGCCAACGAAGCGCTCGGGACGACCATGGGTCCCGTCCAGCTCATGAACTTCACGGGCATCCCCATCGGCTACCACGCCCAATCCACGCTCCACAAGGCGTACGGGCGCTTCTACGAGCCCGCCAAGATCCTCAAACAGCACTTCGAGTCCAAACAACCCTTCCCCACGGGCGGGACCCCGAACGCCTCCAAGGTGACCGGCGCCAAGGAGCGTCTCCTCGGCGTCGTCTTCGGCATCGCGACCCACCTCGTCGAGGAAGGCGTCGCCACACGCGAGGCCACCGAGAAGGGCGCCCAACTCGGACTTCGCTGGGCCCACGGCCCCTTCGCCCTCATGAACCAGCTGGGCACGCCCGCCTCGCTCAAGCTCGTGCGCGCCGTCCACCAAAAGTGGGGCGACGCCTTCCGCGTCCCCCCCACCCTGGAGGACGCCGCATCCAAGGGCGCCCCGTGGCCGCTGCGCAACGTCGTCCTCGAGGTCCACGACCACGTCGCCGTCGTCACGATCGACCGGCCGGAGGCCCTCAACGCGCTCAACCCGAAGGTCCTTCGAGAACTCGAGGAGACCCTCGACCGCGTCGAGGCCGACCGCAAGGTCCGCGCCGTCGTGCTAACCGGAAGCGGCAACGCCTTCGTCGCCGGCGCCGACATCAAGGCCATGGCCAACCAGACCGCCATCGAGAGCCTCGGGATGACCCAACTGGGCCAACGTGTCATGCGCAAGATCGAACTCATGATGAAGCCCGTCGTCGCAGCCGTCAACGGCTACGCGCTGGGAGGCGGCTGTGAACTCGCCATCTCGTGCGACATCATCCTCGCCGCCGACACGGCCCGCTTCGCGCTGCCCGAGGTCGGCCTCGGCATCCACCCCGGCTTCGGCGGCACCCAACGCCTGCCCCGGCTCATCGGCCCCAACCGCGCCAAGGAGTGGATTTTCACCGGCGAACAGTTCACCGCGGCGCAAGCCGAGCGGATCGGCCTCGTCAACAAGGTCGTCAAGGCCCACGAGCTCCTGCCCGAGGCCATGCGCATCGCCAACAAGATCGCCGAGATGGCCCCCTTGGCGGTGGGATTCGCAAAAGACGCTGTCAACCGCGGCATCGACGCCGACATGGACTCCGGCATCGCCCTCGAGACCGCGAGCGTGACCCTCACGTTCGCGACCCAAGACCAGAAGGAAGGCATGAAGGCCTTCCTGGAGAAGCGCAAGGCCAACTTCGAAGGCCGCTAGCTGCGCATCGGAGGCTCGAAGGTCGGCCGCCGGCGGATGGCGACCTCCTTGTGGGCCACGTGGCGCCGGCCCAGGCGATCGAACGTGACGATCGTCTTCACGGTCACGAGTTGCGGGACGCCGAACATGCCGCACGCCTTGTTCGGGCAGTGCTTGGAGAGCGTCGTGCGGCCGGGGCCCCAGACCTTCGTCTTCTTGGAACCGCACTGCGTGCAGTGCGTGCGCCAACTCAAATGCGGTGTAGAATGTGCCCTCGTCGTCATCCCAGCCCCTCCATTATCCGGTCAACCCCTACATGAAACCTGCCGGTTCGGGCTCCATGCGAAGCGCCGGTCGGCCCGTGCGTACCGCTGCCCGCCCTGCGTCTTCCTGCATCGGAAATCCGGGTGCCTACTGGTAACCGGGCAGGAGCGCCTGCGCCGATTCGGGTGCGCGCTGCGTCGGCAACGTGGCGGGTTGCGGCGGCCTCGCGTGCCTCTCGGGGCGGACTTCGGACTCTAGGCGTTCGTAGAGCCGCAAGAATCGGGCCACAAGCGTCGCGAGTTCCTTCTCGAACGTCGCCAATTCTTCTCGTATCTCGGTGGACATCCCAATATCCCCTGACCCCGGAGCTTCGGGGGACAGCCTTAACTCATCGGACGGGGGAGGAAAGGCCCAGGGGCTCACCGAGACAGAAACCCTCGACCTTATGGTGCACCCAAAACGTACCCACGCGTGGCCCTGCCGGTCGCCCTCGTGGCGTGGGAACCCCAACTCCCGGAGGAAGCCCTCGCGGTCCAAGAACGGTTGGAGCCGCTGGCCCGCGTCGAATGGATCCACGAGCTCACGCCGGGCCTGGCCAACGAGCTCTTCCCACAGACCGTTGCCATCCTCGTGGGCTCTTGGCCGCCCCACCTCACGGCCTCCCTGTCCCTCATGCGGCGCCTCAGGCTCGTGGTGGGCGTCCAGGACCACGCGGCGGGCCTGCCCGACGAGGAACTGAAGGCCCGCGGCGTCCAGGTCTCGTTGGCCGCGAAGGAACGCCACGCCACGGGCGCCCATGATCCGCAACGTCACGTCGAGCGGGTGCGTGAGGGCGCCGAACGCCTGGCAAGGCTCTTGCGCGGACTCACGCCGCGGGCACCATCGTGAAGCCCTTGGGGACCTCTTGGCCGTTGTAGAAGAGGCCGACGTAGGCCGTGAAGTCGATGGAGGCCGCGACGCCCACGCCGAGGAAGCACCGGTCGGGGTCGTCGGGCTGGCAGACGGAGCCCGCCGAGTCGGCCAGGCGGCCGCGCGGGTACGCGAGGCCGATGAGGTCCCCGCCCGTGGGCGAGAGTTGCGCCTGGGCGCCGCCCGGCTTCCACTCGTCCGCCTTCGCGTGGGGCGTGCCCACGTCGAGGCGAATCTCGAGCGGGTTCATGCTGCCCTCGGCGACCGCGAACTTCGTGTGGTGGGCCGAGGCGTCGCGGGACTCGTTGGCCGGCGCGACGTAGAACCGCATGCCGTCCAATTGGTTGTTGGGCCCGGACGAGTAGACGAGTTGGATGATGAGCGTCGTCCAGCCCTTCGAGGCGCCGAAGATGAACGCGTTGTCGTACGCGGTGAAGGGGTTCGGCGAATGGGTGGCGTTCTCCCAGACGATCAAGCAGTCCCCGGTGAGGATGACGGCCTCGGCGGCGCAGTCGTAGTGGCCGCGGATGGGGTTCAGCAGCACCTCATAGGGCCGGTTCTCGGGACTCAGCGAAAGCGACGTCTCAAGGGCGAGGGTCTCGTCGGCCTGGACCGTGATGACCTCGTTGCGGGTCTCGAAGCGGGGATGGTAGAAGGACAGCTTGTAGGGCACGGCGATGAGGTCCTCGAAGCGGTACGTCCCCAAGGCGTCCGTCGTCGCGTCCCGCTCGTCGGTGGGCCCGACCGCGTTGACCTGGACGCCCTCGATGGGGCGAAGTTCGCCGTCGACGACACGGCCTTCGAGCCCGCCGAAGCCCGGCTCCGTCGTCGCAAGCGGCGCCACGTCCTTCGTCAGTGCGGCCTTCTGCTCGCAGCCGGCGAACACGACGAGGACGAGGGTGCAAAGGACGGCGATCGCTCGCATTCAGACCGCGACGACGAGAGGGCCTTATATGAAGCTATTCGGCGCATCCATTGACTTGTACACATGGAGGTCCGATTCCTCTGCGACGGCATGATGGGCCACCTCGCGCGGTGGTTCCGCCTCTTGGGCTTCGACGCCGAGTACGCGGGCAATGTCCTTAGCGACGACGAGATCCTCGACCACCTGGCCCGGGACCCGCGCGTGCTCGTCACGCGCGACGTGGACCTCGATCGCCGGGCGCGGCGCAAGGAGTTCCACACGGTGCTCGTGCCCGAAGGCCCGCTCGAGGACGAGGTCGCCCACGTGCTGCGCGCGGCGGGCGGCCGCGTGGAGGCGGCTCGCTGGTTCACGCGGTGCACGACGTGCAACGGCGAACTCGTCGTGAAGCCTCTCGCGGCCGTGCGCGAGCGCGTGCCGGAGGGCGTGGTCGACTCGACGGAGGGCTTCCGCGAGTGTGACCGGTGCGGCCAGGTCTATTGGGAGGGCACGCACGTCGAACTCATCCGCAGAACGTTCGCGCGGATCGCCCATCGACTCGAGGCGGCGACCTGACTTGGACCCCCTGAAGAAGGCGACGGCGCCGCGCGCGACCCGCTCTCAGTAGCTCGGGTCCCACGCCGCGCCGTAGCGCGAGTGGAAATCGGCACGGTCCGGTTCGGACCGAACGAGGAAGACGTCCGCCTTCTCGGGCACGCGGAACGAGAGGTGGACGCCCACGTGGTCGCCGGGGCGCGCCTCGCGGACGGCGCGTCGCTCGATCTGGAGGCTGTGGATCTCCTCGACGAGGTCCGTGCCGCGTCCGAAGAAGTGCAACCTGTCTCCCACATGCACTTCGCCGCGGTCGATGAGGATGACGGCGGCGCCGGCCCGCGGGTAGTAGTGCTCCACGGTGCCGATCCATTGCTCGTCCATGTCCACGCGTTTGGTCCGCACGGACCCTTAAGCTTGTTCCAGCCACGGGACCCGCCGCCTGTGGGGCCCCGGGACCCGGTGTACGTGAGGCCTTGCCAACCGGGCCAATGGCCGGGCGGGAAGGCTCTTAACGAACGCGCCCAATCCCCGCCCAGTTGGCCGAGAAACTCCTCGAGGTCATGGGCACCGGCAAGGCCCGACGACCCTCGGGTCTGGACCTGTCGGACGAGAAACTCGTCGAACTCCTGCGCCAGATGCTCCTCTTGCGCACCATCGACGCGAAGATGCTCCTCCTTCAACGCCAGGGCCGGGTCGCCTTCTACGGCCCCGTCTCGGGTCAGGAGGCCAGCATCGTCGGCAGCAGTTTCCCCCTCGCGGCCGAGGACTGGATCTTCAGCGCCCTTCGCGAGGGCCCGACCGCCCTCCTGCGCGGCATGTCCATCGACGTCTTCCTCGCCGAGAACTTCGGCACGAGCCTCTCGAGTCAGAAGGCCCGCCAGATGCCCTGCCACTACGCGTACCGCGGAGCCAACGTCGTCACGTGGTCGAGCTGCATCGGCACGCAGTTGCCTCACGCCGTGGGCACGGCGATGGCCATGAAGTACCGCCGCGACAAGAACGTCGCCGTCGGCTACATGGGCGACGGCGCCACGAGCGAAGGGGACTTCCACGTCGCGCTCAACTTCGCGGGCGTCTACAAGTCGCCCGTCGTCTTCGTCTGCCAGAACAACCAGTGGGCCATCAGCGTCCCCGCCAAGATGCAGACCGCCAGCGAGTCCTTCGCCGTCAAGGCCGAGGCCTACGGCTTCCCGGGCGTCCGCGTCGACGGCAACGACGTCCTCGCCGTCTACAAGGTCATGAAGGACGCGGTCTCGCGCGCCCGCCGCGGCGACGGACCCACGCTCGTCGAATGCGTCACCTACCGGATCGGGCCCCACTCGAGTTCGGACGACCCGACCAAGTACCGCGAGGCGGCCGAGGTCGAGACGTGGAAGAACCGAGATCCCATCGAACGCTACCGTACGTTCCTCACGGACCTCGGATTGTGGTCGCGCGAGTTGGAGGCCACCGTCCAGAAGGACCTCGATGCCTTCGTCCAGAGCGGCATCGAACGCGCCGAATCCTCGCCGCAACCGCCCGTCGAGTGGATCATCGAGGACGTCTATGGCGAGACGCCGGCCCGCTTGAGGCGCCAACTCGACGATTGGCGCAGCGCCAACGAATAGGGTCGAGTCAAGCAGCCACTCCTTGCCCCGCCCCGGCGCGGAACCCGCGGGCGGCGGCGCGCTTGTGAACGCCCGCGTAAAGCGTGGAGCGACAGAGCCGGCCAAAACGCATTTCACTCACTTGCCCGGCTTCCGGCCCGATGCGCCGCTGGATCCTTCCCCTCGCGCTCGTCGTCCTCTCGTTCGTTCCCACCGCCGACGTTGCCTTCGCAGGCCCGCCCTGCGTGCCCACTCGGATGCCGGCCATCGGTCCCGCCTGCCAACGCGCGGACGGGCTCTACGAGGTCTTCTCCGACGACGGGCGACGCATCGGCCTCGTGCACGGCGTCGATTACGCGCCGGCGGACGGCGGCGGCGCCCAAGTCACGCCCGAGATGCCTGCGTGCGTGGAGAACGGCAATCCGACCCCCGACAACGAGCTCCCGACGGCGTTGAGCTACTACATGGTCGTCATCTACGCCGTCGCCTCGGACCGGCCGGACCGGTACAGCACGCAGGCGCCTCTCATCCGGAGCTACGTGCAGGAAGCCCAGGGGTACGTCTCCGAGTCCGCCGCTGAAGTCGGTCGCGATGTGCGGTTGCGCGTGCAATGCGTCGGCGGGCAGATCCGCGTCTGGGACGTCCGGCTCGACACGCCGCGCAGCAGCACGGACTTCGCCTCGATCAAGCAGAGCCTCGCGGCCGGGGGTTTCACCGACCCGCGCACGAAGCTCTGGGTCTGGTACGACGGCCCGGGAAGTTGCGGGGGATGCGCCGGCATCGGCGACGTCCACGACGATTCGCGGCTCACGCCGGACAACTGGAACAACGGCAACGGCATCTCGACGGGTCTCGTCCTCCTGCCCGACGTCGCCGTCTCGTTCGCGCAACCCAACGGCTTCGTCCTCGCGCACGAGAACGCGCACAACCTCGGCGCCGTCCAACTCGACGCGCCCAACACGAGCGGCGCCTTCCATTGCAATGACGGCAAGGACGTGATGTGCTACGCCGACGGCGGGAGCAACTCCCACTACACCGAGGTCTTCTGCTCGACGAGCGTGTACGACTGCAACCACAACGACTACTTCCACCCCGACCGGTTGGACGGTTCGTACCTCGCCGGTCACTGGAACATCGGCCACCCCTTCAACCGCTACATCCAGGGCTGCTACGAGGCGTGGGGCCGACTCCAGGCCGGCACGCCGGGCGTGTTCTTCTCCGTCCCCGGGATCAACTCGCGCGCCTCCGACCTGCCCACCGGGTGCCGCGGGCACCGTTACGCCGTCCAGGCGATCCCCTACGACGTGTTCGGGCCGGACCGGTTCGTCAACGACGCGCCTCGCGCCGCGCCGTACGACTTCGATGTGTGCTGGTGGAACGGCCCGGTCTTCCTCGAATGCGACCAGACCATCGTGGGCGGCGGCTGGGAGGATGCGCGCGTGCCCGACATGGCCTCGCACTACGAGGTCCGTCTGCGCGCCGGCGCAGAGGTCGACTACCTCTTCCGCGTCATCTAGCGCTTGCCGCGCGTCGCTCGCTTCGTCGGGGCGCGTTCGGGCTGGAGCAGGTGCCGGGCCACGGCCTCGCCGACCTGGCTGCAGGTGTGCTCGCCGCCTAGGTCGTACGTCTTGACGCCCGCGTCCAGGGTGGCTTGGACGGCCGTCTCGATGCCCTGGGCGGCGCGCAGGAGCTTGTCCTCGTCGTGGCGCTCGCCCAGCCACTCGAGCATCATCTTCACGCTCAGGATCGTCGCGACCGGGTTGACCTTGTTCTGGCCGACGTACTTGGGAGCGCTGCCGTGGATGGGCTCGAACATCGCGTGCTCGTCGCCGATGTTTCCGCCCGCCGCCATCCCCATGCCGCCCTGGAGGACGCTCGCGAGGTCCGTGACGATGTCGCCGAGCATGTTCGTCGTGACGCACACGTGGTAGGATTCGGGGTTGCGGATCATCCACTGCGTGAAGGCGTCGACGTAGGCGTAGTCGCGTTCGATGCCGGGGTACTCCTTGGCGACGACGTCGTAGACGCGGCGGAAGAGTTGGCTGCCGCGAAGGACATTCGCCTTGTCGATGCACGTGACCTTCTTCTTCCCGTCCGCGGGCGTGCCTCCCTGGCGCTCAGCCAGTTCGAAGGCGCGTCGGATGACGCGCTCGGCGCCCTTGTGGGTGATGACGTTGTTGTCGATGGCGACCTCCTCCTGGCCGCCGCGCGTGAGCGAGCCGCGGATGGGGGCGTAGAGGCCCTCGGTGTTCTCGCGGATGATGGTGAAGTCGACGTTCTCGGGCTTCCACACGGTCTGGAACGCGTTGCTGATCTTGTGCGGCACGCCCCGGTAGAGCTTCGTGGGCCGGACGTTGGCGTAGAGGTCGAGGCCGAAGCGCAGCCCGAACACGATGCCCGCGCCGGCGATGTCGCCATTGGGCAGGTTCACGCCCGGCCAACCGACGGCGCCCAGGAGGATCGCGTCGGCCTCCTCCTTGCAGAACTCGAAGGCGCCTTCGGCCCACTCGCGGCCGGTCTTCTGGTAGAGTTGGGCGCCGCACGCGAGTTCCTGGAGGTCGAAATCGAGGCCGTAGCGTTCCTCGACGGCCTCGAGGACGCGTCGGCCTTCGCGCAGGACCTCGGGGCCGACGCCGTCGCCTCCCAAGAGTGCGATCTTGTGTCCGCGGCGAGCCACGGCGGCGCCCATGGACGCCTTGGATAAAAGGGCTCGCGTCAGCAGGCCCAGCAGCGCGTCTCGACGGGTGGCGGCGACTCGAATCGCATCGCGGGCTCGGGCTCGATCGGGAGTTCGAGGATGGTCTTCGCGTTCTCCGCGATGGTCATGCGCGCGTTCGTGGGCACCGGGTCGAACTCGTCGCTTCCCGCGTTGCCGGCCAGGACGAGGACGAGGCGGTGGTCCGCGCGGATCACCGTGTCCTGGGGGAACATCTCGACGACGACGTCGTACTGCGTGCCTGCGGCGACGTCCTTGGGGGTGCGCACGTCGTCGCGGTGCCGCAGGTTCAATCCGCCCCAGTCGATGAGCTTGGCCTTGCCCGTGGCGTCGACGTCGTAGAGCGACACGCCGACCTTGCCGGTCGGGCGATCGCTCGTGATGGGCAGGTGGAGCTTCGGGACGCCGGCCAGGTGCCAATCCGCGGCGAGCGGCGCAGACTCGTACCGCAATTGGTTGTCCGTCTGGGCGTCGCCGGCGCTCTCGCCGTTGTCGAGGAACGAGCGGGCGGTGCCGTCGCCGGGGTTGCCCAATTGTCCTTGGTTCCCCTGGGAGGAGAGGTAGAGTTGTTGCGGCACGGCGGTCGCGGGCGGCCACGCGTCTTCGTGGCGCCAACGGCCCAGCGTGTCCTCGACCTGGATGGAGGGTTCGTCGAAGAGTCCCGTGTCGAGGCCCTTGAGGGTGTGGTCGAGGAAGCGGAGCATCGTGTAGTTCCAATCCTCGCGGAACGGGTAGACGTGGCCGCCGTTCGAAGGGTCGCTCCACTGGTGAAGCCACGCCTTCTTGGGTCCGGCGTAGCGTTCGAGCCATGGCAGGATGTTGTCGGGCTTCACGTTCCAGTCCTGCAGGCCGTGGATGTAGAAGAGGGCGGGCGTGGCGGCGGTGGCCTTCGCGGCGTAGTCGCGTTCCTGCCAGTAGGGCGTGTAATCGCCGGTCGCGGCCGACGCGAGGCCCTCTCCGGCGATGACGGGGAAGTCGGCGCACGCGTCGTCGGGCATGAGGCTCCCGCCGAAGGGCACGCCGGGGCTCGTGGGGTCCTCGCCCCAACCGACGAGGGCGACGTAGCGCGCGTTGAAGCTGGCGCCCTGGAGGTTGTACGAGAGGCCGCTCTTGTAGTTGTACTTGTAGAGTTCACTGATGGGGCTCACGGGGATGATCGCCTTGAGGGCGCGGGGCGCCAGCGTGGCGGCGCCTTGGGGCGTCGTGCCGTCGTAGGACTTTCCCCCCGCGGCGACGTTGCCGTTGCTCCACGGCTGCTTGGCGAAGTGGTCGATGACGGCGAGGGCGTCGCGTTTCTCCGTCTCGCCGCCGAGGTTGAAGCAGCCCTCGCTCTGGCCCGTGCCGCGCACGCTCGTGAGGACGACGGCGAACCCGCGCGGGACGAAGTAGTCGATTAGGTACTGGCTGAAGTGGTCGCCCCGTTCGCCCGCGGCCGGCGCGAGGTTGCCCCAGTAGGGGCTGAAGTTGATGATGACGGGGACGCGCACGCCGTCGGGCGTCTTGGGCCGGTAGACCCACGAGTCCATCTTCTTGCCGTCGAAGCTCGGGACGGCCGGGTGCTCCTTGAGCGTCTCCTTGAATTGGATGGGGGACAGGAGGGGGAGGATCTGGGCCGGGTCTCGCGTGAGGGGGGGCGGCGTCGACGCGGGCGGCTTCGACCCGGCGCAACCGCTCAGGAGTAGGAACGCGACGAGGAGGAACGGCGCGGCTCGCACGCGTCACCAACGGCGAAGCCGGGTTAATAATCGTTCGGGGCCACGGTGACGGTTTCGACCACGTCGGGGTCGGTGGGACCGGGCGTGATGCCGTACCACGCGAGGCTGGGCGCCACGCGCACGAGCCGCAATTCGGCGGAGGCCAGCGGCGTGGCCACGAGGACGCGGCGGCGCGTCACGTCCTCGACGGTGCCTGCGGCGAAGTCGACCGTGAGGTCGTCTCCGTCGCCGATCGCGGCCAAGGGGTTCGGCACGAGCAGGAGCGGGAGACCCGCGTGCAGGCACGCGTCCCGGAAGGCGCGGTCGACGGTGGCGGCGACGATGCCTCCGATCCCGCTTGAGGCCAACGCGAGCGCGGCGCGGTCGAGGCTGGTGCCGGCTCCAAGTCCCTTGCCGAAGACGAGGATGTCGCCCCGTTCGACGGGTTGGGCGCCCGCGGGGCGCAGGCGCGCCCGCAACTCGTTCGTGAAGGCGGCGAAGTCGGCGTGCGCGGAGGCCAGGAGGTCGCGTTCCGTCCACGTGCCCGGGATGAGGCGCGCGGGCCCGCGGCGCCGCAGCGTCATGGCTCCTCCCATGGGACGAGGCGTCCTTCGTGGGCGCTTGCGGCGAGCGTGAGGGGGCTCGCGACGAGGCCGTCCCCCAGGCAGGGGCTCGTTGCGGCATCGAGCGCGGCGGGCAGGTGCGAGGGCGGGGAGACGTGGACGCGGATGGCATGGGCGCGCTCGATCCAGCCGGCGGCCTCGGCGCGTCGGAACGTGGCCTCGCTCGCCGGCACGAGGTGGACGTCGGCCTCGGGGTGCGGTGGGCGCCGCTCGAGGGCCTCCAACGCGTGCAGGAGTCCGTCCTGGTCGCCGCCGACGCACCCGCCGATGGCGACGCGTCGAAGGGGGACCTGGCCGAGTTGGGAGACGGGTCGGATCAGGCCGCCGCGGGGCGTGAGCGCGAGGGGTTCGAGGGTGGAGGCGTTCACGACGACGAACTCGTCGTGGCGTGCGCCGTCGTCGGGTCGCAGGCGGACGAACTCCTCCGGCGAGGGCGGTCGCGTGACTGGCAGGCGCCACCATTCTTGTCGCACGCGTTCGTCCAAGGGTCCGAAGGCCGTGAGGCAACCCGTCACGGAGGCCGCGGCGAGCATGCGCCGGCGGGCGCCGACGTCCAGGCGGTCGACGCCGTCGCCCTCGAAGGCGAGGACGAGGGAGGCGAAGCCGGCGGGCCCGGCCTCTTGGCCCAGGCGCAAGCCGATGTCGAGAGCGTCACAGGCGGGGGCGAGCGCGTCGTTGACGCGGACGAGGGCCCGGCGCGCGGCGGACACGGGTTGGTGGCGTTCGCGTTCGCGCGTGACGAGGGCCGCGGGCGTCGCGTGGAAGGCGGCGATGCCGAGGGCGCCCAGTTCGATCGCGTGAGGGTCGCACGTGGCGACGCGCGCGCCGTACTCGGCCGCGCCCGAGTCGAGGTAGCGTTGGGCGGGATAGGCCCAGTCCGCGGCGGCGTGGGTGTCGGAATGGAGCGGAGTGGACGCGTGGAACTCGCGAAGAGCGCGTCCGTGTTGCGTGGGCAGGAGGGCCGAGAGGGCCACGTGGGCCTCGTCGCCCGCGTCGTCGGCCGGGGGCGCGACCTTCTCCCAGACGGTACGTGCGCGCATCCCGAATCATTGGGCCATGCGGTCCAGCCGCGCATAACCGTTTCGCTTTGCGTCCGGCCTGAATGCCCAAAGCGCAGCGCTTTAATGGGACGGTCCCCCTGGCTCGCGGGAGCGTGGGATTCCGTGAAGGTCCTAGCCCTGTTGGCCAGTCTTGTCGTCTGCGGCGTCGCCTTGGCTGGGTGCAGCCAGAAAGAGACCACGCCGACCCCCTCCACGTCCCCCACGGTCTCGACGCGCGCGTCCACTTCGACGTCGACGAGCACGAGCCCGACGAACGCCACCACGACGCCCTCCGGGCCGCAGACCGCCTTCAAGGGGACCATCAAGTGGGGCTCGCCCAACGAGCAGAAGACGATGACGGTCGCCGCGGGCGCCACGTCTTTGCGGGTGAACGCCCAGGTCAACACGACGTCTGCGGGCGCCTACAGCCTGTCCGGGGCAGGTCCGAACGAGAAGCCCTACCTGGAACTCAAGCCGTCCACGGGCGCCTCTACCAAGATTGAGTTCACCTCGGCCAGCGGCGTCGCGACGGCCGGGCCGCCGAACGTCTTCGGCGCCCAGGAGGTCAACATCCCGAACCCTCCTACCGGATCGTGGACCTTGACCGTGGTCGGAACCGGAACCAACGTCCACGCGTACGTGACCGTGGTCGAATCCTTCTCGTGACCCCATCGGGGTTAAATCCGGCCGGCCGGTTTTGCGCCCCGTGGACCGCAGCCTCCTGTTCTGCGCGTGCCTTCTTGCGAGCACGCTCGTTGCGGGGTGCGGCTCGAGCGGGGGCGCACCGCCTCCCGCCTCGACGACGTCCACGAGCCTCACAAACTCGACGGCGGCGCCGGGCAACGCGACCGAGCCGCCGCCCGCCCCCACCGAGGTCTTCAACGAGACGTTCCAGTTCAACGCCAACAGCGTCGACGCGCCGAAGGCCTTCGACCTCGGCAAGCCTGGGCGCCGGATCGATTTCTTCGCCTCGGTGCGCACCGTGAACGCGAACACGCCTACGTACCTGCAACCCGAACAGGGCCAGAACCAGGCCTACATCCTCGTGAAGCACACATCGACGAGCGCCTCCGGCCGCGCCAATCTCGAAGCGGTCCTGCAGGCCACGCCGGCGCGCGGCGACCTGGAGCTCAAGCGGTACACGGCGAGCGTGTCCGCGCCGGCCGATGGCGCCTGGAGCGTGGAGGCCCACGGGGTGGGCCAGAACGTCAAGGTGTGGGTCGTCGCGAAGGAGATCTTCGGCTAGTCGGTGCGGTGGTCCGCGTGCTCGGGCAACGGCGCCATGGCGTGTTGCCCCGCGCCGCGCGCGTGGAGCTTCTTTCGGACGATGTTGACGAGGCCGCCCGCCTCGAGGAGCTCGACCGCCTTTTCCGTGAGAGGGACGCCCTTCACGCTTTGGCCGGTCCGGGCGTTGCGCACGGTGCCCTTCGTGAGGTCCACCTCGACCTCGTCGTTGTTCTGGACGATCTTCGTGACGCCGGGAGCTTCGAGGATGGGGAGGCCGAGGTTGAGGGCGTTGCGGTAGAAGATGCGCGCGAAGCTCTCGCCCACGACGCACGCGATGGGGACGCCCTTCATGGCGGCCACGGCGTGTTCGCGGCTCGAGCCGCAGCCGAAGTTCTGGCCCACGACGAGGATGTCGCCCGGCTTGACCTTCTGGGGGAACTCGGGATCCTTGCCTTCGAGGAGGTGTTCCGCGAGGCCCTTGGGTTCGATGATGGCGAGGTACTTGCCCGGCGTGATCATGTCCGTGTCGATGGAGTCGCCGAAGACCCAGGATCGGCCGCGGAAGGCGGTCTGCATCGACCCGTCGAGACCCCGGGTCTAGAAAAGCGTTGCCGCCGGTTGGCTCACGCGTTCGACGGTGACGAGGCGCGGGTCCTCGGCCTCCAAGAGGGGCAGGCTCACGAAGAACGTGCTGCCCCGACCCAGTCCCGGGCTCTCGCACCAGATGCGGCCGTCGTGCAGGTCGAGGATGCCCTTGCTGATGAAGAGCCCCAGGCCGGCGCCCTGGGCCGCCGCCGCGCCCTCGACGACTTGGCTGAAGGGCTGGAAGAGCCGCGCGATGTGGTCGGCCGCGAGGCCTCGTCCGGTGTCGCGCACCGCCACGAGGGCGCTGCCCGCGAAGAGGCGGGCCTCGAGCGTGATGGTGCCGTCGCGGGGCGTGAACTTGAGCGCGTTGGAGAGGAGGTTGTAGAGGACCTGCGAGATGCGTTGGGCGTCGACGCGCACAGGCAGCGGCTCGCTGGCCTTCGTCTCGAGCCGCACGCCCGCCTCCTTGGCGGCGGCCTGGAACGAGTCGCCGGCCTCGCGCACGAGGTTGCGCAGGTCGGCGGGCTTGCGTTGGACGCCCAGGCGCGCGGCCTGGAGGCGCCCCGCGTCGAGGATGTCGTGGACGAGGCCGATGACGCGTTCCACGTTGCGGTCGAGGACCTCGAAGGCGTGTTGCGCGTCGGCGGAGTTGCGGATCTCGGGGCGTTCGCGCAGCATGTGGAGCTGGACGCGGATGGGCGTGAGCGGCGTTGAGAGCTCGTGGGCGGCCGTGTTGATGAACTGCGTCTTGAACGTGTCCAGTTCCTTCAAGCGTTCGAGCTCGGTCAGTTGGGCCAACCGCGCGGCGCGGTCGGTCTCGGCTTTCTTTCGCTCCGTGACGTCGATGCCGAGCGCGAGGATGCAGGGGCGGCCGTCGAAGTCGACGGGTTCGAGGGAGGACAGCACGTCCCGCAGTTCGCCGGACTTGCCCCGCACGCGGATCTCGAGGCCCCGGACCGAGCCCTCCTCCTCCAAGAGGCGGAGGATGCGTTGGCGCGCGTCGGGGTCCGTCCAGAGACCGATCTCCGTGGACGTCCGTCCGATGACCTCCTCGCGCGTGTAGCCGTACGTCTTGACGAACGCCTCGTTGACCTCGACGTGGCGCCCCTCCGCGCGCGTCGTGATGGCCATCGCGACGGGGCTCGCCTGGAACGCCTTCGAGAAGCGTTCCTGGGACCGGCGCAGTTCGTCTTCGGCGGTGCGTCGCTCGCTGATGTCGCGGACGATGGAGAAGAGTCGCGACGATTCGCCGCGCCAGACGAGCTTCACGGCGTACTCGATGTGCAGGCGCCGGCCGTCCTTGCGGATGACGGTGGTCTCGCCACGGTCGCCCATCTCCTTGCCCGCCATGCGGCTGCGCAGCCGCGCGGTCAGTCGCTCGCGGTCCTCGGGGACGACGATCTGGAGGAAGGAGGGCATGGCCATGAGTTCGGCCTCGGAATACCCGTACATGCGGCAAAGGGCCTCGTTCACGTAGACGATCCGTTGGCCTTCCGTGATGGAGACGCCGTCGCCGATCTCGGCCTGGGCCTCGATGAGGCTCTGGTTGAGCTCGACCTGTCGCTGGAGCGCCTCGACGGTCTCGGAGAGCGTCTGCGTGTTCGCGGCCAACCGGTGGCCCGCCTCGCTCGAGCCGCGGCGCAGCGAATCGACGGCGTGTCGTTGCTCCGCGAGCACGACCGCCAGCGGCAGGAGGGTCAAGGCGAGGACGGCCGTGCCGGCGGAGGCGTTGAGCAAGGAGTCGTTGGCGTCCGGGCGGGCGAAGGGCCCGACGCCGTTGAGCGTGCCCCACACGGCCAGGCAGGAGATGTAAAGGATGGCGGCGCTCGTTTCGCGCCTGCCGAGGCGGAACGTCGCCCAGACGAGGGGCGGTAGGACAAGGAGGGCAGTGGGGGCGGCGTTGGCCTGGGGCGCGCCCGTGAACACCCAAAGTCCGACCGCGCCGATGACGAGGACGAGGGCCGCGCCCTCCCAGCCGCGGCGCCGGGTCATCCCGTCGAGTCCCCGCGTCGTCCACAGGAGGATGGCGGGCGCGATGGCGATGGCTCCGACGGCGTCCCCGAGCCACCACGTGAGCCAGATCCAGGAGAAGTCCGCCCACGCGGCGAAACCTCCCAGGACGAGGGCCGTGACGCCGATGGTCGCGCTGATGACGGGCGCGAGGATGCCCACGGCGAAGAACTTGGCCAGGTCGGCGGGTCGGTCCATGGCCCGCACGCCTCCCGCGAACCGTTGGACGAGGGCGGCCGCGGCCACGGCCTCCAGTGTGTTGCCCGCGGCGATGACCGCGTCGGTGAGCGGAGACGCGGTCGTGGCGAGGTTGACGAGGAAGGCGCCGACAAGCACGAGAGGCCAGGCGCGCAGACCCAGGAGGAGGAGCGCGGCCAGGGCGATGCCCGTGGGCGGCCAGAGGGGCGACGCGCTTGCGTTGAGGAACGTCAACCAGGCCAGGCTCGCGCGGCCCGCGACGACGTAGAGGGCGAAGAACGAGCCGGCCCCCAGCCACCACCTCAGGCTCGGTGGGTCGCGCTTCATAGGGCGTTCACCAATTGGGCGGAGATGGGTTCGCGCGCGACGAGGGGAATCGTGAGGATGAACGTCGTGCCGCGGCTGGGGCCCTGGCTCTCGACGCGGATGGATCCGCCGTGGAGTTCGGCGATGCCGCGGCTGATGTAGAGGCCCAGGCCGGTGCCCAGGCGGGAGGTCAGCACGCCCTCGTGGACCTGGCTGAAGGGTTGGAAGAGGCGTTCGATCTGTTCGCCCGTGAGGCCGATGCCTGTGTCGCTGACGCGCAGCTCTGCGCCGCCGACGCTCGAGCGGGCCTCGATGCGCACGCGGCCGCCGCGGGGCGTGAACTTGATCGCGTTCGAGAGGAGGTTGTAGAGGACTTGGGTGACGCGTTTGGGGTCGGCCTCAGCGGGCAGGGCGGCGTCGGCGTCGACCTCGAGTCGGAGTCCCGCCTCGCGCGCGGGCGCATGGAAGGACTCGGCGGCGTCGCGCACGAGTCGGGCCAGGTCGACCGATTCCTTGCGGATCCCGAGGCGTTCGGCCTGCAGACGGGCGGCCTCCAGGACGTCGTTGACGAGTCCGATCATGCGTTCGATGTTGCGTTCGAGGACCGCCAGGGAGTCGCTCGCGCCGGCTTCGCCGGACTCGACGCGTTGCTTGAGGATGTGGAGTTGGACGCGGATGGGCGTGAGGGGCGTGTTCAGTTCGTGGGCGGCCGTGTTCATGAACCGCGTCTTGAGGTCGTTGAGTTCCTGCAGTCGATGGATCTCCTTCGCGCGTTCCTGGGCCTCGGCGCGTTCGCGCTCCAGGCGTCGGCGCTCGGTCACGTCCTGGGCGTTGCCCGACACGCGCGCGGCCTGACCTTCGGCATTGTGTTCGATGCGGCCCTGGAAGTGCATCCACCGCACGGCGCCTTCGGGGCGCAGGATGCGGCCCTCGGTCTCGAAGGCCTGTTGGGCGTCGCGCGCGGCGTACGCCGTGGACCGGATGCGGGCGCGGTCGTCGGGGTGGATGCGTTGGAGGAAGGCGTCGAAGGTCTTGGGGAAGTCGGAGGCGGCGAGGCCGGTGAGACGCCGCAGTTCGTCGGAGGCCGTGAAGGCGTTCGTGCCGATGTCCCATTCCCAGTTGCCCAATTGGGCGAGGCGTTGGGCCTCAACGAGGCGGGCCTGGCTGCGGCGGAGGTTCTCCTCGGCGCGTTCGCGCTCGGTGATCTCGTCCCGCAGGCGTTGGACGGCGACGGAGAGCGCAGCGGTGCGTTCGACGACGCGCGAATCGAGTTCGTCGCGTGCGCGGCGTATCGTCTCGGCCTCGCGGCGCCGGTCGGCGACGAGAGCGGCCAGGAGGAGGGAGACGAACCCGAGCGCGGCGAGGGCCAACGCGAGGACGAGTTGCGTCTCGGCGGGGTCGCCGGTGCCGAAGGGCCCGCGGTTCTGGAGGCTGTTCCAGATGGTGCCGAGCGAAAGAAGGAGCGTGCCCGTGGCGGCCTCGCGGGGCGAGAAGCGGAAGGACGCCCAGACGACGAGCGGGAGGAGGAAGAGCCCCGTGGGCGGGCCGGCGGCGCGGGCCTGGATGATGAAGCTCGTGGGGTCGAACCCGACGACGAGGATGAGGGCGAGGAGGACGGCGCCTTCCAGCCAACGGGAGGCGCGTCGCGTCGGCGAGAAGGGTCGGGACCACAAGGCGAGAACGGGCGTGATGAGGAGGGCGCCCGCGACGTTGCCGGCCCACCACGCAGCCCACATGTTGAGCACGTCGGCCTCGGGGACAAGGTGGACGATCTGGAGCACGCCGGTCCCCAGCGTGGCGCTGAGGGCGGCCGCGAAGGCGATGCTCGCGGCGAAGAGGAAGACGCCGCTGGCGCGTTCGAAGGCGCGAAGCCCGTCGCCGAAGCGCGCGAGCAGGTAGACGACGATGACGGCCTCGGCGGTGTTGCCCGATGCGATGACGGCGGCGGCGAAGGCGTCGCCCGTGTTCGTGAGGTTGAGGGTGAAGGCGCCCACAGCGACGGCGGGCCAGTACTGCCGGCCCAGGACCAGGAGGCCCGCGATCGCGAGGCCCGCGCCGGGCCAGAGCGGCGTGACGTTCGGGTTCAGTTGGCCGATGCTGAGGCCGACCTTGCCGCACGCGTAGTAGAGGAGGACGAAGGCGAGGAACTGGAGGGCGTACGACGCGGGTCCGGTGGTGAGGCGCCACTTCCGTTGGGCGTTGCCTCGCACGACCTCGCCTGCGCTCATGGATGGGTGTTATATCCATCACCCGCCCGGCTATATGAGGCGCCTTCGGCTGGCCCAGTGGCTCAGTGTCGGCTTCAGGCGGTCACGCGAAGGGGGCGCGTTGTGATGCGGGCGAAGTCCTTCTCTTGGAAGTACTCGCGCGGGTCGGTGAGTTTTCCCGTGATGGCGGTCGCCGCGGCGGTGGCGGGGCTCACGAGATACGAGAGGGACTCGGGGTGGCCCATGCGGCCGACATAGTTGCGGTTCGAGGTGGAGACGCAGATCTCCTTCGAGGCGAGGACGCCGCCCATGCCGCCGAAGCAGGCTCCGCAACTGGACGGGTTGAAGAGGCCGCCGGCCTCCGTGACGGTCTCGAGGATGCCTTCCTTTAGGGCTTGCCGGTAGATCGTCGTCGAGGCGGGGTAGACCATGAGGCGCGTGCCGGGCGCGACGTGGTGGCCCTTGAGGAGGTTCGCGACGATGCGCAGGTCCTCGAGGCGGGCGTTCGTGCAGCTTCCGACGAACACCTGGTCGACCTTGGGCACGGACACCTCCCGTACGGGTTTCACGTTCTCGGGCGAGTGGGGCGTCGAGACGAGGGGCTCGAGTTCGTCGGCGTCGATGGTGATCTCGCGGGCGAACGTGGCGCCGGGGTCGGTGCGCAGGTCCTTGTGGCGTTCGATGTCGGCCCGCCGTCCGCTCTTGAGCGGGCTCGCCTTGAGGTAGTCGATCGTCTTCTGGTCGGCGGGCACGATGCCGGTCTTGGCGCCCATCTCCGTCGTCATGTTCGTGAGCGTGAAGCGTTCCCACATCTCCATGGCGTCGATGGCGCTGCCGCCGAACTCGACCGCTTGGTAGCGGGCCCCGTCGTCGCCGATCTGGCCGATGATCTTGAGGACGACGTCCTTGGACGAGACGGGGAAGCGCAGCTTGCCGGTGACGTTGATCTTGATCGTGGGGGGCACGCGCAGCCAGATCTCGCCCGTGGCGAAGACGGCCGCCATCTCGGTGGGTCCGATGCCGCTTGCGAACGCGCCCATGGCGCCCGCCATGTTCGTGTGGCTGTCGGTGCCGACGATGAGGTCGCCGGGCAGGGAGAAGCCCTGCTCGACGAGGATCTGGTGGCAGATGCCCTGGTTGCCGATGTCGAAGAAGTGCTTGATCCCGAACTGTTTCACGTATTCGCGGATCGTCGCGTGGAGCTTCGCGGACTTCTCGTCCGAGGCGGGCACCCAGTGGTCGATGGGGACGACGATCTTGTTCGTGTCCCAGACGTGGGTCGCGCCCATCTCCTTGAAGGGTTTGACGAGTTGCGCGAGCGCCTCGTGGGCCATGGCGACGTCCACCTTGGCGTCCACGACCATGCCGGGCGCGACGTGCTTCTGGCCGGATTTGAGGGCGAGGATCTTCTCGGCGAGGGTCATCGAGGCCGCGGCGCTGGGCATTGGGGCGGCCTAGACGGGTCCGGGTAGATAACGATTGGTGGACGTTCGGTCGGTCAGCGGCGCACGGCGCCTTCACGCACGCGTGAAGGCAACGATTTGAGGGCGCTCACGCCGTGTTCGCGCAGCGTCTTCTGGTACCAGCGGTGGTAGTGCTTGACGCACAGGCCGCGGCTGAAGGCGTGGTTGGGGCACTTGCGCTTGCGGCAGTTGGGCCCCTCGTGCCGGTACGCTGCCTGGTAGTGCTTGACGCAGAGGCCCTTCGCGAAGCGGGGATTCTCGCAGCCGTGGCGGCCGCAGGGCGGTCCGCGCTTGCGATAGTCGGCCTGGTAGTGCCGGGCGCAAAGTCCCCGGGCCCACGCTTCGTTGGCGCATCCGGGGGCGCGGCAGGGGCCGCGGCCGGTCTTGCGGCGCGCTGGCTCGGCCATGCGGGTCCTCAGCGGGCGGGAAGTTCCTTGCGTGCCTTGGCGGGCGTGGGGATGCCGGCCTTGAGGGCGAGCTGCCAGAACTCGCGGGGCGTGACGCCCTTGTGGTTCTCGTCCCAGTCGCGGTAGCGCTCGATGAAGTCGCCTTGTTCCGCCTTGAGTTTGTGCTCCGTGTGGAGCTTGATCTCGCGTTGGAGCTTGAGCAGGGTCTCCTTCGGCACGTTCGTGACGCCGTACTCGGCCAGGCGCGTCTCGATGGCGCGCGTGCCCGTGTGCTTGCCGAAGACGAAGCGGCGCTTGCGGCCGTCCATCATCTCGACCTGGATGGGCTCGTACGTGAGGGTGTTCTTGATGACGCCGTCCGTGTGGATGCCGGACTCGTGGGTGAACGCGTTGTAGCCGACGATGGGCTTCGTGATGCCCAAGGGGACGCCGGAGAGTTCCTCGACGCGTTTCGAGACCTCGTACGTCTTCGAAAGGTCGAGGCCCGTCTTCCTGCCATAGAGGAGTTCGAGCGCGAAGGCGATCTCCTCGAAGGGCGCGTTGCCCGCGCGCTCGCCCAGGCCGCCGAAGGTCGTGTTGACGACGGTGACGCCCGCTTCGAGGGCGGCGAGGCTGTTGGCGGTCGCCATGCCGAAGTCGTTGTGGATGTGGACGCCGTACTCGGCCTTCCCGATCCGCTTCATGGCCTCGGCGAGCCACCACTGGAAGAGCCGCGGCGTCATGACGCCCACGGTGTCGCACAGGAGGAGGCGGTCCGCGCCCGCGTCGAGGGCCGCCTTGTAGAGCCGCTCCACGAAGTCCATGTCGGCGCGCACCGTGTCTTCGGTGACGAAGGTGACCTTGAAGCCGTGGTCCTTGCCGTACTCGATGGCCTCGACGGATTTCTCGACGACCTGGTCCTCGCTCATGTTGAGCTTGTGCTTGAGGTGGACGGGCGAGGCGGCGATGAACGGGCTGATCTCGTCGACGTCGCACTCGATGCATGCGTCGATGTCCGACTTGAGCGTGCGGCACGCGCCGAGGACGCTCATGTCGAGTCCGGCCTTCGCGATGCGCTTGACGGACTCCTTCTCCTGCTCGCTCACGGCGGGGATGCCCACGTCCGCGATGTGGATCCCCATCTCGTCGAACTTCCGCGCGAGCTCGAGCTTCTCGTCCGGCGTGAAGTAGACGCCCGCCGTCTGCTCGCCGTCGCGCAGCGTCTCGTCCCAGAAGAGGATCTTCTTGGGGAACTTGTACTCGATGCCGGACTCGAGGTGCCAGTTGTGGACGAGCACGTCCTTCTTTCCGTTCGAGGGCGTCGGGATCCGCTCCGGTCCGGGCAAAAAAACGCGCGTAGTTAAGGGTTGGCCTGGGCGAGCGTCTGGAGCGCGCGTTCGTCATAGCGGAAGAAGCGCCAATCGGCGAGTTCCTTCGCGCCGGTGGACCTGTAGAAGCGCCGCGCGCGCTGGTTCCAACCGAGGACGACGCCTTCGATGCGACCGCCCTTGCGGCGCAGGGCGACGCGTGCGAGGTACGAGAGGAAGGACCGCGCGAGTCCCGTGCCGCGGTGGTCCGGGCTCAGGTAGATGTCCTCGAGGTAGAGCGTGGGCCGCGCGAGGAAGCTCGAGTACGTCCACAGGACGATCGCGTAGGCCACGAGTCCCTGCCGGCCGCGACGGGACGCGACGAAGAGTTCGAAGCGTGGCGCGCGGCCGAACGCGTCGCGGACCAGCCGGCGCTTGGCGGACGCGGTGGGCGGGTCGAGGCGTTCGAAGGCCGCGAGTTCGTCGACGAGTCGGACGAACTCGGCGCCGTCTTGGGGTCGCGCGCGGCGAAGGACGTAGGATGGGGCCACGTGGCCGCCAACGAGGCGATGCACAAATCCATTCGCAGTCGCCCTCCATCGGAAGCCCAGCTTTCGGGAGCGTGGCCGCGACAACTATAAGTCGAGGCGTCGAATCGAACAGACAGCATGGACGGTCCGTTCACCTTCGAAACCCTCTCCAACCAGGAGTCGGCGGAGAAGAAGGACCGCAAACTGACCAAGATCGAGTCGAGCTTCTTCCGCTACGTCGCGAACTACCTCGACCAGTTGGAGACGGCGTACCGCAAGGAGCACGCCCAGAACGCGTCGTCCAAGAAGGCGGCGTTCCTCATCGACGAGATCCGCAACGCCCAGAACAAGGCGGAGGAGCTGTGGAAGGCGCGCGAGAAGAAGGTCGTCCAGTTCGCGCAGGTCAACGCGCGCAAGGACCCCCTGCCTCCGCCGCCCGAGAACCTCACCCGCGAGGAGTCGGACCTCTACCACCAACTCGTGAACCTCTTCCGGGCGCAATGGCAGCGGCTCCTTCCCCAGCGGTCGGCCGCGCTCAACCAGGTCACGGCGCCGCCTCCCCGCGCGGCCCCTCCTGTCCCCGCCGCGCCGGTCCAGGTCGCCCCTTCGACGCCGGCCCCGACGACGGCCACGCCGAGCCTCGTGACCGTGTCCAAGGACGAGGTGCAGACGATCCGCGCCCTCGTCGACATCCCCCCGTTCGTGGGGTTCGACGGCAAGACCTACCGCATCAAGAAGGGCGAAGTCCTCTCGCTCCCGAAGAAATTCGCCGTCATCCTCAAGGAGCGCAACCAGGCCGCGCTCGTGGGCTAGCGTGTCGTAAATCGTCGATGCGCGCCCGCCGGCCATCGTCGGCAAGAAGCGACGAAAACAGCGGATGAACCACGCCCAAACCGCGGATGCAGCCGCGATTCACATAAAACGTTAAAACCCCCCAGGTGTCGCTCGACCTCGCTGCCCGAACGAGGATGCCCTCCCCGGCCGGCATCGTTGGTGTCCGTGTGAAGACCCCGCCCATTCGTACCGCCCTGTTCGCGACCGTCCTCGCCGCAGTGTTCCTCCTCCAGATTCCCGGCGTCCCGGCCAATCCTCCCGAAGACCGCGGCGCTCCCGACTGTCCCGGCTACCGGTACGAGCGTGGCCTGGGCGACGTGTGTCCACGCGACAACGGCCTCCTCGAGGTCTTCCACCCGGGCACCCACCACTCTGTCGGCTTCACGCACGGCCTCGACCCGGCCCCCAGCGGCGGCGAGCCCGGCAGCCCCGCCGGCCCCAAGCCCCCCAACTGCGTCTCCGGAGCCGCGGGCACCTATCACATCAAGGTCTTCTACGCCCGGGCCTACAACGACGTGGACAACTACGCCTCCACCGTGGCCACGATCCGCTCCCTCGTCGACCAGGCCAACGGCCTCGTCAACGACGCCGCGATCGCCACGGGCGGAGCGGCCAGCCTCAACGTGAAGTGCACGAGCGGCGTCGTGGACGTCGTCAACGTCGTGCTGCCCACGGGCATGGCCTCCGCCAGCTTCTCCACGATCGTCACCGACATGAACAACATGGGGTACACGGACGGGAAGGTCAAGCACTGGGTCTTCTACGACGACACGGGGGCCTGCAGCTGCGGCGGCACGGGCCACGTCTACAACGACGACACCCTCGCCGTCTCGAACCTCAACAACGGCAACGGCGTCGCGTTCTTCGCCGTCGACTTCGGCTACAACTCGGCCCGCATCATGATGCACGAGATGGGCCACAATCTGGGCGCCGTCCAGGACTCGGCGCCGCACTCGACGCTCGCCGGCCACTGCTACGATGGACTCGACACGATGTGCTACAACGACGGCGGACCCAACGGCGGCCTGTACAGCACCAGCTACTGCGGCATCGAGATCTTCGACTGCGGCAAGAACGACTACTTCCACATCAACCCGACCTCGGGAAGCTACCTCGCCACGCACTGGAACCTGGGCAACACGATGAACCGGTTCATCGCCTTCGGCCGGCCGACGATGACGACGCTCAACTGTCCCACGCCGGTCCTCCTGGGCACGGCGGCCTCTTGCACGTTCATGGCCGTGGACGACTCCAGCGGGGTCTTCTACAACGTCAACTGGGGCGACGGCGCGACCACGCGCGTGCCCACGTCGGGCTACGTCTCGCCGGGCACGACGCAGTCCGCCTCCCACACGTACGCGACCACGGGGGCGCGCACGGTCTCCGTCACCGCCACGGACAACGGCGGCCTCGTCAGTCCCGCCCTCACGACCGTGGTCAGCACCGTCGTCGACTCGACGGCGCCGGTCACCACGCTCGTCGACCCCAAGAACAACTGGGTCTACTCCGGCTGCCAGGCGGTCAACGCCGTCTCGAGCGGCCGCCCCGTCTTCGTCAACCGCGGCTGCGCCAAGGCGACGATCACGGACCCCGAATCCGCCGTGGCCGAGGTGCGCCTCTACTTCGCCGGCGCCCTCAAGGCGACGTGGTCGAACCCCACGGGCTCCCAGTTCAACCTGGAATTCGACGTGGGGACCCCCGCGACCCAGGTCGAGTTGCGCTACGAAGCCACGAACGTCGCCGGCCTGACGAGCGTGACCACTATCCTCGTGACCGTCGCCGGAGCCTAGGAGGAACCCCCCATGAACCCACGCTACCCCGCCCTCGCCGCCCTCGTCCTCGTCGTCCTCGCGCCCCTCCTGGCCTCGCCGGCCTCGAGCGTGAGCACGTCGGACTGCGACGTCCACAACTACGCCCTGCGGAACAACACGTATCCCAAGTGGCGGCAGATCCCGTGGACGTACAGCTCCGCGAACGAGCCCCTCATGGCCGACGGCGTCGGCGACAGGGCCGTCGACCTGGCCGCGCGCACCTGGACCAACCAGGTCAACACGTGCGGCGCCGTGGACCGCACGACGGTCCTCTACACGCTGGATCTCGTCACGACCGCCGCCGGCGCCCTCAACAACGGCGTCTCCGAGGTCTTCTGGCGGTCCGACCCCGGCTACGGACCCTCCTTCGCCCGCTACGAGTACGCCGGCGAATGCGACATCGTCCTGAACAGCACGTGGGGCGACGTCGCGACGGACGCCGAGTTCGAGCAGACGGACCTGCTCGCGACGATCATCGCGCGCGAGATGGGGTGGTGCATCGGCCTCGCCGACCCGGGGACGGGCCAATTGAACACCATGAACGGCGGTTGGTGCGAGGACGCGTTCATCCGCTACTTCGCGACGAAGCGGTGCGGCCTCACCCTCTCGGACGGGGACATGATCGGCCTCCAGCTTCTGTGGCCCGTTTAGGCCCACGTGGCCGATTCGGGACGGACAGTGCGCCACTCGACCACGTGTCGTAGCGCCAAACCGCAACGCGGTCAACGTTTGACGACACCAATGTCCAAGCCGCACGTGAACGAAATCGAAAACGCACGAGCGCATTCGAGATTGCGCACCTGCGGCTCCCGACTTCGAAGGGTTCTTCACGATTGCCCGGGAGTTCGACGTTCGTCCGAGCGGCCGTTGCAAGCGCGGCTGCCAGGACGGAATGGTTGGGAACAGGATGCACATTGCGCACGTCCAGCGGAAGCTCGGCTTCGTCTTCGGCGGTCTTTTGGTCGCGACGGTCCTCATGGTCATGCCATCGGGGTCGACCCAGACGAACGAACCCATCCGCTTCGGCATGAACCTCGGCAGCGTCGACGCGCAGACGAGCGCGGGCGCCAAGCCGGATTACGGCACGTTCTGGGTCGGCCCCTGGACCCTGGGGTCGGGTTGGGGCGGCCCCGACCGTGAACTCGACCGCGCCTACGCCTCCGGCACGACGCCCGTCATCCAGTTCTACTACTGGGGCGACGACATCTCGCCCGACTGCGTCGAGAACGGCTGCTGGTCCAAGCTGCACGATTCGTGGAAGGACCGCGCCGGCTGGCAGCGGCTCGCCCAGGAACTCGTGGACCACCTCAACGCCCACATGAAGGGCCGCACGGCCATCATCGTCCTCGAGACCGAGTTCAACAAGGGCGGCATCTCGACGTACGAACCCTTCGACGGCTACCTCGAGGAGAAGGCCCGCTTCATCAAGCAGGGCTACGCCGGCGCCCAGATCGTCATCGGGTTCGGCAACTGGGATTCCTCCAACTGGAAAACGTTCGACCGCGCGGTGGCCGCAAGCGACTACACGGGCCTCCAGGCGATGCGGGGCTCGACGCGCAACTCCCTCGACAGCTACAGGGGACTCGTCGACGCCACCCTCTCGGGCATCCGCGCGCTACGCGCCACCTTCGCCAAGCCCGTCCTCGTCACCGACGTCGCCCTGAGCAGCTACCCGGAGCCCGACTACGTGGACCACCAACGCGCCGTCGTCTCCTCGCTCTTCGCGCGGCTCGACGAGTTCCGCGCGGCGGGCGTCGTCGGCCTCATCTACCGGTCGTACCAGGACAACCCCAATTTCGACACGGCCAACTACTACGGCGAGGCCGAACGCCACTGGGGCCTCGCGTGGGCGGGCTCCACGGGCGGCAAACCGGCCTGGCAGGCGTGGGTCGAGGGCGTCAAAGCGGAACGGCAACGCACCGTCGCGCCGGCCGCCGTCGCCCCGACTCCCGACTTCTCGTACGAGGCCGAGAGCGCGTACCACTCGACGGGCGGCCGGTCCACGTCGTACTCGCCCTCGGGCGGCGCGGCGTGGAACCTGTGGAACAACGGCTACCTGGAACAGACGGTCCGGGTCACGGCTTCGGGACTGTACGACATCGCGGTGTGGGCCCGCGGCAACGAGGCCGGCGGCGTCAAGCCCCACATGGCCGTCGCCGTCGACGGCAAGGCGATCCTCCAGGCCGACCCGCCGGCGGGCGGCTACCAAGCGTACCGGATCGCGGTGGCCCTCACGGCCGGCGAACACAAGCTTCGGGTCTCCTACACGAACGACGGCACCGCGGGCGCGGAGGACCGCAACCTCATCGTCGACCGGTCGACCGTCGGCGCCCTCGCGCGCCTGGAGGCCGAATCGTTCACGCGCTCCACGACGGGCGCGCGCCAGAGCGACGCGCAGGCTTCCGGCGGCGCGCGCTGGAACCTCTGGTCCAACGGGTACGTCGCCCGCGACGTGCAGGTCCCGTCCAACGGTTCGTACGAACTGCGACTTCGAGTCCAGGGGCAACTCTTGGGCGGCGTGGCCCCCCACGCGGTCGTCTACTGGGACGGCGCACCGATCGGGTCGGCCGACCCCGGCGCCGGGTACCGAGACGTCGTCGTGCCGGTGGGCTCGACGTCGACGGGAACCCACGAGGTCCGCGTCGAGTTCACGAACGACTGGAAGACGACGTCCGAGGACCGCAACTTGCTCCTCGACCGCGTCGACCTCGTCCGAATCGCGTGACCCATCGCGCGCGGCCGCGAGTCAAGGTTCATGAGCGGCCGCCCCCTGCCGCGGTGCGGCGAGACGTGGTGGCGAGCAAGCCTCGGTCGAACGAAGCGGCGAAGAGCTTCACATTGGACGGTCTGCGCTCTCGAGCGCCCAAGAAGGCGTACGAGGAGTTCCTACGCGTCCCGTCGATGAGCCTCGGCGTTTATCACCTCGGAAAAGGGACGAAGGACCCGCAATCCCCCCACCGCGAGGACGAGGTCTACGTCGTCCTGCGGGGCCGGGCGAGCCTGGAGGTCGCGGGGCGGCGGTTCGAGGCAACGCCGGGGGCGATTCTCTTCGTCGCGGCCGGCGCCGACCACCGGTTCGTCGACATCCAAGAAGATCTCGAGGTCCTCGTCTTCTTCGCGCCCGCCGAGTCCGCGCCCGCTTGATTCGTGGGCCGGAGGACGACCCCGGCGGTGCGGCGGCATGAGGCCGACCAGCAGGGTCCGGCGGAAAGGCTGGCACCGGGCAACCGTGAAAAAGGCCGACCGAAAGATTTTTCCCCGGCCATGGTCACCCCGGTCAGGCGGGTGGCGAATGGCTGGATTCTTCTCCCCTCCGCGTTGCATCGTGATTGTGACGTGCATGTTCGCGATGGTCGCCGTGGTGCCGGCTCAAGCCGTGGCCCACGATCCCGATTGCATCGTGGCCTCGCACTTCGGCCCGGCGCGGGTCCATCTGGAATGTGCCGGCCCACCGGGGTCGGGAGACGAGAGCAACTGCGTCCTCAGCTCGAACGTCGGGCTCGCGCACGTGGACCTTGCGTGTGACGACGATCCCATCGTGCCATCGCAGATCGTCCAGGAACTTGAAGGGAAACTCACGGCCTTGCGGGATTCGTGTCTGCAGGGACAGACCATCAACATCATCCTTCTCGTGTGCAGCATGATTCCGACGGACATCTAGTGTCGCGGCTTCTCACGGCCGGCGAACCACTGGGCCGGGACGAATAACCGGTTTTTGCTCTGATACAGAATCTCCGGCCGAGTGGGCGTTTGCTGTCTGCCAACCTTGTTCAAAACATGACGGGACGCTGTGCAGGGGGCGCAAAACGCTCCTCTAGATACTTGCAACGAGGTTGCGCCGCCTAAACGTTCGAGTCATTCCCCAGGCAATCGAACCGGGAATCCCGATGACCAGCGGGACATTCACGAAGAGAATGAGCCGCTTCATCTGAGTCGCCGAGCATGGGTCGTACTCGACGTAGGTGATGCAGTTCGTGGCAGCCATAACGAGGAAGGCGAGCAGGCTCCCGATGAGAAGGCCCATGACGGTGCCCAGAGTGACCCGCATTCGCTGCTGCGGCGAGAGGCGCTTTGACGATGTAGACGACTGGAGAATCCTGGGAAGGGCGCCGTGGCAGGAGGGACAATGGGTCGCCATGCCATGGATGTTGAACCGGCAGTGAGGGCAAATCATCACTGCAATCCTCGCTCCAGATCGTCCAATCCTTCAACTCACCGGCGATCGATTCCATCTCGCCAGCTTACGGCAAGCAACCGTGACGGGCAAGCCCCGAATTAATGGACACACCCACCACCGTCCAAACCGATAAATAGGACCCCGGTTTACGCCGGACTCCCCGCATGGAACGCCCCCGCAAGATCAAGGCGTATTGCCGGTCGTGCAAGAAGCACACCGAGATGGAGCTTGAGCGCGTGAAGAAGCGCAAGGCCAGCGAGCTCGCTGCGGGTCAACGCCGGTTCCGCCGCGCCACGCGCGGTTACACGGGTTTCCCTCGGCCCAAGCCGGAGGGTCGTGAAAAGCCCACGCGTCGGATCAACCTCCTCACGCGGTGCACGGTCTGCAAGAAGAAGTGGAGCACCGTCGGCATCCGGGCGAAGAAGTTCGAGCTCAAGGAGCATTAGACATGAGCCGCGAAGTCCGAAACCCGACGAGCAAGTTCCTCAAGGTCAAGTGCCCCGACTGCAACTCGGAGCAGGTCACGTTCAACCGCGCCACGGTGCGCGTGAACTGCCAGGTGTGCGGCGCGACCTTGGTCGAGCCCTCCGGGGGCCTCGCCCAGTTGAAGGGCGAGGTCGTCGAGCAGCTGGAATAGGCGCCCGATTCGCCCCCAGCTTGGGTCGAGTCCACCGCCTTTTCTAATCCTCTTTTCTATTCGAGGACCCCTCTATATGGGCATGAAGGGCTCGGTCGCCCATCCCGTGCACGTCCTCGTCATCGAGGATGATCCGGTCTACCAACGGACCGTCGTCGGCCTCCTCTCGGGCACCCCCGAGGGCGGCTTCGAGGTCACCACGGCCGCCACCGTCTCCGAAGGCCTGCCGCTGCTGGCCACGCGACCCATCGACCTGGTCCTCCTGGACCTCAACCTCCCCGACACCGCAGGCTTCGAGGGCCTCGACCGCGTCCAACGCAGCCAGCCCAACCTGCCCGTCGTCATCCTCACGGGGACGCAGCCGGACCACGCCGCCGCCGTGCGCGCCGTCGCCATGGGCGCGCAGGACTACCTCCTCAAGTCCCGCCTCGACCGCGACATGCTCGTGCGGACGATCCGCTACGCGCTCGAGCGCAAGCACGTGCTCGTCACGTTGGAGTCCAGCCTCATCCAACTCGAGCAGGCCAACCGCGACCTGCGCGAGTTCGCGAGCGTGCTCGGCCACGACCTCAAGGCCCCCATCCGCGGCATCGGCCTCATCATCGACGACCTTCTGGCCGCCGCCGAGACGACGGGCGCCTCGCGGGACGCCCTGTCCCGCATCCGCGACCGGCTCGATCTCATGAAGCGTCTCATCGACGGCGTGCGCGACTACACGAGCGCGGGCCAGGACGCCACGACGTCCCAGGACGTGGAGGCCGGCGAGGTCGTCCGGCACGCATTGCAGCTCGTGGCCCCGCCCAGTTCCTTCACGGTGCAGGTGGCTCCCGACCTGCCGCGCCTGCGCACGAACGCGACCCAGCTCGAGCAGGTCTTCCAGAACCTCATCGGCAACGCGGTGCGCCACCACGGGCGGCCGCAGGGCCGCATCCGCGTCGGGTGGGAGGGACGCGGCGAGATCCTGGCGTTCTACGTCGAGGACGACGGGCCCGGGTTGCCGGTCGGCATGCTCGAGCGCGTCTTCCAGCCCCGCAAGTCGTTGGCCGCCCTTCGGCCGGAGAGCGGGCTGGGCCTGGCCATCGTCGAGAAGCTCGTCCACCTCAACGGCGGCGAGATCACCGTCCGGTCGGACCCCAAGAACGGGAGCCGGTTCGAGTTCACGTGGCCGCGCGCGCCCCCTCGCACGCCGCAGGCGCCGCTCGTCTAGCGGCCGTTCGCCTTCTTCGCCGGCTGGGCCTTCTGCCGCACGCGTTCGAAAAGGAGGACGGCGGCGGCCGTGGCCGCGTTCAAGGATTCGATCTTGCCGAACATCGGGATGCGGACGAAGGCGTCGCAACGCTCGCGCACGAGGTGGCTCAGCCCGCGCTCTTCGCTGCCCACGACGAGGACCAACGGTCCGGAGAGTTTGGATTCGTAGAAGATCTCGCCCTCGTCGGGGTCGGTGCCCACGACCCAGGCGCGCTGCTTGCGTTGGATGTCGAGGAGCGCGTTGGGCAGGCTCGGCACGCGGGAGACCTTCGTGTGCTCGCTCGCGCCCGAGGACGCCTTGACGGCGGTGGGCGTGAGCGGCGCCGTCGCGCGCGTGCCCAGGATGACGCCGTGGGCGCCGGCCGCGTGGGCCACCCGGATGATGGCGCCCAGGTTCTGCGGGTCCTCGATGCCGTCGATGGCGACGATGAGCGGCTCCTCCTTGCGCGCCGCGGCCTCCTCGAAGAGTTCCTCCGGCGTCGCGTACGCGCGCGCCTTCACGTAGGCGAGGACGCCCTGGTGGTTCGAGCCCTTCGCCTCCTGCTCGAGTTTCTGCTTCGGGACCACCTTGATCGGGATGCCTTCCGAGCGCGCGGCCTCGAGGATCTCGGACGCGCCCGCCTGCGAGCCTTCGGCGACGAGGATCTCGCCGATGGAGCGCTCGGCGCGGATGGCCTCGAGGACGGGGTTCTTTCCCACGATCGTCTCCCACTGGGGCATGCTCGGGCGCGAACCGCCGGGTTGCCTATAAAGGCGGCCGTGGGGCCCCGGAACCGTTTCGAAACCGTCATGTGAGTGACCGGCCTGGCCGGTGCCATGGCCGTCGCGAACCCCTTCAACCGCCGCACGCCCGAGCGCGAGGAAGCCCTGCGTGCCCTCGCGACCATCGGCGCCTTGGCCGGCGTCGGCGCGGCGGGCACGTTGTTCAGCGTGGCCCTCGCCGACGAGACGCTCACGGTCGGTCTGCTGGCGGCGCTGGCCCTCTCGTTCTCGCTCGCGGGTCGCGTCTGGCTCTTGGACGGCTGGGGACTCGGCCACACGGTGTACGCCCTGCTCGCGGGCGCCAACTGGATCCTCCTCGGATTCGTCCTCACGCCGGCCCAGGGGGCCTTGCCGGTCGTCCTCGGCGCGACGCTCGTCGGTGCGGGCCTCGCAGGCCTCGCGACGGCGCCGACCGCGAGGCCGGTGGCCGCGCCCAGGGCGTAGCATGGCGCCGTGGCGTCTGCGACGCCAGGCGCGCTTCGCCTTCGCCGTCGTCGCGACCGTCGCGGCCCTCGCGTGCTGGATCCCGCCGCCCTCAGGTCGCGACCTGGCCGGCACCCTCGTCCTCGATGCGGTGGCGGCCGCGTGCACGCTCCTCGCGGTCCTCGCCGTGAACGCCGCCCTGCGTCGCGACACGACGCCAGAACCCCTCCTCCTCCTGCTCCTTTTCGCGGGCGGCATCGCCGTCGTCGTGGGCCTCGTCTCGTGGAACACCCGCATGCTCGCGCTGGGACTTGCGACGCTGGCCGCGGGCGCAGCCTGCATCGATGAAGGCGCGCGCAGACGCAGCGCGGCGACGAGCACGGAACGCGACGAAGCGTGAGCCGGAAACGTTTATCTCGCACCCCCTCCTCACGCGCCCAGAATGGTCCGGGGCAAGGAGTTTCCCAGTGAAGGTGACCTCGTTGTGGGCACCGTACGGGAGGTCCAGAACTTTGGCGCCTTCATCAACCTCGACGAGTACCCCGGCAAGGAAGGCTTCCTCCACATCGCCGAGGTCTCGACGGGTTGGGTCAAGCGCATCCGAGACCACGTGCGCGAACAACAGCGCGTCGTCGCCAAGGTGCTCCAGGTCGACCAAGGCCGCGGCCACGTGGACCTGTCGATCAAGCGGGTCAACGACCACCAGAAGCGCGAGAAGATCCAGGAGTGGAAGAACGAGCAGAAGGCGGAGAAGCTCCTCGAGATCGCCGCGCAACGGACGAAGAAGACGGCCGACGAGGCGTGGGAGGAGTTCGGCGCCAAACTCGCCGAGACCTATGGCAGCCTCTATTCCGCCTTCGAGACGGCGGCCGGCGACGAGGACGCCCTGGCCGGCGACAGTTTCAAGGGCGCGTGGGTCAAGGTCGTCAACGAGGTCGCCCGCGAGAACATCACCGTCCCCTTCGTCGACGTGAAGGGATACGTCGAGCTCGAGTGCGCGCGACCCGACGGCATCCGGCACATCCGCAGCGCCCTCAACGAGGCCGCGCAGGCCTCCGACTTCGAGGACGTGGAGATCCAGGTCAAGTACCTCGGCGCCCCGCACTACCTCATCAAGGTGCGCGCCCCCGACTACAAGGTGGCCGAGGCGCAGCTCGAGAAGGCCGCCAACGCGGCCGTCAAGTCCATCAAGAAGCACGGCGGCACGGGCGAGTTCAAGAAGGAACTCAAGGAACTCAAGGAGGTCACGCACTGACGCGGACCCTCATCCACCGTTGCCCCCAATGTTCCGAGTACACGATGCAGGAGCTTTGCCCGCGCTGCAAGGTCGCCACGAAGAGCCCCCTGCCGCCGAAGTTCAGCCCCGAGGACGCGTATGGTTCCTACCGGCGCAAACTGCGCCGCCTCACGGCCCAGGCGAAGGGGGCCTAGCGTGGACTTCGTCGAACTGAAGGTCCTCAACGACCCCAAGCTCAAGAAGCCCGTCTTCGTCGAGGGGTTGCCGGGCGTCGGCAACGTCGGCAAGCTCGCCGCGGAGCACCTCATCGACGAACTCAAGGCGACCAAGTTCGCCGAGCTCACGAGCAAGGACTTCCCGCCCCAGGTGTTCGTCACGCCCAACGGGACGATCAAGCTCGTCAACAACGAACTCTTCTACTGGCGCGCGACGAACAAGAACCAGCGCGACCTCATCATCCTCACGGGCGACTACCAGGGCCTCTCGAGCCAGGGCCAGTACGAGATCGTGGACCGCGTCCTCACGCTCCTGCAGAAGTACGGCGTGAAGGAGATCTTCACGCTGGGCGGCTACGGGTTGGGCCGCATGGTGCCCAAGCCGGGCGTCCTGGGCGCCGCGACGGATGCCACCCTCGTGAAGCAGATGAAGAAACAGGGCGTCTCCTTCCGCGAGGACGAACCCGGCGGCGGCATCGTCGGCGCGAGCGGCCTCTTCCTCGGACTCGGCCTGCAACGCGGCATGGGCGGCGTCTGCCTCATGGGCGAGACGAGCGGGTACATCGTCGACCCCAAGAGCGCCCAGGCGGTGCTCGAGGTCCTTGCGAAGATCCTCAACGTCACCATCAAGTTCGACCGCCTGGAGACGAAGGCCCGCGACATGGACAAGATCGCCCAACAACTGCGCGAGATGGAGCGCAAGGGCAGCGAGAAGGGCCACGAGGAGCTGCGATACATCGGATGAGCGAGAAGACCGAAGCCAAGAAGAAGGTCTCCTGCGGCCACTGCGGCGGCCACGACTTCTCGACGAAGACGTTCCGCGTCGCCCCCGGCGAGTTCGACCTGCGCAACCCGACCCAGTGGCTGGGCACGGTGATGACGGCGTACGTGTGCGCCAAGTGCGGGCACGTCGAATTCTTCGCCGACCAGGGCCGCTAGCCAGGGCCGCGACCAACGTCTTCAAGACGCTTGAGGGGATGAGCGGCAGCGATGCGCCGCGGCGATGCGTACCTCGCGCCGGACTGCCCCGCGTGCAAGGGACGCGCCGTGCCCGCCGAAGGCTCCGAACGGCCGCAGGCGTTCTTCGTCGGCGAGGCGCCGGGGCCCACCGAGGAAAAGATGGGCCGCCCCTTCGTCGGACGCGCAGGCCGCGTATTGCGTTCCGCCCTGCCCGAGGCGGGTTGGGCCGAAGACGACATCTGGATCACGAACATCGTCAAGTGCTTCCCGTACGCCGACGTGGATGGCAAGCGCAAGATCCGCAAGCCGAACCCCGCCGAGGTCCAGGCCTGCCTGCCGCACCTCTTGCGCGAGGCGGAGGACCTCAGGCCCCGGCTCCTCATCGCGTTGGGTCGCACCGCCGCCGAGGGACTGCTGGGACGCCGGGTGCCCAAGCTGGGGTCCATCCGCGGCCAGGTCCTGCCCGCGCGGAGCGAACTCGGCGCTCGGCCCGTCTTCGTCACCATCCACCCAAGCGCCCTATCGTATGGGGTCCTGCGCGGCCAACGTGCGGGCTTCGTGGACGACCTTCGCAAGGCGCGCGAGTCGCTTTCCACCGACGCGAGGCCGTGAGCCGCCTTACAGGAAGACGCCTTGGTCCACGAGGACCATGATGGCGGCCGCGAGGACCACGAGCACGAGGATCAGCATGCCGTTGATGGCGATGCGTTTCTGGAAGAAGACCAACTGCATGGGCGGCGCCTCGCCCGGCCTGACGCCCGCGGAGATCTTCGCGATGGCCCGCATCGAGGGGCGGATCGCGTAGTTGAGCAGGAAAAGGGCGGTGAGGTTGAAGGCGAGCACGATGACGAGCATGCGCCCTCGCGCGCCCTCGAACCGAAGGTTGCCGTCCTGCAGGTACGCCAGAAGGAGTCCGGTGAGGAAGGTGAGGCCGCCGAGGATGTTCCCGAACCGAAGGCTCGCCTCGCCGAGCTTGGGCATGAGGTCGCGCAGGATCGCCGGGCCGGCCTTGCGGATCTGCGGCAGGACGACGAGGTTCATCGCGATGCCCGTGCCGAGCCACGTGGCGGCGATGAGGACGTGGAGGACCTTGGCGGCGGGCACCCAATCGGGCATGCCGAGGCGAGGGCGAAGAACGCATTTAAGGTCCGCGGAATCCGCGCCGCAGTTACGCGTTGTCCGCAACGCGCGATACGCATCGGGCCACGCCGCTGCGTTCGCTTAATCAACCTCGTGTTTCTCCGGAGGCCGACCCGCCATGACCCGAACCTTGCTCGCCGTGATGTTGGTTGTCGGAATCGTCGCCGCGTTCACGCTGCCGCACGCCCTCGCCCAGAGCGGGGACCGCACGGACCGGATGCGGCAACGCTGGGAGAACATGCCCGAGGAGAAGCGGGAGCGCGCCATGGCCATGGCCGAGAAGGGCCGGATGTTCTCCAAGTGCACCTACCTCGGCAACGGCACCGTCCAGAGCCGCTTCGTGCAATTCCACTACGTCAAGGAGACGGGCCAGATCCACGACCTGACGGTCCGGACCGACCGCAACGAGACGACGAGGTTCTTCTCCGAGATCGAGCCGACGCCGTTCAGCGCGACGAAGAATCCCGACGTGATGGGCGCCGTGTTCCGCCACCAAGCGGACAACCTTACGATCCGAGGCCACTGCAACCCGACGGCGGTCTTCGGCTGGTGGAACCACAACGGGACGCACGCCATCACCTTCACGCTCGCCGGCAACGCGACCGCCTCGGCCGTCAACGGCACGACGAACGAGGTGCGCGTGAGCGTCGGCTCGACGCACGGCCACATCCTCGCGAGCGGCAACGGCACCATCGTCCTCGTGGGCCAGGACGTGACGGTCACGCTGGGACCCAACGACAAGGCCATGTTCCGCGCGCACCCCAACATGGGCCAGGCCAAGACGCTGCACGAGCAGAACCGCGCCTTCCGGATGGCCAAGTTGGGCGCCGTCGTGAACCTCGTCAACGTGGACGGCGACGCCGTCACGGACAGCGAGGACGTCGACGTCGAGACGGAGGCGCAGGAGGTCTCCCACGGACACGTCAAGCTCGTGGCCCGCGGCAACGTCCACGGCAACCGGGTCATCTTCCTCACGGTCGACTCGGAGACCCTCGACGTCCACGCGATCGCCCGCATCCACGTCACCGTGGGCGGCGCCGCGGCCGCGAACGCGACGAACGCGTCGGCCGTGCAGGACGCGATGGGCGCTGCCGTGTTCGTGACGGAGACGGACGGCTCGGTCCAGCTCATCATCAACGTGCCCCACTTCAGCGACCAGACCATCGAGGTCCAGCAAGCCGGATCGACCGGCGGCGCGGGCGCCTCGGGCGGCGAAACCAAGACGGGCACGCCCGGCTTCGGGCTCGTCGGCCTCCTCGTGGCCCTCGTCGTCGTGGCCGCGGTGCGACGCCGCTAGGTCCCACCCGTCCGGGGACGTTGTTCCACGCGCTCACGAGACTGGTTATATTCGCCCCGAGGCGTCGAGGGGCTACCATGCTCGCTCGCGTCGCCTGCGGTGCCCTCGTCGTGATGCTACTGGCCACGGCCACCGCGGGCGCCCAAGACCCGACGCGGGCCCAACTCCGCGTGGAGGCCTCACGCCCGCCTCAGAACCTCGACGACATGGTACGCCTCCTGCCCGGCGACACGGCCCGCGTGCGATCAGAGTTCGAGGTCGTCGTCCCGCCCGGCGCGTTCTGCGTCACCCCGACGGTGGAGGTCAAGTACGGCGTGAAGGGGCCCGAGTACGCGTCGGCCCGCGTCTTTCCCGAGTCCCAGCGGATCGAATGGAGGCCCAGTGCCCTCGCGCCCGTCGCCATCGGCTACGAGCGGATCACGGGGTTCAGCACGACGCTGGAAGTCACGTTCCACGAGAACGCGCCCGCGTTCTGGGCTTCCGAATTCCAGGTCTACACGATGGCGATGCCCGGCGCGGCAGGTCCCGCCTGCAATTGGATGCCGTCGCCCCTCTATCACTTGTCCTTCCTCCTCGTGCCGGACTACAAGCCCGGCTTCGAGGTGGACATCCCGGACCCGCATTGGTCGAGCGAGTACGGATTCTTCGACGTCGTGAACCGCGCCAACGGACAGTCGCAGTTCTCGTTCGAGTTGGAGACGCGTGGCGGGACGTGGGCGGAACACGGGTCGCTCGTCCTCGAGACCGTCGCCTTCCATGGCAGCAGGGCCGCCGCTACGGGACGCGCAATCATCAACGGACCGTTGGCGCCCCCGGACTGGACGGGGCGCGTCAAGATCACGCAACGGTCGGTCCAGCCCTTGGACGAACTACGGATCGCGCAGGACATCATTTCGCTGGGGCCGCCTCCGCCCTTCACGCCCTCGCCCTCCCCAGCGCCCGACGACGAAACGGGCATGGCATACGACGGGGAGGTTCCGTCCGTGCCCGGTTGGGGCATGATGGGCACCGTCGCCGCATGCGGCCTCGTCGGCCTCCTGCGTCGCCGCCCCTAGGCGTCGAGCTTGAGGTTGCGCGTGAACGCGGGCGGCGCCTCGGGGCCCTCCCGTTCGAGCGAGACGACGTCGCCTGGTCGCACGACGCCCTCGGTGACGACCCGCGCATAGAACCCCGACTCGCCCCACGGGACTTTGGGTCCCCACAGTCGCTTGATGATGCCTTCGCCGTAGACCTGGATCGTCGTGCAGGGGGCCCGGGGTTTCGTCACTTGGATGGTCGTCTCGTCGCCGACGCGGTAGACGTCGCCGAGCCGGACCGCCTTGTAGTCGAGCCCGCGCGTCGTGAAGTTCTCCCCCAAGGAACCGGCGACGACCGGGTAGCCCTCGCTGGCCAGCGTCTCGAGGGTCTCAACGTCGAAGAGGCAGATGGCCTGCAGGGGTCCGCCGTGGTAGCGTCGGTCGGCCTGCTTGTCCCCTTCCACCCCTGACGCGCGGATGGCGGCCTGGCGGACGGGCCGCTTCGGGACGCCGCCGGGCGACGTGTTCACTTGGACAAGGACGCCGTCCACGACGCGCCATGGCGGCTTCGGATTAATTCGGTTGGCGCTTCCGGGGCCGCGCGGGTCCGTCGCATGGCACGGTTCTGTAGTGCCTAAATTCGCGCGGGTTGGGTCCACCAACTTAGGCACTACAGCGCGCCTCCAAGCCCCGCCTCGCGCCTCGCCCGAACACTTTTATACGGGTGGGCTTTAGCGGCGGCACTCGCGTCCAAACCAGACGACCGATGAGGGCACTGCCTCGAGCATCCCTCCGGCGCGAACCTGGCCCTCGGGCCCGCCAACTCCCTTGGCGCCGTTGTGGTTCGCATCGAGTCGTCACGGTTGGACAACGCAGCGGCGAAAGCCGTTGCGCGACCCCAACAGACTCGGCCGCGAGCCCTGAGAGAGGGCACTCTCTCCAAAGGACCGTGGACACATGGGACACGCACACCGCCCCCGCGTCGGAAGCCGCGCCTTTTGGCACCGCGTCCGCGCGAAGAAGGAAACGCCGCGCATCACGGCATGGGCCAGCGACGGCAAGGAACCGAAGATCCAGGGCTTCGCCGGCTACAAGGCCGGCATGACGCACGCCCACATCGTGGACTACCGTCCGACGAGCACGACGGCCGGCCAGGAGATCCTCATGCCCGTCACCGTCCTCGAAGTCCCCCCGATGCGCGTGGCCGCCGTCCGCGGCTACCAGCAGACCCCCTACGGCCTCAAGACCAAGACCGAGGTCTGGGCCGAGAAACTCGACAAGGCGCTCGACGGCCGCATCAACCTTCCCAAGAAGCCCTCCCAAGAGGCCTGGAAGGAGATCGAGGGCGGCTGCGACGACCTGCGGGTCCTCATTCACACGCAGCCCGAGAAACTCACGGGCGTCCCCAAGAAGATCCCCGACCTGATGGAGTGCCGCATCGGAGGCGGAACGATGCAGCAGCGCATCGAGTACGCGAAGAAGGTCCTGGGCAAGGACGTCGACATCACCGAGGCCATCAAGGAAGGCGCGATGGTCGACGCGATCGCCGTCACGAAGGGCTTCGGCTTCCAAGGCCGCATCCAGCGCCACGGCGCCAAACTCCTCTCGCACAAGAACAGCAAGCGCCGCCGCAACATCGGTACCCAAGGCCCCTGGCACCCCAACTTCATCATGAGCCAGGTGCCCAGCCAGGGCCAGACGGGCTTCCACCAACGCACCGAGTTCAACAAGCGCGTCATCAAGATCGGCGAGAACGGCTCCGAGATCAACCCCAAGGGCGGCTTCCTCCACTACGGCGAGGTCCGCAACAAGTACGTCCTCCTCCACGGCAGCCTTCCCGGCCCCGCCAAGCGCCTCGTGCGCCTGCGCGACGCCGTCCGCTACTCGGCGGGCGTCACGTTCGAGAAGGCCCAGGTCAACTACGTGAGCACCCAGAGCAAGCAGGGGGCGTAATCCATGACGAAGGTTCCCATCTACGATGTGAAAGGCGCGAAGAAGGGCGAGGTCGCCCTGCCCGCCGCCTTCCAGGCGCCCGTGCGCACGGACGTCATCCGCAAGGCCGTCTCGGTCGCGCAGAGCAACCGGCGGCAACGCTACGGCGCGAGCCCCTGGGCGGGCATGATGCACTCGACGAAGGGCGCCGGCAAGGGCCGCGGCATGAGCCGCGTCCCGCGCATCCAAGGCTCCGGCACCGCCGCGCTCGCGCCGCCCACCGTGGGCGGCCGCCGCGCGCACCCGCCCGAGGCCCGGCGCGACTGGTCGGAGAAGATCAACGCGACCGAGCGCCGCCTGGCCATCCGTTCCGGCATCGCCGCGACGGCGCAGACCGCCTTCGTCACGAAGCGCGGGCACCGCATCACGGACAAGATCACGCTCCCCATCGTCGTCGAGGACGGCCTCGAGAACATCGCCAAGACGGCGGACGTCACGACGCTGCTGGAAAAGCTGGGTCTCACGGACGAACTCGCGCGGGCGCGCGACGGCGTGCACGTGCGCGCGGGCCGCGGCAAGATGCGCGGCCGCCGCTACCGCTCCCCCGTGAGCGTCCTCTTCGTCGCCACGAAGACGGAGAAGCTCAAGCGCGGCGCCCAGAACCTCGTCGGCGTCGACGTCTCGACCCCGCAACGCCTCAACGCGGAGCTCTTGGCCCCCGGCGGCGACCCCGGCCGGTTGACGGTCTTCACCGAAGGCGCCCTCAAGGCGCTGGAGGCGCTCTAGATGGCTGACAAGTCCCCCGCTCCCAAGCACGCCGCCAAGCCGGCCCCCGCGCCGGTGAAGAAGGCGCCCGCGAAGGCCCCCGCGCCCAAGACGCCGACGGCAAAGGGCAAGCCGGCCCCGACGCGGACGACCGCGGCCACGCCCCCCCGGGGCCCCGACCCGTACTCGATCATCTTCCACCCCGTCGTCACTGAGAAGACGATGTTCAACATGGACAACAACAACACGCTCGAGTTCCTCGTGGCCACGTGGGCCTCCAAGCCGGAGATCACGAAGGCCATCGAGACCCTCTTCACGGTCAAGGTCGCCAAGGTGACGACCCGCATCACGAAGGACGGCAAGCGCGCCGTCGTCAAGTTCGGTGAGGGCGTCTCGGCCGAGGACATCGGAACGCGCATCGGAGTCTTCTAAGGTGAACTGACATGGGCAAGAACATCCTCCAACAGAAGCGCGGCGCGGCACGGCCCCGCTTCATCAGTCCCAGCCACCGGCACGTCGCCGACGTCAAGCACCCCCACTTCGAGGGCGAGGTCCGCGTGACGGAGCTCATCCACGCCGCCGGGCGCACGACGCCGCTGGCCCAGATCCAGTTCCCCGACGGCACGCGCATGTTCATCCTCCCCAACGAGGGCCTACGCGTGGGCGGCACGATCCGCTACACGAAGGAGTCGACGATCGACCCCGGCAACACGACGCTCATCAGCAAGATCCCCGAAGGCACTCCGATCTTCAACATCGAGGGCTCGCCCGGCGACGGCGGTAAGTTCACGCGGTCCGCCGGCAGCTACGCGACGATCGTCAGCCACAACCCGGACGGCACCGTCGTCGCGCTGCGCTCGGGCCAACTCAAGAAGTTCCACCCCATGTGCCGCGCGACGGTCGGCAACGTCGCCGGCGGCGGCCGTGGCGAGAAGCCGTGGCTCAAGGCGGGCAAGAAGTTCTGGGGCCTGCGCTCGGTGGCCAAGAAGTGGCCCATCGTCCGCGGCGTCGCCATGAACCCGGTGAGCCACCCCCACGGTGGAGGTTCCCACAACTTCAGCGGCGGTCCGACTTCGAAGAAGCGCGGCACGCCCCCGCGTGCGAACGTGGGCAAAATCGCGCCCAAGCGCACCGGACGGAGGAAGGTGTAAGCCATGGCACAACGCATCATCCAATCGGCGGGCGCGGCCCGGAGGAAGGCGCGCAAGGCGGCGACCCTCATCGAGGCCCGCAAGCGCAAGGAGTTCACGTTCCGTGGACTCACGCTCGAAGAGCTCAAGGCCCTCCCGTTCGACGAGCAGCTCGAGCACCTGCCCGCGCGCGCCCGGCGCACGTTCCTGCGCGGCCTCACGGACGAGCAGCAGAAGCTCCTCGACACGATCCGCGAGACGGCGCCCGGCACGCCGGTCAAGACCCACCGCCGCGAGATGATCGTGCTGCCCGAGATGGTCGGGCACGTGATCAGCCTCCACATGGGCAAGGGCTTCCAGAACTTCCAGATCCAGCCAGAGATGATCGGACACTACTTCGGGGAATTCGTGCTCACCCGGACCTTCAAGGCACACGGCGGCGTCGGCGTCGGTGCCACTCGAAGCAGCAAGCACCTACCGCTCAAGTGAGGGAACCACGATGGGATACCAGATGGCGAAACCGGAAGGCAAGGTCTCTCGAGCCTACGGCAACGAGCTGCGCACGTCGTGGAAGAACGCGATCAACGTCACGCGCGAGATCCAGGGCCTGAACGTCCGCAAGGCGGAATCGTTCCTGGAGGACGTCATCGCCCTCCGGCGCCCCGTCCGGTTCACGACGCGGAACCGCAAGGTCGCGGCGAAGCCCGGCATCGGCAAGGGCCGCTACCCGAAGAAGTCGGCGCAGGCGACGCTCGCGGTGCTGCGCAACGCGATCAACAACGCCGAGTACCAGGGTCACGACGCGGACAACATGGTCATCATGCACGCGAGCGCCTACAAGGGCCGCACCCTCAAGGGCTCGATGCCGCGCGCCCACGGCCGCGCCACGCCCAAGAACGAGGAGACGGCCAACATCGAGATCATCCTCATCGAGCGCGCCGAGGACGAGTCGGAGACGAAGAAGGCGAAGAAGCCCGCCGCCAAGGAAGGCGGCGAGAAGGCCGAGGCGAAGCCCGAGCCGAAGAAGGCCGAGCACAAGGCCGAGGCCAAGCACGAGCACAAGCCCGGCGAGAAACACGATCACAAGCCGGGCGAGAAGCACGAAGCCAAGCCGGCCGAGAAACATGAGCACAAGGCCGGCGAGAAGCACGAGCACAAGACGGAGCACAAGAAGGAGGCGAAGGCGTAATGGCGGTCGAGAAGAAGTTCATCCGCGAGGCCGTCAACCGGCTCCTCATCCGCGAGCACATGCAGCGCGAGACGGAACGCGCCGGCTTCGGCGGCATCGACATCCAGCGCACGCCGATGGGCACGCGCGTCTCGATCCTCGCAGAGCGCCCCGGCATGATCATCGGCCGCAAGGGCAGCACGATCAACGCCCTCACGGAACAGCTCAGCAAGCGCTTCAAGGTCGAGAACCCGCAGATCGAGGTCGTCGAGGCGGGCCGCGACGCGAACATCAACGCCCAGATCATGGCGACGAAGCTCGCCGAGGCCCTCGAGCGCGGTTGGCACTTCCGCCGCGCGGGCCACTCCACGGTCCAACGCGTCATGCAGTCGGGCGCCCTGGGCTGCCAGGTCATCATCGCGGGCAAGCTCACCGGCCAACGCCACCGCACGGAGAAGTTCGTGCAGGGCCACATCAAGTACTGCGGCGACACGCTCGACAAGGTCATGGACATCGGCTTCGCCGTCTGCAAGAAGAAGCTCGGCGTCATGGGTTGCACCGTGCGCATCATGCGCCCCGGCGCCGTCCTGCCGGACAACATCACCATCAAGGACCTCGTGCCCGCCTCGGCGCCCCGGCCCGAGACGCTGCCCGCGACGGCGCGCGAGACCTCCGAGCCCCTGCCGGAGATCCCGGTCGAGGAGAAGAAGAAGGAGGCGCCGGCGAAGAAGCCGCGCGCGCCCCGCAAGAAGAAGGAGGCCCCCGCCGAGGGCGCCGCGCCCGCTGAGGGCACCGAAGGAGGCGCCTAGGCATGGCGGACTACATCCGCGCGGCGGACGTCCGGGCCCTGCCCAAGGACGAGCGCTCGCGCCGGCTCCTCGAACTGCGCCAGGAACTCATGCACGAGCGCGGCGTGGCCGCCATGGGTGGCTCGCCCCCGAGTCCGGGCAAGATCCGCCAACTCCGGCGCCAGATCGCACGCATCCTCACCATCGAACAGGAAGACAAGCTCGGCATCAAGCGCGTCGTCAAGAAGACGCAGGCCCGCGCCCCGCGCGCGAAGAAAGAGGAGGCATGAACGCCGGAGGTCCTGAATGAGCAAGATCTGCGACACGTGTGGGCTCCCCGAGGAGTTGTGCGTGTGCGAGGAGATCGCTCGCGAAAGCCAGGAAATCCGGATCACGATCGACAAACGGCGGTATGGAAAAGTGGTGACGATCGTGGACGGAATCAACCCGGCGGACGTGGATCTGGACAAGCTCACGAAGGAGCTCAAGGCCAAGTGCGCCTGCGGCGGAACCCTCAAGGACGGCCGCGTCGAACTGCAAGGAGAACACCGCAAGCGCGTCGTGGACGTCCTCAAAGAGATGGGCTTCACGGCGACCGCCCAATAAGAAGGAAAATGACATGTCAAACGAGAGCGCCATCGGCCGGTTCCTGCGCGTCGCGCGCGGAGAACTCATCGGACTCCCGGTACGGGTCGCCGAGTCGACGGACCCGACCCTCGTCGGCGTCGAAGGCGTCGTCCTCGATGAGACGCTCAACACGTTCCTCGTCCAACGCGGGGACGGCAAGCAGGTCCACGTCGCCAAGTCGAACAACATCTTCGACTTCCTCGACGAGGGCGGCGAACCCGTCCGCATCCCCGGCGACCGTATCCGTTTCCGCCCCGAAGACCGAATCAAGCGAGTGAGGTAATCCCCATGGCCCAAGCCCAGACCGCGCAGAAGGCGCGCGACATCGGAATCGAAGTGGCTGCCCCGACGGCCCCCTGCACGGACCCCAAGTGCCCCTTCCACGGGCACCTCAAGGTCCGCGGCCAACAGATCGTCGGCAAGGTCACGTCCAACCGCATGGAGCACACGGTCGTCGTCGAGAAGGAGCTTCTCCACTACGACAACAAGTTCGAGCGGTACGCGCGCCGCACGCGCAAGTACGCCGCCCACCTGCCCCCCTGCCTCCCGGTCGGATTGGGCCAAGAGGTCCGCATCATGGAATGCCGGCCCATCAGCAAGACGGTCAGTTTCGTCGTCGTTGAGAAGCGCGGAGGCGGCACGCCATGAAGGGCCTGCCCGGCTCCCAGGCGCGCGGCCTCCCGGTCGGCGCCAAGCTCGACTGCATCGACAACACCGGCGCGAAGGTCGTGCAGATCGTCACCGTGCCCAAGATCGGTGGCGTCCACCGCCGCTACCCCGCCGCCGGCGTGGGCGACTTGATCGTCGTCACCGTGAAGAAGGGCACGCCCGAGATGCGCCGCCAACTCCTCTACGCCGTCATCGTCCGCCAACGCCGCCCGTTCCTGCGCAGCGACGGCATCCGTGTGCGGTTCGAGGACAACGCCTGCGTCGTCGTGAACAAGGACGACGGCGAAGTCAAGGGCTCCGTCATCAAGGGCCCCGTCGCCCGCGAGGCCGCGGAGCGGTGGGCCCGTATCGCCGCAACGGCAACCACGATCGTCTGAGGTGAACCCATGGTCAACCATCCGAGCATCCAACCCCGAAAGCAGCGCAAGATGCGCGCCAACGAGGCCCTCCACCTGCGCCACGCCCGCCTTTCCTCTCACCTGTCCGAGACGCTCCTCGTCAAGTACAACCGCCGAAGCTTCCCCCTCGTCAAGGGCGACACCGTCAAGGTCGTCCGCGGCGCCTTCCGAGGCCACGAGGAGAAGGTCGCCTCCGTCGACCTCAAGATCGGCAAGGTCACGGTCGAAGGCGTCACGACGACGAAGGCCGACGGCACGAAGAAGGCCCGCCCCGTGGACCCCTCGAACGTCGTCATCACCCGACTCAACCTCACCGACCCGCTACGCCGCGAGCGCCTCCTGCGCACCGGCAAGGTCGACGCCACGAAGCGCGAGCAACTCAAGAAGGAGCTCGACCAAGAGGCGAAGGCCCAGAAGGCGGAGATCGAGAAGTTCAAGAAGACCCTCGAGGAGCGCGAGCAACAGGAGAAGGACAAGCGCGCCGCCGAGGGCGAGACCGAGGCCAAGGTCGACCCCGTCACGCAGAAGCCCATCCTCGCCCCCAAGGAAGAGGAGAAGCACGAACACGTCGGGGGCGAACACCTCGAGAAGAGCCGCGACGAGACCCAGAAAGAGGAGGAGAAATAGATGGCCGGCAAGCACGAGAAACGATTGGCGGCGCCGCGCGCCATCCAGCTCCACCGCAAGGAAAAGAAGTGGAGCTACAAGGCGAGCCCCGGCCCCCACCCCCACGAGCGGGCAATCCCCCTGGCGCTCGTCGTCCGCGACTACCTCAAACTCTGCGACACGGGCCGCGAGGCCCGCCGCATCATCGGCGCCGGCAGCGTCCTCGTCGACGGCGAGAAGCAGAAGAACCACAAGCACCCCGTGGGCCTCATGGACGTCGTCCAGGTGCCGGCGACGAAGCAGAGCTTCCGCGTCCTCCTCGACCGCCACGCCCGCCTCCAACTCGTCGCCATCCCCGACGGCGAAGCCCGCTGGAAGCTCGCGCGCGTCCTGAACAAGACGACGGTGCCCGGCGGCAAGATCCAGCTCAACCTCCACGATGGGCGCAACATCCTCGTGCCCAAGACGGAGTACAAGACGGGCGACGTGCTCAAGATCGAACTGCCCACGCAGAAGGTCCTGGGCGCGCACAAGCTCGCGCCCGGAAACCTCGGGCTCGTCACGGCCGGCGCCCACGCGGGCACGATCGCGCCCATCCGTGGCGTCGAGGTCAAGAAGGGTCCCTACCCGAACATCGTCGTCCTCAACCGCGACGAGGGCGAGTTCCGCACGATCAAGGACTACGTCTTCCCCGTCGGCGAGAAAGCGGCCGACGTCAAACTCCCTGAGGTGGCGGCCTGATGGTGCAGAAGCACGTCGTCGAGGTCGGAGAGGGCGGCAAGATGGAGGAGCACGACGAGGGCAAGGCCGTCGCGAAGCCGGCGCCGAAGCCCCAGGCAGCGACCCGCGCGCCCCCGCCGGCCTCGAAGGCGCCCGCGCCCAAGCCCGCGGCTCCCCGCGAGACGGCCACGGGCATGCGCGCCCTGCGCGTCTCCAAGGTCACCGTCAACATCGGCGTCGGCCAGGCCGGCGACCGGCTCGAGAAGGCCGAGAAGGTCTTGGCCTCGCTCACGAACCGCAAGCCCGTGCGCACGACGGCCCGCGACAGCCACCGTGACTGGGCCATCCGCGAGGGCCAGGCCATCGGCGTCAAGGTCACCCTGCGGGGCCCCGACGCGATCGACTTCACGAAGCGCGCCCTCTGGACGCGCAACTCCCGCGTCACGGAATGGAGCTTCGACCGCGAGGGCAACCTCAACTTCGGCATCCCCGACCACACCCAGTTCGAGAACCAGAAGTACAACCCCGAGATCGGCGTCTTCGGCATGGACGTCGCCGTCACGGTCGAACGGTCGGGTTTCCGCGTCAAACACCGGAGGCTGCAACCACGCCGCCTCCCCCCTCACCACCGCGTGAGCCGGGAAGAGTCGAAAGCGTTCCTGAAGGGCCTGCTCGGCGTGGAGATTGTCTGAGGTGCAAACGATGGCGACACCCGTGATCAAGACGAAGGAGAAGACCAAGCTCTACGGCGCCGTCTTCGGATGCGAACGCTGTGGCCAGATGCGGTCGCTCGTGCGACGCTACGGCCTACACCTATGCCGCCAGTGCTTCCGAGACACGGCGGCCACCATGGGATTCAAGAAGTTCGAATAGGGGAGGAACACGAATGTTGATGGATCCACTCGCGGACGCCTTGTCCCAAATCAAGAACGCCGAGCGCATCGGCAAGAAGGAAGTCCTCCTGCGCCCCGCCAGCAAGCTCGTCGGGCGCGTCCTCAAGGTCATGCAGGACCAGGGCTTCATCGCCTCGTTCGAGTTCACCGAGGACCAGCGCGGCGGCGCCTACCGAATCAACCTCCAAGGCCGCATCAACGACTGCGGCGTCATCAAGCCCCGCTACGCGGTGCAGCGCACGGAGTTCGAGAAGTGGGAGTCCCGCTACCTGCCCGCCCAGGACTTCGGCTCGCTCATCCTCACGACGACGCAGGGCGTCATGAGCCAGTACCAAGCGAAAGAGATCAACACGGGCGGGCGCTTGCTCGCCTACGTCTACTGAGGTCGAACGACATGGTCAGCCTACCCGAAACCCGCTCCCGAGTGAAGGTCCCCGACGGCGTCAACGTGCGCCTGCAGGGCCGCACCGTCATCGCCAAGGGGCCCAAGGGCGAACTCCAGCGCACGCTGCCGCTCTCGCGCGTCGAGGTCCACGTCGAGGAGGGCAACGTCGTCGTGCGGTGCGCCCTTCCGCGGCGCAGCGAGAAGGCCGCCGTGGGCGCCTTCGCGAGCCACGTCAAGAACCTCTTCGACGGCGTCACGAAGGGCTACGAGTACCGCCTCAAGACGGTCTTCGCCCACTTCCCGATCAAGTCCACGGTCAAGGGGGACCAGTTCATCATCGAGAACTTCCTCGGCGAGCGGAGCGCGCGCAAGGCGCGCATCCTGCAGGGCGTCAAGGTCGACGTCAAGTCCGAGTGGGTCACCGTCACGGGCGCCGACCTCGAGAAGGTCAGCCAGACGGCGGCGAACATCGAGCGAGCGACCAAGGTCCGGAACCGCGACATCCGCGTCTTCCAGGACGGCATCTACATCGTAACGAAGGCGGCGTGAGCGACATGGTGGAACACGAGAAGTCGACGGGACCGGCCCACAAGCCCGCGAAGACGGGCGACCAGACGGGTACGGGCAAGCAGGCCGACAAGCCCACGAAGACGGAGCCGACGAAGAAGAACGTCGGCAAGGCCTCCGTGGGTGGAGCCAAGTCGGCCAAGGACGACGTCACGATCGTCGAGAAGACGACGAAGAAGGAGCACAAGGCCCAAGCGAAGCCCACCCTCACGAAGGAGATCGAGGAGGGCCTGCGGCTGCGGCGCGCCATCGCGAGCCGCCGCCCCAAGAAGTTCCGCCGCCAGCAATGGTACGAATACAAGCGTCTCGAGGACTCGGGCTGGCGCAAGCCGACCGGCGTCGACAGCGCCATGCGCCGGCACTTCGGCTACGAGCAACCCGTCGTCCGCGTCGGCTTCCGCGGCCCCGCCGCGACGCGCGGCCTGCACCCCACGGGCTTCCAGGAGGTCCGCGTCGAACGCGTGGCCGACCTCGAGAAGATCGACCCCAAGACCCAGGCGGCCCGCGTGAGCGGCGGTCTGGGCACGCGCAGCCTCAAACTCGTCTACGCGGAGGCCGACAAGCGCGGCGTCCGCGTCCTCAACCGGAGGAACCTCGAATGACGGACCTTCGCAACCAGCGCCGCATGGCGACCCAACTCCTGAAGTGCGGCAGCGACCGCGTCTGGATCGACCCGGACGCCGTCGAAGACGTGGCGGGCGCCGTGACGCGCGCCGACGTCCGACGCCTCATCTCGAGCAAGATCATCCAGAAGATCCCCGCCCACGGCATCAGCCGCGGCCGCGCGCGCGAACGCGCCGAGGACCGCAAGCAGGGCCGCCGCCGCGGACCCGGCTCCCGCAAGGGCGCCATGTACGCGCGCCTGCCCCGCAAGGAACGGTGGATGCGCACGATTCGCGCCCTGCGCGACGAGCTCGTGAAGCTGCGCGAGGCGGAGAAGATCGACGCGCACACGTACCGCAACTACTACATGCGCGCCAAGGGCGGACAGTTCCGCAGCCGCAACCACCTGCTCACCCACATGAAGACCGAAGGCGCGTTGAAGGAGGCGGCGTAGATGGGCCAAGGACCCCGCTACAAGCCGGCCTTCCGCCGCCGACGCACCGGCCAGACGGACTACACGAAGCGCCTCGCGCTCCTCAAGGGCCGCACGACGCGCCTCGTCGTGCGCCGCAGCAACCGCGCCATCAGCGTCCAGTTCGTCGACTACGACGCCACGGGCGACATCGTCCGTGCCGCGGCCACGAGCCGCGACCTCGTCCCCCACGGTTGGGACACGAGCCTCGGCTCGACGCCCGCCGCCTACCTGACCGGCCTCCTGGCCGGCAGCCGCGCCAAGAAGGCGGGCCTCAGCGAGGCCATCCTCGACCTCGGCCGGCAGGAACCCGTGCCGGGCGGCCGCATCTACGCCGCCCTCAAGGGCGTCCTGGACGCCGGCGTCGAGGTGCCCCACGGCGAGGACGTCCTGCCCGAGGAGGGCCGCCTGAAGGGCGAGCACCTCTCGGAGGCGCCCATTGCCAAGTTCAAGAACGCTGTCCAGAAGATCCAAGGAGGAGCCTGACATGGCGAACCCCAAAGACGCCCCCGCACCGGATGCCCCGACCGAGCCCGAGCCGACGGAGGCGGACGCCGCCGCCCCCGAGCCGACCTCGGCCGACGTCGCGGCCGAGATGCTCAAGAGCGGCGTGAAGCCCCACATCAGCGTCTCCAGCGTCCAACGCATGGAAGAGGCCCGCGGCACCGACTGGGTGCCCAAGACGCGCCTGGGCCGCCTCGTGCGCCAAGGCCAGATCACGAGCATGCAGCAGGTCCTCGAGTCGGGCCTCCCGTTGCGTGAACCCGAGATCGTCGACGTGCTCCTGCCCGAACTGGCCGACGACGTGACGAGCGTCAACATGGTCCAACGCATGACGGACTCGGGTCGCCGCGTCCGCTTCAGCATCCAGGCCGTCGTGGGCAACCGGGACGGCTTCGTCGGCATCGGCATGGCCAAGGGCAAGGAGGTCGGACCCTCCATCCGGCGCGCCATCGACGCCGCCAAGCTCAACATGATCATGGTCCGCCGTGGCTGCGGCTCGTGGGAGTGCGGTTGCGGCACGCCCCACACGATGCCCTTCGAGGTCACCGGCAAGACGGCGAGCGCCGAGATCACCGTCAAGCCCGCCCCGCGCGGTGTGGGCCTTGCCGTCGGCGACATCGCGAAGAAGGTCCTCTCGCTCGCGGGCATCAAGGACGCCTGGGGCTTCGCGCGCGGCCAGACGCGCACGACCGTCAACGCGGCCCAGGCCGCCTTCGACGCCCTCAAGCGCACGTCCCAGACGCGGTTGAGCGAGGTCCAGATCAAGCGCACGAAGATCCTCGCGGGCCCCGCGGGCGGCA
>Ga0070694_100000017_pt1 | contig 74195 bp, 76 predicted proteins | sample KBSK1251metaG_FD_65470 | JGI IMG/M metagenome (GOLD analysis project Ga0070694, IMG submission 65470) | Corn, switchgrass and miscanthus rhizosphere microbial communities from Kellogg Biological Station, Michigan, USA - KBS K1-25-1 metaG | ecosystem: Host-associated > Plants > Roots >...
GCCCGACCGAATATCCCGGCCCGGGCGCTTTTCTCCTTTCTCTTACCAGTAATCCTGTCGTAGGTCCACATTTCAGATCATCCTAATCTTCCTTGTTTCATCTCTTCCCATCGCACCTGCTCCAAACCGATTATTTTCCTAAATCCGTTTGCAGTCGAAGGCCCAAAGCCTGCGTAATGGTTGTTTGCAGCTACGATCCCAAACGCGACTTTCTGTTTTGCACCATTCACAACCTTTGCCCACTTTTCCATTTCGGCCAATCTATCCTTCTGGATTTTGCCAAAGTCCTTTACATCAATGCTCCTGTCGCCAATAAACCGCAGATAGAAAAAGTCTGTAGTAAGTTCCGGAGGCGTCTGAATTGCATCAAGCTGGCTCCATGCAAGGCACATGTTATGCTTTGTCAAGAGCCTGTAGACTTCTTTGTCATACCAGGAATTGTGCCTTACTTCAATCGCATAGCGATACTTTTTCCATAGCAGAGGGGCAAGCCTCTCCAACTTTGGCAGCCCTTCATTCTTTGTCAAGGACGGCGGCAGCTGGATCAAAAGGCACAGCAATTTTGACTGCAAGGGTTTCATTATTTCAAAAAAGTGCTCAAGAGCATCTAGCCCTCCTCCTAACCGCGTGTCGTGAGTTACGACCTGTGGAAATTTCGCTGAGAATCGAAAGTTTTGGGGAGTGGCCTGGAGCCACCTGATAGCAGTATTCCTGTTTGGTGTCTTGTAAAACGTGGAATCGATTTCGACGTAGTCAAAGACGCTGCTATAGTATTCTAGCCAGCGCCTATTTTCCAGTCTTGGCGGGTAAAAATGCCCAAGCCATGCGTCATACGACCAGCCAGAGCATCCGACATGGAAAATCAATTGACTTGATACCCACTACACGCGCGACATATCGCCCGGCCGATCTTCATGTCCAGCAGAATCGTTCTAACTTGCATGAATGAGCCCCTCGCTTTGAAGCAGCCGCGTAATGAATGAAACTATCCGAGGGACTTCTGGCTCGGCTTTCTCAAGTGTTACCAGCAAAAGGTTATGGTCTGGCATCGGAAAAATCAGCACCTGGATATTCTCAAAGTCCAGGTGCATGTGCCTGAGCTCGCCCATCTTTGGCGCGTATTTGTGAAATGAAGACGCCGCATGTCTTGAAGTGCGGATTAACTCTCCCATTTCGCGCGGGTTGAGAAGAAGGTTTACGTCTTCGCGCATCTTGAACCGCCTGAGAACTCCCGTGGCGGCAACTAGACTCACTGACCGGACATTTGAAGAAGACATCAATACCCTAGAGAGGACAAGCTCTACTGACTCGCGGTAGCTTCGCTCCTTCAACCAGTATAATATTGTCAAGGCCATAGTATAAGAACTCCTCTCATGGCGGAGCGGCATTGGGAACTAGAAAATACCAAATTATCATCAAGTGCACATTTGTTGTCATCTTTCATAGGTTTCCCTACGTCTGCGCTTTTCCAGCACTAGCTAGTTACTGCAGCTTGTACTTCATCAATTCAGAGTAGGTTATGTTGAGGAAGACCTCGCCGCCATCAAATCCCTCCACGCAGGACTTGGGCAAGTTGTATTCTCTGCTTGCTCCTTGCATGATGGTAAAATTGTCGCCTGCTTCGGAGATGATGTTTCCGACATCTATTCCGTCTCTTGACCTTACGTTTTTGTGCATGACTTTATCCCAGTGTTGAATTACTGGTTCAGACATATGCCTTCTTGGATGACTACGTGTCCCAAATATTTAAGATTGGTCCCCAGGTTTCGCGCAGCGTTTTCGCGTCTCTCCGGGATGGATCAATTTGTTTCAATGGTCTAGAACTTTATAGCACGGGCATCAGGCTCCCCAAAACTACAGTTACAGGGGTTTGGTAGAAGATTTATCACATTGAAGCAAGATATCTATTATATGGATGATGCCGGCCACTCCCACAGCTATGACTCGAACCTGATGGAGAGGCTACTCTTCAAGGTGGCCAGAAAGTGGGTCGCCGGCTACAACATTGACGAAGCCATGGCCGCAGCCAAAGATGCCAATGCAAAAGGGATGTCGGCAATTCTGAATTTTCTCGGCGAAGAAACCACCAAGAAGGTCGACATTGAGGCCAATGTCCAAGAATATCTGTCTCTGATCGACAGGATAAATTCGGAAAAAGTGAATGGCTGTGTCTCAGCTAAACCAACCCAGCTGGGCCTAGCAATAGACTACGAACTGTGTCTTTCAAATTACAAGCGGCTTGCAGCAAAGGCCAGCGAGCTTGGACAGTTTATGTGGATTGACATGGAGTCCATAAAATTCACGGAAGAGACGATCGCGATCTACATGGATCTTTTCAAGCGCTACAACATGACCGGCGTTGCAATGCAATCGTACCTCAGGCGTACAGCGAGCGACCTTTTGCACGTCCTTGAAAATGGCGGCAAAGTCAGGCTTGTAAAAGGGGCGTATCATGAATCCGAGGAATATGCATTTTCAACAAGGGAGGAAGTTGACGCCAATTATTCAAGGCTGGTAAAGATGCTGCACAAAAGCGGCAACTTTTTCGCTATCGCCACCCATGACTCAAAGCTAGTCGACGAAGCGATATCACTTTCAGACAAAGCAAAGGTCGAGTTCCAGCTATTGATGGGGATCCGCAACGAGTTAAAGCGCGACCTTGTAGCAAAGGGATATTCAGTTTCGGAATACATTCCGTATGGAGCGCAGTGGCTTCCATATTCCGTCCGAAGGCTGAGGGAACGCAAGAGGAACTTGCTGTTGCTGGCGCGCTCACTTGTCCAGGACTAGTCCTGCGCTATTGTCTGGCTCTGCTCTCTCATGAACTGGGTAAGGTAATGCGGCCCGCCAGTCCCTTTGCCTGTAGTTCCAGAATCCTTCCAGCCTCCAAAGGGCTGGCAGCCCACCATCGCGCCAGTTGTAGCGCTCGCCTGCCTGTTTACATAGACAACGCCGGCTTCAATACAATCTAGGAATTCCTTGACTTCGTCCTGGCTCCCACTGAATATGCCAGCGGTGAGGCCATAGTCTACGTCGTTTGCCATTGCAATCGCGTCGTCAAATTTTTCATAGTCCGCCACGCAAAGTATCGGCACAAACATCTCCTCTTTGAATAGCCTGTGGTTCTTTGGAAGGCCTGACACTATTGTCGGCTCGACGTAGTAGCCATGCTTTAGCTCGCCATCTTTTTTCACCGATCCTCCGACAAGGACCTTGCCTTCCTTTTCCGCTATCCTTGCGTACTTTTGGTAGTTTCTGTACGCGCTTTCGTTGGCAAGCGGGCCAATGTACACGTTCTGCTCAAGAGGGTTTCCAACCGGGAGGTTCTTTGTCTTTTCGACGAGTTTTTGCAGAAACTCATTCTTCACTTTCTTGTGCACATAGACTCTGGAACACGCGCTGCATTTCTGGCCTGCGTAGCCAAACGCAGCTTTCATTACGGCCTCTGCCGCCTTGCCTACATCTGCGCTCTCTGTCACTATCGCAGGATTTTTGCCCCCTAGTTCCGCAATCAAAGGTTTTGGCCTGGCGATGCTAAACTGCTTTGACATCCCATAGCCCACTTCCCTCGAGCCGGTAAACACAATTCCGGATACGTCCTTGTTTGAAACAAGCTCGCCTCCGACCTTGCTGCCGGAGCCAATGACCAAGTTTAATACTCCGTCTGGGAGACCAGCCTGCTTCATTATTTCCACAAACTTGAAAGCAACTATCGGCGTGTTGCTTGAGGGCTTTAGCACAACCGTGTTGCCTGTTATGATTGCACCGGTGCTCATGCCGACCAAGATTGCAGCTGGAAAATTAAACGGCGCAATTACTCCCCACACGCCATATGGCTTCATGACACTCTTGCTTTTCTCGTTAGGAGAAGCGTTATTCATGGGCGTTTCATAGCCATTATTTCGCTCCATTTCTTCAGCGTAGAACCGAACAAAGTCAATTGCCTCGTCTACGTCCGCGATGGCTTCATACCGGTTCTTGCCATTTTCATATGATATCAGCGCGGCGAGCTCGAATTTTTTCTCGCTCATGATATCTGCCGCGGTTCTCATGATTTTCACGCGCTCGCGATAATCGCTCCTACCCCAAGTTTCGAATGACTTTTCGGCTGCGGCCACCGCCTTTTTCGCATGCTGGGCACCCCCAGCAGGAAGCCGGGCAAGCAGCAGCCTAGTATCTATTGGCGAGTACTGGGGAACTGTTTGGGAAGTCCATACCTCAGTTCCTCCGATTACCATCGGGTATTTCTTGCCAAATTCTGACTTGACGCGCTCCAGAGCCTTCCCGTACCTGTCGTGGAACTCTCCTTCGGCCCGCTCCGTCATGAACCGGCGGTAGGTATTTTCGTTCTCAAACATCCAGCAATGTATTGGTCAGAGAAGGTTAAAAATCATGGTGGGATTACACAGAAAAGAATACAAACCACTAGCACGAAGTATCCTAGCCGTGAGCGCCACAAGCAACAAGTCGCGCATCCTGCTGCTAATGATGATGGTAATCGCGTTGGTCTTTTTCATCAGTAGCTTTCTTGCAGCCTCTTTCACCAGTCCTCCGACTACGACAACCGCGGGGTCAGGTTCCGGAGAGCAGGCTTCAGGCAGCGATTGCTTTTTCGTCCGAACAGCGGAAGGCCAGTACCTGGCAGATTGCATGTTTAACTAGACCAGCTTTTTTGCGCCTCAGCGGACGCCAGGCCTAATGATGTCAACTGCAAGGCAGTTCAATCTGAATGAGAAGATCAAGCCAGTCATGATCTAGCTCGAGCAGTCTTTTGAATTTCAACCTTCACGCATGGACGCCAAACAGCTGTTGCAGATTGTCTTGACTTTGATCAGGCCTTTTCGCTGCGAACAGTCATAGCAGACTTTTCTGTTGCAGTTCTCGCAAGTGCCGCTGTGGTTTGCGCAAGCAGTCGACCTGCATATTTCACATCTGATATTATGAGCCGCGCAGAAAGTAGAATCGCAAATGTGGCATACCGCGCGGTGCTCCAGACATGCGGGCTCAAGGCAGATCTTGCAATACGCCAAGTGCACGTTACATAACAAACTGCCGCAGGCACATGCCCAGCCTTCTGGCAGTTTGATAGAGCAAGCAGAACATCTTCCCCAGGTACCCTTTCCCGTGTGAGAGCTCCACTCGACATCGCCATAGTGCTCCCTGCCGCCGTTGACTAGAATCCTCGCTCTGTATGTGACTTCGACTAGCCACCCAGTTATCTGAAACCCTGTGGTGCTCTTTATGTTTCCGAGTGCTTCATGAAACCTTTCTTCCTCCTGCTGTTCAATTTCTTCCAGCTGGCCCTCGAGGTCCTTTTTGTTTGTGCGCAGTTGCTCAATCTTTCTGCGTGTTGTAATGACCTTTTGCTTCTTTGTTTCAATTTTGTTTTCTGCGGGAATGAGTCGAGCCTTGAGGCTCTTTTTCTTTTTGCTTTCCTTCTTTAGATCCTTGAATAGTTTTTCATACTTCTTTATTGCCTCGTTGTCAGAATCAATAGATTTGTGAAATGAGGCGATCGATGCTTCGATGTCGGCGATCTTGGCTTTGGGTTTGGCAGATTTCACCAGAATGTTATCTTTTCGCTTTTCCTCGATAAGGATGTCAAATTTGCGCGCAAGATCATTTTCCATTTCATCAACTGCTTTTTGTAGATCGCCTTTCCATCGCCCTGCTTCCAGTTTCAATTCTGGCGGAATTGACCTTTGGGAAACTAGAGAATGACCCTTTGGAAGCTCGATAAGACCGTTGCCAAATGCAGCGAGCTCGACTACTTTGTCAAGTGACTGCTTGGCATAGCCCTTTTCGTAAACTGACGCAGTGAGCTCGAATATCGGATGGTAGCGCTCTTGCTGCTCGGTGGAAAGGATCTTCAGTAATTTCAGGTTGCTGCCGAGCTTGATAAAACTCGAAAGTTGGGCAGGCTCGAATTTTTTCTCAAGGAGCAGGAATGTCTCGTCATCGCGTGTTGACATTATCTTTGGCGTCTTGTAATCGTCGAATACCTCTGTCGTTTCAGCTGGCATTACTTTTTCCTCCAGAACTTCTGGGACGGCCTCGATATTCTGCCGTCTCGCAGGCTCTGTCGCCTTTAGCGGAGTCATCAGCTGCGCAATCTCGCTGTCCTCAAGCGGCCCCCGATGATATGACAGTGTCCATCTTGATCTTATCACTGACTTGAACTTGGGATCAAAGATGTTGCAATAGAATTCCCCGGGGCCCAGCCTTGCTATTTCTTGTTCTGCGTACGAGTCGAGCTCTAGCCCGACGCTTACGCGCTGGATGTCGCGCTGGGCTCCCAGCCTTCCTATGAACCGGACATTTGCGTTAGAGATCACCTTGTAGTCGAGGTCAACAGCATTCTGGCTAGCAAGTAGCATACCTAATCCAAACGCCCTCGCCTGTTTTATCAGGAGAAGAAGCAGCTTCTTTGACGGCGGTTCTCGCACGGGAGGGCAGTACCCTGCAATTTCGTCAAAGTAGAGGAGGTAGCGGAGGGTTTGAGCGCTGCCTTGTTTTATCAGCCACTGGAAGAGCTGCTGCAATACAAGCTCTACAAAGAGGTGTTTTTCTTGCTCTGACTGGATGTTTCGGAGATCGAGGACATTGATAGAAGGGCTGCCGAAAAGTTCCGAAAAATCAATCGACTCTGCTGATGACCATGATCTAAGTTTTGGATCGGAAATCAGGAGGTTTATCTTTGTTGCAAGATCCTTTCTTTCCCTGTCAGATACGACTTTGGAAACTGGAAGCGAGCCTATCGACCTAATTGGTGGGCTCTCTATGTTGCGGATAAGTTCGCTCACGGTCAGGCTCTGGCCAGCCTTCCAGGCATTTTCTAGAATCGCTGAAACAAAAGTAATTTCCTTCCTGTCGTCTTCGCGATATCCCGCGAGGCGTAGGAGGTTAAACGAAGTGAGGTCGAGCAGGTCAGCGGCAGAAGCGATGTCCTCCCTAAGCAGCCTGTTAAAGTCTTCTGGAGCAGAAAGGTCAGGGGAAATTCCTACTGCAAGCCCGGAAGACGATTTTGGCGTAAATATTCGCACGGTGATTTTTTCCAGATTTTCCGCAGAACCAGGTGCGACCTTGAACTCTAAAGCCTTGCCAAGGTAATGTTTTTGAAGATTTGCAGCATGTTTTTCCCTCTCTATTTTCAAGGCATCGGCTTCTTTGCCTGACCATTCTGAAAAATCAAAGTTCGTTGACTTGAACGCCAAATTCCCGATGTCTCCCTTTGGATCTATTGCAAAGGTAGGGATTCCCTGAAGGGCAGCCTCTTCTACTATCACCTTGGCCAGGACAGTCTTGCCTGACCCGGTGGCCCCTAGGATTATTGCATGCTTTGTCAGTGACGCGCGGTCAACCTCAAACTTTATTCCATCAAGCGTCTGCCCGACATGAAACTTGGCAGTATTCATCTGATGCAGAGTTGCAATACGATTGCCGCGGTTAAAAAGTGCTGTGGGGGTCTACGCTGGACGGCAGCGCAATACGTTAGCCTGACTTGCGCTCTACGCGCTCAAGCGTCAGCACTATGAATTAACAGGAAAAATGATCTTGTTTAACAGGTCATTATGTAGCGAGATGGGCGGCAAGGGCAGGGTCTAGTTAGCGGAATTTGATCCTACCAAGACAGCAACCGAGCTTGAAACACTCTATACTGGACTTGAAGATAGATCGACAAAGAATACTCATGCTATGGTTTCGGCTAAGTAAAAAAATAAAAAATAGCAGGCGGGACGCCCAGGTTATGTGTCCGCCATTCCGAATATCGGCTGACCGCCGAAGTGATTATCTGTTGCCGCTGGGTCCACCTCTATCATTATTACTTGGTCGTTCAGCACGGTCAGAGTAATACTGACGTCTTCCCACTTCAGTTCACCATCTGAGTAAATGTCTGCTTTGAATTCGAATGTGCCGTCGCTTGTCGCAACAATAGGCGACTCTGTGTCGGTCGATGTTGTATTCTCACTAGCTGTGGTTGTGGTCAGCGAACCCGTCGTGTTGTCCATAACCTCTCCTGCAGCGATTGCCTCTTCTTCGAATGTGGTCAGGTTGCCATCGGCATTGAAATCTGTTGTGTTTCCAGCTACCGTTGTGTTACCTGCAGCGCCGTCATCGGTCGTTACAGAACCGTACGACTGGCCTTGTATAGTAGTGCCATAGATGGTCTGGTCGGTTTGGTTGCTAATAGACTGGGTTGTCGTGGCATTGCTCGATTGGTCGTCGGTCAGATTGCTGGTATTTTCTGTCGTAGTGAGGTTTGAAGGCTGTGTAGAGGTTAGATTGTCTGTCGTAGTGACGTTGGCCGGCTCTACAGTCGTAGCATTCTCTGTCGTAGTAAGATTACCCGACTCTGTAGTGGTTACATTCTCTGATGCCATTATGCTCAACGACGCAGAGCCACTGTTCACTCCGTCGTCTACAATTACAGTTGACGAGCCTACCATGTCATCTGAGGTGCCAAGAGCAAAGAGAAGGTTGCCATCAGCATCGGACGTTGTATTTCCAGCGATCATGTCATTTACCATCACGACTGATTCACTCTCACTGGCAAGCCCGGTTGCATTAACCAGGACCGTACCTCCAACGTTTTGTTCAGTTGGTGTCAGCGTTACTTCTATCGTCCCGTTTTGTTCATCAGCGAGCTGTATAGTGTCTGTGTCGTCCGCAATTACAATCTGGTGTGTATGCGCTCCTGTGCCATCGCTCTTTGTCATAACAAGATCGGCGCTGAAATCTGATAGTTCGTCACCATCACGAGAAAGGCTCCACTCGCCTCCTATGACGTACGCCGCTTCACCATCTTGCTGAATCAAGCTATTTATTGTGCCAGACTGGTCCTCCGTAGAGTCGCTGCCAATCTGCGCAAGACTGGATAGTCCTGTGCCGGCTAATAGCAACGCTGCAAACGCGGCAGCTATTGATACAGGCAAGATGAAAACATTCTTCTTGCTTACCATCGGCTCTGACCGGCGCGTATCTGATTTAACGATTGGTATAGCGATCTCTAAGAAAATAATATTGACAACCGGTCTATAAGATTCGTAACGCGAAAATGTTTTTTGTTATTGGTCAGCCTCAGCACAACTATGACTAATGGGAAGGAGAGAAAGATGCCTAGAGGCAGTGCAGCATTAGTCCCCAATTATTTTTTCATGCTATGAATTCATTGCTTTGTGCAGAATATTATCCTTAGAATGCACGCTTTCAATAGTTCATTAGGAATGTCTTGCAGCTTGATTTGCCTTTGCCGCGTTTTCAGAGGCGGTTCTTGCTGCCGTTTCTGCCTTATTCTCAGCTTTTTCGGCTTTCTCCGCAGCTTTCCGCGCTTTCGCAGCTTCCTTTCTTGCCTTCCTCGCAACCTTCTTTAGTCTTTTTGACTCTTCGCTAGTTTCTCTAACAAGTCGTTCCAAGCTTTCAACTTTCTCTTCGGCCCTCTTGGCCGCAAAGATGGCCCTATCTCCTTCAGTCCGCGCGATATCACGCGGATCAACGAGTTCAGGCGAAGGTTTCATTTCTTCATATTTTATCTGGGATTCCAGGTAGCTTGAAACCGGTTCGAGCGCACTGGTGAGATCAGAAACGTACCCTCGGGCTTCAACAAGCTTGTCCTGTTTTAGGGCATTTATCAGCCCACTAGAATAGATCTTCAGATCATCTACCAATAGTTCTCTGCTTTCTAGCGCCATGCCATAATATGCCCTCTTTTGTATAAAAGATAACAGGAAGGAGACCATAGAAGAATTGTAGCCGCGCAGAGATGCATTAGGCTCTATAGTGGACGATAGTGAACTACAAGCTCTCCGGTTTTTTTGCGCTCGACGCGAACGAGCTTTAGCTTGATCCCATCTGAAATCCTGTCAAAACCATCTCCTTCAACAAGTGTCGTCGCAAGCCGGCCTCCCGCGATCTTTGGCGCAATGGTGACGACGAGCTCATCAACCACTCGAAGCCGCAAGAGCGACCAGTTCAGTTCGCCCCCGCCCTCGACAAGTACCTTCCTAATCCCCATTTTCTCGAGCATCAGGAACATCTCCTTCAGGTCAACTCCCTGTGGTACGGCCACATTGGGGCCGCTACCCTGCTTTACGACGATAACCTCCGCGCCGGCTTGCCTGATCCTGGACAACTTGGCCTCTTGCGCCTGTGAGGTGACAGCAATGATCGTCCTGCCTTCTTTTGCGGTGCGCAATACATTGGACTCTAGCGGGATCCTGCCCTTGCTGTCGACAATAACCCTGGCTGGGTTCTTTCCCTTGGCTAGCCTGACTGTGAGCCGGGGATCGTCTGCCAAAATAGTTGATATGCCGACGACTATTGCGTCGACTGATGCCCTGAGCCGGTGGACGCGTACCAGATCCTCTTTTGAGGATATTCTAGAGTCGCCCGCAGCTGTCGCGATTTTACCGTCCACTGTCATCGCATCGTTTAGGAATACTTTCAATTAAGATACTCCACGAATTGACCGTCTATCATTACAGAGGCTATCGAGCTCTGGCTTAGCCTGTGAACTATTGCCGAATACGGGTCATGCATGGGATACAAGTCTAGATGTCGTTTGTCTATGAATATCAGGTCTGCTGAGCGGTCCGGTGCGATGCATCCGGAGTCAAGTCTCAAGATTTGCGCAGCATTTACCGTGGCCATCTTTAGGATCTCCTTGGGCTCTATCATCTCGCCCTCCATCGCTCTGGAGGCTTTCCAGATGTAGTCGAGCTCACGAGTGATGTCTGGCGAGTTCAGCATGATGTTATCTGTCCCTATCGCTACAAGACACCCGCTTCTCAGCATCCTCGCAACTGCCGGGATCCCCGCGCCTAGCACTCCGTTTGCTCTGGGGCACACCACAATTCCCGTACGGTTCTTGGAGGCAAGTGCAAGATCATTGTTAGTGGCATTTGTCATGTGCACCAAGAAATCCGGATGCATGTGCTGCATTATCCTTTCAACTTCGCTCTTGCCTGTTTGCTCCTGCGAAAATGAAACGGTTTCCCTGGACTCGGCTGCGTGTATTGCCAACAATTTATTCCCAGCGACCCTGCGGTACTGGGCTAGAGCAGAGTCGCTGTTTTCGTTTGCGCCACTTATACCGAGCCCGTCTGAATTAATCAACACCTGTTCGGCTTCCTGAACATATTCAGTAGGCAAGCTGCTCCCTTCAGCTGGACTTCCATAATAGCCTGTCCGGCCAAGCGCGACGCATTTTATGGGCAGCCCCGAGATCGATTCCTTGAGAAGTTTTATGCCTTCGGTTCCACCCTCCCGAAAATCCGCAAATGCCACGATGCCTTTTTTCATCATGGATACCGCTGCGTTTCTGATAAAGATCTTTAGGTAGTCTCGCGGGCTCTCTTCTAGAATTTTCTTTTTTGCCCCAAATACCGGATGAACGCGTTCGTCCAGCTTGTGGCCTGCCGCGACGTCCTTGCCTATAGAATCAGCGACGTGTGTGTGAGCATTTATGAACCCAGGAATTATCAGAAATCCACTTCCATCAATTGCCTTTCCGCTGCCGGACGAACCTTTGCCTGCGCTCTTGATTCTACCATTTTCAATTACCACATGTCCGCGTTCTATATACTCGAGCTCACGGCCCAAAAGCAGGCTTGCGTTGTCTATTATCACGGACATCGGATCTCATATATTGGCTGGATTTTTCCTTCTTTTCGCAGGTCTCTGATGGTGTCAAGCGCCTTTGTTGCGGCTTCGGCGGCCTTGCGGCCAGTCTTGCCTATCCCTATTCCGCAGTTAAGCTTGATGTCAACGCCTGCAGTTACTCTTCTGATGACCTCATCCGCCTGCTCTTTTGTAACTCCATTTGAAACGACCATAAAGTTGTCGCCGCCAAGAAAGAACGAGAGCGAGTTGAGTTTTAGGAATTCCTCTGCCAGCTTGCTGTATATCTTGATGACAAGAGCCGTGACTTCGTAGGGTGAAAGCCTGTCGCCCACTTTTGTCGAGCTGTCGACATCGATGTGCATTATCTGCGCCGAGTCAGCTGCTTGAGATGTTCCAAAGATATTTGCGGTCCGATCAGCGAATAGCTCGCGCTTTCTTGCGTCGTAGGCATTGACGCTGGCTTCAAAGGCTGTCCTGCCTGCCCCGATAGCCATCGACATTTTTAGGTCAGGAAAAGCTGAGGCAAGATTCTTTTGTATCTCAACGTGGCCGCTGACATCGAGGCCATTTGTTACAGCAAAATATTCGTCAAACCTGTTGAAATAGACGATGCAGTTCCTTCCGCTGAACAGGCATTGAACGTCATGATAAATTTTCGCCTGGAGCATCTGCAGCTGCGCCTCTCTGTCGCTTCCAAGCGTGACTGTCCAAGGGCCATAGCCCTCGATTCTAATTATTGTCAGCTGTATCATTGATAACCACTGTCCCTGCGCCTTTTGCTGCCTTTTGTAGCTTTCTTAACCTGATCACCATGTTCACCGCTGCATTGATCGATCTTCTGGGCACCAGCTCGGCGCGCTCTTTGGCCTGGTCAAGTGTCATGCCGGGCCCGGTGATTCCAAGTGCGACCGGCTTGCCGTGTTTGAGCGCAAGGTCAGCAATCAGCCTTGCGGCATTCTCTGCCACAATGTCGTCGTGCCTCGTATCGCCCTTTATCACAGCACCTAGAGTCACCACAGCGTCAACGTCCTGCTTTTTGAGCAATTTCTGTACGGCAAGTGGCATGTCGAATGCCCCTGGAACATACAGAACGTAGCTGATCTTGGCGTCGACTTTGCCGGCATGATCACGGGCCCTGTCAAGCATCCTGAAAGTGATCCCGCTGTTAAACTCGGAAACTACTATTGCGAGTCGTACTGGCAATTGCTAGCTAGGCCACCTTGGCATGTGTTTTGAGTTCGCCCGCGTCTACAAGCGGGATGCCGTACTGGCCGGCATATTTTCTTGCATCCTCAAGTGACAGTGCTTTGTGAGTGTTGGAATCCATCATTTCGCACATGACTATTGCAGGAGCAATATTAGCTAGCCTTGCAAGATACACACAGAGTTCGGTGTGGCCCATTCTATCCTGAAGCAGACGCCTTGAAGCAATCAAAATAGGGACGTGCCCTGGAGCCCTGAAGCCTTTCGCAAATTCTTCGACGCCCGTGGTTTCAATGTTTTTGCACACCGATGCCATCTTTGTTATCGTGATTGCTCTATCCTGATCGGTGATCCCAGTGAAAGTATCCCTGTGGTTAATCGATATCGAAAATGACGGCTTGTCGCCGTAGGCCGCCTTTCCTTCAGTTAACTTTGAGAAGATCGGGTTTACCTTGCCAAAGCTTGCAATCATGTCATGCATGTACGCAAGGCCGAGCTTTGCAGCGACCTCGTTAGATATTGCAAGGCAAATGAGCCCCCCAGCATCACCCCTTAAGGATGCAATATGGGCAGGTGTGGTGTGCTCTGCGGCGACTACCATATCGACCTCGTTTTCTCTGCCTTTGCCATCGAAGACTAGTACTATCTTTCCAGCCTTGAGCGCTGCAATTGCCTCGTTAAGTGACAACAATCCAAGCTTGAAGCGGTTGCTATTAATAGATTACTAAAATGCTTGTAGCTACCACAAATATGGTAGTGTTGAATCCTCCGTTGTCGCGTTCAGTTGTTGAATTTCGGTTGGCAGAGGTCTTATTCCATTAGCCGACCACACTGACAGCACTATATACTCTATATGTTTCTGGTTCCAGATACACTACTAGCACATGCTCTGGAACACCGCCATCTGAATAAAACCAGACACCTATGGCATTCGAAGAATCTGGATAAAACGAATATTTGAAATTCGCGGGTCTATTGGCAAGCTCCTCAGCCGGATAATAATAAACGAAAGCAAAGAGCTCATCACTATCGTATTGTGCTAGAAATACTTTCGTTTTGAAATCTGAGAGTGCTGCATCGACTGACTTCCTAATGCTTATTTGATCGGCAACGTACCGACTGTCCTTTGAAGATACGTTTACCTGTGGAGCTACCTTCGAATAATCAAATGCTGCCGCCTTCAAAATGATGTATCCTAGCGGAGAAAGAGCAATTACTGCTACGATGGCGGTTATTGTCACTAACCTTTTCGTATCATAAACATGGCATTTCAATTCTATTTACTTTTTGTTGCGAGCTTCAGTAAGTCTTTCCACCCCTTTGCGTTCAGACCAGCGGCTTGTGCAGGTGTCTTTCCCTCTAGTGCCATGTGCGGCTTCACAAAGTTGTACTGTATTCTGTTACTTTCAGCAAGCGGAGTATGGCCGCTCTCTCAACCACGTTGTACATTTGCCCTTTCTTTTATTGGTCTATTGAGACATTCGGTTCTCACAGAATCTTCAAACAATCGGGAGGAATACTTTGCTTAGTCGCATTTTGCTCGCCCCATATTTTGTGAAACATACTTGCCCAGAATATCAGTCTCTATATTCACCATGTCACCTTTCGATCTTTTCCCTAGGGTCGTCATTTTCAGTGTATGCGGAATTAGCGAAATCGAAACTTTCTCACCATCGATATCCACCAAAGTTAAGCTCACTCCATCAACAGCGATCGAGCCTTTCGGAACTACTGATTTTGCAAGCTTGTCATCGAGCTTGATCCATATGGTAGTCTCTGTCGGCTTCTCGATGATATCTTCAACAATGCCTGTGCCGTCCACATGACCTAGAACAAAGTGCCCTTCGAGCCTTTCTCCCACTTTGAGCGAGCGCTCGATATTCACTTTGTTGCTAGGCTTCAGCGAGCCCAAGGATGTGCGCCTTACAGTTTCCGCCACCATCTGAAACTCGGCCTCACCTTTTGACAGCTTGCTCACTGTCAGGCAGGCACCACTAACAGAGACACTGTCCCCGGTCTTGAGCCCTCGTCCAAGTCTGCCGAGCCGTATTCGTAAGAGCGTATCAGCTCCGTTCCTTCCTTTTGAAACAGATTTTACCGTGGCGGTGCCTTCTATGATGCCCGTGAACATCTTGCACCTTTGTTAATTGGCATTCAATATTTAACGGCAACTCTGGGATTCTTGGCTGCTTACTGGTAACGCCGGCGTATTATCAATGAAAAACGCTGGTTAGCACGATTAATCACGCAGGCAATGATATTCAATATCGAATGTCACTCCTCTTTTCCTCAAAAGAAAGGCCAAGGACAGTGACGTCGATAGGGACTCTCAGACTGCTTTATGGAGTTCTGGCGATTGGGTTCGGGTTGGTGATTGCATACTCTCCCAGTGAGTACCTGGACTTTATGGGAGAGTCAGAATCGGATTACGTCTCGGCGGAAGAGCTTGCATTCGTAGCGGGCTTTGTTGGAATTATTATAGGCATCCAAGGTGCAGCAGGCGTTATCATTGCCATTGCGACCCTGCTTGGAAAAAAGTGGGCATGGATCGCAAACGTAGTGTTCGCGTCGCTGCTAATGGTCCTCCTAGCTTCCGACGTTGCCATCGGCTACTACCAGAGCGCATTTGGGATCTTCTTCAATGGCTTCATCTTGGCATACATGTTCTCCAAGCCAGTCAAGGCGTACTTTGGAAAATTGAGTCCTCCCTCGGCTCCTGTCACTGCAAACGCGGCTGCTGCGTAGTGCTGCGGCCGTTGAACCTTTTTTGATCAATTGCAGATTGACTCGTTAGATTAACTTATTTGCTATCTATTCGTTCCAAGATCGTGTGCCACACGGCAGTATTCTTTGGCGAAGCACTCGCAACCTATGGATTCGGGACCAGCCATCCACTCGGGAACGATAGAATCTTTGCCTTCTGGAAAAAGCTCCAGAGTGAAAATGTTGCGAATATAGCGGTAGAGAAGCCCGAGATTGCGACTGAAGCATATGCATTGACTTTTCATGACAAAGAATATGTGGAGTTTGTAAAGCTGGCCTCAAAGCGCGGCGGCGTCCTGCTAGACAAGGGTGACACGCCGGCGTTCAAGGGTGTGTTTGAGGCGGCGCTTTATACCGTTGGATCCACACTTGCAGGCCTAGAGTTTACCATCACGGGAAAAGACAGGTCAGGCAACAGGATCGATCACGCTTTCAATCCCATTGGTGGTCTGCACCACGCAATGCGCGATTCTGCATCAGGCTTTTGCGTCTTTAACGACATCGGAGTTGCGATAATGGTTGCAAGGAGCAAGTACGGAATCAAAAGGATCGCATACGTTGACATTGATGCCCATCATGGAGACGGTGTATTTTACGAGTTTGAAGACGATCCGCTGCTGTTCTTTGCGGACATGCACGAAGATGGCCGGCACCTGTTCCCCGGTACAGGCTTTTCAAACGAAACCGGCAAGGGCGCGGCAGTCGGGACCAAGCTAAACATCCCTCTGGAGCCAGGGGCAGATGACAATACGTTCATTTCAGAATTCAACAGGATTGAAAAATTTGTTGACGAAGCCAATCCTGAGCTGATAATATTGCAGTGCGGTGCTGACAGCCTTGCAGGCGATCCGATTACTCACCTGAAGTATTCGGCAAAAGCTCACAGGCATGCGGCAGATGCGCTGCATCGCCTTGCACACAAGCACTGTGGTGGACGCATCATCGGGCTTGGCGGAGGAGGTTACAACAGGGATAACATCGGAGCAGCGTGGACTGAAGTCGTCAAGTCGTTTGCAAGCGTTCCGCAAAGTTGGCGATACACTAAATTAAGCCAAAGTGGGCAGTCATAAAGCGTAGATATGAGTGCCAGAAAATCATATGACGATGTTTTGAGACTGATGCGAGAGCATCATTCATGGTTTGACAGATCGATTCCACTTATAGCAAGCGAGAATATTCCAAGCCCGGCTGTAAGGGAGGCCATGATGAGCGATTTTGGAAACAGGTACGCTGAAGGCTGGCCCGGAGAGCGCGTTTACGCCGGCTGCATCTACATCGACCAGGTTGAAATTATCTGCAACGCACTTGCACGTCAAGTGTTTAGGGCGGAATTTGCCGACTGCCGCGCAACATCGGGAGTTGTGGCAAACCTTGCAATTTATGCCGCGTTTTCCAACCCCGGCGATTACATGATGGCAGCTTCAATCCCGTCGGGGGGGCACATATCACATGGCAAGAAGGAGCACTCTGGCACCGCGGGCCTTGTGCATGGCCTTAACATCGAGCACTATCCGTTTTTGAAGGAAGAGATGACAATTGATGTCGATGCTACCAAGAAAAAAATCGAAGAAATGAAGCGTGACGGAAAGGCGCCGACGATAGGCATGTTTGGCGGAAGCCTCTTTCTCTTCCCTCACCCGGTCAAAGAACTTGCAGGATTCATGCATGACCAAGGCATGTACGTCAATTACGACGGAGCCCACGTAGCGGGCCTGATTGCCGGCGGGGAATTCCAGGATCCACTGAGAGAAGGCGCAGACTCGATGACCATGAGTTCGCACAAGACACTCTGGGGTCCGCAGGGAGGGATCATCGTATCATATGAAAAGCATGCTGAATCCATCAAGAAAGCGATATTTCCAGGAAATACCAGCAGCCACCACTTGCATCACGTTGCAGGCAAGGCTATCGCGCTTGCCGAGTCGGTAGAATTTGGCAAGACATACGCAAAGCAGGTGATAAGAAACGCGCAGGCTCTAGCAGAAGCGCTCGCCGGATTTGGCTTTGGAGTGCTGGGAGAAAAGCGTGGCTATACAGCATCGCACCAGATTGCAGTAGACGTTACAAGATTTGGCGATGGCGGTACTATCGAAAAGGATCTGGAGATGGCGGGGATAATCCTCAACCGGCAGTTGCTGCCAGGCGACATCAAGGCAGGCAGGCACTACATGCACCCTGGGGGCGTGAGGATCGGGGTGCCGGAGGTTACGCGCCTGGGCATGAAGGAAAGCGAAATGAAAGAAATCGCCAATTTCATCAAGCGCGTTGTAGTTGACAGGCAGGATCCAAAACAGATCGCAAAGGATGTCGAAGAATTCAGAAAGCAGTACAGATCCGTGCAGTATGCGTTTGACAACGCCGTCAAAGCGTACGAGTACATAAGCCTGACAAACAGGACGTAGGGGAAAGACAATTCCAGGGATTAACCTAGCTTGCAAAAACTTTCAATTCGTCATGTCGTAGCTTTATAAAATCCCAATCCAGAAGGTACCTTGCTTGATCGGCGACTCGCATTTGTTGTGCCCGAAGTGTTTCCATGAGTATGGATTTCACAATTCAGACGGGTTCTGCCGAAAGGGATGCTGCAATTGCTCAAACGAATTGAAAAAGTAGTGCAGCAATTATCCTGGTTCTGATCTCAAATGTCTTTGGCAAGACTGCGAACACAAGAGACGGATTGGCGTTCTGACTTTCGAAAACTATGACCCAGCGATATTCTCGTTTAGCATGAGTGCAAGCAGAGCAGCGCGTAGCTCTTTGCCGTATGCGGCTTGCTTGAAGTAGGTTGCATTCTTTGTATGATCAATATTCTGAGAAATTTCGTCGACGCGTGGCAGCGGGTGCATTATGGATACATCAGACTTTGCCTTGGCCAGCGTGCTTTCATCAATCGTGTATGTTCCCTTAACTTTCTCATACTCTTGCAAATCAGGAAAACGCTCTCGCTGTATTCTAGTTACATAGATGACGTCGGCTTCTGAAAGAGCACCGTCTTCAAGCTCTGTATGCTCTTTTATCTTTAACTTGCCCTCAACTTCGTACATGGACTCTTTGCGTATCTGCAGGCTTGGAGGCGCGACGAGGTGTATATCCACCTTGTAATTAGTTAGCGCATAGAGAAGCGAATAGACTGTCCGCCCATATTTCAAGTCGCCAACGATTGTAATGGAGAGGCCGTCGATCTTTTTCTTTTCTTTCAGCATAGTATAGAGGTCGAGCAACGCCTGCGTGGGGTGCTCCTCGCTCCCGCTCCCAGCATTTATGATCGGGTTCTGCGAAAGCTCCGCAGCATACCTGCTCGACCCGTCCATCGGATGTCGGAGCACAATTACATCCGAATAGAGATCGATTACCCTTATCGTGTCCGCAAGGCTTTCTCCTTTTTCGACCGACGATGATTTCAAGTCAGATATTCCAATCGAGCTTCCGCCTAGCGATGCCATCGCAGCTTCAAAACTCATCCTAGTCCTCGTGCTGGGCTCGTAAAAGATGTAGCCAAGTGTCCTGCCCTTTCCAAGTTCTCCCCTTTGACTGGGCCTGAGCCGGCTCACCTTGTCTGTTGCCTCAAAGATGAATTCAAGGTCGTCTTTGGTAAAATCCTTGATTGACACGATGTCCCTGTCATGGAAGGGGTTGGCAGGCATCTGCTTTTCCACGCCAAGGCTGTGTAATAAACCCTATCTTTTAGTGCCTTAGTGTCCGGAAAAATATGTAAAATATTGCAATGATTTCAAACCTGCCAAGGATCATATTCGCTGTCAGCATCAGCTTTGAAAATGAATCAAGTTGAAGCGAAGTTATTCCAGTGCTTAAACCTGTGGTGCTCAAAGCTGATACTGATTCGAATAGTCCGTCTTCAAAGCTTCTTCCAGTAAGATTGCTCAGAACTGCTCCTGTAAGAACTGAAACGAAAATGTATAGTCCTATTACGAGCAGGATCTCACGGACGAGTTTGATCCCGAGGATTTCCCGCGCTACCTTCAAAACCTCATCGCGCTTTTGGAACAGCTCGCCAAAGTCGCGCTTGCGATACTCCTCCCGCAGGTGATCAAGCAGGCCTCCATTGTCTGAATTTCGCTGGGGATTCGCTGTCGAGGAAATAGATGTATACGCAGGCTGTGTTAGCGAATAGAATGAAGCCTCTGACGGTTTCCTCCCCACTCTCCTTGAAATTTCCTGGTAGAGAAATAGTAATCTCCCGACCTTTATCCCCCCAGCTGTAGAGAAGGCGCATCCTCCTACGAGCATTACTATTACAAGAAATACTTTAGCTGCCACGGGAATGGCTTGTATGTTTAGGTACTGAAGACCCGTATTCGTTGATGCACTTATGAGATGGAATGCTGCAGTGCCGATATTGTTGCCGGGGACGCCAGCCAATAACACGTATAGCAATGGCATCGATATCCCCATTGCAATTAGGTATACCGTGACCTCCGACCCCAACGATTTGCGTGATAACAGGCCTTTCTTTCTGAAAACATAATAGTGGAATGCAAATGGGAGCGCGGAAAGTATCATCCCAGCGCTCGTGACTGTGAGCACTTCGAGATTGTCTGGATTGATAATGGTTGAGGTCGGGGAGAATCCCCCACCAGAAATTGTGCTGAGGATCAGTGATATTGCAGTTAGATCGTCGGTCTTGCCTGATACGGTGGTTAAAAGTACGAGGATGATTGTATAAACCGAAAAGATCCCGACCAGCGTCACAATGAACTCCTTAAACTTGAGCATGCCTCCGCCAAGAACGCTCTTCATTGCGCTTAGCTTTTCCTCCGGGAAAAAGAGCATCATGACAAGGTACACGAAACTCATTCCTCCAACCCACTGGGTGTAAGACCTATAGAATGAAAAGCTCTCTGGGAGATTTTCCGGATTAGTTATCATCGATAGCCCTGTGGTTGTAAACCCTGAAGCACTTTCAAAAAGGCTATTCACAAATAACGAGTTCCCGTCGATCCCTGATATGAAAGGATTCAAGTAGACGTATGGAAGCGAGCCAAAGAGGGACATTACCACGAAACTGGCTACTACAAAGATTGAGGCCTGCTTCAGATTCATCTGACCCCTTTCTCCATAAGACATTAGAAAGAATCCAGCAAATGATAGCCCAACAACTTCGAGGTAAATACCCGTGATACTTGCAGCTTCGCCCAGCAGAGTGCCGACAAGCGCTGGAACAACCAGGAGTACCGCAGAGAACTGTAACAGTACTCCAAGGTTGCCCAAGACAGGTTTGTACTGATCTTGAATCGTGCCCTTTGCTTTCTTGAGCGTTCTTTGAATTACAGAGGTCCTTATTGCCCCTGCAAGCGCAGAATGCGTCACTACGCCAACGATTCCATCCTTATCCGCTAACGGGATCCGCTTGATTCTGTGTATCCGCATCTGCTGAAGGGCTTGCTTCACCGTTGAACCAGAACTTATGGTGATTACAGGTGACGACATGACCTGCTTTATCAGAATCTTGTCCGAGTCCTCTCCTTTCATCACTACCTTGTCAATAATGTCGTCGTCTGTCAGTATTCCGATCGCAAGGTCGCGCCTCGATACTATTATTGATTCTGCCCTTTGCTGTTGCATCTCCTTCACGGCTGAGGCGACGTCTGTCTCCTCATCGATTACAACAAATTGCCCGGTCATGAACGACCTGGCAGGTTTATCAAGGAAATCCATTTTTCCGGGCAGATTGATAGGAAACTCAATTCGCTATAACTATTCCGTCACTCGATCATCGATACTACATCAATAGAGGCTGAATAACGGGCCGTGATACAGTATCTCCCAAACCGCAGGGCGCACCCAATACTTTCATATCCAGTGTCTTTCCTCCATTTTCGTACATCGAGTAAAAACAAATGGCAATCTATCGATACACCGCATACAAGACTCCAAACATCGGAATATTCGCCAAAGCAAACGATAGCACGATTCTTGTGCCTTTCGGCTTTGCAGAAACAAAAACGAAAAAGCTCGCCGAATATCTTCAGGCTAAGGAAGTCTATACATCGGTCGGAGGGACTAGGCTAATTGGCCCAATGACTGTCATGAACAACAATGGAATTTTGCTTCCCTCAATTGCATCAGACGAAGAGTTGCAGCTGTTGAAGCAAACGAGCGGATTAAACGTTGAAAGAGTTGAGAGCCGGTTTACTGCAATAGGCAACCTCATAGCGACAAATGACAACGGGGCAATAGCATCTCCGCTGCTCGACGGAGAGGTTGACAAGCAGATACAAGACGTGCTTGGAGTGCCCGTCCACTCTATGACAATCGGCTCGTTTGTGCAGGCAGGTTCGATGATAGTTGCGACAAACGGTGGCGCTGGCGTGCATCCAAAGGCCAGCGAGGAAGAGGTCAAGACAATCGCTGAAGTGCTGCAAGTTCCTGCAGAGCCTGTGACCGTCAACGGAGGCGTGCCATTCCTGTCCTCTGGGATAATTTCAAACACAAAGGCAGTGGTCGTGGGTAGCCTTACCAGCGGTCCTGAACTAATCATGCTGAGCAGGATTTTCAAGGCATGATCGTCGAGTTAGTTTGTGTCGGAAGCGAACTCTTGTCAGGAATAACTCTAAATTCAAACGCCCACTGGCTTGCAGGACAGATCGCACAGTCCGGCGGGATATTGAGGCGTGTAACGGTTGTCAAGGACGACCTTGGCGAAATATCATCAGCAGTCAGGGAATCACTAGCTAGAAGTCCAGACCTCCTGATAACAACTGGTGGCCTTGGTGCTACGTATGACGACATGACGCTTGAAGCCGTGGCAGCAGCTCTTGGCCGAAAAACAAGCGTTGACCAGAAGGCCGTGGAGATGCTCAAGAGAAGCTATGCAAGGCGTGGCCTTGACTACGAGCTAAATGAAGTCAGGCTAAAGATGGCCACGATACCAGAAGGTTCAGCTCCTCTGGAGAACATGGTTGGAAGCGCGCCTGCCGTGAAAATCGAATTGGAAAAGTCCGGCATTTTTTGCCTTCAAGGTGTACCTGGAGAAATGCAGCAGATATTCAATGACTACATCCTTCCAGCAATAAAGAAAAAGGTGGGCCACTTTTTTTCAAAGGAAGTCAACTGTATGGTGAGGGGTGTAACCGAATCGATGATAGCCCCTGCACTGCAAAGGATAGTTGACTCTAATCCAGGAGATGCACTTTATCTAAAGACCCATCCTCAGGGATACGGCGAGAACAACGTGCCCCAGATCAGGGCGCAGGTAGTAACGCGTGGCACTGACGAAGATGTGGTGGCCAAGAGGCTTGATGCCGTTGTTGCGACGCTACAGCAGGAAATCTCGAAACTTGGTGGCAAGATAGTATCGTGACTCTCTGGGCGCTTGCTGCCGGATTCGCTGCTGGAACAGCCAGCGCGCTCTACCTTGTATACAACTACCAGCCAATTCTGCTTAATGGGACAATCCACGCTGGCATTTTTGCATCCGGCCTGGTTGCGATGTATTTCGCGAAAAAGATTACCGCAATGAAAGCAGCCTGGTACATCGCTGGGGCTCTGCCAGTGCATCTGGCTATTCATTTTGCGATAATTCGCGATCTGGCTCAGTTTATTGGAGTAAGCCACATCTTGCTGAACTTTTCGTCATTGCCGTGAACGACTGTTTCGAATAATTCTTTGAGTCGCTTTGTCATACGGCCGACCTTGCCGTCTCCTATTCGCCTGTTGTCTATCTCGCCCACTGGCTTTACCTCTGCGGCCGTGCCTGTCAAGAACACTTCGTCTGCCATGTAAAGCTCGTCACGAGAAATATCGTGTACTTTCACTTCTATTCCATTGTCCTTTGCCAGCGCCAAGACGCTGTCCCTTGTTAGGCCAGCAAGTGCACCGGAGCTTGTAGGAGGCGTGATAAGCACATCGTTCTTGACCAAGAAAATATTTTCCGCACTTGCTTCTACCACCATGCCGGAGGTGTTGAGCATCACGGCTTCGTCAAAGCCCGCCTTAAGCGCTTCTACTCTAGCGAGTGCAGAGTTGGCATAGTTTGCCGTGGCCTTTGCATGCATCGGGAGAGTCCTATGGTCAATCCTTGCCCACGACGATACCATAAGCCGTGCGCCTTTCTCGTCGCCTCCCTTTAGATATTCGTCCCACTTCCAAACAGCAATAGACACTGAAACCTTGTTAGGCATCGGGTTGACGCCCATCTTGCCGTACCCATAGTACGCTATCGGCCTGATGTAGCACTCGTCCATGTGGTTAGCCCTGACAGTTGCTATCGCTGCTTCTTCAAGCTGCTTTTTTGAATATCCAAGATCCATAAAGTAGACCCTGCCACTGTCAATAAGCCGCTGGACATGATCGCCGAGCCTAAAGATCGCACTGCCATTAGCTGTCTTGTAGCATCGCATTCCCTCAAATACGCCGGTAGCGTAATGCAGCGCATGCGTCAGGACGTGGATCTTTGCATTGTCCCAGTCAACTAGGGATCCGTCCATCCAGATTTTGCCTTCGCTCATCTCATACCACGAATCTTGACTCTTGTAGAATGAATCGCCTTGACTGCGTCCGCAACGCTATTTCCCTTGTCCTCGACTATTATGAGAATCCTTGAAGTTTCTTCCTGCGCGTCGAGGTTGAGTATGTTAATGTCATGCTCGCTTACCGTGCTGCTGGCAGTCGCAGCAATCTTTGGCACGCGCCACATCTCGTCCCCTATTAGCGTGACGACTCCACGACCATATACGATTTCTGCCTTTGGATGATATGCACGTATGTGTCTCTCCTGTCTTCTAACATAGTCTGCATCAAGAAATAGCGTTCTTGTCATTTCTGTGTCGTCAACCGTGTATGGCGATAGTTTTACAAAATCATGATACTGTTTGTCGCGCTCTAGTGACGCTGCCAGGTGCGAAGCTGAAATGCTTTCCATTCTTACCATGGCGCAGTTTTTCTTGCCAGTGACTATCTTGATCGGGTTATGCTCACTGGCGTCATCGGGCAGCTTTCTTTTTATCACTGTCACGCCGGCCTGCGGCTTGGCCATGTCAGTTATTACTATTGGGATGTCAAGCTCGTTATCGTCTATCTCTTTTATGGCAATTGGATCCAGGATTTTCATGCCAAACATTCCCGCAAGTTTCGCCTCATTGTATGAAAGGTAGTGTATGAATTCCAAATCGTCCTTTACTATTCTGGGATCCGCGCTTTGCACCGCGCTGTCCTTTTCAAAATCTATTTTGACATCGTAATTGTCATTCAGCAAGATTGCAATATCCGCAGCCGTCCTATCTGAGCCTCCTCGCTCGTAGGTGGTTTCAAGGCCGTCTACCGTCCTGCCGATAAAGCCACCCATTGATACTACCTCGTTGTGCTCAATCAGTTCTACAAGATGATCGCTATTCTGCTTGGACTCTTGCATCATAAAGCTGGCCGCCTCGAAATTATCGTCAGTGATTATCGGCCACTTGTCAATAAGGACGTGAGATGACTTTAATCCAAAACTTCTCATGACATAGTCCATCAGGTAGGACATTGTTACTTCGCCGCTATAGGCAAGAGTCCTTGACCTTATGACATCTACAAAGCGCCTGTTTTCTGCTGCCTGCTTTAGCGAAATTATCACTTGCCTGTAGAATTTGTCCAAGCTAGCGAGAAATTCTTCTTTATACCTGCTGTCGTTGATGTACTTGCCGGCAATCTGCTCATATACTTCTCGAAGTACTTCTATCTCTACTGGGTTCGACGCGGCGTAACTCCTACCGACTTTGATTGCAACGTCAGTCATAGAGCTGGCCTTGCCGTCGTTCTCGATAAGCGGCGCTGAAAAAACGGTTACAACCCTTGATTCTTGCTGCAGCTGCCTAATCCTTTCAATTATTTTTGGGATCATGATGCCTCCTACTCCAAGGGCGCTGCCACCAAATTTTGCAACTGTAACAGAAGTCATCAGATCTCTCGTGGCTAGGTGACCCGGTTTCCCTATATTAAACATGGGTAATTCTCGCAAAGCCATCCTGAAACCTGATAGCAGGCTTTGGAAATAGCACTGACTGAGGACGTATTATCAACCTGAGTCGGCTACATGCTTTCGATTATTTTGGCTGCTTTTTCCGCGCCCATTGTATTTGTGACATTCGAGCGCGCATGTTGAAGCCTTTCCTCGATAAGCAGTTCAAGTCGGGATATGTCTTCATATTTGAAGCCGAGGCGCGCGGCACCTAATTCCTGCTCAAAATGGCCCTTTATCGGAATGAAAATTCCGGGAGTGCCATATACGATAGATTCGTCTATGGTTGACCTGCCAGCCAGTGAAACTACAAGGTCGGCTGCGTAAATCAGTTCATGCAGGTTATCAACAAATCCCAGGTTTCTATAGCTAGTCGAATCAGAAAGTTTGATTGACGGCCCAGAAACTATGACGAGGTCAGCGTCAAGCTGAGTACCAACTTTGTTATACGCTTCAATAGTCTTTTCGATTAGAAACTTTCCTGCATCTGTGCCGCCGATGCTAAGCACAATCGTCTTTCGCGAGAATCCGAAAGAATTTCGCAGCACTTCGCGATTAGCACTAGTTTGCCTCACAATGGGGCCAACGTACACCACATTACCGCTGTCTTCGCCGACATCTGGAATGATTACACAGTCGCACGCTTCAATCATTTTCTTCATTGACTTGTTCATCTTTTTTTCAATGATGGATGCCGCGCCTGTCGTAAAGTGAGTCTCTGTGATGTCTGTGATGAGCACTCGTTTGCGGTGCATTTCTTCTGCTATGGCGATGGAAGCAAAGTCTTCGTCACTTACAATTGGCCCATCATGTTTCTCCAGAAATTCCTTTGCGATTATTTTGCATTTTCTGTAGTATGAGTAGTAATCCATTAGCCATTTGAAGGTCTGTCGGAGTTGACCCGAATCGACATCGAATTTTTCAGGCCGATAAACGTCTAGGGTTTTGAAGCCTTTCTTCGTCAAAAGTTCAGCTGCTCCTTCCCCGCTGACAAACTGTACTCCATCGCTGCTTAGTTTTTCAGCGATAGCAATGTCACGTGTTGCATGCCCCAGGCCTATGGGGCTTGTAAAAAAGTTAATCATCCTACATTGCAATCAGTTTGACATGATCCATTTTCTTGTTTGACTGGAACTTCTTGGTCATGTCCTTGATTTCCTCAGCCGTTCCCTTTATTAGAAAAATTTCCAAGCACCTGTCTCCGTCTATTTTGTTGTGAATGTGCGTCGTTATGAGCCTGTCATAATCATGCTGCATAGTCGTTACCTGGTCATCTGACTTTTCGTCATGTATGGCCAAAAGCACGGCAAAGAGGCTGCCTGAGAGGTTCTGTCGTTCCCTCTCTTCGGCGAGCAGGTTTCGGATGCCCGCTCTTACTATTTCCGACCTGCCGGAAAATCCGAGAGCCTTCTGGAGCTTGTCGACTTCATACAATATATCTTCGTTAAGTGAAACGCTAACTATGGTCAACTCCCTAGAGGTATTATTAACTTGTTTATAAGCAATTCCATATTTCTTATTAACATAAGTATATATTGTTAATAACTTGCTATTTCATAGTTGAACCAAAAGTATCGTGGGAAATCCCATGTGTATTTCCGAGACTCGGAAGCGTAAGTGAATATGAATATGCGAAATGGGGCACTACACAGAGTTCATCTGTATGCAGACCTCTCTATCAGCGCTATGGCATTCGTCGGCCTGTTCTTTGCTGAAGTTTTGCAAACTTGGTTCCAAGTTGACTTGATATTTCATATTGCAATATTTGTCCTTGCTACTGGCGGAATAGTTTCAGAGAGGATATTGCACCGGCACAAGCACTCGGGTGTTATAGGCGAATGATAACAACGAAATGGTATGGATGAAGCTTATTTTCCTACTAATCAGTAGGTTTTTCTCAAACATCTGTGGACATGGTGGGACCTTTTAAGAGGTATCAGAAGAATTGGTGGAGATTAAAAGCTGAAATCTCCGCCCATGTCGCCACCAAAGTCGCCGCCACCCATATCTCCGCCGCTGTCAGCTCCTGCACCGCCGTCATCGCCTGCTGCGCCTGCATCTCCTCCTTCGCTGCCAGCAAATCCAGTTTCTGCCGGTGACATAGCCATGCCCATCAGTGACATCATGGACATGAAGAATATGGCGTTCATGATTCCAGAGAAAAGCATCATTGGAATCCAAGATCTGTTGCTGTCCATGTAGCTCTGCAGCTGTGCGGTATTGCCGTTCTGGTACCACTGCTGTACCTGCTGAGCTTGCTTCTCGAGCTCTGCCTTCTTTGAGGTCAGAACCTGCATACCAGTGTGGCTTATGCCAAATTCCATTTTTTTGCCGCCAAAAAAGCTCTTCTTCTCTGTCTGAATGACGAGCCGCTGGGCAACAAGATCGTTTACGATCATTTCGATCTCGGGCTTGCTCAGCCTGGTAACTTTGGCTATTTTGTCAACGGTCTTCATTCCCCTTGATATTGCGTCCAGAACCATGAAGTGGTTCGGGCTCTCGTTGACTCGCACGTTGGACATTTGATCACAATATGTGCAAAGCATGATTTAAACTGTATCTAGTGACGCGTTCTGGATCAAGGAGGTAAAACAATAACAGTTCCTTGCATCCATGGGTGTGGTTCCCCATGATAGCCAAATTCCCCAGCTTCTCTAAAGGTAAATTCGTAACTTTCTCCTGGCAACAAGAAGCCGCCGCCTAGTTCTGATGATTGCATCGTGTCAAAGGCAGCGCCGGTTAGCGGATCAATGTAGCCGCTATCAGAAGTCAAGCCATGAGGCACCGTGTCTTGACTGACCCATCTTACTGTGTTGTTCACGCCAATTTTCATCTTAATTACATCGGGCACAAGGGACTCCGGAATTGATTCAAGTGACGCGCCTTCAGGGATAACTACTATTGAAATTTCTTTGCTTCCATGATTAGGCGATGATGTCGAGAATAATGAGAAAACTGCGATAAGTGCGATGCCTGAAGCAAGCCCTACTATCACGGGCGTGCTTATCGCACTGGTCATGACAAAACATGGTGGACCTTATCTAATGAATTTTTGTCCAAACGGCAGAAACCAGATAAAAAGAAAAAGTGGGGCGTCTAGCCAGATCCGCATCCGCTAAAGCCGCACTCGATACAGACATTGCAGCCCTCTGTGATAATCAGCCTCGCGTTGCAGGTGGGACACAGGTCCTCTTCTGTGTCCATCATGACCTGTGCTGGCTGTGGTGCAGGCTTTTTGATTTCGGTTGCAGCTGGTGGCTTTGGTGCTTCCGGCCTGATTACGACTTCCTCTTCTATTCCAGATTCACGGAATATCTTTTGCATCTGCTCAGACACATAGACCTCTGCAACGTTGTTCTGCACGTAATCTGCTACGTACCTACTTGGCTTGACTGCAAAAGCTTTTTCGCCGGTATTCTTGCCGGTGATGTGCAGAACCTGCTCGTGCCTTGATCCATCCCTGTATACTGTTACTCCCTTTAGACCGAGCTCGTGAGAAAGCAGGTATGAGCACTTTACATCTTCCGCAGTAACGTCGCCGGGCATGTTGATTGTCTTGGCAATTGCGTTGCTGATCCATTTTTGCCATATACCCTGTGCCATTACGTGGTCTGTCCAGTGGACGTCGATTGCTGTCACAAATATCCGCTGCATCCATTCTGGAATTTCTGGCAGTCCGCGCACAGAGCCATAGTTGTTTGCAATCCTGGTCAGTATTTCGTCAGAGTACAGACCATTCTCTTTGAGCACATTTTCAAAGACTTTGTCGGTGTAGAAGAACCGGCCGACTGTCACGCGTTTTTCGTAGACTAGGGCAAACACTGGCTCAACTCCGTTTGCTGTATCGGCTATCATGGAAAGTGTGCCAGTTGGAGCAATTGTTGAAGTCCATGAATTGCGGATACCGGTTTTCTGGATCTTCTCGACAAGAGTGTCCCAGTCATACGTGTGAGTTTCCTTTGGTAGCTCGTAATAGCCGGCGACTGGAATTCTGCCTTTGACGTAGTCTGTGTCTTTGAACAGAGGGAATGGACCTCGGGATTTTGCGAGTGCAACGCTTTCGTCCATGCTCAGGTACGATACCGCCTCTGCAAGCTTGTTCATGAATTCGTATCCGTCTCTAGAGTTGTATGGGATCTGGAGCAGGAAGAGGAGATCTGCAATGCCCATTATTCCAAGGCCGATTCTTCTTGTTTCCTTGGTGGCTACTCTGATTTCTTCCACGGGATACTTGTTCATGTCGATAATGTTGTCAAGGAACCTTGTGGACAACCTGATTGCCTGCTCGTAGCGCTGCCAATCAAACTCGAACTTGCCGTCAACCTTGCGCTTCACAAAGTTTGCCAAGTTGATAGAGCCCAAGTTGCATGACTCGTACGGATACAGACTTTGCTCTCCGCAAGGATTGGTTGCGCGCAGCGGACCGTGCCTTGCGTTAACGAGCGGGTTGTACTTGTTGATGTTGTCGAAAAATATCAATCCAGGTTCGGCGCTTTTCCATGCGCTAAGCGCAATTAGATCGATGAGCTGCTGCGAGTCGATCTGTCTAACCGGGTCGCGAGTACGCGGACTTCGCAGGGTGTATTTGTGATTTCCTTCCTTGTTCACCAGGGCCTGCCAGAAATCTTCCCAGATGCCGACGCTCACGTTAAAGTTCTCAAAGACTCCGGGCTTTGTCTTGGCGGTCACGAATTTTTCGACATCTGGGTGCCAGGCTTCAAGTATGCCCATGTTCGCACCTCTGCGCTTGCCTCCCTGCTTGACGACATCAGTGATAGTGTCGATTATTCGCATGAATGAAGTCGGTCCTGATGCGACGCCAGAAGTTGATGCGACAATGTCGCCTTCTGGCCTGAGGTCAGAGTAGTTGATGCCGACTCCGCCCCCAGACTTGAATATCATGGCTGCATCCGTCGATGCCTTCATGATGCCTGCCATGTCGTCGGGCATGTCAAGCACAAAGCAAGCGGAAAGCTGGCCAAGGCGCGCCCCTGCGTTCATTAGCGTTGGCGTGTTTGGAAGGAAATCTCTAGAGACCATGAGGCTATAGTACTCCCATATTCTCTGTTCATAGTGGTTCATCTTGCCCTCTGCAATCAGCCTGAGAAGCTCCTTAAAGCTGATTTTCATCTGCCCGTGCTGAGCACAGTGGATATAGTGTCTTATGAGCGCCTCAAAGTGGTATTTGTTAAGATAATATCCGCCTACGTGCAACTTGCCGCCAAAATCGTCTAGTTTTGTGTAATATTTCTCCGCCTCTTCGATGCTCTGCGTGTGCCCGCCTGCAACGTTGAACACTGCCTGGTCATGCAACACATCTGCCATTGCCACAAGCGTCGCAACGCGCTCAAACATCTGCTTGGGACCTTCAATGATTTCGTTGTTGTCGTCCCGAAGCAAGTAGCGCGCAGCAAGGACTCTTAACGAATTAATGTCAAGTGCCTTATCTACCTCGTCGAGATCCTTCTTGCTCAAGATCTTCATCTTTTCGTCGCGAACTTTGCGCCTCTCGTGCCTGTAGAGTATGTACGCTTTTGCTGTTTCAGACAGCCCGTCCTCTATGAGGATCGACTCGACCATGTCCTGTACGTCTTCAACGCTGGGCACCGCTGCTTTCGCAGGGTCGTACCCTTGCGTCAGAGTCTTTTGAACGACTCTTGATGCAAGTCTTTCAGCAAGCGGGTAATCTGGCTTGCCTGTTGCAACGAGCGCTTTGTATATTGCATTTGAAATCTTCGATTGTTCGAAATTAACAATACGACCGTCGCGTTTTCTGATCTTGGTAATCAGCGATTCTTTCGAATCATTAAATTCAGTAACTCCCGCCATCCCGCCTTTTACAGAAAGCTACTTCTACTTATACATTTAATACAAAATCTTGGATGCAAATTAGTAATGAAATTATACCATGAAAAGTGGCATGCGTAGTCTGTCAATGATCAATGTAATATTTCTATAAAATAAAAAGAATTTTTTCCGGAACTGATACACGCGCTGATCGCCGCGCCTGCCAGACTTCATCATGATTTTGAAAACAAAAGATGATGCGGCGGGAAAAGCAGCTAGGAATACACTTGCAGCTTGTGCGGCGATTTACAAGCTTCGCACCTTTCTGAAATTGCTTTTGATTTGTGTCCGCATGTCGTGCAAATGCCCAGGGCAATTCTTGGGCGGAAGTACGAAAGCTCTGTCGCTGCTTCAAGCGCACGAATCACTTCCGATTGCGCCAAATCAGTAATGTCGACTGAAGTTGCGAGGCCTCCGTTGACGAGCTTGTCAATTGAGATGCATTCCTGGACGGCTGTTCCGTCTGAAAGGATTGTTTTACCATTTAATGTCATTCCCTGGGTATAACTGGTAGTATTCTGCGTTTGGAGGGAAACCTTGCCATATTTTTCCGAATCCAAGCTTGCGAAGCGCAATCCACTTCCGTCTGCGATCATGGAAATACCTGCGCTAGAATCCTCGCCAAGTTGCCTGCCTTGCATCGCAACTACGTCGGCAGAAGTCTTTAGCACCTTCTGTATTATTTCTGCGCCGCTCGGCCCTTCGTGACCAAGTATATTGTAAACTGACTCTTTGGTGCCAATCAGGTTGATAACAATATTCAACCCTCCCCTTTGCATCGACTGTGAGCCGCTTGTGATTGCCGGTGTCAGACCTCGTTTTATGTTATCAACTATTGTCTTTTTACGCATCGACATTGCCGCAAGCGACGGCTTGATCATCAGCGCTAACTTTGCGCGGAAATAGGTCTCGTCCTTGTTCGATTCATAAGCAAGGCGCGGAAGGTTTATCGAAAGAGCATGAAGCGCTACGGTAGCAGCTGCCGAACCCTTGCCCGCAGATTCTGATTTGCGAATGCCGTTATTTGCCCGCAGCTGCCCATTATTTATTGAAATGATGCCTCCGCCTCTAACTGCAGCTGCAACGTGGTCTAGGCTTTCTCTTATTGCCGACTTGCCAGAATTTGTAAGAGCCAGGCCGATTCGCGGAACAGGTGCAGCATCAACATATTTTCTATAACCGTCTAGTAGCGCATTTAGATACTTTGTATCAATTCCATCTGTCGGAACTGCAATTGTGGCCGCAGGCAATTCTAGTGTGAAAGATGGCGCAGCGGACGATGCAACAAGCGCTCGCGCAAACCGCGATGCAAGTTCTTCAGGATCCTTTGCGTTCTTTAAAAGTGCAGGAATGATTCCTTCAAGTACTATTTCGGATGAAGCTTCTCTGCTGAGCAGAGAGATTATCAGCGGTAGTGCAGATGTTGCATCGTCGACTGTCTTTATAGCCGGCAGCCTTGCTACGTTCAAAAATTGTCCCCGAAGGTCCAGTCCCTGCTCAAGCTCTGCTAGATCAAGAAACACCGTATCCGGCACAAGTCCCCAAACTGGAGTTGAAACAATGTTAATCTCGCCCGCCAGGTGCATGTCAGCAATGTCTTTCGGCATGGTATTGAAGACGAGATATTCAGAGAATACCGAGCCGGCGGTCCTGGACATAACGCCCTCAATGCCATTTCTCATGGCTTCTTCACTTGAGAGGAGATCCACGATGTCGGAGGAAGGAAGCCCGAGCCGTGCAAGCTTGTTCCTGTATTCCTCGTGGCCATGCTCTATGAGGACGGAATTGACAGTCTCTCGGATAAGCGACGACGTGAGATAGGACGTCTGGAACTTGTAGATCTTGTTCTCAACCTCCTCTGTAATCTTGGTGGCCTGCTCAAGAGGAAGATTTGCCTCCCTGACAAGGGACTGGATAATCTTGTGAGAGTTGAATTCTTCGATGGTGTGCCTGCTTGTACGCACATACATCTTGCCGCTCTCAATAATCGAGCGCTCTTCAATCTGGCGGGCAAGGCTCAGCACCAGCTTGCCGAGATTGGTGATAGTATAACGCCGCTCCGCCTTGTTAAGAGCAACTAGCAGCTGGCGCAAGAGCTTTCTCAGGTGGTATGCGAACTTGCCGGACTCTTTCTTTGACTTGAACCCAGCAAGTGCCTTGAGCTCAGAATAAGTGAGTGGCCCCTTGGTATTGAGTATTCGCAAAATGTCGATCCTATTAGGGCTTGCCATAACGGAAAAAATCATTCTTACGCGCTTTGACGCGGATTCCAGAACTCCGCCCTTTCTGGGATCCTTTTGATAATCAAGACTCACCTGTTCCATCGCCCCCCGATAATAAGGTAAATGATTAAAACTACTTTGTAAAATATCTTTCACTAAAAGTGCGATCTACCCTACTCGGGCGCTGACCTTTTTGTCAACTATTTCTTAATTTTAGACGAGCACGCCCTGTTCTTGCTCCTGCCTCGCCGCCGGAGAGGCAGAGGGGACTTCCGCTGGAACTTCCGGTAGTTTCGCCTTGGCCTCGCTCTCAAGAGCCCCTTCGATCTCGTTGAGGATAAGGAGTGCGTCTGCATCCATTGGAGTTGAAATCCTGGCCTCCGACCTGATGTTTGCGTTCAAGAGTACGTCAGTCGTCATGCTGGAAACATCAGAGAAGACCTGATTTGCGGCTGGGATGGCCTTTGTAATCTCGGACTGGATGCCCCTTATCATCTCGATCGTCGGGTTAATTGTGTCGAGTATTGTGGCAAACTCGTTTATCGTGCTGAACCGTATTACGATCGCCTCAAGCGCGAGGCTCGTGTGCTGCGTTGTCCTGCGGATCCGCTTCACGTTCGAGAGTTCGGATGCTATTATCTTGGCGCGGGTGTTGTTTCCTGTTTTTATGTTGCTGACAATCTGCTCGAGAAAGAGTGCCTCCATATTGGCAAACCTCCTGTCAATTACTTTGAGTCGTCCTAGCTGGCCGTGAACTACGGTAGTTGCGTTGCTTATCTGGCTTACGAACTGCTGACGCTTCTCCGTTACCCCTGCCATCTTCTTACACTACTTCGGGCAATGAAAGTTGAAAAAAACCCGGTGTTGAATACTGTGTACTAAAAGCTGCCATAAAGCTAAGCTACTCTAGAATTTGTATCGCTTTAATAGCATGAGATTGTATCACATCAGTTGAGATGGGCAAGGTCAGCCACGAGGACCACAGCGGCCTTTCAAAGCGAGACCATATCAAGGAACACCTGGGCGCCCGCAAGATAGAGTTTATCTCAACTGCAATAGTCTGCGTCGTCTTTGCCGCTTGCTTTGCGCACCTTGAGTACTACTACATCAAGGATCCTGCGCTCCAGATTTCAAATGGCGAGGTTGTAGTCATGGATGACAATTTTGACAGGAGCAGAGAAACTGAGCCCATACTGGGCAACATGTACCAGTACCACCTGTTCCCGATGTTGTTTATTTTCGTGCTGATAAGTTTTGCCGCCCTATGGGACGACATACTGTTCAAGCTGCTCGGCCGACACAACAGGGTAAAGGCTGGGCTCCTCGGCGTAGCCAACCTCATCGCTGCAATTCTGATTGAGGACTTTGCCTGGTTTGCAAACAGGTTTGCGGTGCCTCTTGAAAGTGACCCCAAAGGCGGCCAGCTGATGCAGGCCACGGACTGGACGTCGATGCATCTAGGCTACATAGATTTTGGGCTCTTTGTGCTCCCAGGATGGTATCTTGTTGCGCTAGCCTTTGCAGCTATTGCTTACTATAGTGCGTTCAGAAAGCATGACCAACTTGGCTAGCGCTTTGTAACTGAAACTGCAAAGTCAGAAGGATTTAGAGCTGTGCCGCAGACCGGGCAGCGGAAATTAGTTCCGCGCAGCGCGTCTTTGACTGACTTGAGCATTCGCATCTGGTAGATGACAGAACCGCATTTTCCACAATTGACATCGGCTGACAGCATTGTATGCTAACAGCCTGTAACAACTGAAATAAGAAAACTATTCTTGACAGTTATTCACAAAATGCGCAGCGGCTGCTATGCAAGACGTTTAGCCACTTTTGGGCCGATTTATCCTCGGACTAGACTGCTCGCGCGATTGCCAGTCTGTGACCTTAAAGTCGGAATGGCCGGTTTTTTTTGTATGGTCCTGGGCATCGAGCTCAAAGAAAAAGAACTCGCTGCATGATTGGCAATTGTAAACCTTGGATTCGAACATTGCGCAAAAATAACTATGGGCAGCGGCGATATAAGAAAAAGGCTGTGTGCGCCACTACATACAGAGGCTACTTTTGCAGCACGAGGCCGTGCTTTGGATCAAAGCCCTTGACTTTCACCTTGGAGCCTATAGGAAGATCATTGGGGCTCTCAATACCAGGCAGAAATCCAGAGGCTCTCAACGAGGTGTTGTCTATTTTGAACACGACCCACGCGTAAGAGCCCGCGTCCTCAAAACCTTCAGGCGCAACGGCCTGAATGGTGAATGTGACAACTGTTCCTGTCCCCTCGAGCTCTGCATCTTCAAACTTGGAAGCCGAGCATTTCTCGCAGTAGAGAACCGTCTCAAGCATTAGGTGGCCGCACTTTACGCACTTGTGTGCCAGAATCTTTTGCTTCTCTGCTGAAGCTATGAACTTCTCACGAGTGCCGTGTTGTTGTGACGACATTTCACTCAACTCGAGTTACTTTCTGTCTACCTTTCTAAACAGGTGGACTGCAGCGCTTGCCCCGGTAGCCCCAAAGTTGTGAGTGAGGGCAATCTCTGCATTAGGCACCGTTCTCTCGCCTGCCTTGCCCATAAACTGTTCAAACACCTCGACGACCTGGCCTACTCCCGTAGCGCCTATCGGGTGCCCCTTTGACTTCAGGCCGCCTGATGGGTTAATCGGGATTTCGCCTTTGAGGCGGGTCGCTCCGTCCCTGACCGCATGAACCGCTTTGCCCTTTGGAAAGAATCCGAGATCTTCGATGTCGATAATCTCTGCAATAGTAAAGCAATCGTGGACCTCGGCAAAGTCTACGTCCTTGGCCTCAAGCCCCGCCATCTTGAATGCCGCCCTTGCAGCAGCCACTGTGCTCGGGATAGTTGTAATGTCTTCGCGGGCCTGAACCGCGGCTGGCGATGCGCCTCTGCCAGAGCCGATGACCTCCATGTATGGCCTTCCACTTTTTTTGGCAAACTCTTCGCTGCAAAGTATCGTCGCAGATGCGCCGTCTGAGAACGGGCAGCAATCAAGCAATTTAAGCGGAGAAGCAACGACTGCTGATTTCAGCACGTCGTCGACCGTGATTTTTTTGCGGACGTGCGCCTTTGGATTGAGGAAGCCGTTATCATGGTTCTTTACCGCCACGTTGGCAAGGTCTTCCTCGGTAGCCTTGTGAGTCGTCATGTAGGCGCGGGCCATCGAAGCAAACAAGCCTGGAAAAGATGCGCCGTTGCCACCTTCATAGAAATAGTCAGAGCAATATGAAAACAGGGTAGTGCTGCGCGCGGTTCCAGTGTGCGTCACCTTTTCTACGCCAAGCCCAAGCAAACAGTCGTAAAACCCGGCTGCAACATTAGCGAATGCCTCACGGAACATCACAGAGCCAGAGCCGCAGGCAGACTCTATTGTAAGACCTGGCACATGCGATATGCCAAGGTTGCTCATGATAACGGGTGCCATGTGCACCTGCTTGTCAGCGACGCCAAAAACGTTTGATATGTATCCAGCCTCAATATCCTTCGGGGTAATTCCCGCAGAATCAATGGCCTCCTTGGCCGCATTTAGGGCGATCTCTATGATGCTTTCATTCAATTTTCCGTATTTTGTGCTGCCAGCGCCAAGAACGCAAACCTTACTTGTCATCTCAATCAAAAAGGGCCTTCCGGATTATAAATAGCTTCGATCCAGTTGATGCATAAGAATCATGGTGGATGTTTAGTGCGTAATGGCAAGATCAAGAAATCGAAACCAGCAATGGGATCGCATTAATATGCTAAAATTGGAACAGTATCCAGAGCGTGTATACGCTTGTAGTCTGCGAAAAGCCTGACGCTGCCAGAAGGATAGCACATGCTCTGGGTAGTCCCAAGGAGTTTTCTGCAGGAATTTCTGTTTTCGACGTAACTTTTGAAGGTTGCCGGTACATGATCACCTCGGCTATAGGGCATCTGTATGGAGTTTCTGATACCACCGCGAGCAGAAGTGTCTACCCAGTTCTTGATCTGGAATGGGCACCGTTGCAAAAGAACTCGCGAGCTGCCAGAGCAATCAAGTCGATTTCTGATCTTGCAGAAGACGCGACATCCTTTGTTCATGCCTGCGACTATGATCAGGAAGGTGAAGTGATTGGTCACAGCATTCTAGAATATGCATGCAACGGCGCGTACCAAAAATCAAAGCGCGCAAAATTTTCCACCCTCACTGACGAGGAGATAAGAAACTCGTTTGCAAATCTGGTGGCTCCGAGTGCCGGCTTGGCGGAAGCGGGGAGGTCGCGACACATACTTGACTTTCTATACGGGGTGAACCTCTCGAGGGCGCTTTCAAAATCGTTCAAGGTTACTCGAGGAGGTTATCGCAATCTCTCGATTGGTAGGGTCCAGGGCCCTACTTTGGCATTTGTGGTGGATAGAGAATTTGAGATCCGGCTACATGTCCCGGATCCCTACTGGACTGTATCGGCGAGCCTGGCTCAAGATGGAGAAAAATTTTCTGCAGATTACGCGAAAGCAAGGATCAACACGCTTGCAGAGGCAGGCAAGATACATTGCAGTTGCTCGGGCAAGGATGGAACCGTCGCAGATGTTGGCAGCAGAAAAGTGGCGCTCCGTCCACCTACGCCATTTAACATTGGAGACCTCCAGCGCGAAGCGTACAGGGTGCTCAGAATCTCACCGGGCTACACGCTCGCAATCGCCGAAAAGCTGTACCTGCAGGCTCTGATTTCTTATCCTCGCACTTCGAGTCAAAAACTCCCGCCGTCGATCGGATACGCCAAGATAATCTCGGATCTGTCGAAAACTGGGAGTTACAGTGGGCTTGCATCGATGCTACTCTCTAGACGCAACCTCGCTCCAAATGAGGGAAAGATGTCAGATCCCGCTCACCCTGCCATCTATCCAACCGGAATGACACCTCGCAGCAAACTCGGCGGCCTAGAGTTCAAGGTCTATGATTTGATTGTGAAAAGGTTTCTTGCGACTTTTGGAGACTCTGCGGCTACTATGCGAACCGACGTTTCAATTGACATTTCCGGCTATGAATTTACTGCATATGGCGTTGAGGTTCTTTACGACGGCTGGATGGTCCTATACAGGCCGTATGTCAATCTCGAGCAACATGTTCTGCCACAGATGCAGAAGGGCGATAGGCTTGACAACCTAGGAGTGGAGATGCAGGAAAAGTTCTCACAGCCAGCAAGGCGTTACAATCAGGCTAGCTTGCTAGCAAAGATGGACCAGGAGAAGATAGGCACAAAGGCAACCAGGGCTGATACCATAGCCACGCTGTTCAAGCGGAACTATGTTGCTTCTTCGCGTGAAGGGATTGAAGTTAATGATCTCGGCATTGCCGTTATAGAGTCGATGAAACAGTATGTGCCGTCGATTATCTCCACCGATCTCACAAGAGAGATTGAAGAGCAGCTTGAAAAGATAGAGCTTGGGAGCAAAGACAACGTATCTGCGATCGAGACAGCCGTTGACAGGCTCATTGAATCGCTATCTTCTTTTATGGAGCAAGAAACCGAGATCGGAGGCAGAATAGGAGACGCTGCGGCGTTTGACAGCAAGAAGGTTGCAACTATTGGGAGCTGCCCGGTTTGCAAAAAAGGTCAGCTTCGCATGATTACTTCGCGCAAGTCAAAGAAGCGTTTTGTTGGTTGCTCAAACTATACGGAGGGTGGTTGCAAGGCATCGGCACCGCTGCCGCAAAGGGGAGGGATAAGAACGACGAACAAGACCTGCGTCGAGTGTGGCTGGCCTATTGTCGGAGTCGTTTTTGCGCGTAGGTCAAGGCAGTGGCGAATCTGCGTAAATATGCTGTGCCCTGCCAAAAAAAAGTAGATCGTGTTTGTTCTCTAGAGCGAACTTCGCTAATACGATTGCACTAGCTTGATAAGAAATGAACAGGAATCATGTTTGATGATGGCAAGCGACCATTCGCATCTCTGCGAATATTGCAGCGAAAGATTTTCTTGTCCCCTTGAAAAGAACGAGTGCAGGATTGAATGGAAGACAAGCCATAACGACCACTTTCTCGCACTTACGTGCTGAGATTGTAGACATCCGATCGCCGGTTCTTGAGTAGCGGCAGAGATTTTCTTATCTCTCGGATCCTCTGCCTGTCGACCTCTACTATTTCAATGCCCTCTCGCTTCTCCATGTCTGCAAGCACTACGCCGAACGGATCTACTACCATGCTCCTTCCGCAGTAGATGTTCCCTACTTGGTCAGGCGCCACAACATAAGCGCCATTTTCTATTGCGCGGGCCTTTACCATGGTCTGCCAATGCTCTTCTTTCATCTCTCCTTGCACCCAGGCAGAAGGGGCAACAAGGACGTCTGCGCCCTTGAGCGTGAGTATGCGAGAAAGCTCTGGAAAGCGGAGGTCGTAGCAGATCATCAGCCCAACGCTTCCGGCTTTTGTCCTCACTGGCCCTTTGATATCCTTGCCCTTGGATAGCTTGGCTGACTCTTTGAACCCCAGCGCGTCATAGAGATGGAGCTTGCGGTAGATGGATGAGACCATGCCAGCAGGAGTTAAGACCAATGCCGTGTCGTAGACCTTATTCGAGCCGGCCTTCTCATATATGGTGGCGACGACTCCTACACGGTATTTTCTGGCAGCTTTTGAAAGCGCAGTCACGAATACGCCGGCGACAGGCTCTGCAATCGCAGCAAGCTCTTTGGTTGGCTGACTTGCGGGCGAAAACGCCATTTGAAATTCAGGAAAACACACGAGCTCGGCCTTGCCAACGGCTGCGTCTGCGATAAAATCAATTGACCGGAGCAGGTTCTCCTGCTTGTCTTGCGAGGACTGCATCTGGACCAGGGCAATTTTCTTCTTCAAGCGTTGAAGAGCAGTCGGTCAAAATAAAAATAGTTTTGCCCCATCTAGAGCGGCTTGCCAGTTTGGAACCAGTTTTCCTTTGTATTTTCTTCAAACACCACGATAACATGCTCGGCCTTGGTCTTTAGTATCTGTACGGCGGCTTCAGTCACCGCCTTGGCAAAATCACCTTTTTGCTCAGCTGTTCTCCCGGGATACATTGCCACGGTAATGAGAGGCATGAACCGTTCTGGCTAATTCTGACTTATATGTGCATCAGCGACGGGCGGTGCAGCTACCTCTGGGGTCGTCGCGTCCTCAGGCCCAGCGCCTTGCTTTCCGAGCTCGGAAAGTGCCAGCAGGTAACGCTTGATAAAGTTAACACCGGGCGAAGGCCTGCGCCCCTTTTCATAATCACTCAGGACAGAGGGAGTGATGTTCATTTTCCTTGCAAGGTCTGCCTGCTTGATCCCAAATCTTCTTCTCCAGTACTTTAGTTGATGAGCCGGGCTTTCGCTCAACACTACAGAGCCGGCGATAATTGTCAATTCGTTGCTGGCAGAAATGCTGCTAGAATTTTCAATATCGGACAAACGTTAGCCGGACTCCATCCCGGTGATAAAAAGATTAGCCTAGAATTGGATACGTCCTCTGAATCCAAAATAAATTTATCCACGCCTTATAAAACGCTCACACGAATATCTTGTCAGCGGAAGCGAATAATATCGGGTTGCCATCGCTTGAGATATGCGCGATTCAAGTCTTGGCAAGCTCAACTCGCGAATCATTCGGTGTTCTCTTTGTCCAAGGTTATCAGACTATATCAAGAAAGTTGGAGCAGAAAAAGTGAAGAGGTACGCGCAAGAAGAGTATTGGGCTCGTCCGCTTCCAAGCTGGGGCGATCCCGCTGCTAGATTGCTAATAGTCGGACTAGCACCCGCTGCGCACGGAGGCAACAGGACGGGAAGAATGTTCACCGGCGACAGTTCCGGTGATTGGCTGATGCGAGCGATGTACATGGCTGGTTTTGCCAGCATGCCAACCAGCAGCTCGAAAGATGACGGCTTGGTATTGAATGACGCATACATTACCGCAGCTCTAAAGTGTGCCCCTCCGGAGAACAGGCCGACTTCTCTAGAGCTTGGAAATTGCTCGCAATATCTCGTAGCAGAGCTGCGAGCACTGCAAAATGTGAGGGTTGTTCTAGCATTGGGCAGAATAGCCTTTCACGCATATTGCAAGGCGGAAAATATCAGGAGAACTTTTGGTCATGGGCTGCAAATAACATTGCTCGATGGCAAGACTCTGATTGCATCTTATCATCCAAGCAGGCAAAATACAAACACTGGGAGATTGACTTGGGATATGTGGCTCAGTGTTTTCATGAAAGTGCGGTCGCATTTGAGTAGTTAGCTTGCGTCGCAGCAGGATTTGCACATGTATTCCACTTTAATCACGTCGCCCAGATCATACATGACCTTGCAATATGCAACGTTGTTGCAGCGGACACATTGGACCGGCCGGGGCAACGAGGTATACGTTTGCTTCCTAGTAATTGGAGAATCAAACATCTCGATAGAACGCTGCTTGCGTGCTACTGTCATGGAATAAGCAGATTTTCAAAGTAAATAATGGATATTATTGAATAGTTTTCGTCCTGCCACTGCCCGTCGGATCTCTATTTCGGTGCCAATAATTCTAGTGTATAGTATCGGCCGCTCACTTCGATCTCCTGGGCAAGGATTTCATAGCTTGGATCTTGTTGTGGGGTTTGTAATTCTAGATCGATTTCCTGTAGAATCGTCTGCGTTTCGCTTTTTGATATTACAACTTCGATGTACGCCGGCTGCAGTTCTGTATTTTCGGCGACGCTCAATTTGTGTGCCTTGTCCACTGCGGATAGATACTTGTATATTGCAGGGTTTGAGGTGGCAAGTGAATAGTCATCCAGACGTTGAGGTTCGCTATCGCTATCGTCGTGCCGGGTGATTTTCAATAATGAAGAATCGGAACGCTTCAAAAACGTAGGCAGATCGGAATCAAAGCCTGCCTGCTGGCCCGGATTCTGCGAGCCATATGCAGCAGCGGCAAAGATCCCGGCGGCTGCAAGAGTAGACAATGCAATGATCCAAGTGCCGCGCCTCAAACGAATCATAAAGAATCTGCTAGTTATATAATTCTGTGTCAGTCCTACTTTCTTGAAATATCAGTTGTTAGCTGGTCTATCTTGTACCGCAGGGCTTCCTTGACCTTGCTGTTGTCCACCATGTTGAGCGGCCCCTTGCAGTTAGGGCATTTGAAGAACAACTCGACTGCAGAGTCGAATTTGACGCGCTGACAATCGTGGTTGCCGCAGTGGTAGAACTCGGTAGAGTCTTCATATTCCAGGCGCTTGTGCAGCCTGTCTAGAATTTTCTTTTTCTGGTTCTCTATAAAATTGTCAACCTGGTCCTGCTTGGCGCGCCAGCGATACACAAACCAGCCTTTTTTTTCGTCCTTTACTCGAATGCCTGTGATCAGGGCTTTTCCGAACATGTCATAGAGCACCTTTCGGACAATGTTTATCTTGAGCCCAGTTGCGCTTGCAATCTCCTCGTCAGTCACGTCCTCGGTATTCAAGAGAGACTTGGCGACCTTGACATATTCTTCTCCTCCTATAAGGCCGGCAATTTTGACAAAAGAATCCTTGTACTCTACCGCGCGCATGTAATGTTATTATCGTCGCGTTTTTCAAATATATAGTTGCTGTTAGGCCGTGCCGTAGAGCCTGTAGATCCCGCCTGTCTGGTCGCTCATATAGCTCCAGACCTCAGGGTTTATTTGCAGTAGGCTGAATGTAGATCTCTGCCGCTCGTCAAGCAGGTCATGGACCATCTGCCCTATCACTATCTGGTCTGGCTTGGCAAGGGTCGTCATTTTTGCGGCCACATTGATGGTATATCCTAGTATGTCGTAGTGGGGCCACCTGAACTGCCTTCCCTCAATCGTTTGTGTATTCCAGCCATACTGGACTACAACGTTTTCGCCGATGTCGATTCCGACTCGGACGCTCATCTCTGGGTAATCGTATTGGTTGAGGATCGGATTGATTCCTTCCCTGATTATCCTTATCATTGACCGCGCGCAGTTGACTGCATTGATGCTGGGCAGGTACTGGTCACCTTCTGCGACAAAGAACGCAAGGATCGCGTCGCCGACATACTTGAGCACGTGGCCTCCGTATGCGGCTATGGTAAGGGACATTTCCTGAGTGAAGGCCTGAACCAGAGTAGCGAGCCTGTCAACTGGCAGCATCATCGACATCTTTGTCGAGCCGACGAGATCTATGTTGAGTATGACCAGCCTGACTTTGGATCTTGCCAGCTTTGCAAGGATGTTGTGCGCTTCCTCGGTGGACAAGTCAAATTTTGTCCCCACCTTGAGCGCCTTCCACATCCTTTGCTGCGCCATGTTGATTGCTTTATCCAGGTCGACCACTGCGTCAAGGTAAAATGACGCAAGCGAGGACATCTCCGATTCCTGCCTGGCGGCCTCGCTTTCCTGCTCTTCCCTTGCTGCCTGTTGGATAACTTGATCGATCTCTTTTTGGTCTAAATCCATCTGAACCGCGATTATCTCGGCCGGGATACCAGAGTAATGCAGGTTGAGAATGGTCTGCCTTTGGTAATCGGTAGGACCTGGGGCTCCCCCTGCTTCAGACATGCCTTGACAGATCACTGTCAGGTGGCTATTTCTGTTTTAAGGTAAGCACTACTAGTGGAGGCAGCCTGCCACTGTGGTTAATAACAAGCGCAGCCATATTAGATGTGGGAACAATGGGTAGCAAGAATCAAGAAGAGGGGAAAGTGCTGCTGACGCTTCCAAACATCAAGTACTTGGCTGAGGGTCTTGATGCTTTGTTAATGACAGACCTTGACGGCGAAAAGAGAGCAAAGGTAATCCAATTGCGAAACGACCTGCTATCACATATCAACAGCATCTTTACTGACTATTCGTAATCGCCGCACGTACTTTTGTGATAACTTCGTTTATCGAGAGTGGCTCTTTCTTTATCACGTCTTTTCTGTCAAGGGATCCCATCAGCCGCAGTTCTTGGGTTGATGGCAGGAGTAAGAACATGAAGTTGATCTGTCTATCGCATGTATACCTGATCTCACGGTAAAGGTCGATGCCTGTCATGCCCCTCATCACTAGGTCAGTGATTACCAAGGAATAATCTGTATGTGTCGCGTAAACCAAGGCTTCCTTAGGGTCTGTAGTATGGTCCACCGTATAGCCGTCTGCCCGTAGGTACGTCTTCATCAGGCTGGCCGTGCTATACTTCTGGTCAACAAGAAGGATCGAGTCGCTCAACTCTCTCATCCATTATTGCGCGTTTTTTGTTTTAAGACTGATAGTCAATTGTTATAGATAGACGATCGGCAGCTTTTTCATACTTTGCATGTTAGAAGGGCTACAGAATCAGACACCTGCTGATATGTTTTGAATTTTATTCAGCATTTTCTAATGAACATTCAATGAATTAGTGCGGCACCAAAGTAGTGGCAAAGTGCGAAATGCTGGCTCGCTGCGTCTCCGCTTGCGATCTCGGTTCTCCCTCAGGACTTGCGTCGCCTGGCGACTTGGACACAGGAGGAAGGGCCGAATCGGCCTAATAGTGTACGCGTGAATTTTCGTAAAACTCTCTGTCTTCTTCCGCCATAATGGTGCGCTTGTGACATTCCTTGCATAAAAGATACTTTGAATCCGCGGGCAGCTCTTTCTTGCACCGGCCACAGAATTTCAGCATAGACTATTTTGTTCGTTGTGCAATAAAATCGTGTTGATGTAGAGAAATCTAATTAAGCATGATGTCCGGATCAAGACCGGCTCTGTCAGCGTTGGCTCTACAGAATGAACTCTTTAATGCACTGTCCTATGCGACTAGCAACAGGTTTCAGATTCATCCCGACGCATTCGCAATGCTCAGAGGCCTCGACGATGACATTCTGAGGATTGTGCAGGAAATAGTCAAGCTGAAAAAAACAGCCAAAAATTCGGTAATCATGATCGAAGATATCAAGAGCTTTCTCAATCCAGCGAGCGCCCTTGAGCAAGAAACTCCTACTGAGCAAAGCTGCAGTGTCGTCATGGATCCAACCCCGAATGTCGCGACAGGTGAGGGTGTGGAAGGCTATGCTGCGCTATTTCGCAGCAGATTTGAAAAGACAATGAAAATACTTTCCCAGCGGCCTGATAGCAAGCGAATCTCCAAGGTTGCATCAGTCAAGCAAAACTCTAGGAACGGCTCAAGGACAAAATGGGAAAGAGATGAGCGCAGCCAAAACGGTGGTTCTACTACGATCGTTGCCGGGCTATTGATGTCGAAACGATCAAAGAAGAATAGTGTAGAACTTGCAGTCGATGACTACACCGGCACGCTGTCGGTGATGGCAACTACGGAGGATGCAAGAAAACAAGCCGCTTCTCTCGCGCTTGATCAGATGGTTATGATAGAGCTTGAGAGTGGCAAGGGTGCTCCCGGCTTGACCGTCAAGAGCATAATAGGACCAGACATTCCAGACCACCTGCCAGGCAGGAGCAGGTCGGAATCGTACGCGGTATTGATCTCTGACTTGCACGTTGGAAGCAAATTTTTTATGCAGACCGAGTTTATGCGCTTTCTTGAATGGATTTCTTCCACTGAAGACGAAATTGTGCGCAAGATAAAGTTCCTTTGTTTTGGAGGCGACTTGATCGACGGGATCGGAATATTTCCAAACCAAGATAAGGAGTTGGTCGAGCTGAACGCTGTAAAGCAGATGAGCCGGGCAACAGATCTGCTTGCAATGGTCCCAAAACACATCAAGATGTTTGTGATACCGGGCAACCACGACCCCGGAAGGCGCGCCCTTCCACAACCATCTATCCCGAGAAGAGATCTTGCGGACAAGCTCTACTCGTTTGAGAATTGTACCATGCTGGGAAATCCAGCTTTTGTAAAGCTAAACGGCGTCAAGGTTTTGATGTACCACGGGCAGAGCCTTGATGATGTCATTGCCTCTACTCCAGGTTTGAGCTATTCCAAGCCAGCAGAGGCGATGAAAGTGCTTCTAAAAGCGCGGCACTTGTCTCCAACCTATGGGGAGCGCACGCCCATCGCGCCAGAGCAGGAAGATATGATGGTAATTTCTGAGGTTCCCGACATTCTTCATTCGGGCCATGTTCATGTGGTCGACATCCAAAATTACCGGGGCACGCTTATAGTTAATTCAGGCGCTTGGCAGGCGCAAACGAAATTCCAGCAGACAATGGGTGTTACTCCGACGCCAGGCATTGCAGTCGTCGTTAACCTGGCGACTCTTCAGCCATTCCTTCAGGATTTCAATCAATGAGTGTAGAGAATGTGGGATCTTCCTTGAGGGCTTCTCTCAAAGTTGTGAGTGGGATCTTTATTCTGATTTTCTGCGATCTTCCGTAGCGCCCTTGGTTCACCACGTCAGTTGTGACCAGGCCCAGCAGGTCTAGTTTGCTTATCATCTGGGTGACTCGGCGCTGCGTAAGTGGATCTTGTTCGGCCTGCTTGCAGAACGAAGAATAGGCATTGTAGACGTCTCCGGTAAAGCCGTCCTTTGATTTTGCAATCGCAATTATTACCAACTTCATGTGCGCGGGTGCGTTTTTCAGAAGCACGTACGGCGCATCTCGTTCTATTTTTTCCTGCGCCGCTCTTACGTGTTTTTCATCAACTTTCGGCGCGCTTTCTCTTTCAGCAATCTCTGCTCCGACTCTCAGCAGGTCTATTGCTTTTCTTGCGTCGCCATGTTCCCTTCCAGCCATAGCAGAACACAGATTGATAGCAGCCTCGGTGATAGCACCGTCGGTGAACGCGATTTTGGATCTTTCATGCAGTATCTGGCGGAGTTGCTCTATAGTATATGGGTTGAAAACCATTTCCTCCTCGCTAAGGCTACTGCGAACCCGCGGGTCGAGCTTGTCTTTGAAGTCTAGGCTGTTTGATATTCCGATAAGCGAGATGAATCCTCCCTTGGCCATCTGCTGGTTTGCCCTTGTGAAACTATAGAGAACGTCGTCGCCGCTCTTGTCCACCAACGAATCTATTTCGTCAATGACAAGGATAAGGCCAAGTTTTTTCTTTTGAATATATTGTAAAATTCTACTCATCGCTTCGCCGATTGAAAGACCGGTAAATGGCACTTGCTTTGTATTGTCTTGTTCTTGGTTTAGTCCAAGTTCCTCAGCGATCTCAAAAAGCACTTTGTACGCAGTGCTTGCACCCTTTGCATTGACATTGACTGATTGAACTCCGGATTTCATTTCCTTGGCTTTCTTTGCAAGCTTTTCTACAACTTTCCGTACTACGGCAGTTTTGCCAGTCCCAGGTTCGCCAAATAGTAACAGGTTTGACGGTCTTGAACTCCTAAAGACCGTCGACAGTACCTGGGCAACGGCGTTTTCTTCCTGCTCTCTGAAAGGCAATCTTTCTGGGACATAATCTATTGTTAAAGCCTGCCGGTTCCTGATGAGCGACTTCCCACTTGCAGCGTTGTTGAAAATGTTGTCGATATCAGAAGAGCTCAAGTGCCATATACACCACCAGTTGTAATTTTAACCCGCCGCCACCCCTACCTTTCTTATCCAAGAAACAAATTTCTTAACTTTACCTTAACAGGCATGTTAACAGGTCGCTTTTAACAAGCCAAATCAATTTGTACTCATTATCATATCAAGATAATGATCTTTAGATCTTCAAGCTTAGAGACAGGACCTGCATAGGAAAGGTAGGGGTGGGCCCGGATCCAAATAACGCAAGACGATTGTCTACTGTTAACTACCTAGATCAATTTAATGAAAAACGGCTTAAAAATGACCCCTCTGTTTCCACTGGAGCGTTAAGGTCGATGGTTAACAGTGTTAAGACCCCGATCTACACCCCTTCATTTCCACTGGAGCACTAAAACAGGTGTTTTTTACTGGAAATGTGGTTAGCAGGCACGGCCAGTTAACGAAAAAAGCTATTGTCTCATGCAGTGTTAACATTAGCTAAGCTGGTTGTTATCACCCTTGACAGAGCTGTTGTTAAGTGTTAAGCAGTTAACAGGTCAAGCTACCTTTACTAAAATGAGCTCGGGGAAGAAAAAGTTCAGGATAGAGTTAGAGGACGCCGAGGGGAGCAAGTATAACATGTCCCTCGAAGGCAACATATCTAAAGACAAGATCCTGAGGATAGTCGAGTTCATGGATCTCCTCAACATAGAGTCCCCCAATGGCCACACCGAGGCCATCAGACCTGTCTCTGGTTCGGTCGGCGACAGGATATGGAGCCTTGTCGACTCAAAATTCCCTTACGGCAGCTTTACCTCAACCGATATCCTAGAGCTATATGAGGACCAGTACAATGAGCCTATAAAACTGAGCATTGTCTCGACCTATCTATCGAGGTATTCAGAGCGGGGACGACTGGCAAGAATCCGCCAAGGCAAGGAATGGGTATACCGGGCTTCTAGAGATTCCGCAGCTCGGACGCCACCTCAGTCTTTTCCCTCAGCCTCTCCCGACCAAGGTCAGTGAGTCTATAGTGAAATGGCTTTTTTGTGCTATCTCTGGCTACGAACTGGGACTCTGTGAGCCTTTTCATCAGCCTGGCAGTGTGCTCTCTGGTTCTTCCAATCGCCTGCTGAACCTCCCTTGAAGTCCTAGGCCTCTCTGCGAGCATCTTTAGAATATAATCGGTAGTCCCGTTCTGGCCATCCTGCTTCTCTGCATCGGTTGCTGATGTGATATGCTCTGTGACAACGGGGGGTTCTGTGATTCGCGCTACGTGATGTTGCGGCGCGTGTGATGTCACATCCTGTGATATCACATTAATTCTTGGCGTTTCTGCCCGCAATTCAATAATATCCAGCTTTGTCCGGAGCTCGGCAATTGCCTTGTCGTAGTCACGAAGGCGGCGTGAGTATTCCATTACAACGGCCTCTGTGATAGTCTCGCCAGAGTTGTGACGCTTTCGATTCAAACCGGCAAACTTGTGATACAACATCACACCGGCCATGCCTGCAAAAAAGGCAAGGCCTGCATACATCACATCCTGTGATGTGATAAATGTCACAGCGCCCGATAAATCGAAGGCCATATCACGCGAGTACGTGACATTGCTGTGATATATCACTATAGCATCACATTATTTTACAATCTGGACACTCTTTTTATCACTTGTGACATCACAGACATCACACTTTCTGTGATGTCCGGACGCAAAATATCACGCGTTTCAGGGGCAAATATCACGCGCAACTGCTCTCCAAGTTGTCCCAATGCTGCCAGGCTCTGTGGTTCCAGGACGTCCGTTGATTGTAGAAGCACCACGCTGTAAAGGACAGCCTGAACCTTGTCCTGACACTGCTTCACTTGCCTGAAATACGCACCCGAAGTCATATTTGGCAGCCGGCTTGCATCCTGAAGCTTGTTATAGATTATTGAAATCTGTTTTGATGTAAATAAAGACTTTGCAACAAGTTGTGAAAATAGTTGATTAGAATTGAATTGCTTTCCGTCCATACGACTATACAGATTTGTATAGCGCTTACTTGCTATTAAGATTGGCGTATCATCAAACTTTAAAATGACACGCCATAATGAACAAAGGGCGTGCGGGATCTGGGAAAGGTCGAACAGTACCTCAATAAAGAGATAAAGAAATGGGGCACGATCTGTCTTCCCCTTATCGACTCTGAGAATTCGGCAAATGCAGCATTGGTGGCCAAGAAAGTGGAGGGGTTGGGTGCATCAGCGATTCTGGTAGGCGGGTCGTCTGCAATTGATCAGATAGAGCTCGCCAAAGTTGTGACGGAGATAAAATCACATGTCACAGTCCCTGTGATATTATTCCCAGGCAATGTCACAGGCGTATCACCAAAGGCAGACGCAATTCTGTTTAGCTCGCTTTTAAATTCCGAGAACCCATACTTTATCACCGAAGCGCAGGCGCTTGGAGCCGTGGCCGTCAAAAAGTATGGAATCGAACCGCTGCCGACGGCCTACATTATTGTGGGAGAGGGGACAGCTGCCTGGTTTGTAGGGAGAGCAAGGGGCATACCTTTCCACAAACCAAACATCGCTGTGATGTACTCCCTGGCTGCACAGTACATGGGGATGAGATTTGTGTACCTGGAAGCCGGGTCGGGCGCTACTCAAAATGTTCCCGCAGAGATGGTAGCGGCCGTGAGAAAGCAGTACGAGGGCACGCTAATCGTCGGGGGCGGGATACGGACTGCAGAAACTGCCGGCAACATAGCAACCGCAGGGGCCGACATCATAGTCATCGGAACAATGATCGAAAAGGACGGCAACTGGCAGGAAAACTTTTCTTCAGTAGTCAAAGCTATTCGGTCGCGATGAATCTATGATGCTCGACCAAGCCGAAGTCCGACTCAAAGAGATCCGGATGCCGGCTTATTACAAGAGTTATCATCATCAGATCCTAGCCAGCGTCTATCAATATTACCAGCACGCACTAAAGGCGCGCCGCCGCGGAATCGATGCAGCTGACATTGTCGAGCCAAAGATAGCGTATGACTTGGCAGACAGAGTTGCAAAGATGCACGAGATCGACATTGCTGAAAGATTGAGGGGATTGCTGTCACAGACTACCAAGGAAAAGGCCGCCTTGAAAATAGCCGAAGAGATTGCCGCGGGCGATTACGGTTCAGGGGACCTCAGAACGCGCCTGGACAACGCGGTGAGAGTATCACTTGCTGTCGTCACAGAGGGAGTGACTGTGGCTCCTCTGCAGGGGATCTCTGACGTCACAATAAAGAACAACGGCGACGGGAGCCAGTATCTGTCGGTTTCCTTTGCCGGCCCAATCCGGTCTGCAGGAGGAACAGAGGCGGCATTGACCATGTTGATAGCTGATCACGCGAGAAAAGTCGCCGGCCTTGCAAGCTACAAAGCAAATTCGTTTGACGACGAAACAGGAAGGTTTGTCGAAGAGTTGAGGATATACGAAAGAGAGGTGATGGGCTTTCAATTCAAGGTACTAGACGAAGATGTTGTAAAGTGCATAGCCAGCCTTCCGGTCGAACTTGATGGCGTAGACACAGACCCGGTCGAAGTCGTCGGTCACAAGGGCATGAGAAGAATTGCGACTGACAGGGTCAGGGGAGGCGCCCTGAGAGTGATGAATGACGGCTTGATCGGCCGCAGCCGCAAATTGTTGAAACTGGTTGAGACGCTAAAGCTCGATGGGTGGGAGTGGCTCAAAGAACTCAAGGGCGCAATCCAGACAGGCGACGATGACGCCGCCCATCACAGGATGTCCGAAGTTATCACCGGGAGGCCAGTCCTTTCCATGGCCAAAAAGACAGGAGGTTTTAGGCTTCGATATGGCCGGTGCTGCAATACCGGATTTGCAACAGTTGGAATTCATCCAGCGGTACCGGCTTTGCTCAACTACGCAATTGTCGCAGGCACACAAATCAAGATGGATATCCCCGGAAAGGCATCTACCATCGCACTAGTTGACACAATAGAGCCTCCTCTTGTCAGGTTAGACAACGGCAGGGTATTGTGCATCAAGACTGTGCAAGAGGCGGAAAAAATCCGCAAACACGTCAGCAAGATCCTGTACCTTGGCGACATGCTCATCAGCTATGGAGATTTCCTTGAGAATAATGCCCAACTGCCTCCGGCAAGCTACGTCGAAGAGATATGGGCGCTCCAGCTGCGTTCGAAATTGGCTTCAGCCACTGACCTCACGAATAGAGACAGGCTGGCCGAGCTGGCAGAAAACCCCATCACCGCCACTCCGACACTTGAAGAGGCATTTGAAATATCCAGAAACTTTGGTATTCCACTTCATCCCAGTTACTCGTTTTATTGGGATGCAATCACACTTTCTGATGCATTTTATCTGAAGGAAAAATTTTCGACGGGACTTGCGTTGGACTCCCGGCTCAAAGACATCTTGGAGAAACTTGGCGTAGAGCATTCCATTGCTGGATCAGAGATAAGACTTGAAGGCAGTGCTCACGCAATTTTGCATAGAATGCTGGACGGGCCGGCTCCATTGGAATGCAAGGATCCTTTGGACCTAGTTGCAAAGATTTGCGGTGTTGCAATTGCGCCAAAATTCATGTCAACTATAGCCGTGCGGGTCGGGCGACCGGAAAAAGCAGCCGAGCGCAAGATGAAGCCGCCGGTGCACTCGCTCTTTCCCGTTGGAGCCAAGGGCGGCGCGACGCGCGACATTCTGAAGGCTAGCAAAGAGCCTTCATTTTATGCAGAGATTGCGAATAGGTATTGCGTTGCGTGCAAGATGCCATCTGTTGGAACGCACTGTGGAATTTGCTCCTCTCCCACATTGCTGCGGAACCTGTGCATCGTTTGCCGAGACGAGTTAGAGGAAGGTCAGAAATGTCCGCGCTGCGGCAAGGACGGCCGGACATGGTCTTCTGTCAACTATCCGCTCAAAATGGCGCTTGAAAGAGCAAAGAAAAAACTCGGCTATGGACCTGTGGAGCCCTTCAAAGGCGTCAAATTTCTCATGAGCAAGCATAGGGCGGCAGAGCCACTTGAAAAAGGGATACTCAGGCAGAGGCATGGGCTGTATACTTTCAAGGATGGCACAATCAGGTTCGATGCCACAAATGAGCCGCTCACTCACTTCAAGCCTTCATGGCTGGATATTTCAATAGCCAAGTTGAGGGAGCTGGGGTACGGCCGGGACTACCAGGGAAAAGAGCTCTTATCGTCGGATCAATTGGTCGAACTGATGATGCAGGACGTAATCATTCCAAGAGATTCTGCAAAACATCTTTTGAATGCAGCAAAATTTATCGACGAAGAACTCGAAAAGCTCTACGGGCTTGAGCCGTTCTATAATGTGAATTCAATTGGCGACCTTGTCGGGCATCTGGTAGTCGGCCTTGCGCCCCATACATCAGTCGGCATCATGGGAAGGATAATCGGGTTTACCGATTCACAGGTGTGTCTTGCTTCGCCGGTCTGGCATTCGGCCAAGCGCAGGGACTGCGACGGCGACGCGGATTCCATAATGCTCCTGATGGACGCATTTCTCAACTTTTCCTCTGATTACCTCCCTGACAAAATTGGCGGGCTCATGGATGCGCCGCTGCTCATACAGCCAATCGTGCTTCCACACGAGGTCCAGCGGCAGGCTCACAACGTAGACATTGCAAGCGCATATCCGCTGGAATTCTACGAAGCGACATGGAAGCAGGCAAAGGCGGGTGATGTGGCAGGATTGATAGAGACAATCAAGAACAGGATTGGCGAGCAGAACCAGTTCTTTGGCTACGGGTTTACACACATGACCGACTCGCTTACTACGAAGGAGCAGCGGAGTGCCTATTCGACGCTCAATACAATGGAGGAGAAACTAAAGATGCAGTTTGACACTGCAAAATTGATAAACGCAGTAGACGCCGACGAGGTCGCTGCGATGGTACTCACTACCCACATCCTTCCGGATATCATGGGGAACATGCGATCCTACTCGTCACAGACACTTCGCTGCACTTCATGCGGAGCCAAGTTCCGCAGGATGCCTCTCGTTGGCAAGTGCTCTGAATGCGGAAGCGAGCTGATACAAACCGTGACCCGAGGCGCAGTAGAAAAATATCTTGGAATAGCAACTGGAATGTGCGCAGAATACAGGATAAACGAATATCTCAAGAGCAGGGTAGATTCGCTATCGATGGAACTGAAGCTAATTTTCAAGGAAGAGAAGAAGGCTCAGTCCAGCATGATGGAATTCATGGAAAAGTAAATACTGGCTAATTGCTGTGTGCTCGTGTGACTTCAAACGGTATCGACAGTAAAGTTACTACGCTTGGTTTGAAGCAGGAGAAACAGTGGATGAGACAGAGCTTTCACCATCTACAAAGGTCTTGTAGATGCTGATGGCGTCTTCTTCGTCTTTTGCACCGACAATAGTCGCTGCTCCACTTGACAGGAAACTTACAGACATTCTCCCAGTGTTTACGGCAGTGATTCCCAGCTTGCCCCGTGTCTTGACCTGGTAGCCCAGCGACTCGGCGTTTTTGACAATCCCACCAAGGTTCACCGGAACAGGCTCTGATGGCGTAACGGTCCAAGTCCTCTTGCCTCTGTCTCTTCCACAAAGCTCTTCAATAATGAGCTTCGAAACTGAAAGGCTAGCCTCCTTCCTTGTCGTACCGCATGACGGGCATTCGTCCTGCTTGAACATCTGAACCCTGTCAAATGAAAGCTCGTTGAGGTCGACGTAGAGGAGCTTGTTGGCAAGCGTAGGCTCTTTGCCCATGATCAGCTTTACTGCCTCTGACACCTGGATGCCGGCTACAAGGTAGAGAATTGACGGGTGTACTCCTTCTGTGCTGCACGCCGGCATTTCCTCTTCATTTAACTCGGGGAACATGCAGCGCAGGCACGCAGATTTGTTTGGCAAGATTGTAGACACCGAACCTGTTACTCCAAGGGCGCCGGCATAGATCAACGGAATATTGTGCTTTATGCACGCATCGTTTAGCGCATACCTCGCGTCAACGCTGTCAAGTGCGTCAATGACAATGTCAAAGCCCTTGACGATGCTCTCTGCGGTAAACTTTGTCACCGACGTAGGCACAGGCTCGACCTGGACTCCAGGGTTAATTCTGCGCAGCCGCTCTGCCGCCGCTTCGACTTTTACCTTGCCAATGTCGTCGTCCGTGTAAAGATGCTGCCTGTGCAGGTTGGTAACTTCAATGACATCTCTGTCAACTATGCGCAGGCTTCCTATTCCCATCGCTACAAGCTGTGTAATCACGGGGTTGCCGATGCCTCCGGCGCCAACGACGCAGACCTTTGCGTTTCTGATCTTCTCCATGCCCTCAAAGCCTATTTCCTCAAGCATTAGCTGCCTAGAGTAGCGCTGGATTTCATCACTCGTCAGCTCTGCGCCGCCGGCGACTGCAGGAAGCACGTAAACAGAGTCGCCGTCCTTCAGCGGAGCTGACAAGCCGCCGCTAAAGCGCATGTTCTTGCCGTTGATATAGATATTGATAAGCGAACGGGGCTTGCCATTGTGATCAAAGACCCTGCGCTTAAAGTCGTCGCCTAACTGATCTGAAATTCTGTTAAATGCATCTTGCAAATCGGCAGCTTCGAGTGGGATCTTTTTCTCTCCCTGACCTCTGTTCAACACTGACGGGATTACAAATTCTACCTTGGCCAAATTATGTCACCTTATCATTGCCGCGACCAGTGCGGCGTCCGGCTTGACAGCAGTAAGTTTTGGCAAGAGTCCTATAATCGCTTCTGTAGTTTTCAGCCCGTTGCCCGTCACATAGCAGACGGTACTCTCGTCCTTGTCTATCTTGCCCTCCTCAACTAATTTCCTGAGGACTGCGACTGCAACGCCGCCTGCAGGCTCTGTGAATATGCCTTCGGTTCGCGCGAGCAGCAATATGCTGTCGCAGATTTCGGCGTCATTTGCTTCCTCTGCTATTCCGTTGAACTGCTTTAGCCGCTTTAGAACGTACATGCCGTCTCCAGGATCTCCTATGGCAAGGCTCTTTGCAATTGTCTCTGGGCGCTCAATTGGAATTATTTCGTCGCTGTTGCGCTTGAACGCATCCACAACTGGCGCACAGCCGTGCGGCTGGGCCGCGATGATCCTCATCTCTTTGGGGCTGTCAATGAGACCAAGTGAATGAAGCTCTTCAAAGCCTTTGCAAATTGCGTTGAGCATCGCTCCGCTGCCAACAGGGATTATCAAGTTGTCCGGAATCTTCCAGTCGAGCTGCTCGGCCACTTCATACGCAAGGGTCTTTGAACCTTCAACGTAGTACGGCCTCATGTTGATGTTGACTACTCCGATGCCTTTGGAGTCGCCTATTATCGACGCCACCCTGTTTGCGTCGTCATACGTTCCTTCGACTGCGACAAACTGTGCACCATACGAAAGCGCCTGGGCTATCTTTACGTGCTCTAGGTCAGATGGCGCAAAAATGTAGCAGGGAAGCCCGGCCTTTGCCGCGTGAGCGGCAGTAGCAGAAGCCAGGTTGCCAGTTGATGCGCAGCCTACGGCCTTTAGACCTGTCTCCTTGGCCCTTGAAACCGCAACGCCGGCGGGCCTGTCCTTGAATGAAAAAGTTGGATTAACCGAATCGTTCTTGACATACAGGGATTTCAAACCCAGACTTGTACCCAGCTTGTCTGCAAGCTGGAGCGGAGTCAGACCTGCATTAAGACTAACGATATTGTTCTTGTCGGCTATGGGCAGGAGCTCAAAATAGCGCCAATAGGTTTTCTCTCTCAGCTCAAAAGTCTTCCTGTCCACCTTGACCTCCTTGTAGAGGACGTCGAGGGGACCGAAACATTCTTCACACACATATCGAAATTGCGGATCGTATTCCTTTCCGCATTCCCTGCACTTTAGTGACCTGATATTTCCCATGACTTTCTATCCTCGATCAAAATGGATGTGATTAAAACTTCGCTAATCACATTTTAGTATTACTAAATTTTTTGGCGGATATATGTTGTGCCACTTAACTTGCAATTCTACACATTTATTGGAAAATTAGCAACTTAGCAGAGAATTTACCTAATGCTAGCCACCTATTTCAAAATATTATGGAAACAAGACCTGTTCCCAGTGTGGCAAGCAGGCTTGTCTGAATCAACCATGTATAGAATAGCATCTGAATCGCAGTCTATCAATATCTCGTACACTGGTTGGACGTTGCCTGATTCCTCGCCTTTCATCCAGAGCTTGTTTCGAGAAGTGCTCCAGAACCAGGCCTTTCCTGTCTTGACGGTGTTCCCCAAGGCCTCTTTGTTGGCGTAGGCCATCATGAGGATGTCCTTGGTTTTTCTATCCTGCACTATCACAGGCAAGAGTCCATTTCTTTTCTCAAAGTCAATGTCCTTGAGAGTCTTTGCGTTCATGTGGGTATGCACATATTTGCAGCGAGGGCTGAAATAAATCTATAGAGGCAATTCATCTGTTTTAAACAGGATAAGCAAGAAGAAGCTACACACTAGCACTTTTCGGCATTTGCGGCAACGTATCCCAATGCGTACACCCAACAAGGTTCAACAAGCGTCAATCGCAGCGGCATTTATCCTTGCCGGCTATATCGCAGCTACGGCGGGAATGCAGTCCAGTTCTCCACAATCGCTGGACCTCCCCCCTGTATTGGTTGCAGAAGCAGCGGCAGTGGACTATTTTCTAAAGATTGATGGAATCGACGGAGAGTCAACGAGCGAGACTCATAAAGACCAACTTGAAATAGATTCGTTCTCCTGGGGCATGTCAAATTCTGGCTCTATGGCTGCAGGCGGTGGTGGCGGAGCAGGAAAGGTGAGCTTTTCATCTTTAAAGTTGACGACCGCGATCAGCAAGGCATCGCCAAAGCTGTTTGAGGCATGCGCCACAGGAAAGCACTTTCCAACAGCTACATTGACTCTTGTGAACTCAGAACAACGCGATCTGGAATTCATGAAGGTAACGTTGAGCGATGTGATCATCAGCTCGTACCAGACAACCGGCACGTCAGGAGAATCTCCAGCCGAGAGTTTCAGACTGAATTTTGCGAAAATTGAATACGAATACACACCGCAAAAAGCTGACGGAAGCTTGGACGCAACTGTCAAGGCAGGCTACGACCTGGCGTTAAACAAGAAGGTCTAATCGACCTCCTTCATTTTATTTTCCAACAAACTTGTTCTCTGTTTTTGTCAATCCCAACTTCTTCAACAGACATATATTCCCCCTTTGCAACACATGATGTCAGCGGGGTGGGGAAGCCAGATCCTGACCCTAACGGAGGAGGCTAGGTTATCCCGGCGGGCTCATAACCCGCAGAGCGGTGGTTCAACAGAATTTAGAAAATTCGGAAAGTCCACCCCCCGCTACGTTTTCACATTCTGAGAATTATTCTTTTCAAGCCCATATCTCTGCAAGGGCTTTGTGAGGTGGCGGTGGGCTTTCGGAGTAGGGATGTACAATCCTGGCCTTAGGTCGCGAATTTTGGGAATGAAGATTTTTGACGCGGTGGCGTCCTTGAATTTGCATCTGTCGCACTGGTAACCCTTGCCTTTCCCTTCCGACTTCATTCGCTTGCCGCAAACTTTGCAGAGGGGATTTTGCGTTTCAAATGCCTCTGCAACATTCAACACGCGAAGGTATTCTACATTGAGGATCTTTGGATGCTTTGTCGTCCCCTTTCTTACCCCGCATCCGATTTCAATAAAGTCGCCGGGCTCTAACTTTGCAGCGACATTTGCAAGTCCTGTGGGTTCGTAGATGGCGGCCGGCATCTGAGCGCCACCTTGTTCAACAGTGAAAATGACGTGACCTCCTTCAATTGCAAGAGGGGTTGAAGCTACTTTACAGCGGACATGACCTGCGGTGTAGGCCTTGACCCCAGCTATCTTTAGCTCATCTTGCAGGTGCATGTTCGTCCCCTGGTTCGATCTAAATACCATCCAGCCGTCCAGCTCTTCTTCTGGTTGAAGTGAAGTTATCGCCGAAGATACCACATCGAAAGTTTCACCTCTGATGCCAAAATAGACCGGGTCCGGTCCATGAGGTGCGATTAGTATCCGCCCGTGCTTGCTATCATAATTGTTGAACGTATTTGGATAGGTTTCTTCGCTAAACTTGATGACCTTTTGCATGTCTACTATTCGCGGCTTGCCGCAATTATCTTGTTTTCTGTACGCAATTAGCTCGTAGGTATAATCTGTATTGAGCATCAGGCTGCCCAATGCCCCAAGTGAACCCACAAGGCCCTGCCCGTTTCCATAGGTGTAGTAGGAAATCCCATTATCGTCGGCGACTTTTTCGGCCATTTGTCTGCTCATCACGTCGCACATGGCTGCGGCGCTAAATCGCTGCAGGGCTGGAGGGATGTTTTCGCCAGAATGGAACGCAACGCCAGGATTTGCTCCGCAGCCGATCGCAGATCCCGACTCCACAGCCTGTCTGACATAATCCATGACCCTGCCCGCGTCGCGCACTCTTGCACGCAGGCAGACGGCCCCATTGCCCCTTGTCTTCCAGGGAATGTTTGGGTTAAGCCTAATCAAAAGCGGGTTATCGACAAGTTCAGCATCCATCTTTTTCAGGTGCTCCACTACCTTGAAGGCCAGATGTGTTGTACAGCGACCTGTCCTCGAGTCGGTATCGTCAAATGCGATGTGGAGCATCTCACGCGACATACTTTGTTGCTGCTAACGTTCCAACATAATATAGTTGATTGCGGATGATTCTGCGTGTAGTCGAGCTCGGCAAGCTCCGACAATCCTATCATACTTGAAAGTGACAACTCAAGCCACGTGCTAAGGACAATTAATATCGCATAACTGTCGATGTGAATGTTGTCAATCTGCCCAGATTAGACTGGCTGAAAGACAACGGGCGCCTTGGCGTTGTACGATGGAAAAGCCACGACCACCACTAGCGGTTCACCGCCGCTAGTATCCCTCTGTCTGCGCGCTGACCGCCCTGTCCTTTCAGTCATTCTTGTTTCGCTACATATGAAATTCAATAACGGAACATTGGGCAGAATGGATCGTGCGTTGTTGATTATATCACTGTTATAAAATTGCCATAGGGTTTAAATAGTTTCAGCATGGATCGTTTTGTTAAGTGAATTAGATGCCAGTCGCAATACTTCCTGATATTAGCGAACAACACTGCATCGGCTGTGCCCTCTGTGTAGAGATCTGCACTGCTCTTGGTCCGGATGTGCTGAGAGTAAAGCCGGTCGAAGGATGGAAGAGAGGTAAGGCATTCGTGTTTTATCCAGAGAGATGCATCTCAGACGGAGCATGCATTGGAGTTTGCCCAACAAAGGCAATATTCTGGATGAGGCCAATGGATTACACTCCAGGACAGCCAATCCCGCTGAAGAAGCACGGCCTGTTTACAAAGGGCTGGGAAGAAGGCTAAGTCCTTCAGCTACTTTTCCTTTTTTTCATTTTCCTTCAATAAATTTTTAATAACACACGTTATACGTTTCATCTAGATTGGTTGAATGGGACGAAGAGATCAAGGCCCATCTATTCTGGGTCTGGGGCGAGCCGGAAGGTTTTTTCAAGCGCGGCAAAGAGGGGATGCTTGTAATAACAGACAGGCGCCTTGCATTTATCACCAAGACAGAGATGACCTACAGAATGCATGATACGCATACGACTCGGCAATTCAATAGGTTCAAGAATAAAGAGAATGTTTTTCGTCCAGCCGAAGGCTACAAGCTGGAACATCTCGAGAAAGACCTTGATAAGAGCGGCGACAATCTCGAAATCCCATACAGCCAGATACTTGACATCACCTCAGAGGAGAAGCGCTGGGGAACTCTATTGAAGGTAAAGGTAAACCTCGGGGACACCTCAAAGCTCCACAAGTTCTCAATCGTGAAGGGCTGGGTAAAATACCCCGCAAAGGACCCTCTTGAATTTCAGCGGATGGACTGGAGCCCCCTCATAAACCTCTTCAAGACGGCATCTGCTTAGCTTATATTGGAATGCCTTTCCAGCTTCCTTAACTAGACCTTTATGGCAAAAACAAAGGCATTCGTGTTTATCAATACGGATGCAGGAGTTGAAAAGCTTTTGCACGAGGAGATAAGAAAGCTGCAGGGAGTGAAGGAAGTCTACCCGCTCTACGGAGAGTACGACCTTATGGCAATAGTCGAAGACGAAAATGACATGGATGTCGCAAAGATAATCTCCTGGGAGCTCCGCAAAATAAAGGGGATCCGCAGTACTAACACGATGGTCGTTGCAAAATAGCCTAGATAAGAGTGACTCGGACTCTTTTTCCCAGCCAGCTCCGGGGTACCGTGATCTGACCTTTCTTCCCAGCAACCTCTACCGTCCGTTCCAGATCATTTAGCGTCGATATCTGTGCGCGTACGACAGCATGTTGGCTTTCCGCGATTGGCTGCTCCTTTGGCTGTAAATGCTGCTGACAGTACTTGCATGAGTTGTCTGCCAGCCGGACTTTTAGCCCTTCCATATGCTCTGTTCTGTGCTGCTCAATAAGGGAAATTTCTTTGCGGATTGCGACGATCTCCTTGGGAATTAATGCACTTTTTTCCGGAGAAAAAGTTGGAGACATCATGACAGATCTTGTGGATGCTAATCGGCGATCGTTAATTGGGCAATAGTCAAACAAATTTAACATATAGATACATTTCTGATGGTGTAAGTGCCGGTGAATATTATCATTGAATATAAATAATACCCTCTCGGGAAAAAGGGAGGGAAGAATTCGGGATGCCAGCAGCAGCTATCTCAAAATTTGTGAATCAAAGCGAAATTGATGAATCTTACAAGAGTCTGTCGCCAAACCTGGGCGGAAAAAAGGACAACTATTTCGGAGTCCTTTATCTGTCCAAGAAATTCAATATTGCTCCAGGCGAAGCCGCCTCTTTTGTAGCGGTAGATGGAACGACGGACGCAGGAATAGACGCGTATTACCATGACATCGACAAGAAGACACTGTACCTGTACGTCTTTCGTTGGTCTGAGGACCATATCCAGTTCAGGGAGCCGCTCGAAAGGCTGGGAAGGAACGGGATAAGCAAGATCTTTTTCGATCCAACAAAATCAGAAAATGATCATCCGCTTATCGTTTCGCTCAAGACCAGCCTGTTCGAAAACTGGAAGTCCATCGACCGCGTAGTGATCGACTTTGTTTTTAACGGCGACCCTGTTGACGCCGAGCAGAGCAAGGTGCTGAGTTTTCTCAGGGAGACGGTAGAAGACAAGCGCAGCTTTATCGAAAGCTACCTTAGCAGGATAGGCGAGTCACCGGGGCTGCACGACCTCATATTCCACTACGTGTCAAACGTAAACGCCCTTGGAAACATCACGTCATCACGTCAGACTGCGGAATACATCATAAACTTTGACGGTTCACTTGCTATTCCACCAGCCCGCGCTGACAGCGCTGAAGCTGGGATGGGCGGGAACCAGATGACTGTGACGTTCCTCTCATTGGCGGATCTCCACAGAATGTATAGCGACCTTGGAGAGCGCTTTTTTGAAAAGAACCTCCGCTCCGGCCTTGACGAAGGCGAGATGACAAACATCCAGATCAAGAACTCGCTACGGGCGATACTTGAACAGCAAGAGGATCCGCAGAATTTCACTCTATATCACAACGGCATAACGCTGACTGCGCAGATACTCGAAATCAACGGTCCTTCAAGCGTGAGGATGGTCGAGCCAAGGATACTAAATGGCGCGCAGACTGTCAAGATAATCAAACAGTTCGTAGACGAGGAAACCCACAGGCAGCAGCGCGTGGCCCAGAAAGGCAAGAAGCGGCAGGCAGCATCAAAGCACGCTGGAAAGGGAGAGGCCACCATAGACGACAACAACAGGCTGCTGGCTACTGCGACAGATGCGCCGTCTGGTCTTCAAAGGATGCTTGAAGAGACAAAGGTGATGGCAAGGATTATCCAGTCAAAGGACGACGCGTTTTTGCAGAGGGTCACCATAAACAACAACAGGCAGAACCCTATAATGCCATGGAACCTTCGGGCCAATGACCTAGTACAGATAACCTTCGAAGAAATTTTTGCAAAACACGGCATATACTACGAACGAAGGGAAAACGCCTACAAGAACATCATGGAAGAGGACATTGAAGGAAGCCTTGACGCCGAAAAAGGAGTTGTAGAGATCCGCAAGTTTGCACAGACACTGCTCGCAGCCCGAGGGCAGGTGGACAGGATTTCAGAAATGAAAGAAGTCTTTGAGAGCGAAGCTTGGTACAAGGACGCCTTCAAGGAAGGATCCGTCGACATTGACCCAAGAAAACTGGTGCTGCTCTATAAAGTCCAGTACAGGTTGCAGAGCGTTATCAGAGAAATTAGAAGCCAGGGTGCAGACAAGTATGGATACGCGCCAAAGGCCAAGAACCTGATCTGGTGTCTTACGATTCAGGGATTGCTAAACGACAGCAAATTCGACAAGCTGGTGGAGACGTACGGCAACTCCACGGGAGTCGAAGCCGGCTTTACAGAGCTGCTAAAGAAACTTGCCAGCACAAAGATCCGGTTCATACTGAGCGACACGTTTGACACCAAGAAATATCGCGACCAGATGGCTGAAGGCAAGTTCTCGTTCCTGAAATCAAAGACGGCACTTGCGGACTGCATGAAGGTCGCGCGCACGCGCTTTGACTGGGAAAAGCGCTCCCTATAATTTTCTAGCCACTGCCGCGCTTCAGGTCCGTTTGAAGTGGCGTTTCTACGCCCTCAACTTTTGCTGAAGTCCACTTCAGATTCTTTCTCCTGAATGCTACATCAAGTACTCCCTTTATGATTATCAGGTCCACCAGGTGCTTGTATCCTATTACCATCAGAGGTGAATACAGCACCAGCTTCCAGTCGTCTTCTTGATCGATCAATAGCGCCATCGAAGATAGGACAAACTGGAGCGATGTAAAGAGCACAAATGAAAAGAGCATGAACATCCACATCCCCTGAAGGATTGCAACTATTCCCGCTGCGCCAATAACGATCCCAAGAATCGGGAGCATCAACATCGTCAATACCGTTATCGGGTACCCGTACTTGCGGAGCATGCCGTACCTGGCGTTGGTCGCGATGTCCTTGTGCTTGATAAAAGTCTGCATGTTGCCTCGATACCAGCGGATGCGCTGCTTGTAAAAGTCGCCCAATTTTTCAGGGGCCTCCGTGTAAGCCATCGCGCCAGAGCTTGCCTGGACAACTTTTCCGCACTTTAACGCCTTTATGGTGATATCGAAATCCTCAGTCAGCGTATCCTTGTCGTAGTTGCCGGTCTGCTGGAGCACCCGCTTGTTAAACGCCCCTAGCGCGCCGGGCACGACCATCACAACGCCGAAGACATCAAAGGCCCTCCGCCACAGGTTTATTCCCACTAGGTAGTCCAGAGCCTGGCAGTTTGTCAATAAGCCAACTCGGTTTAGCACTTTTACGTTGCCACCGACCCCTGCGACGCTCGGATTTTGGAAATAGCTGACTATGATCTTGAGGGCATCCCTTGCTACCACCGAGTCAGCATCTACCGTTACAACATACTCGCCTTTGGCAAAGAGCAGCCCGTGGTTAATTGCTGACGACTTGCCACCATTTTCGGGTTTTCTTATGACTGTGTAAAGGATACTTTCGTCAAACCTTTCATGGAATTTTGAAGCTTCTGAAAAAGTCTTGTCGGTGGAACCGTCGTCAACCACTATTATTTCCTTGTTTGGATAGTCCGCTTCCGCAAGCGAGTTGAGAGCTTTTCCCACTGTCCGCTCTTCGTTGTATGCCGGGATAATGACGGTAATCAGCGGAAAGGATGCAGGCGGCCTGACCCTACTTTCAAGCTTCTTGTGGTATATGGTCAGCGGGACATTAAGAAACGTGTACATAAAAGTCAGAGCAAGGCTAAAGGAAACAACGCCCATGTAGATAGAAAATTCAGAGCCGAAATAGCTGCCAACCTCAAACGAGTAAACGGCTGCAATGGCAAGCGGCACTAAAAACACACATAGATAAACGGCAGCTATTGAAACGCGCTTCTGCCCGCCGGTTCGATTGCCCCTTTTCCACGATGCGAGGAGGTAGGCGCAAAAGATCGTGACTGCAACCATTGAGGCCAGAAAAACAAATGTCCCCATGACAACGGTGATTATCACTGCGACCAGAAACGGAATTACGGCAAGCGCGACGAGTTTGGCTAGAAGCGATCTCGATGCCCCTGCCAAACTATCAGCTTCCTTTTTGGCCCTCGTCATCTTTTGGCCGGCTAATGATAGTCCTTAGCATCTTTTCTAGGCTTATGCTTTCAGTGTCTGGCTGCTCCGGCTTTGGTACATCTTCCTCCTCGACTGCCTCTCTCATCGAATCGATCATCTCTTCTAGCTGGCCGTCGGAAACCTGTTCCTGCGGCATGCCCGTCGAAATTTTCTCCGCAATTTCTTGCACGTCGCTGCCACTTGATTCAATTATTTCGATTCCGTGTGCCCCTGCAAGTTTCCTTGCTTCTTCAGAAAATCCAGGAATTCCGATGAACACCTTCCTCCCCACCTTGGCGTCGAGGCACCTTGCTAGAAAATTCAAGAGCGATTCAGGATCCACTGGCTCGCTGGACTTTTCGATTTCGACCGCAACTGCCGGCTCAGGCTCATCGCCCACATAGGCAACGATATCAAAAGTATGCTGCACCTGGGAGGAACCAATCACTGCCGCCCTTGGCGCAGCGTTCACACCACGGGACCGCAGAGCATCGACTACTGAGAGGTGAAATTGAAAGCCGGTCTTGTCCAAGTATTTCGCCACAGCCTCCTGGTCAACTGTGTATGCTGCTAGTGGCTCGAGTTTCATCTCTTCTTTTGCCAGCGAACTTCCGCAATTGAGGCAGATAAACTGCATCTTGCCTTCGGGTGAAAGCGTCTTGCATGAAAGGCATGAGCAATAAGACCCGGGCTTGACATAGTCGACTCCAATCGCCTTTAGCTTTTTCTTGCATTTTGGGCAGACCAGCCCGCCTTCAGCTGTCTGGAACCTCGATTCAAGATCGATATTTCCACAAGGCAGGTGTTCAATTACCTTGCCTTGGTCAGTGTTTGTAGAACCGCATGCGGGGCAGGCCACCTTCACCAACATCCCATGGTGATCGCATCTACTGCATTTGCGAATATAGTCAAACGGCTCCTCCCTTACTATCCCAAGTACTTGAAGCGTCTTTAGGATGTCAACCTGCCTGGCAAAGTCGTGGTCGGAAAACCCTGTGTAGGTTAAGCCTCCTTCGGGCTTGACGATTGGCTCGTATCTCGAGATCTTGTTTTCCCTTATCTCCGCTATCTTGGATGTTATGGCACTGCTATCAGATCTGCCTGGAGGGGACGTAGCGATCACTCGAGAACGCACCTCTCATCTATTAAGTTATAGTGACGCGTGCGTTATGAGATATTGTGGAATCGTCTGTAACTTAGCTTACAGTATAAACTAACCATTTAATTGAAGTCCGGTTTACGAAGACGTGTTGGCAAAAAGGCTGTTCGCAGTAGGCGTAGGGCCTGGATCACCCAGATACCTGACAGACGCTGCCAAAGAGGCGATCAGAAAGTCAATGTACATCGTGGGCTACAAGTACACTCTTGCTACCATCGAAGGCGTCATTGACAGGAAAAAGCAGCAAGTCTTTGAAGTCACGATGAAAAGCCAGGAACAAGTTTACCAGGAGGTTTTCAGCAAGATGCGCGACGGCGAGTACTGCACCGTACCATTCACCGGCGATGTCAACTTTTCCGAGTCCGAGGTCGTCGAAAGGCTGCTGCAGATCTGGGGCGACGGGAACACAGAGATAGTTCCAGGCATCAGCTCGATCCAGGTGGCTGCCGCAAAGGCTCGCGTTCCAACCGACAAGGCGTTTGTTGTAACCTTGCACGTTTCTGGGGACATTGAGCGCAAGAAGGCAGCGCTTTTGGAAGCCGTGAGGGATGGAAGAAGCGTTATCCTCCTTCCAAGGCCGTGGCCAAAGGAGCCTGCAAAGCACTTCATGCAATCCGACATTGCAAAATTCCTCCGTCAAAACGGGATCGATACCACTTTGCTTAGAGTTCACGTCTTTGAACACCTTACGACGGCAAAGGAGACGAGCTATGTAGGCAGAGTTTCAGATCTTGAAGGAAAAGAGTTTAGCGATCTATCCGCAATGGTGATAGATCAGACAAAGCGCGAGACGTATCTTGACTTTTAGATTGCAATCTGTATGGCCAAATTACCAGAGTGACTTTAAATATCAAGATATGTTTTTCTTAGCCATGTCAATAGATAACAAATCTGTTGGCATCGCAGAGGGCAAAGTCTCGATCCGGTATTGCGCGGAATGTGGCGCAAAAATGCTCCGGTCTGTGCGAGTCTGCCCAGCATGCGGTGAGAGCCAAGCGTAATCCTCTCCCCTTTTTGTTGCAATCCTTAAAATCATGCGCGTAAATATCACGCCATGAGCGAGGCTAGATTCCCCGTTTCTTCCACGTACAAGGTCCTTGACGGGCACGACATTTACAGAAGCAACAACTTGATAGTGGCGCTAGTCGTAGTCGAAAGCCGGTTCGGCCGCGATCTGAGGCTGTACAGGTGGATGAAGAGGAAGGACCAGTGGAAGGTTGACCTCTGCCGGATGGGAGTAGGAAGATGGAAGTGGGACGAGATATCGGCAAAGGCAAAAGAGTTCATCGCAAAGTATGGTCTAGGAAGTAGCACGAAACCTGAGAACGAGGAGTCAAATCCAGACTAGTCAGCTAGGCCGGATCAGAGTATTGTCTAGGCCGCCGAGGAACTCTATGATTTCCCATTCTATTATTGCAGCCGCAAAGAGCACTGCACCCGCGATTCCAAGCTCAATAAACGTCGGTTTGAGAGTATTCTGATAGAATGGGCGCCTCTGATCAATCCGCCAGGGCTTGTCCTTTACTATCCGCACGATGAGAATGCCACTTCTCGAAATCGCCATGGCGTAGACAAATAATTCCATTATGCCAAAAGGAGTGACAAAGATGAAAAGAGGTGGAATGTTGGCCAGGCCAGGCGTCTGTTCGGCGATGGCGCTATAGACAGTTCCGGTGGCAAATCCAACAAAGGCACCAGTCCCTGCCCCTGCGGCCGGGATAAACATTGCTAGGGAGATTCTCAAGTTATTGAAAAAGATGCCATACTGGTCGATTCCCTCGATCTGGTCAGCGAACTGATCTCTGACCATTGCCGCCTCCTCTTCACTTAGGGGAAAGGCCGCGCCCACGGAATATGCACCGAGAAATACTGCTGCGCCGATGCCAAGATATAGAAGCCGGCGCTTAAAGTTAAAACGCAAGTAGGCTTGAATTGGCAGAATTGTTATAATTAGTTTTGTCAGTACGTGTTTGTCAAGCTCTTGTTTTTATTCATGTTATTCCTTTAGAAAGGAAGTAGTGAGCAATACCGGGACAACAGATTCAATCTTTCCACAGTTCTTTACCCCCGGTACCGAGTCGATAGATTTTGTAGTCCAGGACATCGCCGTGATCATGGTCGTTGCGGCCATCATGCTTGCGATTACGTACAAGCTAAAGCAGCCAATGGTCATAGGCTACATCATTGCAGGTATGCTCATAGGCCCTTATACCCCGCCGTTTAGCCTCGTTCGCAGCCCTGAAACGCTGAACCTGTTTGCAGAGCTCGGAATTATCATGCTTCTCTTTGTGACGGGGACCGAGTTTCCGGTCGCAAAGTTGCGCTCGGTAGGCAGAATATCGGTAGTCACTGCTGTAGTAGAGTCGCTGGGCACGCTTGTAATCGTATTCTTTATCGCGCAGAACCTCGGGTTTTCGTTCAACGACTCTATATTTTTGGCACTTGCGCTGTCTGTTACGAGTACCGTCATTACTATCAGGATCCTTGAGGATGTCGGGCTTATCCGGGACAAGTCATCGACTCTCATCCTCGGGATGCTGATTGTAGAAGACATTATTGTGATCTCTGCGCTAGGGGTCATGCAGTCAGTCATCACTGTTGGAACGGTGTCATACTTTGATATCCTCATCAGTCTAACCATAGTAGCCAGTTTTATTGGAGGGATCATTATTATCGGAAGCAAGTTTGTGCCACGGATCATTGACAGGGCAGGCCGAACGAATGACTATGCCCTGTTGCTGATAACTATACTTGGGCTTGCGTTTGGACTATCGTTTATCGCCAATGGGCTTGGCATGTCCGTAGTAATCGGCGCGTTTCTTGCCGGCGTTCTCGTTGCTGAATCCAAAAGTGCGGCGGTCGCGAGGATCATCACCATACCGCTGAGGGACATGTTTGCAGCCCTATTCTTTATCTCGATTGGCGCGCTCATGAACGTGGCCTTACTCCCTGTGTTCATTATCCCGGCCATCGTTCTCATCCTGACATCATTTGCATCAAAGCTGCTGATAGTGACCGGAATGCTTGTCAAAGGGGGATTTGACAACACGACGGCGCTTCGCGCCGGACTTGGAATATCAGCAACAAAAGGAGAGATGTCACTCGTGGTAGCCAAGGGAGGCCAGGACGTGGGAGCCATTTCCTCTTCCATATTGCCTATACTTGGTGTAGTGACAATTGTCACTACGTTTATCGGACCATTTGTCATCAGGGTTGGAAGCCGGTTCAAGATTTCCGAGCCTACCGAAGCGGACTCGCAGGGTAGCAACAAGCAAAGCTAGTGATTGCGAAATTTCTTCTTGGCAATGATGGCTACAATTGCAATTCCTAGAAAAGTCGCTGTCATGTACAGCCACAGGTCGCCTAGCGTTCCAGACATGACAGCAGGCGCAAGGGATCTCGCAGGGTTCATCGATGCTCCAGAGATAAATGCCAAAAAGAATATGTCGAGGCCCACTATGCCGCCGATTGCTAATGGACCAAAGCCCCTCAAACCCTTCGTGTATACTGTGAAAAATATTACTGCCATCAAGAGAGCCGAGGCGAGTACCTCGATTCCAAATATTAGCGGAAGTGGGTAAGAGTAATTTGGCGCGTTGGCGCCAAGGTTGGCGTCTGCACCAATCGCAGCCAATACAAACGCGCTGGCTGCAAACGCGCCTCCCAGCTGTCCCGCAAGGTAGTGGCCAGCGTAGCTCTTTTTGATATGGCCCGTGATCAAGTATCCTACGAGCACAGCAGGGTTAAAGACAGCCATTGAAACCTTGCTAAAAAAGAAAACCCCGACAGCGACCCCGATAAAAGGTGCAAACGCAACGAATGGAATGCCCAACGCTCCACCAAGCCTTGCATCTATGACAACTGATCCAGTGGCCAGCGCCACCACTAAAAACGTGCCAACGAGCTCTGCCAAAAACACTTGCTGCCGGTGGCTCAGCTTGCTAACTGAGGTTTTCAGCAAGCTCCTTTACTCTTCTCTCAATGTCATCCCTTATCATGCGCACGTGCTCTATTGATTTTCCCTTTGGATCCTCAATGGCCCAGTCAATCGGGTTGTTGAGGAATATCATCGGGCATTCCGCCTGATCCATGCACCCCATGTTGACTGCCCTGACTGAATCTCTTATCATGTCGTCTGTTATTATTTTCGATTTTTGACTGCTGATGTCAATCCCGACTTCCTTCATTGCCTGAATCGCGAGAGGATTAATTTCGCCGGCTGGTCGTGTGCCTGCGCTGGCAGCCTTGTAGCCTTTTGGCGCGTATCTGATGAAAAAACCTTCGGCCATTTGACTTCTACCGGCATTTTCTACGCAGACAAAGAGAATGGTTTTCTCTTGCTTCATGATTTGACGGCCCTGACCACAATGCTCGTAATTTTTCTGCCGCCAACCAGCTCCCCACCCGCGAATTCGCGCTCCACCAAGACGGTGGCATCCCTAAACCCTGCCTTGTTGATGCTTGCAAGGTAATCCTGTTTTGCCATTGCACCGTCGATACAAGCGCTCCATTGATCGGCATCAATCCTGTCCGCCTTTCTGTCGGCAACAAGGTCGGAAATCACCATTCTACCACCGCTCTTCAAGATTCTAAGAACTTCTTTGAAAGCCTTCACTTTGTCGGTAGTAAGGTTGATAACGCAATTGCTGATGACGGCATCTACTGTATCGCTGCTAACCGGGATTCTCTTCTCAATATCGCCTTTCTTGAATTCTACGTTGGAATAGTTGTTATTTTTCGCGTTTCTTCTGGCGCGCTCGAGCATTTCATCTGTCATGTCAATACCGATGACATTGCCAGTAGCGCCGACATCGTTCGCGGATAGGAAAACATCAATGCCTGCACCCGAGCCAAGATCTACTACCGTCTCACCTTTCTGCAAATTCGCAAACTTGACAGGAGCTCCGCAACCTACTCCAAGAACCGATGCCTCTGGGATGGTTTGAAGTTCTTTAGAGTCATATCCCACTTCAGTTGCGGCCATTGACGGCGAAGGGCTGGAACAGCAGCCAGGCCCGCAACACGCGTCCTTGCTGCTCTCCTCCAGCGCTATCTTGCCATAATTCCTGCGTATGGTTTGCTTGATGTTTTGCTGCCGCTTTTTTTCCATGCCAATACTTTACTTGGGAAACTATTTAAGTTAAGAAGTTGCACGAGATACAGTTGGTGTAACCATGGAAACCAAAATTCCTGTTATTCAAGAGTGCGAATTCAGCGGGCATGATGCATCTTCTCTGATGGCCGAGACTGCCAAGCTTCGGAATATAATCACAAAAAGAGGAACACTTGAGATACTTATTCCATTATGCTGTACTACAAACCCAGTCAGACATCGGCAGTTTCGCCAAACTTTGAAGGGTATCAGCAGCAAGACGCTGGCCAGTCGCCTCAAAGAGCTGGAGAAATCTGGCATATTGGAAAGACGGGCTTATAACGAGATCCCGCCACGCGTAGAATATACGATGACTGCAAAAGGCCAAGAGTTGGTAGAGTCTGTAATGAGTCTGTTCCAGTGGATGCGGAAGTGGTCAGGCAATTAGTGGTGGCATAATGGTACCCATAATTGGAATTCCGTACAGGTCGGTCTTTTCCAAAACCATCTGACTCTCCCTTTCCTTTCTCCGTTTCTGCTCGATCAAGAGCCCTGCCATGTTATTTGATCTGCCAAGATGGTCAAACCTTATCGTACATCTTATTTTCGCAAGCAATTTTGCAATCGCTCGGAATATCTTTTGCATAAGCAGGTCCCTTATCGCGCACAGCCCCAGCAACTGATCCACGGTAGATTTTGAATCGCTCCTTACACAAATCGTCACGCGCCTACTTTTTCTGCCGCGTCTAATTGCCTTTTTTATCTCGACTAGATTGTCGGCAAGCGCAAAATATACTGCAAGCATTTCCATCCGCTGCACACCATATCTTTCATTCTTGACAGCGGGCTTTAGCAGCATAATTCTTTTCTTTTCGCTAGAATGGTTGTACCATGCAACGTACCCAGAAGGCGAAGCGTCAGCATCTATCTCAATGCTGTAAGGTCGCACCGTTAATTATATGAAAGAACAAGTATTTGAGCATATCATACATGATTTCTATTACGTCTATATCATTACGGTAGACTAGGTTGATGGTGTGGCCCCGAAGCGTCATCCTGTACTTGGCCGCAATTCTGCCACCGGGGTTTCCAGTCAACCTAAATTGTGGCGCCAATCCTGCTTCGCCTTGATTAGGAAAAAAACCTATCCTAAATGGAATAATGGCAATACATAGTCAACAATAGTTCAGGGTGACCTACCTAATGAATTTCGATTACAATGATTAGGCAATACGGAATAGATCGCAGGATGCTGGACACAAGTTGTAGAGTTTGTGGGAGGGAGCTGAAGGAAATGGCTATCTTTATTGCGTGTGGACGGGCGATCCTATACTGCTGTCCGCGTTGCTCAGTCTTTTCAGAGACCAGAATGCATTTAGGTTGCCTTGAGCGAATCGCTGTCACTCGCGAGAATTGATTTCATGTAACCAACGAAATCGCTGTAAAGTGACTCACGGATGCTCGCTTCACGCGCATGCAATTCTGATGCCAATTTGGACTTTGATGATTTCAGGAATTCTAAAGTAATATCGCTGTCGTGCAGGTCACCGAGTAGGTTCTGTACCTTTTCAAGTTGAGTGATGTTCAGCGCCAACCCTGTAGTCGTTCGTATCATTTGCTGATATTTTTTTTCAGAGCCACCATCCAATGACTCCAGGATATACCTAACCTTTTTGAGGTCTTTCCTCAGGGAATGGAGCTGCTCTATGTTTTTACTATCAGAAAGAGTCGGGTCGAGATTCACCTTGATCCTGCGGCAAACCTTGCTCAGGACCTTATCCAACCTTGCTTCAATCTCCTCGGTATTCATGCTCTGGACAGTAATCTTGCCCGTGTTTCTGAGAGCTTTGGCTTTTCTGACAATGGCCTTGAGTTCAGTGTCCTTCCGTCTTTGCAGTACCAATATGAGCGCCCTGGAATCAGGTGACAAACTGGCGAGCCGCGCTATGATAATATCGTAATCACGCAAGCGGCTGTTGGCTTTGAAGAAACCTTGGTATTTTGTGATTCTCTTCTTGTTAGCCTTGCGGTTCTTCTTGCTCAAGAGAGGAAATAGGCTGTCTAGTCGACGCAAGGAAGTGCGGATGTCATGCACTTTTTCTTCTTCTTTTGGGTCCTTAATGTAACCATCGAGACGTTTCTCCAGCTGAGCAACAAGTTTTCGAAACTTGGTTTCAAAGAATGATGATAACTCCATATTCGAATCTTATTCGCCTTGAATTGAGCTTAGGTAGTGTTGGATCTTGACTTGCAGGTCGGAATTAATTTCCTGAACTGGCCTGTTACCGTTGATGATCAGAAGATTATAGCGACGCTGCATCCGCTGGAACTCCCTTGCTATCAAGCGTTGATAAATGATAAATGATTCGTACATGTCTTCCGAGAGCCCCAGATCTGCGCCAGATTCGTAATAGTCAAGGAATGTATTCTTTTGGAACACCCGGTGCACGAGCTCATTCGGATCCACGTCAAGGTAGAATACAAGGTCGGGTACTATGGCAAAGCCAAATATCTGATGCAGCCATCTCCTGCTTTCTTTTCTGACGGCGGCTCTCGCCATCAGGGTATAGATGTACCTGTCGGCGAGAACTATGTACCCTGCGCGCAGAGCTGGAATTATCTTGTTTTCAAGCTGATCCGCAAAGTCGGCGGCGTAAAACAAGCTCATGGTTCTTCTGCCAAGCATGTGTTCTCTTTTTGCCTCCATTATGCCCTCGCTAGCCAGCTCTGAGCGTTTGAGGCCTGTATTGAGAACGGCG
>Ga0070694_100000018_pt1 | contig 73566 bp, 67 predicted proteins | sample KBSK1251metaG_FD_65470 | JGI IMG/M metagenome (GOLD analysis project Ga0070694, IMG submission 65470) | Corn, switchgrass and miscanthus rhizosphere microbial communities from Kellogg Biological Station, Michigan, USA - KBS K1-25-1 metaG | ecosystem: Host-associated > Plants > Roots >...
GAGAGCGATGCGGGTTCATCGCCGACGACGAGCGACGCGGTATGCGGCCGCAATCCCCATGCGCCCTTCGGGTTCCGGCGGCGTGGGGCCGTCTGCTTCGTTGCCGCGCCTCCTCGATGCTGAGGCATCGGACGTCGTCGCGGCGCCTCGCATCCGGCCCCACGGCGTCCGGAACGCGACCCGGCCCAATACTCGGACACACTCTTAGCCCGGAATGATGCGGTGCGCGGGGCGGAGGGCCGCATCCGGCGTCTGGACATCCGCGGGGGAACGGCAGTATTCTCGAACGGCTGACGACAGGGGATTTCACGCACTCAGGAGCCTCACGTTCAGGAGTCCCGATGAAAGCCGGCTACACCCGACTGACCGAGCCGCTGGTGCGCGAGAACGGGCACCTGCGCGCGGCGACCTGGGACGAAGCCCTCGACAGGGCGGCCGCGGGGATCCGCGCGACGACCCGGAAGCACGGCGGCCGCTCGTTCGGGCTGTTCTCGTGCTCGAAGGCGACGAACGAGGTCAACTACCTGGCGCAGAAGTTTGCGCGGTCGGTGGTCGGGAGCAACAACGTCGATTCCTGCAACCGGACTTGACACGCTCCATCCGTCGTCGGTCTGACGACGGTCTTCGGGGCGGGGGGCGGGACCTCGTCGTATCGCGAGATCGAAGACACGGACCTCATCGTCCTGTGGGGTTCGAACGCGCGCGAGACGCATCCGATCTTCTTCCACCACGTCCTGAAGGGCGTGCGGAACGGGGCCCGGCTCTACACGATCGACCCGCGGCGGACGGGGTCGGCGGAGTGGTCGGACTCGTGGCTGGGGATCGACGTCGGCTCGGACATCGCGCTGGCGAACGCGATGGGGCGGGAGATCCTGGCGGCCGGCCTCGAGAACCGGGCCTTCATCGCGCGGGCGACGACCGGGTTCGAGGCGTATCGCAAAGGCGTCGAGAAATACACGCTGGACCACGCGGCGAAGATCACCGGCGTGCCGGCTGAGGCGATCCGGGAGCTGGCGCACTCCTACGCGCGGGCGGACCGCGCCGAGATCTGCTGGACGCTGGGGATCACCGAGCACCACAACGCGGTCGACAACGTCCTGGCGATCATCAACCTGGCGCTCCTGACGGGGCACGTGGGGCGCTACGGGTCGGGGCTGAATCCGCTGCGCGGGCAGAACAACGTGCAGGGGGGCGGCGACATGGGGGCGATCCCGAACAAGCTCCCCGGGGGCGTCGACGTCGAGGACGACGCGGGACGCGCGCGGTGCCAGCAGGCGTGGGGGGGCGCGGCGATTCCTCCGAAGCGCGGCTGGCACCTGTCGCAGATGTTCGAGGCGATGGGGCGCGGCGAGCTGCGGACGGTCTACGTCATCGGCGAGAACCCGGCGCAGTCGGAGGCGGACTGCGCGCACACGATGCACCTCCTGGAGAACCTCGACCACCTGGTGGTGCAGGACATCTTCCTGACGAAGACGGCCGAGTACGCGCACGTGGTGCTGCCGGCGGCGGCGTCGTGGTGCGAGTCGGACGGCACGGTGACGAGCAGCGAGCGGCGCGTGCAGCGCGTGCGCAAGGCGCTCGACCCTCCGGGCGGCGCGCGCGACGACATCGCGATCCTGTGCGACCTGGCGGGGCGGCTCGGGCGCCCGTGGGGGAGCCCGACCTCCGAGCAGGTGTGGGATGAGCTGCGCGGCCTGTCGTCGTGGCACAAGGGCATGTCGTACCGGCGGCTCGAGGAGCGGGGAGGGATCCCGTGGCCGTGCCCGGATGAGGGCCACGCCGGGAGCCCGTTCCTGCACGCGCGGCTGTGGAAGGACCCCGTCGAGGGGGCGCCCGCGCCGTTCAGCGCGGTCGAGTTCGAGCCTCCGGTCGACGAGCTGACCGAGGAGTATCCGATCCGGCTGACGACGGGGCGGCGCCTCGACTCGTTCAACACCGGCGTGCAGACGGCCGGGTACGCCTCGCCGCTGCGGCGCGGCGAGTCGCTCGACCTGTCGCCGGAGGACCTCGAGCGCTACGGCCTCGGGGACGGCGAGCGCGTGCGCGTCGTATCGCGCCGCGGCTCGGTCGAGACGCCGGTGCGCCTCGATGCCGGGCTGCGGCCGGGGCTCGCCTTCATGACGCTCCACTTCCAGGACGACGTCGCCACGAACCTGTTAACCATCGACGCGACCGACCCGAAGTCCGGGACCGCGGAGTTCAAGGCGACGGCGATCCGCATCGAGCGGCTGAACGGCGCGCGGGCGGCCGGGCCGAAGAAATCGGCGGCGGGAGCGCGCCGAGGTGCCGCGGCGGGCACGGGCGCCGCAGTGGGCGCGCGCCGCGGCGCCTCCGGCGCGAGGGGGACCACCGGCGCATCGTCAGCGAAGCGGGCCCTCCGTGCCTCGGCCACGCGCGCGCGGGCCGGCGTCCGGGGGCGGTGAGTGGACCTTCATCTCATCCCCGGCGCGGTCGCCACGGCCGAGGAGCGCGCCGCGGTGGACGCCGCGCTCGGTCCCCCGACCTCCGGGTGGGAAGGGGGCGCCAGGCGCTCCGGCCCCGAGGCCCAGGTCGCCCGCGGCGGCCGCGCAGAGGTCGAGGAGCGCCGCCATCTCCTGCTGCCGGCGCTCCACGCCATCCAGAGGCGCATCGGCTGGATCAGCGAGGGCTCGCTCAACTACATCTGCCAGCGCCTGATGGTCCCTCCCGCCGAGGCTTACGGTGTCGCGGCGTTCTACGCCATGCTGTCGCTCGAGCCGCGCCCCAAGACCGTCGTCCACGTCTGCGACGACATCGCCTGCCGGGCCAGCGGCGCGCTCGACCTCTGCCGTGAGATGGAGAAGCGCCTCGGCCCGCCGGGGGTGGCCAAGCCGGACGCGCGGGCGACATGGCTGAAGAGCCCCTGTCTCGGACAGTGCGAGCGCGCGCCGGCCGTCCTGTTCCAGGCGGCGGGGAAGGGTCGCGGCGATTGGACCCTGGCGCCGGCGACCTCGAAGGCGGTGATGGCCGGGATCGAGGCCGGCGGCCCTGACAGGAAAACGTCCGGGCTCGCGGCCGCTGCGGGCGCGTCGCGCGCAGCCCAATCTGCGTCGCGCCCCGTCGCGGCTGCTCTTCGCGTCGTTCCCTCCGCCCCGCAGACGTCCTCGCCCCGTGCCCAGGGCCTTCGCCTCTTGAAGCGTGTCGGCCTCGCCGACCCAGAGAGCCTCGACGACTATCGCTCCTGCGGCGGCTACCAGGCGCTGCGCCAAGCCCTCGCGATGGGCCCCGAAGGGGTCATCCGCGAAGTCATGGACTCGAAGCTCGTCGGCCGCGGCGGCGCCGCCTTCCCGACGGGACGCAAGTGGGAGGCCGTGGCGCGACAGCCCGTGCGCCCGCACTACCTGGTCTGCAACGCCGACGAGTCGGAGCCCGGCACCTTCAAGGACCGCCTCCTGATGGAGGAGGACCCGTTCGCGCTCCTCGAGGCGATGACCATCGCCGCCTTCGCCACCGCCTGCGAGCGCGGCTACATCTATGTCCGCGGCGAGTACCCCCTGGCGATCGATCGGCTGGAAAATGCCGCGGAGCAGGCCCGCACGCGCGGCTTCCTCGGCGGAGACATCCTCGGAGAGGGGCTCCGGTTCGACGTCGAGATCCGCCGCGGCGCCGGCGCCTACATCTGCGGCGAGGAGACGGCGCTCTTCAACTCGATCGAGGGGAAACGCGGCGAGCCGCGCAACAAGCCGCCGTTCCCGGTGCAGTCGGGCCTCTTCGGCAAGCCGACCGCCATCAACAATGTCGAAACCCTGGTCAACGTCCTCGACATCGTCCTCGAAGGGGGCCCGGCGTTCGCCTCCATCGGCTCCGGCCAGTCGACCGGCCCCAAGCTGTTCTGCGTCTCGGGCTGCGTCGCCCGCCCCGGCCTCTACGAAGTCCCGTTCGGCACGACGCTGAAGGGGCTGATCGACCTCGCGGGAGGCGTGCGCGGCGGCAGGACGCTGCAGGCGATCCTCCTCGGCGGCGCCGCCGGCGTGTTCATCACCCCCTCCGAGATCGACGTGCCGCTGACCTTCGAGGGGACCCGCGCCATCGGCGCCACGCTCGGCTCGGGCGTCGTCATGCCGTTCGACGACACGGTCGACTTGCAGGACACCGTGCTGCGCATCGCCGCATTCTTCCGCGACGAGTCGTGCGGCCAGTGCGTCCCGTGCCGCGTCGGCACCGTCCGCCAGGAGGAGGCGCTGCACCGCCTGGCCGCGAAGCGCCCGCTCGGCTCGGCCGCCACCGAGACCGCCCTCATCGACGAGGTCGCCCAGGCGATGCGCGACGCCTCCATCTGCGGCCTCGGCCAGACCGCCGCCGGCGCCGTCCAGTCGGCCATCCGGAAGCTCCACCTGTTCAACGGGAAGGGGAGCGCATGAGCGACCGTCCGGGCCGCGCCCCGAAGCGCGAGGTCGAGCTGACGATCGACGAGAAACCCGTGCGCGTCCCCGAGGGGACGACCATCCTGCAGGCCTGCCGCTCGCTCGAGATCGACACGCCGACCCTGTGCTATCTCGAGAACCTGACCCCCGTCAACGTCTGCCGCGTCTGCGTCGTCGAGGTCGAGGGCTCGCGCGTCCTCGTCCCCGCCTGCTCGCGCCCCGTCGAGCCGAAGATGGTCGTCCGCACCGACTCCGAGCGCGTCCGCCTCAGCCGCAAGCTCGTGCTCGAGCTCCTGGCCTCCTCCGTCGACCTGTCGCTCGTCGCGGACGAGGTCAAGGGACAGATGAAGCGCTACGAGGCTCGCCCCGAGCGTTTCGGCCCCAAGGCCCGGCAGGCAGGAAACGGTGCGCGCGACCACGCCCACCCCGGCCACCACGCAGCCCCCTGCGACGGCGCCGCCGCCACCGTCGCCCAGCCGACGAAGATCGACAACGATCTGTACGTGCGCGACTATTCGAAATGCATCCTCTGCTACAAGTGCGTCGAGGCCTGCGGCAAGGATGCCCAGAACACCTTCGCCATCGCCGTCGCCGGCCGCGGGTTCGACGCCCGCATCTCGACCGAGTCGGCACGGCCGCTGACCGACTCGGCTTGTGTCTACTGCGGCAACTGCATCGGCGTCTGTCCCACGGGCGCGCTCATGTTCAAGAGCGAGTACGACATGCGCCGCGCCGGCACCTGGGACGAGGCGAAGCAGACGCAGACCGATACCATCTGCCCTTACTGCGGGGTGGGGTGCACGCTCCAGCTCCGCGTCCAGGACAACAAGATCGTCAAGGTCACCTCGCCGCTCGACCACGACGTCACGAGCGGGCACCTCTGCATTAAGGGACGATTCGGGTGGCAGTTCGTGCAGAACAGATCGCCGAGGGGGCTCAAATAGAAGGCCTGCCCTATAGCCGGTTTGGGACTGGGGATGTAGTTCCTGTGCGGTATAGCACTCGGTCGGGGGTAGCGCCCCTCCAGAACCTTATTCAAACCAAGCCACCGAACCTTTAATAGTAGATTCGCTTGATAAGGGTTCTTGCAGAGGCATCCACTGTGGACCGCGGAGCGGCGGGAAGAATCCCATATCTCTTCAACGGTGGACGAAACGTTTCGCGCGTTCATAACACGACGGCACCGCCACCTGTGCAACAAAGGACGGTTCGGGTGGCAGTCCGTCCAGAACCTGGTGCCAGGGGACGGGGGGTAGCGGCCCCGAGTGTCAGACGCCGGCGAGACCGAGGCTGATCCGGATCGCGCGATCGACCCGCCGCATCGACTCGGGGCGCAGCCTCCCCAGACGCCGCACCAGGCGCCGCCTGTCGACGGTGCGGATCTGGTTGAGCAGGACGACCGACGGTTTCTCGAGGTTCCCTTCCGGAGGAACGAGGGGAACCTCGGTAGGATAGACGGGCTCCTCGTACCGCGACGTGATCGCGGCCACGATGGTGACCGGGCTCCAGCGGTTGACCACGTCGCTCTGGATGATGAGCGCCGGCCTGGCCTTCCTGATTTCAGCCCCGACCGTCGGATCGAAGTACACCAGGTGAACCTCTCCGCGACGCGGAGGAGCTACTCCCGGTCTTCGCGCCATGGCGCCTCGTCCAGGGCGGACCACTCTTCGGCAAGCCTTATGTCGCGCTCGGCGTGGCGCAGGGCGCCCTCTTTGAGGAGGCGTCGAAGTCGCGCCTTCCCAATGGACGTCACGTAGTGCTTCACGGCTTCCGAGATCAGGAAGCTCCGGTCCCCCTTCTTGGCGACCCGATCAATCAGCTTGATCGTTGCGTCGGGAAGGGTGATGTTGATGCGACGGTGCATGCTTGGGAGAATACACACTCAGAGTGTGTATGTCAACGCCTCCCCGTCCGTGATCCCCTGTCCTATAATGGCCGTCGCACACCGATGCCAGAGCACGCCGGTCCCGCTTGGAACACCGGCAGCCCGGGGGAGAGTCGCCCATGAGCTCGAGCCTGCCCGCCGCGCTCTCCTCGGCGGAGCTGGGGCTTCAGCCGGTCCCGCCGCCCGAGGAGACCGCGGCTGCGTCCGCCCCAGACGCGGCGACACCACGGGCCGGCGCGCCGTACCGTTTCGTCCTGACCTGGGCGTTTGCCTGGGCGCTGGTCGGGTGCCTGGTGGCCGGCGGCATCGCCTTCGCCCGGGGGGTGATGGCGCAGATGCCGGTCCTCCTCGTCACGAGCATCCTGTTCGCCGAGGTCGTCGGCTTCACGGCGCTTCTCTCGGTGCGGCTGGTCTTCCCGTTCCTCGTCCGCCTCCCGCTCGCGGTGCGGATCGGGCTTCAAGTGTTGACCCTGCTGTCGGGGACGCTGTCGGGCTCGGTGATGGTCCTGCTGACGCAGCCGCTGTTCAGCCTGGCGCGGCCGAGGACGGTGGCGATGGTGGTCCTGGTCAACGCGATCCTGTCGGTGGTCGTCGGCATCGCCCTGCACACGTACGACTCGATGCGTCGTCAGATCGAGGCATCCTACCGGGCGCTGCGGGAAAAAGAAGCGATGGAGCGGGAGGTGGCGATCGCCCGCGAGGTGCAGCGGGAGCTGCTGCCGCGCGCGGTCCCCGAGGTGCGGGGGCTGCAGCTGGCCGGCGTCTGCCTGCCGGCGGTCGGGGTCGGAGGGGATCTCTACGATTTCCTGCCGCTGTCCGAGGATCGGGTGGGGCTGGTGATCGCCGACGTCTCGGGCAAGGGGATCCCCGCCGCGCTCTTGATGGCCGGGCTGCAGGCCTCGATCCGGAGCCTGGCGCTTCCGTCCCTGCCGCCGGCCGAGCTGAACCGCCGGCTGAACGAGATGCTCTGCCGCTCGACCGCCGCGGCCCGCTACGCGACGCTGTTCTTCGGCTTCTACGACGGCCGGGCGCGCACGCTCACCTACAGCAACGCGGGCCACTACCCGCCGATCCACCTGGGAGCCGGCGGCCCGATCCGCCTCTGCGCCGGGGGGATCCCGATCGGCATGATGGAGGACGCGCTCTACGGAGAGGGCAAGGTCGAGCTGAAGGCGGGGGACATCCTGGCGCTCTACACGGACGGCATCATCGAGGCGCCCGGGGCGGGGGATGAGGAGTTCGGCGAGCGGCGGCTCGTCGAGATCCTCACGCGGCTGCGCGGACAGGACCTGAACGAGATCGTCCGCGTGGTGCTCGAGGATCTCGCGAAGTGGAGAGGCGCCGTCCCCCAGCACGACGACGTCACGCTCCTCCTCGCCCGGGCCACATGAGGCGCGAGGTCGGGTTCCCGCTGTCCCTGCAGCTCCTGCTCTGGGCGTGCGCCAACTCGGCGGCGGGCGTGGCGGTGGGCCTGGCGGTCGGCGCCTTCCGGCAGGGGGGGCTCCACCCGACCGTCGTCCTGATCAGCGTCCTGTTCGGAAACGTGGTCGGCTTCACGGTCCTGGTGGCGACGCTCACACTCACGCCGCGCCTCCGGTCGGTCGGCCCCGCGCTGCGCGCCGTGCTCCTCGGCCTGGCGCTGCTGTCGGGGGCGGTGGCCGGTACGGTGCTGGTGCTCTACCTGTTCCCGCTCTTCGTCCTGCGCGACGTCCGCCAGACGTTCGCGATAGCGGCGATCAACGGTGTCCTGGCGCTGATCGTCGGCGGGGTCGCGCACGTCTACGAAGGGCTGCGGTGGCGCCTGGCGGAGTCGCTGCGCGAGGTCGAAGAGGTCCGCCTGGTCGAGGCCCGCCTGCGGGAGGAGGCGGCGCGGGCCGAGCTGGCCGCTCTCCAGGCGCGCATCAACCCGCACTTCTTCTTCAACACGCTGAACACCATCTCGTCGCTTCTTGAAGAAGACCCGGGCCGCGCCGAGGAGGTCGTGCAGACCCTGGCCGACCTGTTCCGCTACACCTTCAAGGCGGCGGGAGAAGGGCCGGTGCCGCTGGCCGAGGAGCTGGACTTCGTTCGCCACTACCTGGCGATCGAGCGGGCCCGGTTCGGGGACCGTCTGCGCGTCGTGTGGGACGTCGACAAGGCGGCGGCCGCCGCTCCGGTCCCGGGGCTCATCCTGCAGCCTCTGGTCGAGAACGCGGTGGGGCACGGCATCGCCCCGGTGAGGGGCGGAGGGACGGTGCGGATATCGGCGCGGCTTTCCAACGGGGCGCTGCTGGTCGAGGTCGGGGACGACGGCTCGGGCCTGCGGGGGGCGCCCGATCGGGTGATCCAGGACGGGCATGGTCTCGGCAACGTGCGCCGCCGCCTCGACGCGATGTACGGCGCCGCCGGGTCGATCGAGATCGCGCCGGCCGCATCGGGGCGCGGCACCATCGCGCGGCTGCGCGTCCCGGTGCGTGGGCTGCAGGCCGGCGCCGCCGCGGGAGTGGGTGAGGCATGACGTACCGCGTGGTGATCGCCGACGACGAGAAGCCGGCGCGCGACCGGCTGCGGCGGCTGATCGCCGACCACGGCGACTTCGTGCTGGTCGGCGAGGCGGACGATCTGCGCTCCGCCGTGGCTCTCATCGACCGGGAGCGCCCCGACCTCTGCTTCCTGGACGTGCGGATGCCGGAGGGGGACGGCTTCGAGGTGCTGCGCCAGGTGCGCCACCTGCCGAAGGTAATCTTCACGACCGCCTACGACGAGTACGCCGTCAAGGCGTTCGAGGTGAGCTCGCTCGACTACCTGCTGAAGCCGTTCGACCGCAGGCGCTTCGCCGCGGCCCTCGACAAGGCGCGCGACGCGATGGGACGCGAGGGGCCGCCGGCCGCGGAGATCCTGAAGATCCTCGAGGAGATCCGCGCCGGTCTCCGCACGTCGAAGGGGGCCGCCGCGCCCGCCGGGACGGCCGCGCCCGTCGGTATCCCCGCCGAGACGGGAACCCCCCTGCGGATCCCCGCGCGCCACAAGGCCGGGGTCGTCCTTCTCGATCCCTCGGACATCCTGTGGTTCGAGGCGGAGGACACCGTCGTCTTTGCCCGCACCGGCGACGCCCGGTGCCTGGTGGACAGGACGTTGTCGGATCTCGAGACGCAGCTCGCCCCGGGGTTCTTCCGGACGCACCGGCGCTACTTGGTGAACCTGTCGCGCATCTCCGAGGTGGTGCCGGGGGATGCCGGCAACTACGGCATCGTCATGCGGGACGAAGGGCGGAGCGTGGTCCCGCTCTCCCGCCGCCAGTCCCGCCGACTGAAGGAGCTGATCGGGTGGTGAGGCGGATCCGCCGGTCCCCTCCCGCCGACCGCTCGCCCCGCGGAATCGACCGCCGGCCGGGATCCCGTTGAAAAGCGCGCCCGGAAGGCGCATTCATGTACCTGGAGAAGGAGCGATCATGACCCTGATCCGGCTGATTCTCGTCCTCGCGTTCGCGGCCGTCGTGGCGCCACAGGCCCATGCCGAGGAGGGGGAATCCCGGGCGGCGAAGACGTACGGGCTCGAGGAGGGGCAGACCCACAAGGGCGACCTCTACCTCTACACGGGATCGATCCGGATCGGCGGCGTGCAGCAGGGGGACGTGACCGCCTGCACGGAGTCGCTGACGGTCACCGGCAACGTGACGGGGGACATGTACGTTCTGGCCCACAGGATCACGATCGACGGCGGGGTCGGCGACTCGGCGCGCTTCATGGGCGGCGGCGTGAGGGTCAACGGCACCATCGAGGGGGATCTGCTCGTGCTCGGGCGCGACGTAGTCCTTACCCCCAAGGCGCACGTGACCGGGGACGTCTCGGTCTTCGCGGGCAACGTGGTGATCGACGGGACGGTGGACGGAAGCCTCAAGGCGACCGGGGGAAAAGTCGCGGTCGGCGGCAGGATCGCGAAGGATGCCACGATCAAGTCGGACGAGGTGGAACTTGGTCCGAACGCCCGGATCGGCGGCGACCTGAGCTACACGTCGCGCAACCGGCTCGACCTCGAGGAGAAGGGGATCGTCGCGGGGGACATCAGCTACAAGAAGAGCAAGGAGAAAGTGGAACGGGGGGTTCGGTCGGCCGTGGGCCGGAGCGTCAAGTGGATCTGGTTCACCACCGCGGGCCTGGTCGTCGGGCTGACGGCGCTGGCCATCTTCCGGAGGACGGCGCCGGCGATCCTGGGGGCCCTGAGCGGCGACACCCTGCGGAGCGCGGGATTCGGATTCATGGCCGTGGTCGTCGTGCCGGTGGCCGCCGTGCTCTCCTGCATCCTGATCGTCACGATCCCTCTTGCCGTCCTGGTCGTCGTCCTCTATCTCATCGCAATCTACATCGCGAAGGTCCCGGTCGGCCTCTGGCTCGGGCAGTGGGTCTTCAGGACCCTGGGACGGACCGAGCCCTCTCCTTACTGGAGCCTGACGACCGGCCTCCTGCTGCTGTACATCCTTTTTACGATCCCGTTCCTGGGATCGCTGGTCTGGCTCGCCAGCCTGTTCGTCGGCCTGGGCGCGATCGTCCTCGGCACCCGCGCCTACCGCCAGGCGCGCCGCGCCCCCGGCCCGTTGCCGCCCGCGGCCGGCGCCATGCCGCCCGGCGGTCCAATGGCGCCGACCACGCCGACTGTCCCGTCCATGCCGCCCGCCCCTCAGCCGCAGGCCGGGTGAAGCATGAGCCTCGTGGATTTGCAGCAGGCCTCCGAGACGGTCCGGCACGCGGGCGAAGGGGCGCCGGTCCTCGATCCGTTCCACGGGTACTTCGATCGGGAGGGTCCGATCCCCGAGGGGGTCGATCCCGCCCGCTCGCGGCCGTGGTTCGATCTCCTCGGCTGGGGCGTTCCCGCCGGGCTCTATACGTACCAGCGGGCGCTCGAAGGGCGATCGGGGGCGAGGGTGCGCGTCGAGGGGCGCGACCTGCTCATGATGTCCTCGTACGACTACCTCGGTCTCATCGGACATCCGCGGATCGAAGCCGCGGCCCTCGAGGCGATCCGCGCGTACGGCACCGGGACGGGAGGCGTCCGGTTCCTCACCGGCACGAACGGGCTGCACCACGCGCTGGAAGAGCGCTTCGCCGAGTTCAAGGGGGCCGAGGGGGCCATCGTTTTCTCGTCGGGCTACCTGGCGAACGTCGGCGTGGTGTCGGCGCTCGTGGGTCCGGGGGACCGGGTCGTCGCGGACGAGCGGGTGCATCGCAGCATCCTGGACGGCTGCCGGCTGGCCCGGGCCAGGGTCCGGACGTTCCGCCACAACGATCCCGCGGCCGCCGAGGAGGCGCTCGCCGGCCGGCCCGCAGGCGCGCGCGTGCTCCTCATCGTCGAGGGGCTCTACTCGATGGACGGCGACGTGTGCCCCCTCCCCGATTTCGTGGCATTGAAGAAGCGTCACGCGGCGCTCCTCATGGTGGACGAGGCCCACTCGATCGGCGTGCTGGGAGCGACCGGCCGCGGAGTCCACGAGCATTTCGGCATCGCGGGGAGCGAGGTCGACCTGTGGGTGGGATCGCTGGCCAAGGCGATCCCTTCGATCGGGGGAGCCGTGGCCGGCTCGCGCGCCATGATGATCTACCTGCAGCACGAGACCGCGCCTTTCATGTTCTCGGCCGCCCTCTGCCCGGCCGCGACGGCGGCCTCCAGCGCGGCCCTGGACGTGATCCTCGAGGAGACCTGGAGGGTCGATCGCGTCCGGGAGAACGCGGTTGCCCTGAGGCGGGGACTCAAGGACCGGGGCTTCGATACGGGGAATTCCGAGGGGCCCATCGTTCCCGTCATCCTCGGGAGCGAGAGGCGGACGTGGGCCGTCGCCCGGCGGCTCCACGACGCCGGGATCTACGCCACCGCCGTCGTCCATCCGGCCGTGCCGCGCGGCACCGCGCGGCTGCGGCTCTGCGCGATGGCGACGCATGATTTCGGGGACTACGACGAGGCCATTTCCGCGCTGGTGACAGCGACCCGCCCCTGACTCGCCGATCTGGCTCAGCCCGCCCGTGACTCACCTGGCGCCCAGGATCTCCGCGGCGCACAGGCGACCTGATTCCATCGCCGAGCCGGTGTGGCAGCCGGGCGGCTGCACGGTCGTGCCCACGTTGTAGAGGCGCGCGACGGGAAGGCTCCAGCCGCTCTTCTCATACAGCGGGCTCTCGAGCACGGGTGAGGGGCAGCTCGAGAAGCCGAAGGCGGGCTCGTATTCGTCCGGCGTGACCAGCCGGTGCCAGAGGAGCGCCGAGCGGAAGCCCGGGTCGAAGCGCTCCAACCGATCGAGGGCGGCCTCGACGAAGCGGCGGCTCTCCTCGGCGCCAACCGGCGAACGGGGCCAGAGGGCCAGGATGCTCAGCGCGACCTCGCCCGGCGTCTCCTCGGCGAGCGCCTGGGTCTGCACCACGTTCAGGATCGGCGTCTCCGGAAGCCTGCCCGCCTCGAGTTCGTTGATCACGTGGGCGGCGGGTGCATCGGCGAGCAAGGTGCTCCCCGGGGCGGTGCCGCGCGGGCCGAGCGAGGCGAAGGCGCATGAGCCGGGCTTCAGCCGCAGGAGCAGGTTGGAGAACGACAATCCGCGGTGCCAGGTCGTCGCGGTGGCGGCGAGCTGCGCGAGCGCCGGCACCGGACCCGCGAGGCGGAACGTGGCGCCAAGCTCGAGGTTGCTGACCACCGCCACGGTGGCCGGGATCTCGTCGCCGGCGCACCGCACGCCGCTGGCGGCGCTCCCCTCGATCCGGATCGCCTCGACGCGCTGCCCGGTCCGCACCTCTCCTCCGGCACGCCGGATCGCCTCGACCAGCGCCTCCGGGATGCGGTGGGCGCCGCCCATCGGATACACCGGCCGGTGGAAGCCGTAGCGCAGCCCGAAGAAGGTCTTCAGGCACGAGGCCGGCAGCGCCTCCGGGTGCGCGCCGAGGTACCAGGCCTCGACTTCCAGCAACTCGGCGCCGCCCCGTCCTCCGAGCACCCGCCGGACGATGTCGCGGTACGTTTCGGCTGCGGGGGGCTCGCCGCGAATCGCCCACGCGACCGTCGCTGCTGTTCCGACCACGAACGGGAGGGAGAAGCCGAGCGCTCCGAGCGCCGCGAGGCTCGACCGATCGAGCGGGAACCGCACGTGCCGGTCCCGGTACACGATGCGAAAGGGGGCCGAGAAGAAGGGGCGCGGGACTCCGTGGCGCGCCAGCTCGCGCTGGGCGCGGATGCCGAACGTGTTCGCGCCGACGGCGAACCGCGCTCCTTCCACGACCCGGGTGGTGCAGCGGCCTCCGACGTGCGCCGCGCCCTCGAGGACCAGGACGCGCAGCCCTCCGCGCGCCAGCTCGGCGGCGGCCGAGAGGCCGCCCAGGCCCGCCCCGACCACGATGACCTGGGGAGGCGTCACGCGGTCGCGCGCGTTACGAACACGTCGTGCCGGACGCGGGATTGCCGGGGCGTCATCCAGCGATACGCCGCGGCGAGCGCCGGGGTGAGCCCCCGCCGACGGTAGCGCATGAAGATCGCCAGCGGCTCGATCGTGGCGCCCAGGCGCAGCTTGGGCTCGTAGGTGGTGATGCCGAGGATCATCAGGGGCACCCGCAGGTCGATGCCGGTGCGCACCCAGTCGTAGTAGGCGTTGAAGACGAGCGCGGCCTCGTCGTTATGGGTGTAGTCGATGCCGATGTAGCTCGGCACCAGCACCGTGTCGTCCAGCAGGTAGAGCGTGAACCCGACGAGCCGGGAGCCGAGCCGGAGAAACGTCGCGAACGTCCGATCCCCCAGGTGGGCGGCGAGATTCTCGAAGTAGTCGGGCCCCAGCACCTCGCGCTGGTAGGCGGTCGATCGGAGATGGGTGAGCCTCCACAGCCGCGCCATCTCGGAGGCCCAGGGGGCGAAGTCCCGGACCCGCTCGAAGCGCAGCCCGGCGCGCTCGGCGCGGGCCAGGTTCAGCCGTATCTGGCGACGATAGTGGGCGCGCAGCGAGCCGAGATACTCGTCGAAGGTCGCCCAGCGCATCCTCAGCACCGTGTTCTCGAGGTTCGGAACGCACGCGAAGCCCTGCTCCGCCAGGGGGGCCGCATCGGGTCGCTCGTCCTCGCGGAAATCGCGGACCACCAGGAGGCCGGCGCTCTTCTCGGCGGCGAACGACTCCATGGCGCGAACGAGCGCGCGCCAGATTTCCCGCCGCTCCTCGGCCGCGACATCGGGGCGAAAGGCGACCGGGTAGCCGAGCGTGGTGGGGCTGCCGCATTCCACCACCCCGAAGTCGAGAAAGCGGGGATAGAGCCGCCGCACTCCCGCCAGCACACGGGCCGCCGGGTTGGAGCGCGGCAGGAACAGATCGAGCGGCGTGAAGATGGCGTAGAACGAGCACTGAGCGGCCAGGCGGCCGCCCGCGTCCCGGTACCGGAAGTAGCGGTAGTCGCAGTCGTTGATCTTCGAGGCTGCCAGGGCACGATGGAAGCGGTGGCTCTGCGCGAGCCGATTGGGAAGCAGGATCGAGTCCCATTCGGCGCCGTCGATCTGGTCGAGCGAGTCGACCACCGTCGCGCCGCCATTCATGGTCCGTGGATTCTATCGCACCTCGGTCGGGCGCCACGGAACCTACGGACAGGCCAGCGTGACTCGTTGCGTTCCGCCCGAAGTCGATCCCCAGGTTCCCACGCCGCAGACGTTCGTCCCGCGGGCCAGGTAGTAGATGGCCGTGCCGAGCGCCGGGGTCGTGGCGTCGGGCACCTGGGTCCCCGTGACGCCGGACGCCACGCACGTCTCCGATGCCCCGCCCCCAACGGGGAGCTCGGAGACCCGGCCGCGCATCACGTCGTAGATGGTCGCCGGGCCGGCCTGGGCGGCGAGCGAGGTCAAGGTGATCGTCTGCCCGTTGGCCGCGAACCCCATGTCGCCGACCTCGGCAGGGACGGCCCAGACGGTCGGGTCGGAGGGGCGGCAGTCGGTCGAGTTCCTCACGCCGTCTCCGTCCAGGTCGGCGAGGACCTCGAGGACGAACGCGGTCGGATCGTGGTGGATCTTCCAGACGAGGTCCCCTCCGAGGGTCGGAAGGTTGATGGCGCCGAACGATCCGGTCGATGTCGCGTACGTCATGATGGTGAAGGTGTCGAGGTCGGCGGGCACGAAGCCGTTGACGAGGGTCACGTTCACTGTTCCGGCGAGGCCGGCGGGTCCCGAGACCGCGACCTTGTCGTGCGCCGTCCCCGGGGCCAGGCCGCCGAGCTCGACGTCGTATGAGGCGGCGGAGGACTGCGTGCAGGTCCCCGCGACGTTCAGGAGGCCCGGCGAGAGACCGGGGGCGAGGCGCCCGGCATTGGTGACTGGGGCGGCGATCGTCCCCGAGCCGCCGATCGTGCCGGCCTGGATGTCGATGAGAGTCGAACCGGAGATCACGGCGCCTCCCTCGACCAGCGTCGAGCCGGCAGTCTGCGAGTAGCCGCCGCTGAACGACAGCGTCCCCGACGTGCCGCGCACCGTGCCGGCGTTGCTGAACGGCACGTTGCTGCCCGCCGTCCCCGCGCCGGCCGACTTCTGGTACGTCCCCGCCGCCAGATTGTCGAACCGCGGCTCGGGGGAACCGGGCAGCACGGCCATCGAGGTGTCCCCGGCGATGTTCCAGACGCCGGTGTTGCGGATCACGGCGCCCGAGCCGGCGCGCACCGAGCCTCCGGTCCAGGTCGTCGAGCCGGCCGTGTCGAGCCCCCGGCCGTCGGTGATGTCCTTGACGTTCGTGCCGCTGAACTGGATGCCGCCGTTCGCGTGGGTTGTGCCGGTCCCCATCATGCCGCCGGCGGTCCAGATGACCGGCCCCGAGACGGTCACGCTGTCGGTTCCGCGCAGCGACGACGAGGTCCCGGTCAGCGACAGTGTGGTCATTGCGATCGGCTCGCCGCTGTTCAGATCGAGAATCCCGTTCGGCAGGGCCACGTCGGCGCCGAGGCTGGTGACCGTCGCCGCCGGGTTGAAGCGGGCGAGCCCCGCGATCGCCGCTCCGGAAACGATCGTGCTCTCGGTGACGGCGTAGGTCCCTGAGACGTCGAGCGAGGCGCCGTTGGCGACGTGGACGGCAGGGGCCTGCAACGACGAGCCGGCCAGCAGGGAATAGGCGCCGCCGCCGAAGACGATCGCCGATCCGGCCGACGCCATGTATGTCCCGACGCCGGAGCCGCCGGCGTTCAGGGCAATCGTTCCGGTCTGGACCCGCAGTGTCCCGGCGTTGTCGAGCGCGAGGTCGAGATTCGAGGCGCCGGCACCGGCAGACTTCCGCAGCTCGGCCCCCGACAGATTGACGAAGAGCGGCGTCGCTCCGCCGAGGAACACCGTCGACTGATCCCCCTGGATGTCCCAGACACCGCTGTTGCGGATGACCGCCCCCGATCCGGGCCGGAGCTGGCCGGCGGGCCAGGTCGTCGTCCCTGCCGTCTTGAGGATGCGCCCCTCGGAGATGTCCTTGACCCCCGTGCCGCTGAAGAGAACGCCGGCCAGGGCGTCGGTCGTCCCGGTCCCCCGCATGTCGCCGGAGATCCAGCTGATCGGGTTCGTGACCGTCACGGTGTCACTGCCACGCAGCGACGCGCCGACGGTCATGAGGGACAGCGTCGTCAGCGCGACCGCCTCGCCGCTGTTGAGATCCAGGACCCCGTTCGCGAGTGTCACGTCGGTCCCGAGGCTGTGGAGTGTTGCCGCCGGATTGAAGCGCGCGGTCGCCACGGAGGTGGTCGAGAGGGTGGTCGAGGCCGCGACCGTGTACGTCCCGGAGACGTCCAGCAGGGAATTGCCGCCGACGAAGACGGTCGTCGCGTCGAGCGACGCCCCGCTCGACAGGACGAGCGTGCCGGAGTTGTCGATCGAGACCGCCGGGGCCGCGAGCGTCGCGCCGGCGAGCAGGGTGTAGGTCCCTCCCTCGAAGGCGAGCGTCGACCCGGCCGTCCCCGAGTACGACCCGGCCCCCGAGCCGCCCACGGCGAGGATGATCTTCCCGTTCAGGGACGAGACGACGCCCGGCCCGCTCACGCCCGGGACGGCGCCCGCGTTGTTGAGCGGCACGCCGATGCTCAGGGTTCCTGTGCCGGCCGTCTTCTTGAAGGTCGCCCCGGCCTCGTTGGCGAACAACGGAAGCGCCCCGCCCAAGAAGCCCATGGAGTTGTCTCCCTGGACGTCCCACACGCCGGTGTTGCGGATCACGGCCCCCGACCCGGCACGGACCGATCCGCCAGACCAGGTCGTCGTGCCGGTCGTGTTGACCACCCGGCCGGTGTTGATGTCCTTGACGTTCACGCCGCTGAACTGGATGCCGGCGTTGGCGTTCGTCGTCCCGGTTCCGCTCATTGACCCGGCGGTCCAGACGATCGGATCCGAGACGGTCACGATGTCGCTCCCCCGCAGCGTCGCCCCAGGCGCGGTGAGCGACAGCGAGGTCACGTTGACCGGCTCGCCGCTGTTCAGCTCGAGAATGCCGGTCGACAGCGTCACGGCCCCGAGGGTGACGATCGTAGCCGCGGCGTTGAAGCGGGCGGTCCCCGAAACACTGGTCGACGTCGAGGCGGTGTACGTCCCAAAGACATCGAGGGTGGCGGCGCTCGCGATGGAAATCTGAGGTACGTCCAGGGTCGAGGCGGTCGACAGCGTGTACGGGACCGGCCCGAATGCCATCGCCGTGCCGGCCGCCCCCGAGTAGGAGCCGGCCCCCGAGCCGCCCGCGGTGAAGCTGACAGTGCCGCTCTGGAGCATCAGGCTGCCCGCGTTCGTGAACGGCACCCCGACCGCCAGCGTGCCGGCGCCTGCCGACTTCTTGAAGGTCGCCCCCGACTGGTTGTCGAACAGCACCGCGGCGCCGCCGAGGAAGACGAACGACGTGTCCTCCTGGGCGTCCCAGGTGCCGCTGTTGCGGATGATCGTTCCCGATCCGGGGCGGACCGGGCCGCCCGTCCACGTGGTCGTCCCCTTCGTGTTGATCACCCGTCCGGTCGTGATGTCCTTGACGGCGGCGCCGCTGAACTGGATGCCGGCATCGGCGTTCGTCGTCCCCGTCCCGCTCATCCCACCGGCGGTCCAGACGATCGGGTCGGAGACGGTCACGGTGTCGCTGCCTCGAACCGACGCGGCGGCCGCCGCCAGGGACAAGTTCGTCAGGCTGACCGTCTCGCCGCTGTTGAGGTCCAGGATCCCGCCCAGCGTGATGCCGGTCCCGAGGCTGACAAGGGTCGCCGCCGGGTTGAATCGCGCCGTCCCCGAGACGCTCGTGGTCGTCGAGACGGTGTAGGTGCCTGAGACGTCGAGGACCCCGCCGGTCGCGACCGAGACCACGGGGGCGTCGAGCGTCGAGCCGCTCAGGAGCGAATGGGTGCCGAAACCGAAGGACAGTGTCGCCCCGGGGGAGGCCGTGTACGCCCCGGAGCCGGAGTCGGTCGTGGCCAGGCTGATCGTGCCGCTCTGGGCCGCGAGGGTCCCCGCGTTCATGAACGGGATGTTGCTGACCAGGGTCCCGGCACCGGCCGACTTCTTGAACACAGCCCCCGACTGGTTGACGAACTGGGTGGGGGAGCCGCCGAGGAAGACGAACGACGTGTCGCCCTGGACGTCCCAGGTCCCGCTGTTACGGATGACAACTCCCGATCCGGGCCGGACCGAGCCGCCCGACCAGGTGGTCGTGCCGGCCGTCTCGATGATCCGCCCGCCGGTCGTGTCCTTGACGCCAGCGCCGCTGAAGGCGATGCCGGCATTGGCGGTCGTCGTGCCGGTCCCGGTCATCTGGCCGCCGGTCCAGGCGAAGGCCCCGTTGGTCGTGAGGCTCCCTGCACCTGTCAGGACACCCCCCGAGAGGGTGAGCCCGCCGTCCACCTGGGAAGCGGCGGCCAGCGAGAGCGTTCCCGCACTGATCGAAAGGGACGCCCCGCTCTCGACGAACAGGGTGTTGATCGACTGGGTCCCGCTGCTCAGCGTGACGCTCGACCCGGCCGGGATGCAGGCATCGTCCGCGGCCCCCGGCAGCATGTCCGTGCTCCAGTTCGTGGCGGTCTGCCAGAGCCCCGTCCCGGCGCTGTTGTCGAAGCGGATCGTCCCGGGGCACCCGGCGGCATCGGGGCCTGTCGCGGCACCGGAGGCCGGGCCGGCGAAGAGGAGACCCGGAGCGACGAGAAGAAGACCAATCGTCGTGGTCCAGGGCATTCTGCCGGTGTGCATCGCTGATCCCTCACCGCCGCGAGATGGCGGCGTTCGTCGGGCGTAGGCGGGAATGTACGCCGAGTCGGCCCCCCCGGGAACGGAAAATCACCTGGGTAGGCCAGAGGTTCGTGCTCCCGCGTGGCGGGGCCCATCGTGACGATCGGCAGGATACAAAGTGGGCCCGCCCCCGGATTTTCTACTGGTACCTGGTGCGGGGAGAAAACGCCTGCGGGCATGGCACGTGGGGTGACGCCTGCCGGCGCGCCGACTCCCCGCGATCTTCCACTACAATCGCCATTCGAAGGTCCTGGGGAAGGGACGGCGCGCGTCCGGTCACGCGGCGCTCATCGCGTTCGTCGACGAGGTCAAGGGGAGTGAACCACGACCCAACCCGCCGCCGCTGGCTTCTCAGAGCGGCTCTCGTCGTCGCGGCCGGCATCGCGCTCTACCTGTGCCTGCGGGGTCCATCGAAACGCCTGGCGCCTTTGGGCCTCCCGGAGAGACCGGAGGCCCTCGAGCTGGATCTCGGCCTGGGGCGCGATCGAGGAGGACACACCGTCCTGGTGCTCGCCGCTCCTGGCGGGCCGCCCGAGGTGACTCTCGATGTCGTGGTGCCGGTCACTCCGGGCGCTCTCTACGAAGTGGAGCTCCGGGGTCCCGCGGACGAACCGCTGATCCGATACGAGCGCGCCCCGATTGTCCTGGACGACGAGGGAGGCGCCCGGCTGCGCGTCCCGGCCTCCCGCTTCGCGGAAGCGGGCGAGTACCAGGTCGTCCTCCGGCAGTTCGCGCCGGATGGCGGGGTCCGGGAATACCGTTATCCCTTCCGCGTCAGGCCTCCGTCCTCACGGTAGTTCCTTGTTGACATACATAGAACAGCAATGTATAAGGCTTCTACGTATGGACATGAAGAAGGACCTGGTCGCCGCTTCCGCCACGCCGCTGGTGCTCGCCATCCTGGCCGAAGGCGACAGCTACGGCTACGCCATCATCAAGCGGGTGACCGAGCTGTCGGGCGGGCACCTGCAGTGGACCGACGGCATGCTCTATCCCGTGCTGCACCGGCTCGAGCGCCAGGGTCATGTCGCGGCGAAGTGGTCCGCCTCCGAGAACGGCCGCAGGCGCAAGTACTACCGGATCACCAGGGAGGGCAGGGCGCAGCTCGCGGCCCAGCGGCGGCAGTGGCAGGTGGTGGACGGTACGCTGCGGGGGATCTGGACGAGGACCTGCACGGCATGACGACCCTGGCCGATCGGCCGCTCGAGGAGCAGATCGCGCAGTGGCGGGCGTTCGTACGCCGCCGGCCGGCCCTTCACGGCCCCGACGTGGAGGAGCTCGAGGGACACCTGCGCGACCAGCTGGTGGCGCTCACCGACGCCGGCCTTGCAGGGGATGAAGCCTTCCTGGTCGCGGTCAAGCGCATGGGCAGCCTCGACGCGCTATCACGCGAGTTCGCGCGCGAGCACTCCGAGCGTCTGTGGAAGCAGCTGGTCATCGCCCCCGCCACCGCCGATGAGCCGGCGGCCCCCGCGCACACCGAGATCCTCATCGTCCTGGGCCTTGCCGTCGCCGCGGCGCTGGCCATCAAGGTGCCGGCGCTGTTCGGTCATCCGCTCAGCCCTGATGAAGAGCTGCCACCCTTCTATGCCCGGAATGCCAGCCTGTTCGTCTTCCCCCTGCTCGCCGTGTACTTCGCATGGAAGCGCCGGCCAGGCACAGGGCACCGTCGGCAAGACGGTTCGGACGTCGTCCGCGGCCTCTGGCTGGCGCTCCCCTTCGCCGCCGGGGCCGTTTTCGCCAACGTCTTCCCCTTCCCCTCAGTCAGCGACACCCAGATGCTGACCGCTCTGCACCTGCCCATCGCCCTGTGGCTGGCCGTCGGCTTCGCGTACGTTCGAAGCCGCTGGTTCGCCGACGGCGGACGCATGGACTTCGTGCGCTTCTCCGGCGAGCTGGTCATCTACTACGTGCTCATCGCGCTCGGCGGCGGCGTCTTCACCGCCTTTACGATCATGATGTTCCAAGCCATCGGGATGAAGGCTGACTGGCTGGTAGCGGGCTGGGTGCTCCCGTGCGGCGCGATGGGGGCCGTCATCATCGGATCCTGGCTCGTGGAGGCGAAGCAAAGCGTCATCGAGAACATGGCGCCGGTGCTGACCAGGCTGTTCACCCCGCTGTTCACGATTCTGCTGCTGGTGTTCCTGGCCACCATGGCGTGGACCGGCAGCCCCATCAACGTCGAGCGGGAGGTCCTGATCGGCTTCGACCTGCTGCTTGTCCTGGTCGTCGGCCTGGTGCTCTACGCCGCCTCCGCCCGCGACCCGCGGGCACAACCCGACCTCTTCGACCGCCTGCAACTGCTCCTCGTGGTCAGTGCGCTCGTGGTCGACGGCGTGGCCCTCGCGGCGATCGCGGCCCGCATCTCCGAGTTCGGCTTCACCCCCAACCGGGTGGCGGCCCTTGGCGAGAACCTCATCCTGCTCGTCAACCTGGCCTGGTCGGCGCGGCTCTACGCGCGCTTCCTGCGCCGCCGGGTCTCGTTTGCCGCCCTGGAGCAGTGGCAGATCGCCTACCTGCCCGTGTACGCCGCGTGGGCGGCGCTGGTGGTGGTCGTGTTCCCGCCGCTGTTCGGCTATCGCTGACCCGCGCCCGCGAGGTCGCTCCGGACGACCCGGTACGACATCCCGACCAGGCCGGCGTCGGCGCACCCCTTCCTGTACACCACCTGCTGGGAGACGAAGCAGTCGATGCGGTAGTCACCGAGTGTCTTCCGGTCGCCGTGCATGAGGACGGCGGTCTCCCCGCCGCGCGCGAACTCGAGCGGCCGGTTGATGAGCGCCTCGTAGCACCGGTCGGCGGGCCGTCCGGGGCACGACGCGGGCAGGACACCAATCCGGAAGCCTCCCACGCCGCCGCGCAGGACCTTCCTGCCGGGCGCGCCGTCGCTGGCCGCCGCGAAGGCGAGCCCCCTTGCGTCCGAGGCCACGAGCGCGGAGGCTCCGGGGTATCCGCCGATCGACTCCACCTCGAGATCGAAGTGCCGCCCCGCGGGAAGCGGCACCTCCCCGGTGGGATCCCGGTACAGGATGCGCACGGTCTCCTCCGTCGAATCCAGCCGGATCGTGATCCGCGCCGGCTGCCCGCCCGTTCCGGGCCGGACGGACACGATGGTGCCCGCGAGGGAGCGCGCGTAGCGCGGCGTCTGCATCCCCTCGACGGCCACCAGGACGCTACCGGAGGGCTCGCGGCCGCAGGCCGCGGGGTCGGCGGCTCCGGGATGTGGCGACGCCGCGCAGGCGGCGGCCGCGGCCATCGCGACGAGCCCTGCAGCGACGGAAGGATGTTTCACGAGCGACTCCGGAAGGCCGGGGGAGGATTCGGCCGCCGAGACGATACCCGATTGGCGGGTTTTTTTCTTGACTCGACGTGCGCGTATCCGTATAGAGAGAGTCAAGAATCTGCATCGTACGGGATCTATCAAGCGCAGTTCACAGGTCGGGGGTCGGGGGGGAGCCCATGCACGCCCGTTTGTCTCGAGGTTCGCTGTTCGTCTGCCTGTCGATCGCGTTCTGCCTCGTCGCGGCGCCCGGAGGGCCGCTGGGCAGAACCGCCATGGGCGGGGCGCCCGTCCGCGTCTCGCATCCAGGGGCCCATTGCCCGGGCGCCCTGTCGGTGCCGATCCGGATCGAGGTCTCGGTCCCCGAGGCGCTCGTCGGCCCCGGGCTGTCGCCGCTCGTCGAGGCGCGCGTGACGGCGGGAGGCGATCTCTCCGGCGTGAGCGTGGCGCTGTCGTCGGAGGGACCGGTGGAGATCGACGCGCAGACATCGTTCGACCTTGGCGGCCTGGGGGCCGATCAGACGGTCGATTTCACCGTGCCGGTCCGCTATCTCACGGAGGGGCGCTCCGCGGTCTTCGTGCACGTCCGCGCGACCGGAAGCCGCGGCGAGACCTTCGAGCGCAAGGAGGCGTTGTACGCCATCCTGCGCGACGCGCGCGTCCTGACCGGGATGAACGGGTACCAGCGGCTCGAGGAGCGGGCGATCGAGGAGGACTTCAGGTCGGGAAGGATCGACGAGAAGGAGGCGCGGGCGCGGGCGAAGGATCTCCGCGCCATCGGCCTCGGAGTCGCGAGCGATGAGATGAAGAAGGCCGCGCCCGCCACGCTGCAGGTGCGGCAGGCGATGTCGCGGATCCCGGAGGGTGCGCTCCGCGGGGTCCTGTCGGAAGGGGACACGGCTCCCGCCGCGTCCTCGGCCCCTTCCCCGGGCGGGCCCGGAATCCTGTCCGCCGACGGCGAGGTCACCGTCCAGGGGACCGTCCAGTGGCTCGACGAGAACGGCAGCATCCATCCCGTCTACGGCATGACCGTGCAGGTGCGCGACAGCGAGTTCATCGGCTCGGACCTGGTCGCCCTCGACGCCACCGGCCCGGACGGGACCTATCACTTCGTCGTCAACAACGACGACTCGGGCGGGCGGGACATCTTCGTGCGCTTCATCACGGCCAACAGCGCGGTCTCCATCGAGACGGCGGGGATCTTCGGCGGGCCGTACGAGGCCGATTCTCCCGAGCACGGCGACGTGCCCGACGGCACCGTCATCAACGAAGACTTCGTCTGCGCCAACACCGGGACCGGCCCGTCGTGCAGCCTCCTGACCGGCGGCAGCTACGCCGCCGCGTACGCCGCCATCCTGCGGGGCGGATCGTTCCTCGGCGGCATCACCATCGAGTGGCCGGGCGATTCGGGCTCGGCGAACTACGACGGCGGCGACATCAACATGCGGCCCGGCGACAACTGGGACTGGGACGTCGAGTTCCACGAGTACGGTCACTACCTGCAGGACACGATCAACATCGAGGACAACCCCGGCGGCGACCACGACATCGGCGACTGCATCTCGGACGTCCACTCCTCCAAGAGCGAGGGGGTGCGCATGGCCTGGGGCGAGGGGTGGCCGACCTTCTTCGGCACGGCCGGGCAGCAGATCCTGGACCTGGCGTCCCTCAACGTGCCGCGCGTCGGCGACGTCACCTATTGCGACACGGGCGAGAGCAACTTCTGCTACAGCCTGGAAACCCAGGACAGCAACGGCCTCGGAGAGGACAACGAGGTGGCGGTCCAGCGGGTCTTCTGGGACCTGTTCGACGGTCCGGCGGACAGCCGGGACGACGTGTCGGTGTCCGATCAATCCCTGTTCGACACGATCGATGCCTCCGACGCCGAGACCCTGTCCCAGGGCTGGGCCGCGCTCCGCGCCACGCTGTCGAACGAGGACGACCTGGCGTTCGGCGCCATCACGACCGATCACCAGATCGGGCCCAATCTCGCCAGCCCGACCGCCGGGACGCTGGTCACTCCGTCGAACGCGAACTTCTCCTGGAGCCGCGACGTCGGGTGCAGCTCGACGTACGACGGCGATTCGTTCAGCCTGAAGTTCTATGACGCCTCGACCTTCGCGAGCCTCCTGACGGTGGGCGGCCTGGGGAGCCCCTCGGCCTCGCTCAACGCCGGGCAGATCCAGGCCCTGGCGTCGGCCACTCACAGCGTGCTCTGGGCGGTGGAGGGGAGCAACACCTCCGGGCCCGCGACCGGCCCGTACCTCGGGGAGAACTTCGCGATCACGGTGAACTCGCCGCCCGTCGCCGACGCCGGGCCCGACCAGCCGAACGTCGAGTGCACCTCGCACACGACCACGCCGGTCCAGCTGACCGGCCTGGGATCGAGCGACCCGGACGGCGACACGCTGACCTATACCTGGTCCGCGCCCGGGGTGGTGTTCAACGACTCGCACTCCGCCACCCCGATCGGCCAGTTCGACGAAGGGACGACGATCGTCACGCTGCTCGTGTCGGACGGGTTCCAGCAGGACAGCGACACCGTCTCGATCACGGTCGTCGACACGACACCGCCGACCATCATCTGCCCGGCCCCGATCGTCGTCGAGTGCTCGGCGTTCGGTGGCACCCCGGCCGACGATCCGCAGCTCGCGCCGTTTTTCGCCGGGGTCTCGGCGTTCGACATCTGCGACCCGAACCCGATCGTGACGAACGACGCGCCCCCCTTCTTCCCGCTCGGCGACACGGTCGTGACTTTCACGGCCACCGACGACGACCTGAACGCCAGCGGGTGCCCGGCGACCGTGACGGTGCGGGACACAACACCTCCCGACATCTCCGTCACGCTCGACCGGGACTTGCTCTGGCCGCCGAACCACAAGCTGGCGACCATCAACGCCACGGTGGAGGTGTCCGACATCTGCGACCCGGACCCGACCTTCGTCCTGACCTCGATCGTCAGCAGCGAGCCGGACAACGGCCTGGGCGACGGCGACGCGGTCAACGACATCCAGGGGGCGGATTTCGGGACGGCGGACGTGCAGTTCCAGCTGCGCTCCGAGCGCTCCGGCACCGGCCCCGGCCGCACCTACACGATCGTCTACACCGCCTCGGACGGCTCGGGGAACAGCGCGCCCGACCAGGACGAGGTGAAGGTGCCGCACGATCAGGCGGGGAACTCGAGCGCCGCGGCCGGGTTCACGCGCAAGGGGACCGATTTTGCGTCGGGGGCCACGACCTACGAGCTTGCGATCCTGTCGACCGCCGAGTTCGACGCCCGGAACGTGGACGCGGCGGGCACGAGGGTCGGGAACACCTTCGGAGAGCTTTCGCCGCTGCGCACGCGTCTCGTGGACTTCAACGGGGACGGGCGGCCCGACCTTGGGGTGACCTTTGCCGTCGACGCGACGCTGCGCCTGGCGACGATTTCAGGGGACGGCAGCGACGTGGCGTTCCGCTACCCGATGAAGCTGGGCGGGGCCTATCTCGTTCCGGACATCTTCGATCTGACCACGATGCGGATGATCAGGTAGGCGAGTCAGCCGCGCCGGATCGCCGGCCGTTCCGGCGGTCCGGCGCGGCAGCTCCGCCGCGAGCGGGCGAGCGCCTCGTCCTCCGAAATGTTCCGTGATAGGTTGAATGACGCCCGCGCCCGGAGGGAGAATGAACCTCGCCCAACCGCCGTCGGACCGGCCGGAGCCGACCCCGCGTGCCGCGCCGCATCGAGACGCGGTCACGGTTCGTTACCAGGTCGCCGACATCGCGCGCTCGATCGCCTTCTACACGGAGCATCTCGGGTTTCGGGCCACGGAGCGGCATGAATCCGTCTTCGCCGCCGTCACGCGCGGCGGCCTGCGCCTCATCCTGGGCGGACCGGGCAGCTCGGGCTCGCGGCCGATGCCCGACGGGCGGCGCCAGGAACCGGGCGGGTGGAACCGGATCGTTCTCTATGTCGACGATCTCGCGTCCCTCATCCCCACGCTTCGGTCCGCGAAGGTGCGCTTGCGAAACGAGATCGAGGTCGGCCCGGGGGGGAAGCAGATCCTGATCGAGGACCCGGACGGGAATCCGATCGAGCTGCACGAAGCCACGGCGGCCGGGGGCCGCTGAGGGCCCGGCTTCTCAAGCACAGGGGGACGCCATGGGGGATCGACCGGGGGAACGGACGCGCACGATTCGCTGGGAGGACCCGCTCGCGACGGCGGACCTCGGCCGCGCGATGAGCGGGCTGGAGTTCCTGCAGAGGATTCGCACCGGCGCGATTCCGCCGCCGCCGATCGCGGTTCTCATGGGATTGTCGCCCGTCGAGTTCGCCGAGGGGCGTGCGACGTTCGCCGTCGTTCCCGACGAGTTTCACTACAATCCGATCGGTGTCGTGCACGGGGCGCTCGCGGCCGCCCTCCTGGATACCGCGATGGGATGCGCGGTCCATTCGAGGCTGCCGCGCGGACAGGCGTACACGACGATCGACATCCAGGTCCGCTACGTGCGGCCGCTCACGCGGGATACGGGGCGCGTAGTGTGCACCGCCGAGGCGGTCCACGTCGGGCGCAAGCTCGCGACCGCCGAGGGGCGGGTGGTCGACGGGGCCGGCAAGCTCTATGCGACCGGCACGACCTCGTGCATGATCTTCGGGACATGAGCCCCGCGCCCGATGTCTGCCGCATCTTCCGCCGGCTCCACGAGTCGGGCTGCTTCGTGATGCCCAACCCCTGGGACGCGGGCGGCGCCCGGCTGCTGGCGCGGCTCGGGTTCAAAGCGATCGCCACGACCAGCGCCGGGTTCGCCTGGTCGATCGGGCGGCCCGACCATCAGCCGACGCTGGAGGAGGCCCTGGATCACCTGCGATCCATCGCCCGGAGCGTCGAGGTGCCGGTCAACGCGGACTTCGAGGGCGGATTCGCGATCGAGCCGGACGCGGTCGGGCGGAACGTCGCGGCCGCGGCGGCCACGGGGATCGCCGGGTTGTCGATCGAGGATTCGACGCACGACCCCGCCGCGCCCCTTTTCGATCTCCCGCTCGCCGTCGAGAGGATCCGCGCCGCCCGCAGGGCGATCGACGAGAGCGGGACGGGGGTCCTTCTGACCGCGCGATCCGAGGGGTTCATCGCCGGGCGGCCGGACCTGGCGGAGACGGTGCGCCGGCTGACGGCCTATGCCGAGGCGGGGGCCGATTGCCTCTTCGCGCCGGGGATTCGCAGCCGGGCCGACATCGAGGCGGTGGTGAAGTCGGCCGCGCCCAGGCCCGTGAACGTGGTGGTCTTCGGCGACTTCACGACCGTGGCGGAGCTTGCCGCCATGGGCGTGCGGAGGATCAGCGTGGGCGGGGCGCTGGCCCGCTCCGCCTGGACCGGCTTTCTCGACGCGGCCAGGGAGATCGCCGAACGCGGCAGCTTCACGGGCCTCGGGCGCGCCGTCCCCGGCGCGGACCTCAACGCGTTGTTCCGCGAGAGGTGATCCGGCCATCCGGCAGGCCTAGCGCCAGACCGACCCTTCGCATGGTGACCTTCCGACTCGATGCGCGATTCGCCTCAGAGCTGGATCATCCCGCCGTCGACCACCAGCTCGGTCCCCAGGACGTACGTCGATTCGCTGGAGGAGAGGTACAGGACGGCGGCAGCGATCTCGTCGGGATGACCGAATCGCTTCAGCGGGACCTGCTGAGTGATGTTGTCCTTGATCTGCCGGGTCGCCTCTTCGGGCAGGCCCATGCGATCGAGGATCGGGGTAGAGATGGGGCCCGGGCTGACGACATTCACGCGGACCCCCCGCGACAGCAAGTCGGCCGAGAGGGTCTTCGCCAGGTTGACGACGGCGGCCTTGGAGGCTCCGTAGACTGTGGAGCCCGGCATGCCGAGGTGCGCGTTGATCGAGGCGTTCAGGACGACCGCGGCCCCTTTCGAGAAGAGCGGGACCGCCTTCTGGACGGTGAAGAACGCCCCCTTGAGGTTGGTCGCCATCGTCTCGTCGAAGAACGCCTCCGTCACCTCCTCGAACGGGACGAACTTGCCGATCCCGGCGTTGACGAACAGGGCGTCGATGCGGCCGAACTTCTCTTTGATCCGGTCCATCGCGGATGCAATCTCCGCGACCTTCGAGAAGTCGGCCTTGATCGCCAGGACGTCTGGGCCGAGCTCTTTCTGTGCGGCCTTCAGGGTGGCGTCGCTCCGTCCGGTGATCGCGACCTTGGCCCCTTCGCGGACGTACGCCCTGGCCGTGGCGAGACCGATCCCGCTGTTCCCTCCGGTGACGACCGCGACCTTGTTCTTGAATCTCTCGCTCATTGAGGTCCTCCTGATGGTGGCCATCGTGGCCGCTCCTTTCCGCACTTCAAGACGCGTGCCAGTCGCGCGGCCGGCGGGCGCTCATCCTGGATCCTGCAGTCAGGGCAGAGGTTTCCGGGGGATGAGGTGCGACGTCGCGGGGCTTGCGCACCAGCCGCGCGCCTGCCTGAAATCGGACACCTGCCCGATTGCAGTCAGCGTCGGTCAGCGCCGATCTCAGAGGGTCGGTTCCGGTTCCGCGGAAGGAAAAAGGTGGAGGCAAGTGGAACTCCATGGAGGACCTGGTGTAGTCTGTGCCGTAAGCCGGTGCGGATTTTGGAGGAGTTTCATCATGCGATACCGGCCCATCCGCGCCCTCGGCGTTCTCGTCGGTCTCATCCTCGTGAGCATCACCCCAGGAGGCGCCCTGACCGGACGTTGCATGGGATCCGCCTACCGGCAGTTCGATTTCTGGCTCGGCTCCTGGGATGTCACCGGGCCGGACGGCAGCGTGGCCGGCTCGAACCTGGTCGAGAAGGCATCCGACGGCTGCGCCCTGGTCGAGCGGTGGACCGGATCACGGGGAGGCCGCGGCACGTCGCTCAACTTCTACGAATCGGCGACCAGGCAGTGGCATCAGATCTGGGTCGACAACGACGGTGGTGTCCTGGAGCTGAGCGGGGGGCTGGTGGGCGGGAAGATGGTGCTGTCGGGCACAACACCCGGCGATCGCACCAGCCGCCAGCGGATCACATGGACTCCGATGGACGGCGGGCGGGTGCGACAGCACTGGGAAAGCTCCGGCGACGGCGGCCGGACCTGGAAGACCATCTTCGACGGGACGTACTCGCGCCGCGGGTCCGACCCGATGATGATGTAGGGCCTGCGGAACCTCCCTTCCCAATTTTCAGACTGAACTGTTCGAGTTCGGACACTTGCGCCCGCGGTCCCGGCCCGCGCTCGAGTAGATTCACTGGCGAATCCCTGACTTCGAGGCGCCGGGACGATTGGCACGATTCGTGAAAGGGAGGCTGGTGCAGAAGCCGACCAGGAAGCACCTGCCACCCGGGTTCGGTGATGTATGGAGGTCAGGCCATGAGACTGACAGACGATCGCACCAGAGAGATTCAGGTCGAGCGCGATCCGGCGGGCTCCTCGGTCGAGCTGAAGATCGCCGCCTCGGCAGGGAACGACCCCGGGATCGTCCATCTGAGCCGCGAGGACGCGCGTCGACTTGCCGCCCTCATCCTGTACCATGCCGCGCGGCTGGATGGGCCCCAGGTCAACTGGCAGCTGCCTCACCCGGGCCTCGAGCGCCGGAGCGCGTAGGCGCTCTCCCGGGCGCTTTCAGACCTTTCGAGCCTCGGGGAAGCGCGGCAACCCATCGTCCGGGATCGGCTCCCACGGCGCGGCATAAGCCACGTACTGCCGGTATGACGGGCGGATGCCGGGATCGGCGTCGAACGTACCCAACCGGACGCTGATCACGTCGGGATCCTTCTGGCTCTGGCTCCACACCGCGCCGCCGCAATTCGAGCAGAAGACCTTCGCGAACCCGTCCGGCGGCCGCCAGGACGTGACGCGATCCTGCCCGGAGAGGACCCGGAGCGAGCCGGGCTCGATGCGGGCCGATGCGGCCGCCGCCGTCCCGGTGCGCCTTTGGCAACGGGTGCAATGGCAGTAGCCGGCGAGGACGAGGGGCCTGGTGATTTCGTAGCGGACGCTGCCGCACAGGCAGTGCCCGGTCAGCGGTAGGTTGGGCATGGGCTCGTGACCTCCTGTGAGTTCCCCGGCATCTTACGACGAAGTAGACTGGCTCGATCATGACGACGACTCCGACCCCCAGCCACCGGCCCGACGATGAGCCCGGCTCCGTGCCCCGCCCCGAAGCTGGGCGGGGAGACCTGGCCGTCGTCGGCGAGCTGCTGCCGTACCTGAGGCCGTACCTCGGGCGGATCATCCTGTCGCTGGCCCTGATCCTGGCCTCGAAGGTCGCGACGCTCCTGGTGCCGATCGTCCTGAAGGGGCTGGTGGACGACCTGAACCTGGAGCGGGCGCTCCTGGTGCTGCCTCTGGGCCTGCTGCTCGCCTACGGGGTGTCGCGGATCGGAGTGACGCTTTTCACCGAGTCGCGGCAGGTGGTGTTCGCGCGGGTCATGGCGCGGTCCTCGCGGCAGATCGCGGTGAAGGTGTTCCGCCACCTGCACGACCTGAGCCTGCGGTTCCACCTGGATCGGCGCACGGGGGGCGTGGCGCGCGACCTGGAGCGGGGGAGCACGGCGGTCGCCGACCTGCTCGACTGGACCCTCTACACCATCGTGCCGACCGCGGTGGAGGTGCTGCTCGTCACGGCGTTCCTCCTGTGGAAGTACGACTGGGGGTTCGCCCTGATCATCGTCGTGACGCTCGCCGCCTACGCGGCGTGGTCGTTCATCGTGACCGAGTGGCGGACGCGCTACTACCGGGCGGCGGTCGAGGCGGACACGCGCGCCAACGAGCGGGCGGTCGACTCGCTGATCAACTACGAGACGGTCAAGTACTTCAACAACGAGCAGCACGAGGCGGCGCGCTACGACGAGAGCCTGCGGCGGCTGGAGGACGCCAACGTCCTGGCGCAGAAGTCGCTCGCCCTCTTGAACCTGGGGCAGACCGCCATCGTGGCGATCGGCGTCACCGCCATGATGTGGCGGGCCGCCGCCGGGGTCGTCGCCGGCGCGCTCACGGTCGGCGACCTGGTGCTGGTCAACGCCTACCTGCTGCAGCTCTCCTCGCCGCTCTTCTTCCTGGGGATGATGTACCGCGAGGTCAAGCAGTCGATCACCAACATGGAGCGGCTGTTCGCCCTCCTGGACCGGAATCCCGACGTGCGCGACCGCCCGGGGGCGGTCCCCCTGGCGGCGCGGCGCCCGCGCGTGACCTTCGAGAGCGTCCGCTTCGGCTACGACACACGGCGCGAGATCCTGCACGGGGTCGACTTCGAGATCCCGCCGGGGGGGACGGTCGCGGTCGTCGGCCAGTCCGGCTCGGGGAAATCCACGCTGGCGCGCCTCCTGTACCGCTTCTACGACATAGACGGCGGGAGCATCCGGATCGACGGGCTGGACCTGCGCGAGGTGACGCAGAAGACGCTGCGCGGGGCGATCGGCATCGTCCCGCAGGACACCGTGCTGTTCAACGACACGATCTTCTACAACATCCTGTACGGCCGCCCCGATGCGAGCCGCCAGGAGGTCGAGTCCGTGGCGCGCGCCGCGCACATCCACGAGTTCGTCGCGAGCCTGCCGGATGGCTACGACACCCAGGTCGGCGAGCGCGGGCTGAAGCTGTCGGGGGGCGAGAAGCAGCGCGTCGCGATCGCGCGGGCGCTCCTGAAGAACCCCGCCATCCTGATCTTCGACGAGGCGACGTCGGCGCTCGACTCCCAGTCGGAGAAGGCGATCCAGGCCGAGCTCGACCGCATCCAGGTCGGGCGCACGACGCTGGTCATCGCGCACCGCCTGTCGACCGTGATGGGGGCCGACCAGATCCTCGTCATGGAGCAGGGGCGTATCGTCGAGCGGGGGACGCACGAGGAACTTCTGGACGCCGGGGAGCACTACGCGCGCATGTGGCGGCTGCAGCAGCAGGAACGGCCCGAGGAGGTCACAACGGACGCGGCCTCCTACAGGCCGATGACCTGAAGGCCGCTGGACCGCGCGGCCATGCCCAGGGCTGCGTCATGGGTCGCCATCACGAGGTCGACACTGCTGCGCTCGCGCCACATCAGGGCCGTGGCGAGGTGGATGGCGTCGAGCGTGCCGAGGGGCGTCGGGAAGGGCTGTGCCGCCCGACTGAGTATCGCGCGCGCCGGCTCGACGACCTCGACCTCGTCCATGAGCCTGAAAACCGCCTCCCTGCGGACCATCACGTCCTGGTCCCTCAGGCGCTGTGCGTGACGAACCCGGTCGATGGCCCTGAGGCACTCGACCTCGACCAGACCGCTGGCCACGCCTCGGCGGATGCGCTTCCAATCCTTCAGCCGGCGGCCTTGCCCGAGGACGATGCGCAGGACCACCGACGAGTCGAGATAGGCGTTCATCGCCGGTCCTGTCGATCCTCGAGCAGCAGATCGACGACGTCCCCCTTGATTCTCAAGGGCGGAGGGAGGGGGACGCGCTGCAGCGACGGGTAACGCCCGCGCGGAGGCCGGACGCGAAACGGCTCGGTCTCGGACCCGTAGGGAACGACACGAGCGATCGGGGTGCTTCGGTCCATGATCGTGAACGAGCCTCCCCGCCGGACGTCCTGCAGGTGCTCGCTCAGCCGGGCCTTCAGCCGGGCGATTCCGACCTTCTTCATGACCATAATCTAGTCAGATCTGGTCATATCGTCAAGGCGCCCACACTCCTAGCGCTTGCGCGCCAGGCGCCAGAAGCGTTTCTCGTCGAGGAGCGTGATCCGGTGCCCCTTGGCGCGCAGCCTCTTGATCTCCATCAGCTTCAGCCCCGCGTCCTTGCCGGCGGCCTGCAGCGGGTTCGGTCGGCCGCGCACGATGACGTTCGTCTTTGACGACGGCCCGCCGTGCACCCTGGCCCCCGCCCGGCGCGCGGCCTTCGCGGCGACGTTGCGTCGCGTGCTGAGGATCCCGGTGAAGGCCAGGTGGACCCCCTTGAGCGACCGCAGCACGCCGACCCTGAGCGGCGCCGGCGGATTGCGCAGCGCCTCGATCAGGTCGTCGGCGCTCTCGTACCGTTTGCGGCGCTCGCCGAGGCAGCGGTGGATGATCTCCTTCAGGTGGTCGCCGCACGCGAGGCGCCGGACGTCGTGGGTGCGGAGGCGCGCGCTCGCGTCCCCCTTCACCAGCATCCCGATGAGCTGCCCGACCTGGTAGACGTCGTCGCGCGCCTGCCACTTCGGGACGGCCCCCGCGAGGATGTCGCTCGGCGCCGTCAGCGCGTTCATGGTGCGCGCGACGATCCCTCCCGGGCCGCTCTGCTGGCGCACGATCCCGAAGTCCCCGAGCTTGAGGCTCGGCCCGTCGCATACGAAGACGTTCATCGGCGTGAGGTCGCGATGCAGGAGCTGGCCGCGGTGGAGCTTGCGCAGCACCTCGAGGATGCCGGCGATCTCGCGCCGGACCGTCCGCTCGGGCCAGCCTCCTTCTTCCGAGCGGTGCAAAAACGCCCGCAGGTCGCCGTGCGGCGCGTACTCGAGCGCCAGGAAATACAGCATCAGCCCGTCGGAGGTCGTGAGCGGGAAGGCGTCGTAGATTCGGATGGCGCGCGGATGGCCGTCCAGGAGCTGGCCGAAGTAGGCCTCGCGCAGCCAGCCGTCGATGCGCCCGCTGACCTTGATGCAGACCGACTCCGCGACGACCGGGTGGCGTCCGAGCCGGCGGGCCAGGTAGACCTGGCCGAAGCCCCCCTCGCCGAGGAAGCGCTCGACCTGGTACGAGAGCCGGGTCTCCGGGCTCTGGATCGTCTGGCCCGGGGACAGCAGGCGGCGCGCGGGACCGGGCCCGGCGGGGGCGGGCGCCGCGCCGGCGCCTTGTCCTCCGGTGCTGCGGGTCGTCGCCGAGGAGACTCGCTTCACGGGCTCGATGACCTCCATTCGCGATCCCTCGACTCGGCGAACACGCCCTGATGGGGCGAAACCGAGTTAGTGCCGCGGCTCCTGGCTGTCCTCGGGGGCGAAGTCGTAGCCGACGGACTGCAGCACTTCGACGGCGCTCCGGAAGCGTCCGAACTGCGGCATGAGGTAGGCCCCCACGACTTCGGACTTCACCGCCTCGAGCATCTCGCGGGCGATGAGGACGCCCTCGCGGCGCCCCGACTCGGGCGTCGAGGTCTTCGCCATGCGCTCGCGGATCGACGCGGGGATCTGCATTCCGGGGACCTCGTTGTGGAGGAAGTCGGCGTTGCGCGCGCTGGCCAGGGGGCAGATGCCGACGAGGATCGGCATGCCGAGCGACCGCGTGTCGGCCAGGAACCTGCGCAGGACCTCGGGGTCGTAGACCGGCTGGGTCATGACGAACTCGGCGCCGGCGCGCTTCTTCTCCTCGAGGCGCCGCAGCTCGCGGTCGTAGTCGTGCGCGGCGGGCTCGGCGCCGCAGGCCATGAGGAATCCGGTCCGCCCCTGCATCGGCTTGCCGGAGGGATCGATGCCGTAGTTGAGCAGGTCGGCCATGCGCAGCAGGCCGATGGAGTCCAGGTCGAAGACGGCCGTGGCGGTCGGGAAGTCCCCCATCTTCGGGGGATCGCCGGTGATGATGACGAGGTTCCTGATCCCGAGCACCCACGTGCCGATCAGGTCGGAGTGCAGGCCGAGCAGGTTTCGATCGCGGCAGCAGACGTGCAGGATGACGTCGATCCCGGCCTTCTCGCGGAGCTGCAGCGCCAGCGCGAGGTTGCTCATCCGGGCGACGGCCCGGGGGCCGTCGGCGGTGTTGAGGACGTCCGCGCCGGCGCGCTTGAGCATGGCCGCGGCCGCGAGCGCCCGGGCGGGATCGAGCCCGGGGTCGGGATTGACCTCGACCGAGACGACGAACGAGTCCGGCCCCGAGACCGGCAGGCGCGGGCCGGCGGGGTCGATGCGATCGCGGTAGACGCGCGCGAGCTTCGCGCCGAGCGGGGACTTCATCTCCATCGGCACCGGGGGCTGCCGCGCCACCTCGGGCATCTTGACGGCGGCCCTGGCCTCTTCGATCTTCACGCGCCCGCCCGACAGCATGGCGGCGGCGTCGACGACGCGGCGGATGTGCTCCGGCCCGGTGCCGCAGCAGCCGCCGACGAGGGCCAGGCCGCTCTGGAACAGCCGGCGCGCGTAGACGCCGAAGTACTCGGGCGTCGTCATGTAGATGGTCCGCTCGTCGAGGCGGCGGGGGCGGCCGGCGTTCGGCTGGGCGCTGACCGGGCGGCCGTGCCCGAGCATCTCGCGGGCGACCTCGAAGACGTAGGCCGGCCCCTCGGCGCAGTTGACCCCGACGACATCGGCGCCGCGGTCGTTCAGGAAGTCGGCGATGAGCGCGGGGGAGAGGCCGTCGATCGCCGGCCGGTCCTCGCTGAACGACATCTGCGCCACGATCGGCCCCTGGTAGAGCGCGCGCGCCGCCTGGAGCGCCGCCTCGATCTCGGCGGCGCTGAGGAAGGTCTCGAGCACGAGGAGGTCGATCCCCTCCTCGAGGAGCGCTTCGATCTGCTCCTTGAAGATGGACACGAGCGCCTCGCGCCGCTCGTCGTTGAGCCCGCCGGGCATGCGCCCGGTCGGTCCGACCGACCCGGCGACATACGCCCGGCCGTCCGCCGCCTGGCGCGCGAGGCGCACGCCGGCCCGGTTGATGTCGCGCGTCCGGTCCTGCACGCCGTAGCGACCCAGGAGCTCGCGGTTGGCGCCGAAGGTGTTCGCCTCGATGATGTGCGCCCCCGCCGCCACGTAGTCCCGGTGGATGTCGAGCACCAGGTCCGGGCGCGCGAGATTCGCCTCGTCGAACGACCGCGTGATGAAGTAGCCGCGCTCATAGAGCTGCGTCCCCATCGCCCCGTCGAACACCAGGGGACCGCGCTTCAGCGCCTCGAGGAAGGGGGTATCGGGAAGAGGCATCGTGATCCCGCGCCGCGGCAGGTCAGGGGCGCTCCCTGGAAGGAAATGGAGCCGACGGCCGGGGTTGAACCGGCGACCTACTGATTACGAATCAGTTGCTCTACCACTGAGCTACGTCGGCGCCTCGCGGAACAAGCCGGCCTGAAATCAGCTCGCGATCGCTCGAAGAGCCGGTAGTTTAAGCGCGGCCCGCCCGTGATGCAAGCGTCCTATGGCCCCCTGGCGCAGCCGGTCCTGGGCGGGCGCGTCCTGACACCGGGGGGCATGCCGGCGGCGCGACTGCCACTCTTTGTCACCCGGAAACCTCTCCGATGCGCTTGCCCTTTGGGGCTTCTTCCCTAAGTTAGGCATGGGGTTAAGGCCCTGTCGGGGGAGGGGGCTCGATCCTGGCACCCGCTTTGCCCTCCTTTCAGTTGTCGGAGAACCAACGCATGCAAAGCGGACGCAGGCATTCGAGGGACGGGCGGGGCGGGTTCACCCTCATCGAGCTTCTGGTGGTGGTCGCCGTCATCGGGATCATCTCGGCGATCGCGCTGCCGAACCTGATGAACTCTCTCGACAAGGCGAAGCAGAAGAAGACCATGTCCGATGCGCGATCGATCGGGGTCGCGGTCGAGGCCTACGCCACGGACACCGCGAAGTACCCGCTGAGCGCCGGCAGCTGGACCGCGCTCAAGCCCAGCATCGATCCCTATTTCATCAAGGCGCCGCCCGACGCCGACGGGTGGGGCAACACCTGGGACGCCGGCACCACCGCGACGGGCGACAACTACACCGTGGCGAGCAACGGGAAGGACGGCATCGCCGGCGTCCGTCCGGGCGGCGCGACCACCAATTTCGACTGCGACATCGTCTTCTCCCAGGGGCGCTTCTATCAGTGGCCCGAGGGGACCCAGTCCTGAGGCATCAAGGTCAGCGCCAGTCTCCCGCCGCGACGAAGCTTCCCCAGAAGTAAGGGTGCGTGGTCCGTCCCCGCGCCCGCTGCGCCCTCAGGAGATCGAGGCTCGCCGCGCGCACGGAATCGACGGTCGAGAGGCCGGAGAGCCTCTTCTCGTAGAGTCCCCGCATCCAGACACGCGCCGCGCCATCGTCCACCGGCCACAGGCTCGTGACGAGCGTGCGCGCGCCGGCGAGATCGAACGCCCGGCGCAGGCCCACGACTCCCTCGCCGTCCAGCACCTGGCCCACGCCGGTGTCGCAGGCCGAAAGCACGGCGAGCTCCACGCCGGACAGATCGAGCGCGGCGATCTCCTCCGCGGTGAGGATGCCGTCCTCTCCGCCGCCGGACGTCGCGGGATCGGCGTGATGGTTGGCGCCCGCCAGGACAAGACCGGAGCGCCCGCCTGGCCCGCAGCTCTCCGGAAGGGAATAGGCGTGCGTCGCGAGGTGGAGAACCCTGCGGGAAGGCGCGTGCCTCTTGAATGCGGATTCGCTGGCGGCCGCCCCCGAAAGACGGAGCGCGCCTGCAGCGCGGTCCCAGAGGCTCGCGATCTCCGCGGTCTCTTTCTCGGAGCCCGCGAGGGGGCCGAACCGCATGGTCGCGAGATCGGGGCAGAGCGGCGCCGGCGCGCCCGGAGGGGCGCCAGTGGAGACCGCCGGGAATGCGTCCGGCGAAGGGAGCGCGTCGAAGTCGACTCCTCCCATGACCAGGACCCCGTGTCCCCGGGAGGGCGTGATGCGCCGGATGACGTCGGCGGGCGCCGCGAGGTAGTGGATCGGCGGGCCCGTCTCGACGACATAGCTCCTGTCGCCGGCAGGGAGCGTAGCCAGGCTGACGAGATCGATCGCCCCATCCGGTACCACGAGCACGCGGCGCGCCCCGTGGACGTGCGGCGTCACCGGGTCCCAGATCGCTTGGCGCAGACGGCTCCCCGCCGACCCGTAGGCCCGATCTCCCGTTCCGTCGGGACGCAACCGGGGATCCGACGAGACCTCCTGCCGCCACCGGGCGACGAGGTCGTCGATCGTCGCGGCCGGGCCCAGGCGCACGACCCGCGGGGACGCGGGCGGGGCCTTCAGGATGATCGCCAGGTACTCGGGCGTGGACTGCCTGCTGGACCTGTCCAGCCGGCCGAAGCGCACGTAGAGGAGCAGGGGGCTGTCCGCGTCGAGAGCGGCGAGCACGTCCGGCGCTCCGGGACGATTCCCCGGGACGCCACCGCGCCGGGCGCTCCGTTGATCTCCCAGCACGACCGCGCGCGAGCGCACCAGCTCGTCGAGGATCCGTCCGGCCGATTCTCCCGGGAGGTCGCGTGAGGGTTCCGCACCGGCTAGGACCGTGAGCGCGACGTCGAGGCCCGAGGTGCGATCGTCCTCGAATCGAAGCGCCTCGCCGTCCGCGAGATCCTTCGCCCTGCGTCGGAAGGACTCCCGCGCGATCGCCTCGGCTCGGAGGGCGTTGCCGAGAGCCGGCCCGACCGCCCCGGACAGCCATTGCAGCCGCGCCAGGGCGGCGAGGGTCGAGGCGACCTCGGGGTGAGACGGCCCAAGACGGTGCTCCTGGATGTCCAGCGCCCGGGCGTAGAGCGCCTCGGTCTCCTCAGCAGTGCCGGCCTCGAGACGCGCCAGGTCGGCGAGGCTGCGAGCCACGAGGTAGTGGTCGGGACCGAAGGCCCGCGTGCGGACCTCGAGAGCCTGTTCGAGAAGCCGTCTCGCCCCCCGCGCATCGCCGGCGTCGAACAGCAGGCGCGCCCTCCCCGTCAGCGCTCGCGCGACGAACGGATGCGAGGGACCGAGCGCCCCCTCCCAGATCCGCTGCGCGCGCGCGAGCAGGGGCCCGGCGGTCGCTGCGTCTCCGACCCGCGCGTGCGCCTCGGCCAGGGCGCTCAAGGTCGTCGCCACCAGCTCGTGCGCCGGGCCCAGAGTGCGCTCGCGGGCCTCCAGCGCCCCGGTCAGAAAGGCTTTCGCGCCGGGCAGGTCGCCCGTCGTCAGCCGCAGGACGCCCAGGTAGTGAAGAGACGAGGCCGCCTCGGGGCTCTGCGGTCCGAGGATTTTGTGCCAGACGGCCAGAGCGCGCTGGTGAAAGCGGATGGCACCGGCGTAATCGCCGTTCGCGCGGCGCAGCTCCGCGACCTGGTAGAAGCTGGACGCCGCCTCGTGACTCTCCGGACCGAATGCCTTCAGCCGGATCGAGAGGGCGCGGTCGGCCAAGGGCCCCGCGGTGGCGTAGTCCTCCAGTCCCCACAAGGACTGCGCCATGCCGGCGAGGATCCGGGCGACCTCCGGGTGGGCGGGGCCGAGGCTCCGCTCGGCGACCGCCAGGTCGCGGTTCGACTGCGCCACGGCCTCGCCGAGCGCCTGCCGCGTCTTCGCATCAGCAGCCCCCGAAGCCGCCGGCGGACCTGCCGCTCGAGGTGGAAGCTCCGGACCGGAGGACTCCAGTCCGAACAAGACGATCGTCAGTCCGCATGCCAGGACCCATGGACGTCGCGGGATCCCGGTAGTCTTCGTCACGGTCCTTCACCCTGGACCTGGAACCGATAGACGGTAGGGACCTCCGCGCCCGAAGCGGGTGCGACCACGAGACTGTAGGCCCCCGGGGGGAGCGGCCCCACGACGACGTCGAGCCGGCTGCCATCGCTTGCGAGCGGGGAAGGAAAGCGCCGGACGATGGATCCGTCCCGGCCCTCGATGCGAAGGACATAGTCGCCTGGGGGCGCGCCGAACGGCAGCACGATCGAGACGGCCCACGGGCCGTTCGCCGTGAGCCGGCCCTCGTCCCCCTGTCCTCGACGCGGGGGTGCGAAGGTGATCGGCGCCTCCGGCCCGGCCGGCGTCCCCGGGACACCCGTGAGCGCGCGGCGAAGGAACGGAGCCAGCGCCACCGCCGCCAGAAGAACGGCCGCGAGCGCCCAGACGCGCTTCGAGAGCCGCGGGGGCGCGGGGTCCACGGGGCGGGGACCGGACGCATGGCCCGGCTCCGCGCGGAAGCGCGCCTGCCGCAACGCTCTCAGGTCGGCGGCGCAGTCGGCGCACGTCTCGAGATGTCCTTCGATCGAAGCGGGGAGATCGGGGCGGCCCTCGAGGGTTCCGTCCTCGTAGAGGACCAGGTCCTCCGTGCGGATGTGACCGGCGCCGATTCGAGCGACGAGGGTCGTCCTCATGGACGAAAGGGCCTCGACCTCCGACCGGCACTCGGGACAGGCCCCGACGTGGGCGGCGATCTCGCCGGACTGGCCCGGCTCGAGCCGGCCGGCGACGTAGAGCAGCAGATCGGGGTGCTGCGAAGAACGGCTCATCCGCCGGCCTCGTCCTCGGAGCGCCGGACGTCGAATCCACGGGGGACTGCCGCCGCCTCGCGGCAGGCCAGGCGGATCCGGTGCACACGCGACTTGATGGCCCCTTCGGTCAGCCCGAGCCGGTCCGCGATGTCCGCGTAGGACAGGCCTTCGAGAAAAATTAGGCGGAGGAGTTCCCGCGATTCGGCGGACAGGGCGGCAAAGGCCCGCAGATTCCTGCGGTGCTCCTCGTCCATCAGGAGCGCCGCCTCGGGCTTCGACCAGCGCGCCCCGGACGGGATCGAGTCGAGGTTCATCCTGACCTCGAACCGCCGTCGGCGGAGGTGCTCGAGGCATGCATACCTCGCCACCTTCTGGACGTAGGTCTCGAGCGTGGACTCGCCGCGGAACTGTCCTGCGGAGAGATTGCGGATGACGCGGCTCAGGACCTCCTGCACCAGGTCGCGCTCGAGGCAGTCCCCCGTCAGCCGGAAGCTGCGCACCACGACCTCGATCGCGGCGCGGATGGCCGCGACCCGGCCGGGAGCCCCGGCCAGGAACTCCGCAACCTCGGTGCTCCGGGAGCGCATCCGCAAAACATACGATGAAACAGTCCGATCATTTCGGAAACCTTCCGGCCGCGACGACACTGGATGGGGGCCGGGAGAATCCTGCACAGCGGCAGAACGTGGCGTTCCACGATCCGGCCTCCGGGCCGACAAGGGTGGGAGGAGATGCAGCCATGAGACGACAGACCCTGTTCGCGTGCGCGTCCGGTTTTCTGATCCTCGTGAGTCTGGCTGGAAGACCCGCCGACGCGGCCAATGCGCCGCCGGTGGCGCGGTTCACCGTCGCTCCCGCGAGCGGCACGGTCGAGCGCGATTTCCTGGTGGACGCCTCCGCCTCGACCGACGACAAGACTCCCGCGAGCAAGCTGAAGGTCCGCTGGGACTGGGAGAACGACGGCGTCTGGGACACCGCGTACACGACCGTCAAGACCGCGGCCCACCGGTACGGCTCGGAGGGAGACCGGACCATCCGGCTCCAGGTTCAGGACGCCCAGAACCTCACCGGCACGGTCACCAACCCCGTGACGGTCGTGCCTCCGGCGGCCTCGCAGCGGTCCGTCGGTGGAGAGGGACGAGAGCCGGACGTGGACGTCAACCCGACGGACCCGGAGAATGTGGTGATCTCCGCCGGGACCGGGGCGGGCGGAGGCATCACGATTCCCGTCCCGGCGTACGCATCCCTTGACGGCGGCGACACGTGGACCCGGAGCCTCGGCCAGGAGTCCAACCGCGGGGCGGATCCGGGATTCGAGTTCCTGCCGGATGGCCGGGCGGTTCTGATGAGCCTGGACGACACCGCGTGCGACGGGAACCTCCAGGGAATCCAGATCGACATCAGCACCGACAAGGGGCTGTTCTTCACGCGCGCGGGTTACGCCTTCCACGAGAACACCCTGTTCCTGTTTCCCGATGGTTCCAGCCGCGCCGTCTGCGGCACGCGCGCCATCCCGCCCTGCACGAACGGAGGCGACAACCTGTTCTTTGACTATCCGAAGATCGCGGCGGACAAGGGGCCCGGATCCCCGCATGCGGGACATCTTTACGCCATCGCGCACAACGTTCCGTTCGACCTGAACGGGGATGGCGTCTGCGATTCGATCCACATGGCCTACGCCCGCTCGATCGACAGCGGCACCAGCTGGGTATCCGCCCAGGCACTGCCGGGCGGAAGCTTCACCAGCGCCCTGGGGGTCGGTGCGGACGGCGTGATCTATCTTGCCAAGGTCTCCGCCGAAGCCAGCTGCGCGTCCGCCGGTGGAATCGACTTGAGGAGATCCACGGACGGCGGGGCGACATTCGTGTTGTCCTCGTGCGCCTACGAAGCGGTCGGCGACCTGACGCCGATCCGGACCTGGACCGCCGCCGATCCCTCGAGCGCGTCGCGCGTCTACGTGCTGTTCGACGCCACGGTTGCCTCGCTGGGTGGCTCGGCCCACATCTTTCTGATCCGCTCCACGGACGGGGGAGCCACCTGGTCGGCCCCGGTCCGGGTGGACGACGTCGTCCTGCCGGACGATGAGGTCGATCACATCCGCCCCACGATCTCCGTGTCCGCCAACGGCCGCCTCGATGCCGCCTGGTTCGACTATCGGCACTCGTCTCCCGTGCGGCTCCAGGGGTCCGGACAGAACGGCGACGTGTATTACGCCTACTCCGAAGACCACGGCGTCACGTGGTCGAGGAACCTCAGGCTGTCGCCGGCATCCGCCCCGGCCTATTACGGCGCGCACAACGACTTCCTGACCGTCACCTCCGCGGGAGGCAAGGCGTACGCGGCGTATTCACTGTCTCCGAGCGGACCGCTGACTTACGAGGCCTACCTGGGAATCGTGGAATTCAACTGATAGACTCCGGCCTCAACCGGCTCGCGCCGACGGAGGCCGACTGCGCGCACAACCGCGCGTCCTGACGGGAAGCCACAGGGCCGAGACGCGCGTGGAGGGGTCGCGCTTCATCGCCACCGCCTTCCCTGTGCGCGACGAGGCCGCGGCCCGCGCCGGGATCGAGGCGATCCGCGCGGAGTTCCCGGATGCGACGCATCACTGCTGGGCGTATCGGGTGCAGGGGGCCGGCGCGGAGCCGCTGGAGCGATCGCACGACGACGGCGAGCCGGCCGGCACCGGCGGCCCTCCGATCGGCCAGGCGATCCGGCGGGCCGGGCTGGTCGACACGGCGGTCGTGGTCACGCGATATTTCGGCGGCACGCTGCTCGGCAAGGGGGGGCTGGCGCGCGCCTATCGTAGCGCCGCGTCGCTGGCGCTGGACTCGGCGCCGTCCGCGAGCGTCCCCAGGCTCGGCCGCGCGCGGTTCAGCGTGCCGCTTTCCTTCGACGGCCAGGCGCGCCACCTGGTGGCGCGCCGCGGCGGCCGGGTGGACGAGGCCTCGTACGGCGACGCCGGCCGGGCCGTCCTCGACGTCAGCGTCCCGGCCGACGCGCTCGACCCCCTGCGCGAGGACCTGTCCTCCCTGACGAAGGGGGACCTCGGTGTGACCCCCCTGGCGTGAACCTGTTATCATCGCGACCGCGGGGGGCCCTCCATGTCCGTCATCAAGGACACGATTCGAGCCATGGGTAACGGCGACGAGGTCGACGGCATGACGCTGATCGACCGGGACGTCACCCTGATCGGCGAGATCGTCTCGGACGAGAACATCCGGCTGCGGGGCCGCGTCGAGGGGAACGTGCTGACGTCCGGCTCGGTGGTCATCGAGCCGCAGGGCTCGGTGCGCGGCGACATCACGGCCGAGAACCTGATCGTCGAAGGCTCGATCGAGGGGAAGGTCGTCGTGGCGCGCAAGTTCGAGCTGCGCCCCACCGGCCGCATGCGCGGGGACATCCGCGCCTCGGTCGTGGCGATCGCCGAGGAGTCGTTCCTGCAGGGGAAGGTCCTCGCCACCGAGAAGATCTCGACGAACGTCAAGAAGCGACGGCTCGAGAGGCCGTGACCCGGAGGACCGCGGGGAACGCCCGCCTGGTCGTCTTCCTGATCGTGGCCGGCGGGCTGTCGGTGCTTCTCGTCCTGTACACGCTCGGCCACCGGAAGCCGGAGATCCCGGCGGACGCCGACCATCTCAAGAGCCTCGAACCGCCGGCCTGCCTGCAGTGCCACGGCCCGTCCGGCAGGAACCCGCGGGGCAGGAACCACCCTCTCAACGATCAGTGCTTCGACTGCCACCAGCGGGCCTAGCCGGACGAGACGCAAGCGCCCGCGCGACCAGGTCCACCCCGACGACGGGGACCGTCAGGACCAGGCGCCGCTTCAGCGACCGGTACGGCTGCCGCCCCGCGATCAGATCCGAGAGGACCCGCGCGATCGCGGGGCTGCGCCCGCCGAGGTACACCAGGCGCTCGAGGAAACCGGTGTCGAAGAAGCGTGTGGCGACCCTTGCGGCGCGCGACAGCTCGGGGGCGAAGCGGCGCGACCACGCCTCGGAGTACTGCTCCGGCTTTCCGGCGATCAGGGCGTCGGCCAGGAGATCCCCCGACTCCATGGCGTAGTAGATCCCCTCCCGCGTCAGGGGATCCACGAACCGGCCCGCGTCCCCCGCCACGGCCCACCCGTCGCCCACGAGGGGAGCGTCCCGGCCCTCCGCGCTTGCGCCCGGGATCAGGGCGGCGTACGACTCCGAGCGCTCCAGGATGCCGTCGGGGTAACGCTCCTCGAGGAAGCGGTCCATCAGCGCCTTGAGGTCCGCGGCCGGCAGCGCCCCCAACGGCGCGCAGATCCCGGCCGACGCGTGGCCGGGGCGCGGGAAGACCCAAAGGTACCCCTCGAGGCCGGCGTAGAACTTCAGGGTGATGAAGTCTTCGGAGATCCGTGGCAGGTAATAGCCGATCCCCTGCGCGACGTTTCCGCGGGGCGCGCCCGGCGACAGCTTGCGGCGCGCGATCCCCGCGGCGCCGTCGGCCGCGACGAGGAAGTCGAACGGGGCGTGGACCTCGGCCGGCCGCTCGCCTCCCGGGGCCCCCGGCGTGCGCGGCGCGCCGGCGCCGACGATCCAGCCGCCGCGCTCCAGCCGGAACGACTGGACGCGCGCCCGGACCCAGCGCGCCCCGGCAGCCACCGCCCGGTCCAGCATGAACCCGTGCAGGTCGGCGCGGCTGAACACCCAGAGTGGATCGCGGAGAGGAAAGCGCGCCTCGCGCCCCGACGGCGCGACCAGAAGGCACTCGCGGATCTCCTTGCAGGGCAGGCGGGGATCCAGGAGATACGGATAGCGCTCGAGCCCGCGCGCGGGGATCCCGCCGCCGCAGGCCTTCTCGAAACGGGTGCGCGGCTCGAACAGGGTCACGGCGCACCCGGCCTCCGCGAGCCGCTCTGCGCAGCGGGCCCCGCCCGGCCCTCCTCCGATCACGGCCACGCGCAGCCGGTCCGGTCCCTGCATCCCGCGCCTCCGGCCCGATGATAGCGGGAAAGTCGCTGTATGGGGACGCCCGCCCCGCGTTGTGGGGTCCGGGGCCTTCCGCTATAGTGGCGCCGTGACCTACGTCCTGGGGCGCATCCTCGAGGTCGCGGCGATGCTGACGCTGGGCGTCGCGCTCCTGGTCTACGGGTTCGGGGAGGAGAACATGAACGCCGAGCTCGCGTGGCTCCTCGCCGGCAGCGTCCTGTTCCTGATCGGCTACGTCCTGGAGCGCCGCTCCGCGAAGGGCTCGTGAATGGCGCGCCCCGCGGCAAGAGACAAGGCGCAGCCGTCGGCCCCCGAGGACCGGGCGGTCCGGATCCTCCTGGTCGACGACCTCCTGCCGTTCATCGAGCTGCAGAAGAACTATCTCAAGAGGACCACCTGCAGGATCCTGACGGCGCGCACCGGGGCGCAGGCGCTCAAGGTCTGCCGCATGGACCGGCCCGACCTGATCGTCCTCGACGAGGCGATGCCCGGGATGGACGGCATCGAGGCGTGCCGCCACCTGAAGGCGGATCCGATGGCCGGCCGCATCCCGATCGTCATCGTGACCGGAGAGGCGCGGCGCGAGGAGTGCCGGCAGGCCGGCTGCGACGGGGTCCTGATCAAGCCGTTCGACGGGCCCGCCTTCCTGGAGATGGTGCGGCGGTTCGTGCCTCTCCTCGAGCGCAACGAGGGGCGCATCCCGGTCAGCTGCCGGGTCGAGTTCACGGCGCCGTCCGGCTCGTACACCGCCTACACGAGGGACGTCAGCCTGCACGGGCTGTTCCTGAAGAGCCCCCGCCCCTTCGCGATCGGGGCGCGGCTGCGCCTGACCCTGCACCTGCCGATGCGGTCCCGGGCCGGGGGGCCGCGGACCACGACGAGCCTGAGCCTCGAGGGGGAAGTGCGCCGGGTGGTGCGGGCGGCCCCGGGAGAGCACCTGCTTCCCGGTGTGGGGGTGCGCTTCCTGGACATGAGCCCGGAGGCCCAGGCCCAGATCGAGACATTTATCGCCTCGCGGCGGTAAACCCCGGGGGGGTCCCGGCCGTTGGATCCTGCGTGGAGGGGGGGTGTGGAGCGTGACGACTTCGCCCTCATGGACGACGTCCGGAACGACCGGGAGGGGGCGTTCGAGGCGCTCGTCCGGCGCTACCAGAGGCGGCTCTACCGTCTGGCGTTCGGGTATCTCAGGAACCATGAAGACTCACTCGACGCGGTGCAGGAGGCGATGGTGAAGATCTACGTGGCGCGTGCCGCTTACCGGCCGACGGCCCACCCGTTCACCTGGGCGGCCCGCATCCTCGCGAACCACTGCATCGATCTGCTGAGGCAGAGGCGCAGCCGTCCGACCGAGTCGCTCGACACGGCGCAGGGAGAGGGGGAGGACCGCGCCCCGCGCCAGATGGTCTCGAACGACGAGCCGCAGCAGGCCCGCCAGGAGCGGAAGGACCTTGGGCGCGCCCTGAAGCGGGCGATCTACAGCCTGCCGACGAACCAGCGGGAGATCTTCATGCTGAGGCATTTCGGGGAGATGCGTCTGGAGGAGATCGCCTCGGCGCGGGGCTGCGCCCTGGGGACGGTGAAGTCCTCGCTCCACCGCGCCGCCGCGGCAATCCGCGACTATCTCGGGGCCTGCGATCCGCCGATCAAATACCCGGCCCGGGAAGGAGGGGAGGCACGGTGATGACGCCGTTCGGCTGCGGCCGGGCCCGGCGGGCGATGCCTCTCAGGTATTACGCCGCGCTTCCGACCGCGGACCGGGAGTGGCTCGACCGCCATCTGGCGGCCTGTCCCGCGTGCGTCTCGGACTGGGAGGCGCTGCGCCTCGCCCTCGACGCCGCCATTCCTTCGACCGTCTTCCCGATGGAGGCCGAGGTCGACTGGGATCGGCAGGCGCGCGACACGGTCGCGCGGGCGCGGACCGCCGCGGCGGCCGCCCCCGAGGGGGACTCCGCCGTCCCGCTTCCGGGCGCCGCGCGCCGGCCGTACGTCACCCTGGCGCCGGCCGCGGCGCGCTGGGCGGCGCTTGCGGCCGCCGCCCTGGTCGCCGTGCTCCTGGTCACCGGCTGGCCCGGGCGGCGGGCCCCGGGACCCGGGGATGTCTCGTCCCTGCAGGGGCCGGGCGACCAGCCGACGGCCGAATCGGTGCGCGAGTCGGCGGCCCTGATCGAGACCCGCCTGGCGCGGCGCGGGGCGACCCGCTACCTGACCGACAGCCGGGTGCTCCTCTTGAACCTCGTCCAGGCCCCGGCGCGCTGCCGCAAGGCGGACGGCGAGTTCGACATCACCTTCGAGAAGGAGAAATCGCGCGAGCTCCTGAGGCGGAAGAACCTCCACGAGGGGAACCTCGACACGCTGCGCGACCGCCGGCTGTCCGACCTGGTCGGGCAGATGGAGTCGCTCCTCATCCAGGTGACGTCCCTCGGGGACTGCGCCTCGGCGCGCCAGCTCCACGAACTGCGCGAGGAGATCGAGACGCGCCAGATCCTGCTGCGCATCGATCTGTTCACGCGCGAGATGCAGGAGAAGACCCATGTCGTCTGATCGACGGCCGGTCCGGGCCGCGATCCTCGCGACGGGCCTCGCGGGGGTCCTTGCGTTCGCGACCCTCGGAGGGGCCGCGACCGAGGAGGACCTGTTCCGCCAGGTCAAGGTGGACGTGTTCGACCAGGACTGGCCGGCGGTGCTCAGCGGCTGCGACGAGATCCTGAGGCGGAAGCCGTCGGGACAGGCGGCCGCCCGGGCGTCGTTCTACCGCGCCCGCGCGTTGAGCAAGATCCCGGGGCGCGAGGCGGAGGGGCTCGATGCCTTCCGCAGGTTCGTGGCCGCCTATCCCGGGGAGAAGGTGATGGTCGAGGAGGCCTGGGGAGGAATCTTCACCGCCGCCTGCCACCCGCGCGCGGCGTCCCGGGCCGCCTGCGGCGCCGCGCTCCGGGAAGGGCTCGCCGATTCCTCGTCCTACGTGTCGACGCTGGCCGCCATCCGGGCGGCCGACTCGGGGGACGAAGCGCTGCGTCCCCGGGCGCTGGCCACCCTGAAGAAGGCGTACGCCACGCAGACCGAACCGGAGATCAAGAACGAGATCCTGATCGCCATCCTGAAGATCGATCCGAAGCAGGTGCCGCAGGCCGCCGCCGCGCCGCCGCCACCGCCGGCGGCACCCGGGCCGCCGCGCGGGAAGCCCCCGGCCGCCAGGCAGCCCACGCTCATCAGGATGACCGTCTACAACAAGATCGAAAAGCGCTACGACCTGAAGATCAACCTGCCGGTCGCCTTCGCGCGGATGCTGGTCGATTCCCTGGACGAGGAGGACCTGCAGGACATCAGCCGCGAGGCCGAGAAGAAGGGGATCGACCTCGACGACATCTTCCAGGCGATCGAGAAGAACGGGGCGGGGAAGCTTCTGGAAGTGGACAGCGAGGACAGCCACATCGAGATCGTCATCGAGTAGCGCGCCGGGCCGCTACTTCGCCTTCTTCCTGGACTGCGCGCGGCAGTCCGACTCCACCTTCTTGATCAGGTCCATGATGACGCCGCGCCTCGTGGCGTCGGTCTCCAGGTCGCGCGCCGCCTCGAGGGGCTCCTTCGCCTCGCAGGGACGGCCGAGGGCGTGCATGGTGTTGGCGATGCGCAGCCGCACCTCGACGCTCTTGTCATCGATGCCGGCGGCCGTCTGGTAGTAGCGCAGGGCCATCTCCTGCAGCCCGTTCTGAAAGTAACTGTCCCCCAGCCGCATGTGCACCCCGGGGTACTTGGGGTTCTTCATGCCGCAGACGCGGAAGGCCTCGATCGCCGAGTCGAGCTGCCGGCGGCGCAGGAAGATCTCTCCCATCCGGTAGTACGCGTCGGCCAGCGCGGGGTCGATCTGGATCACCTCGCGGTAGTTGTCGAGCGCCTCGTCCAGCCGGCCGCGCGAGGTGTTCAGCCGCGCCTGGGCGAGGAGGATCTCGGGGTTGTGCGGCCAGATGCGCAGCGCCGCCTGGTAGTCGGTGTCCGCCTGGTCCCAGAGGCCCTGCATCTCGCGCGTCGCGGCGCGTCCCAGGTAGGCGGACACGAAATGCGGCGAGCGCTTCAGGGTCTCGTCGAACTCGCGGGCCGCCAGGTCGTAGAACCTGAGACGCATGTAGGCGCTGGCGGCCAGTGCGCGCGGCAGGTGTTCGGGAGAGCGCCGGCAGGGCCCCTGGCCGAACGACCGGAGGGCCGCCTCGTACTGGCCGGAGTAGTAAGCCCCCTGGCCGGCGAGAGTCTGGGCCGAGGCGCGCGTCCGATCGATCACCAGCCAGCCCAGGCCGAGGACCAGGATCCCCCAGGCGATCCCGATCGCCATCGAGGCGTTCCGGCCGCGAGGCGGGGCGAAGCCGGCCGTCCCTTCCCGCGGCACGAGCCGGGCCAGGGATCCGGGCGGCGAGGCGACGTGGAGGGCCGCGATCTGGGTCACGCCGGCCGCGATCCAGAAGATCAGGGACGGGGCGGGCTCCTGGAACGGCGCGCCGAAGAACGCCATCACCGCCATGGCGCCGAGGGTGGCGAAGCAGGCCCCGCCGACCCCGTCCCACGGCGCCTCGGCGCGCGCCGCCGCGAGCAGCGACTGGATCAGAAGGACGGCGACCAGGAGCGCGAAGGCGAGCCCTCCCAGGATCCCGGTCTCGGAGGCCGTCTCCAGGAACGAGTTGCCGGCATGGACCGCCTGGTGGCTGAGGGTGAACGGGGAGTGCGACACGGCCGTCCAGGCGACCTCCAGGAAGGCATGCCGCCAGTTCCCCGGACCGACTCCAAGGGGGTGTTTCAGGACGAGCGCCAGGCTGCCGGGGACGGACGCGGCCCGATCGGCGAACGCGTCGCCGGTGGTCGGCGTGAGCAGCGACACCCCCTCGAGGGGGGAGAGCGGCCGGCCGGACGGCTGCATGAACGGCAGGCGCGACACGGAGACCGCGATCAGGATCACCAGGACCGCGATCAGGAAGGATCGCATGCTCTCGCCCGCCAGGTCCGGGGCCAGATCGGACCAGCGGCCTCCCCGACCGGCGGCGTGCGCGATGCGGGCCACGGCGAGGAGGGCGAGCGCGGCGGCTCCCGCGATCCAGCCTTCCGGCCGGCCCGCGAAGACCAGCGCCGTTCCGGCCACGCCGACGAGACCGCCGCAGACGAGCCGCCATGCCCCCGACGACAGCGCCGCGGCCCCCACGCCCACGGGAAGCGCCAGGATCAGGAACTGGGACGTCAGCCCGGGATCCCCCAGGGTCGCGCCGCCGCGATTGGGAGGCAGAAGGGCGGACAGCCAGCCGCCCTCGGATCCGGGGATGGCGATCTGAAGGAGGGAGGCGAGGCCGACCAGTCCCGCGGACGCCAGGGACACGGCGAAGAGGAGACGGACCGCCTCGGGCCGTCGCGCGTACCGGACCGTGGCCCGGAAGAGAGCGACGCCGGCCAGGATGTCGAGACAGCCCCAGAGCGCCAGGCCGCGGTTCAGCGCGGTGACGCAGGCGAGCACGGCGAAGGCGGCGAACAGGAGCGCGAGCCGGAGAGCCGGGGAGCGCACGGGGGCGCGGTCCGGCCCCGCAGGGAGGACCAGCGGCAGACCCGCGAGCAGGAGCGCCGCCGCGAGCAGGACGATCCGCTTCGGAAGGGCGAACGGGTCCGCGAGCGTCGAGCCGTAGACGAACGGCACGAGACACGACGCGACCGCCAGGATGGCGATCGCGGTCCGGTCCGCCGTGCTCGCGATGGGGGACTGCTCCATGCGGGAGATCCACCGGGGATCGAAACGAAAGCCGCGCCTGGCACGGAGAAGCCGGGACAGACGCGGGCAAAGCGCGGCATCCTAGCACAGCCCCCCGGGTTCATCAACCGCGCGGCGGACCGGGAGGCGCGGTTGACCCTGCTCGCGGGGGGCGGCTATGATGAGAAGGTGATCTCCTCCATCGTGATCTACCGCACCTGGAGCGACCTCGAAGCGCAGCTGATCAAGGGGATTCTCGAGGAGTACGGCATCCCCGTCGGCCTGGCGACCGACATCAGCCACACGCCTTTCCCATTCACGCTGAACGGCCTGGGAGAGACCCGCATCCTGGTCCCCTGCGACGCGGAGGACGAGGCGCAGGACATCCTGGCGGGATACCAGTCGCAGTCGGGGCGCATCGATGCCTGAGACCGTCGAGGCCATCGCCCCGACCCGCATCGATCTGGCGGGCGGCACCATCGATCTGTGGCCGCTCTCGCTTCTGCACGACGATCCGATCACGGTCAACGCGGCGATCGATCAGCACGCCCGCGCCCGCATCGAGACGACGCTCGGCGGCGGGATCGAGCTGGTCTCGGTGGACCGGGGCCGGCAGGCGCGCTTCGATTCCGTGAAGCGCCTGCACGAGATGGTGCGCACGGCCCCCCCCGAGCTGGAGTTCCCGATGCGCCTGGCTGCCCACTACCTGGGGGCGGCGGGACAGAACGGAGTCTCGTGCCGGATCACCACCGAATGCCGGGCGCCCGCCGGCTCGGGGCTCGGCGGCTCGTCGACCCTCGGCATCGCCCTCGCCACGGCGCTCGACCGGTACACGGGGCGCCATCTCGAGCCTGCCCGCCGGCTCGACCTCACCCGGATGATCGAGACACAGGTGCTGCGCATCCCGACGGGAGAGCAGGACTACCACCCCGCCCTGCACGGCGGGGCGCTTGCCCTGCATTACACGGTCGAGGGGACGCGGGTGGAGCCGCTCAAGGTCGACCTCGAGGAGCTGAGGCAGCGGACCGTCCTGGTGTTCACCGGCGTCTCCCGGTCCTCGGGCCTGTCGAACTGGGACATGCTGAAGCGCCACCTGGACGGCGACCAGCGCGTGCACTCGGCGCTCGAGCGGATCCTGGGGGCGACGCGCGACCTGCGCGGGGCCCTGCTCGCCGGGGAATGGGACGCCGCGGGGGAGGCGCTCGGCAGGGAATGGGCCGCAAGGCGCGAGATGTCGCCGCTCGTGACCACCGAGGGGATCGACCGGATGATCCGGGACGCGGTGGCCGAAGGGGCGATCGCCGGGAAGGTCTGCGGTGCCGGCGGCGGCGGATGCGCCGTGCTCTGGGTCAGGCAGGGGCGCCGCGAGGCGGTGATCGAGAGGCTCTCGCGGGACGGCGTGCAGGTTCTCGACTTCCATTATGACCGGCAGGGGGTCCGGGTCACGGAATCGTAAGCCCCGATTCCGCTTGCCTTGATGAGGATGTCGTCGTAGACTTCTGAGGCACTTGGACTTGCCGAGAACAGGAGTCCGATTCATGCGTCGCAGCCGTTTCAATCTGATCCTCATCGCAGCCCCGCTCGCCTTGAGCCTTGTCTCGCCCGTCCTCGCCGATCAGGTCGTCTACTTCGTCAACGGCAAGGCGATCATGGTCAAGAGCGTCGAGAAGGGGGAGAAGTTCACGGTCCTCGAGATGGACGGAGGGGGGAAGATGGGAGTCCCCACCGACCAGATCTCCCGGATCGAAGACTACGTCCTGTCCGCCCCCGCGGTCCCGGAGTACGTGCCGCCGCCGGCCCCTGTCCAGGCCCCGGTCCAGTCCGTGATCCAGCCTCCGGCGCAGGCGCCGGCGATCGCTCCGGGCGTCGCCCCGGGACCGGGTGCCGCGCAGTCCACGAATCCGACCGCGGGTCGCGCTGCCTTCGGCATCCCCGCGAACATGCCCCCCGCCGCCCCGATGGTTCCCGGGCCCGGAGTGGGAGGCCGGCCGCTGGATGCGCAGGGCAGAGGGATCGCCGGACTTCGTCCCCTCGATGTGTCGGGGGGGGCGGCAGTCCAGGCGCCCGGACCGCAGCGCCAGGCCGCTCAACCGACCGCCGGCCCGGCCATGGGAGGCCCGGCCGGCTCATTCAGGGGGAGCGCCGCGGGGCGTCCCAACTTCAATCCGGCCGGCCGAAAGTTCAACGGCCGCGGGAATGGCATGCTGGGAAGGGGCCGTCAGCCCGAGCTGAATCGCTCCATGGCGCAGCCTCCAGGCGCCCAGGTCCAGACTCAGGCGCCTGCGCAGGGACAGCCGCCGGCCCAGGGGCAACAGCCCGCTCCGGGACAGCAGCCGGCTCACCCGCAGGATGATCCGCCTCCGAATCCGCCTCAGTCGACAGAGGAGGATCCGCCGACCGCCACGGAGCCGGAGGTCGAGGCCCAGCCGCCTGCCGCTCCCGAGGATGAAAAGACAGAGCCGGAAGCCTCCCAACCGACCGAAGGGGAGACGCCGGACGACTCCACGGGCGGCGCGAGCTAGAACCTCCACGAGGAAAGCCACTCCCCAAGGCCTGGTCATCGGCCTGACAGGTCCCAACGCTTCGGGCAAGGGTGAGGTGGCGAAGTTCCTCGCCGCGCGCGGCTTCACCGTCCGCTCCCTCTCCGACGTGGTTCGCGACGAAGCCACGCGCCGCGGCCTCGATCACACCCGCGACTCGCTCATCCGGATCGGTGTCGAGCTGCGGACGGAAGGAGGCCCCGGAGCGCTGGCGAGGCGCATCCTGCCGAGCCTCGGGCGCCGCGGCGTCGTCGATTCGATCCGCAACCCGGGAGAGGTCGAGGTCCTGCGCACCCTGGACCGCTTCGTTCTTCTGGGAATCGATGCCCCCCAGGCCCTCCGCTTCGAGCGCTCCGTCCGGCGCGGCCGGCTGGGAGACGGCTCGACCCTCGAGGAGTTCGCCCGGAAGGAGGAGCGCGAGAATTCGACGACGGTGGCGGGCCAGCAGCTCCTGGCCACGCTCGCGCTGGCCGACCGGGTCATCCGGAACGACGCGACAATCGAGGACCTGCACCAGAGGACGCGGCGCGCCCTGGCGGGCCACGTCGACGAGGAGAAGCCGGCCCGCGCGCGGGTCTCGAGAAGAGGCTCAGCCGGTCGCGGCGCCGCCGGAAGGCGACGATGAGCAGGGCGTGGTCGGCTTGACGGAGGGGAGCTTCGCCCTAGCGCAAGCCCCCCATCAGGTACACCACGAAAAGAACCAGGAGCACGGTGCCTAGTCCCAGGCCCGCGCCCCCGCCGGAACCCCAGCGGCGATGGCCGTAGTACCCCCCACCGCCACCCAGAACCAACAGCAAGATGATGATCAGGATCAACATGCGGATTCTCCTCTAGGTGTCGAACACCTTTTCGATCTGGCCGATTTTCTTCTGGACCTTGCCTGTGAGCTTTTCGTTCCGGCCATCGGCCTCCAGGTCGGGATTGTTCGTGACCTGACCGGCCTTCTCTTTGACGGTGCCTTTCACTTCATGAAGCTTGCCCCTGATCTGGTCCTTCGTGCTCGATTTCATCCGGTTTCTCCCACGCGTGATTTTTTCAAAAGCGGTCGTCTCCTCCACGCACAGAAACGTAGCGTATGGGGAGGGGAGGGACAATCGCTCAGTTCCTGAATCAGCGGTCGGGATTTCTCTGAGAACGCCCACCCGAGCGCAGGAAAAGCCGGCGGTCCGCTGTTCGAGGCAGGCCGGGACGGCCGGTCGTTCTACCGGGCCGCCGTGACGCCGAGACGGCGCGCGAAATCGATGAATCCGCGCTCGACGTTCGTCTCGAGGAGCTCGACCGTGACCTTCTCCCCGACGTCGAGGCCCTCGAATCCGTCGATCAGCTTGCCCTCCACGGGCGGCCGGAAGATGCGGACCCAGGTCCCCTTCTCGGACGCGGCGGTGACCATGCCCTCGAACCGCTCTCCAATCCTCGGTTCCAGGAGGAGCGCCGCGGCCGACTTCTGCACCTGCCGCTCGACCTTGTTGGCGTTGTCTTCCTGCTCCGTGCAGTGGCGCGCCAGCGCCTCGAGGTCGCCGGGGGAATAAGGCGAGGGGCGGCCGGAAAGCGCGGTCTTGAGCAGTCGCTGCGTCACGAGATCCGGGAAACGCCTGTTGGGGGCCGTGGAGTGGGTGTAGTCTTGGACCGCCAGGCCGAAGTGACCCGGTGTGGTCCCGCCGGGATGCTCGACCACGTACTCTCCCCGCCCCATCAGCTTGACGACCGCGAGCGAGAGGTCCGGAAAGGCGGCCGGGTCGGCCCGGCGACGCTTGTCAAGAAACGCTTCGAGGGCGGCGGCGTCCGGCTCCCCGGGCAGCGTCTGGTTCAGCCTGGCCGCGATCTGGACGATCCGCTCCCATCGCTCGGGTGACCGCAACACCCGGCGCAGCGAAGGCAGGCCTCGCGCTTCCAGGAATCTCGCCGTGACCCCGTTGGCGGCGATCATGAGATCCTCAATCAGCTCCTTCGCCCGGTTCTTTTCGTCGAGCTGCAGATCGGCCAGCACGTCGCCGTCGAACACGGCGCGGGGCTCGATCGTCTCCAGGCTGAGAGCGCCTCGCTCGTGACGCACGGTCCGCAGGGCCTGCGCCACGCCGTCCTGCAGGCGGAGCTGCGCATCGATCCCGGGCACGGTGGCGACGCGTCCGGGCGGCGGCCCGTGGCCCTCGAGCCAGGCGGCGACGCTGTTGTATGCGAGCTTGGCGCGATTCAGGACTGTCGCGCGATAGACGGCCGATTCCTCCACCGAGCCGTCCTGGCGAACCAGCATCTCGACGACGATCGCCAGGCGCTCCTGGTCCTCCGCGAGCGATGTCCTGTCGGCCGAGAGCTGCGTTGGGAGCATCGGGAACATCTCGGCGGCGGTGTAGACGGACGTGGTGTTGTGCGCCGCGTGCTCGTCGATGGCCGAGTCCTTCGTCACCAGGGCATCGACGTCCGCGATCGCGACCAGCATCCTCGTCGCGCCCGTGCCCGCCGGCTGGGCGAAGGACAGCTGATCGAGATCGCGGGAATCGTCGTTGTCGATCGACACCCACAGGAGTCCCCGATGGTCACGGATGGACGGGTCGCGCTCGACCGCGGGGCGCGCGAGCGCATTCGTCTCTGCCACGACGGCGGGCGAGAAGTCGGGCAGCAGGCCGCGATCCATCATGGCCCGCCGCGCGATGGCCCCCAGGTCGTGCCGCCGACGAAACGTCATGTGTTGTGCTCGAAAGCGTTCACTGCGGCTCTTCGATCCAGACCTCCGCCGTCCCGGTGTCGTCGTAGGTCACTCGTACCCGACAGGGGCGGCAGCAGACCTGACAGTCCTCGACATACTCCTGCGCCGCCCCGCCTCCTGGATCCAGGCCCATGACGACCGTTTCGCCACAATAGGGACACGTCACCTCGGCCTCGGTATCGCGCACCACGACGTCGGGTGAACGATCTTCGAGATCCCCGGGTTCATCGTCGCCCGCATCTCCATTCCAGGAATCATGCATGGCCGGCTCAACTCCCGTCAGCCCGAGGCCCTTCTGTGTGGCCGGGACCCGGAGCATTCTCTCGCAAGGGCGAGCAAATGACCACGACTACCGAGGCGTCTCTCCATGAGACGGGCGTGGAGGCCGGCGTTCCCGGCCTCCGATCCCGACGGTCGGGGCCGGCGGAAGCCCGCTCCGGGCATGGGTCCTGGCTCGCCGGGCGTGATAAGATTCCGGCACACGACAGGAAACCGGAGGAGGCGCTGGCGTCTCCAGACGCGCCAGGCTCCCGAAAGGAGGATGCGCCATGAAGGCATGCCGTTGGATTGCTCTCATCCTGTGCGCCGCAGCGTTTCTCTTTGGCTGCACCCATGGTGAGACGTCGTCCCGAGCCGGAACGGGGATGGTGAAGGTCATGCTCACCGACGCCCCGATCGATCTGTCGACGGTTCAGAGCGTGAACGTGACGCTCACGGGTGTGATCGTCTACCCGAAGGAGTCCACGGACCCGATGGGAACGATCCTCGAGGGGTCTCCCATCTCCCTGTTGACCTTCCCGGCCACCTTCGACCTGTTGACCCTGACGGGGGGCGCGACGGCGCTTCTGGCATCAGGCGAGGTGCCGGCGGGGGCCTACAGCCGCATCCGTCTGGAGATTTCCGAGGCCACGATGATCAACACGGACGGCACGACGACTCCGCTCCAGATCGAATCGAACAAGGTCGATGTCCCGATCCGGTTCGAGGTGGGCGTGGATGCGACCAGCATCGTCACCCTGGACTTCGATGCCGGGGCGTCGGTCCAGGTCAACAGCACCGGTTCCGGCGCGTTCATACTGAGGCCGGTGGTCACCCCCGTTCCCTAGCCGGCGGCCTCCTAAAAGAGGCTCTGCCGGTCGCGGCGCCGCCGGAAGGCGACGATGAGCAGGGCCCCCGACACGAACCCGCCGATGTGCGCCAGGACCGCCACCCCGCCCGAAGAGAGCGGGCCGATGTCCAGGACCTGGAGCAGGAACCAGAACCCCAGCAGGATGACCGCGGGCAGCGGGACGACCCGGATGAAGAAGACCAGGAAGATCAGCGTCAGGACCCGCGCCGTCGGGAACAGGACCAGGTAGGCCCCCAGGATTCCCGAGACCGCTCCGCTCGCCCCGATCATCGGCACCTCCGAGGCGGGAGACGCCGCCACCTGGGTCATCGACGCGATCAGGCCGCACACGAGGTAGAAGACGACGAAGCGGCCGTGCCCCATCATGTCCTCCACGTTGTTCCCGAAGATCCAGAGGTAGAGCATGTTGAAGGCCGCGTGCGGGATGCTGCCGTGCAGGAACATGGCGGTGAACAGGGACAGTCCGCCGTTCAGGAGACCATGCGCATCGGAGGGCAGATGAGTCAGAGAGTACGGCGTGACCCCCATGGTCCGGACCACGGACTTGAGCGCCTCCGGAGGCAGGGTCATCTCCCAGACGAACACGGCGACATTGATCAGGATCAGGACGACCGTCACGAACGGCGTGATGCGGGTGGGGTTGTCGTCCTTGAGCGGGATCAAAGCAGGGCTCCGTCGGGGAAGGGACTATAGCACGCCACGCCGGGGACGCCGTTCTTGACCCCCTCGCCTCCCGAGTCTATGATGGGCCCCCATGTTGCTGAGCAGCCAGCGACTTCCCTGCATTCCCTAACGACCTTCCTGGAGCGGAGAGCGCCATGGCCGAGGCGTTGAGCGACAAGATGCAGGTTCCCGCAATCCATGGGAGGCCGGTCGAGGACGTCCGTGCCGGGGCCGAGGCCAGGCCGGGCACCACGGCGATCCTGCCCCTCATCAAGGGGCCCGAGGACCTGAAGCGCCTGTCGATCCACGAGCTCGAGCAGCTCGCGACCGAGCTGCGCCAGTACGTCGTCGAGGTGATCTCCAAGACCGGCGGGCATCTCGCCCCCAGCCTCGGCGCGGTGGAGCTGACGGTGGCGCTGCACTACTGCTTCGACGCGCCGCGCGACCGGATCGTCTGGGACGTCGGACACCAGGCCTACGGGCACAAGGTGCTCACCGGCCGGCGGGATCGGCTGCCGACCATCAGGCAGTACCAGGGGCTGTCGGGCTTCGTCAGCCCCGCCGAGTCGGCCTACGACGCCTTCGGCGTGGCGCACGCCTCGACGTCGATCGCCGCCGCCATGGGGATGGCCGTGGCCCGCGACCAGAAGGGGGAGGACTACCACGTCATCACGGTGACCGGAGACGGGGCGATGACCGGGGGCCTGGCCTACGAGGGGCTGAACAACGCCGGCCACTCGGGGCGCGACATCCTGGTGATCCTGAACGACAACGAGATGTCGATCTCCCCGAACGTCGGGGCGATCTCCCAGTACCTGACGAGCATCACCTCGAGCAAGTACTACAACCGGCTCAAGGAAGAGGTGCGCGACATCCTGAAGAAGGTCCCCCTCGGCGAGCCGGCGGGGGAGCTGGCCCGCAGGATGGAGCGCTCGCTGAAGGAGGTCGTCGTCCCGGGAGGCCTGTTCCAGGCGCTCGGCTTCCAGTACTACGGGCCGATCGACGGGCACAATCTCCCCGAGGTGATCTCGGTCCTGACGAACCTCAAGGCGGTCAAGGGACCGCGCCTCCTGCACGTGATCACCAAGAAGGGGAAAGGGCTGCCGTACGCCGAGGCGAACTCGTGCGTCTATCACGGCGTCACGGCGTTCGACCCCGCCTCGGGGGCCCTGGCGTCCTCCGGCAAGGCGGCGGCGCCCGACTACTGCAAGGTGTTCGGGGAGGCGATGTCCCGGCTGGCCTCGGAGAACGACAAGGTCGTCGCCATCACCGCGGCGATGGCGGACGGCACGGGCCTCGTGAAGTTCCGCGAGAAGCATCCCGCCAAGTTCTTCGACGTCGGCATCGCCGAGGCGTACGGCGTGACCTTCGCCGCCGGGATGGCCATCTCGGGGATGCGCCCCGTGGCGGCCATCTACTCGACGTTCCTTCAGAGGGCCTACGATCAGATCATCCACGATGTCGGCGTGCAGTGCCTGCCGGTGACCTTCTGCCTGGACCGCGCCGGCCTCGTCGGGGCCGACGGGCCGACGCACCACGGCGTGTTCGACCTGTCGTACCTGCGCGCCGTGCCGAACTTCGTCATCGCCGCCCCGAAGGACGGGGACGAGCTGTGCGATCTCCTGAAGACGGCGGTCGACCAGGATGCCAGCCCGTTCGCCATCCGCTACCCGAAGCGCAGCAGCCGCACCTTCACGCCGGACCGGGCGTTCCGCCCGATCCCGATCGGCACCTGGGAGATCCTGCATGAAGGCCGGGACGCGTGCCTCCTGGCCGTCGGCTCGATGGTCGAGGCCGCGGAGCAGGCGCGCGAGATCCTGAAGCGCGAGGGGCTCGACGTGGCGGTGGTCAACTGCCGCTTCGTGAAGCCGCTCGACGGCGACATGCTGCGCGACCTCGCGGGGCGCTGCCCGGTCCTGATCACCCTCGAAGAGAACACGCTGCGCGGCGGGTTCGGCGATGCCGTGCACGAGTTCTTCGCCGAGAGCGGCCAGACCCCCGGCGCCCTGCACCACATCGGGCTGCCGGACCGGTTCGTGACCCACGGCTCGATGACGAACCTGCTCGACGAGGTCGGACTGTCCGCGGCGGCCCTGGCCGCCCGGGTGCGCGGCTTCGTGAAAGGACGGGCGTGAGCGCCGCCATCCGCATCGAGGCGAAGAAGGGGGACCTCGCGGCCCTCGCCGCGGACGTCGTCATCGTCTGCAAGTTCAAGGGGGACCCGGAGCTGCCCGGTCCGGTCGACCGGGTCCTGGCCCAGCGCCTGGTGGAGATCGCCAAGGGGGACCGGTTCGACGGACGCGCCGGCCGGCACCTCCTGTGGCACGCCGCCCCGTCCGACAACCTGAGGTCCCGGCGGTACCTCCTGCTGGGGCTCGGCGAGCGCGGCGATCTGACCCTGGAGCGCTACCGCCGCTACCTGGGGGACGCCCTGGTCGAGTGCGACCGCCTGGGGGCGACGAGCGCGGCCCTGCCGCTCCTGCAGGCCGGGGCCTCGCCGTTTCCGATCCGGGAGGCGGCGGTGGCCGTGGCCGAGGGGGTGCTCCTCGGGACGTACCGTTTCGATCGCCACCGCTCCGAGCCGCGCCCCGGCCGCAGGCACCTGCGCGAGGTGCTCCTGGCCACCGGCGACGCGTCGCCGAGGGAGGTCGCCGACGGCATCGGACTGGGGGAGATCACCGCCGGCGCGACCAACTTCGCGCGCGACCTGGTCAACGAGCCGGCGGGAGGCATGACTCCCGAGCGCATGGTCGAGATCGCAAGGCAGGTGGCGCAGGAGGAGAAGATCGGCATCAAGGTGTTCGAGCCGGACGAGCTGCGCGGCATGGGGATGGGGGGGATCCTCGGCGTCGGCCAGGGGTCGAAGCATCCGCCCCGGCTGATCCAGCTCGAGTACCGCCCCGAGGAGCGCGCCACGCGCAAGGTCGCGCTGATCGGCAAGGGGCTCACCTTCGACTCGGGCGGCCTGTCGCTCAAGACGTCGGAGGGGATGGAGACGATGAAGTGCGACATGGCCGGGTCGGCCGCGGTCCTGGCGACCCTCAAGGCCCTGCCCGGTCTGGCGCCGCGGGCCGAGGTCATCGGGCTGATGGGGATGGCGGAGAACATGCCCGGCGGCGGCGCCATCAGGCCCGGCGACATCCTGAAGATCATGAACGGCAAGACGGTCGAGGTGCGCAACACCGACGCCGAGGGGCGGCTGGTCCTGGCCGACGCCCTGTCGTACGCCTCGACTTTCAAGGACCTGGACGAGGCGATCGACCTGGCCACGCTGACGGGCGCGTGCGTCGTGGCGCTCGGCCCGATGGCGGCCGGCGTGTTCGGCAACTCGCGTGAGCTGGTGGACGACATCCTGGCCGCGGCGGGGAGGGCCGGCGAGGCGATGTGGCCGCTGCCGCTCTACAGCGAGTACAGCGAGCACATAAGGAGCGACATCGCCGACGTGAAGAACACCGGGATCCGTTACGGCGGCGCCATCACGGCGGCCCTGTTCCTGAGCGAGTTCGTGCGTCCGGGCCTGCGCTGGGCGCACCTGGACATCGCCGGGCCGGCCTTCGGCGACAAGGACTACTCGTACATGAAGCGGGGCGGGTCGGGCGCCGGCGTGCGCACCCTCGTCCGCTACCTCATGGACCTCGCGGCCTAGCTGCAGGATGGGGCACAGGGAGCATCGCCTCGCCGGTCCCGCCTCGGTCGCCTGCGCGGTGGTCACGGTCAGCGACACGCGCGACGAGTCGACCGATCGGAGCGGAGCCTTCATCCTGAGGGCGCTGCGCCGGGCGGGGCACCCGGTCCTCGACTACCGCATCCTCACGGACGACCCACCGCGCATCGTGACGCACCTCCGCGCGCTGGCGCGTGGCGGCCGGGTGCTCTGCGTCCTGTTGAGCGGCGGCACCGGCATCGCCCCGCGCGACGGGACGCACGAGGCGGTCTCCGGGATCCTGGAGAAGCGCCTGGACGGCTTCGGCGAGCTCTTCCGGGCCCTGAGCTTCCGGGAGATCGGTCCGGCGGCGATGCTCAGCCGGGCGGTCGCCGGGACCTGCCGCGGCATGCTGGTCTTCTCCATGCCGGGATCCGAGAGCGCCGTGCGCCTCGCGATGACCCGGATGATCCTGCCGGAGCTGGGACATGCGGCGGGGCTCGTCGCGCCCCCCGCGGGTGGAAAGGGGAAGCATGGCAAGCGAACCGCCCGCCCGCGCTGAGGAGGACCGGCGCATCGCCCCGCCCGGACCCGCTTCCGGACCCGACCCGGAGGCGGTGGCGGACGACCTGCGCCGCAGGGTCGAAGGGGACGTCCTGTTCGACCCGCTCCACCGCACCCTGTACAGCACGGCGGCCTGCATCTACCAGATCATGCCCCTGGGGGCGGTCGTGCCTCGCCACGAGGGGGACGTCCTGGCGGTCCTGGAGTACGCGCGCCGTCACCGGATTCCGATCACGGCGCGCGGCGGCGGCTCGGGGCTGGCGGGCCAGACGCTCGGGCGCGGCATCGTCCTCGACTTCTCCAGGCACTTCCAGGGGGTGGCCGATATCGACGCCGCGCGCGCCACGGTCCGCGTGCAGCCCGGCGTGATCCAGGCCCGGCTCAACCGCCTCCTGCGACGCCACGGCATGCAGTTCGCCCCCGATCCCTCGTCGGCCCCCTGGTGCACCCTCGGGGGGATGCTGGCGAACAATGCCGGCGGCTCCCACACCATCAAGCACGGCGCGACGCGCGAGAACGTCGTGTCGCTTCGCTTCGCCCTGGCCGACGGCACGGTGATCGACACCGAGCCCCTGCCTTCGCCGGGACGGGGGACCTGGAAGCCCGGGCCGCAGGCCCGCCTGGCCTCCGGCCTGCACGAGATCGTCACGCGCCACCGCGAGGTGATCGAGAGGCGCAGCCCCGGGACGCGCCGCAACTCGTCGGGGTACGGCCTGCGCGAGGCGGTGAACGGCCGCATCGACCTGGCCCAGGCGCTGGTCGGGTCGGAGGGGACGCTCGGCCTGATCCTCGACGCCACGCTGCGCATCGTCCCGCTGCCCAAGGCGAAGGCGACCGCCCTCGTCCTGTTCGACGATCTGGAGAAGACCGGGGCGGCGGTGGTGGAGATCCTGAAGTTCGGCCCGTCGGCGGTCGAGCTCCTCGACGGGACGTTCGTGCAGGTGATCCGGGAGGCCGATCCGAAGACCGGCGCCACGCTCCCCGCGGGGACGGAGGCGATTCTCATCGTCGAGCTGGACGGGAACGACCCGAAGGAGGTGCAGGACCGCATGCTGCGCCTCTCGGAGCTCCTGGCCGGGCGGATGCGGCTGGCCACCGAGGTGAGGCCGAGCACCCGCCCCGAGGAGACGGCGCGCATCTGGGCGGTCCGGAAGGCGGCCTCGCCGATCCTGTCGCGCCGCGAGGGGACCCGGCGCAACACGCGCTTCATCGAGGACGCCGCCGTGCATCCCGAGCAGATGGCGGAGTTCGTGAGGCGGTTGCGCGCGCTCCTGAAGAAATACGATCTGACGGCGGCGATCTTCGGGCACGCCGGGGACTGCAACCTGCACTGCAACCCGATGCTGAACCAGAAGGACCCGCGCGACCTGGAGCTGATGGAGACGATCGCGGAGGAGTTCACCGACCTGGTCATGGGGATGGGGGGCTCGCTCTCCGGGGAGCACGGCGACGGGCGCCTGCGGACCCCGTACCTGCGTCGGGCCTACGGGTCGCTCGTGGACGTCTACGCCGAGGTGAAGCGGCTGTTCGACCCGCAGGGGATCCTGAACCCGGGGGTCATCGTGCACGACGGGACGTACGGCCTGACCGACGATCTGCGGTACGGGGAGGCGTACCGGCGCGCCCCGACCGCCTCGATCCTCGACGAGCCGGCCTGGGGCCGGGAGATCGAGAAATGCCACGGCTGCGGCGCCTGCCGCCATTACTGCCCGGTGGCGGTCGAGACGGGAGACGAGGCCGCGACGGCGAGGGCGAAGGCGAACCTCCTGAGGGCCGTGATCTCGGGGCACCTCGAGCCGGGGGCGATCGCGACCGACGGGTTCAAGTCGATCATGGACCTGTGCGTCAACTGCCAGCTCTGCCACTCCGAGTGCCCGACCGCCATCGACATTCCCGGCATGGCGGTGATGGCCAAGGAGATCTACGTCCGGGCGCAGGGGAAGAACCTGACCGAGCGGATGCTCACCAACCCCGGGCCGATGCTCCGCTTCGGCACGATGCTCGCCCCGGTGGCGAACGCCGCCATGCGTCTCGGTCCCGTCCGCCGGCTCATGTCGGCGGCCACCGGCATCGCGGCGGCCCGGGAGATGGAGCCCTTCTCAGGCGCGCCGCTCCAGCCGCGCATGCCCTCCGTCGATCCCGACGGGCGCAAGGTGGCCTATTTCCACGGCTGCTTCGGCGGCTACCAGGACGTCGACGGGGAGGGACGCGCCGCGGTCGATCTCCTGGAGGCGCTCGGCTGCGCCGTGGCGATCCCTCCCCAGGAATGCTGCGGCATCGCGGCGATCACCTACGGCCACCTCGACGACGTGCGCGCCTCGGCGGAGCGGAACGTGGCGGTCCTGCTCGACCTCGCCCGGCGCGGCTACGACGTGCTCTACAGCGCGCCGTCCTGCGGGCTGGCGCTGGTCGAGGACTATCCGCGGCTCCTCGGCACGCCGCAGTCGGACGTCCTGGCGCGGCACATCCGGGACATCCACGACTACGTACTGGAGATTCTGGAGAAGGAGCCGGAGCGCCGCGCCAGACTCCGCCCGGTCCCCGTGCGGCTCACCTATCACAACCCCTGCCACTTCCAGTCCCGGGGGATGGGGGACGCGGTCGTCCGCCTGCTGGGGCTGGTGCCCGGCGTCGAGGTGGTGCCGATCGGGGAGGACCACTGCTGCGGCATCGCCGGCACGTTCGGCATGAAGGAGAAGAATTTCCACCAGTCGATGCGCATGGGACGGCCGCTGTTCGACAGCATCGAGGCGACGGGCGTCGGGGTGGTCGCGACCGGCTGCGGCACCTGCAAGATCCAGATCGAGCAGGGATCGAGCCTGCCGGTCGTCCACCCGATCCGGATCGTGCGCGACTCGCTCCTCGGCGGCGCGCTGCCTCCCCGGGTCGCGGCGGCCGCGGCGCGTCCCTGCCCGGTGGCGCCCGCGACGGCCCCCGCGGCGCGCGCGGACGAGGCGTCCGAGTGTCCCGAGTAGGGACGGATTCTTGACTTGGCCGCTGCCGTGGCCTAGACTTTGCGGCTCATCCCGCCACGGTGTACGCGGACTCATGAACGCCACGGCGTTCCGTTGTGCCCCCGGAGAGAGAGCATGCCGACGACCTACAGGGCCACGAAGCTGACCATCGACCCGACGGCGTTCATCGCGCCCGGGGCCGCGCTGGTCGGCGAAGTCACGGTGGGCCGGAACGCCTCGGTCTGGTTCCAGGCGACGCTGCGCGGGGACATGGAGCCGATCACGCTCGGCGCCGAGAGCAATGTCCAGGACGGCTGCGTGGTGCACGTCGACCACGGCCGGCCGACCGTCATCGGCGACCGGGTGACCCTGGGCCACGGCGCCATCGTGCACGCCTCGATCATCGAGGACGACGTCCTGGTGGCCATGAAGGCGGTGATCCTGAGCGGCTGCCACGTCGGCCGGAACTGCCTGGTGGGGGCGGGCGCGGTGGTCCCGGAGGGGACCGTCGTGCCGGAGGGATCGCTGGTCCTGGGCGTGCCGGGCCGCGTGGTGCGGACGCTGCGCCCCGACGAGATCGAGCGGATCCACACGAACGCGCGCGCCTACGTCGACCTGTCGCGGGCCTACAAGGGCGGCGTCGTCCGCGTGCCGCGCGGGGGGGAGTCATGACCGGCAGGGACGGCGCGCTCCTCGGCGACGCGGCGCGGCGCCTCAAGCCCCTGATCGACGGGGCGAAGAAGGCGGCCCTCACCACCCACGTTACGCCGGACGGCGACGGCATCGGCGCCGAAATCTGCCTGGCGCGATATCTGAAAGCCCGGGGGATCGAGGCGCGCATCATCAACACGGACCCGCTGGCCGCGAAGTTCCGCTTCCTCGACCCGGACGGGACCGTCGAGATCTTCGACGCGGCCCGGCACGAGGCCTTCCTGAAGGAGGCCGATCTCATCTTCATGCTGGACAACTCGGCGGTGTCGCGCCTGGGCCCGCTCGAGCCGGCCGTGCGCGCGTCGCGCGCCACGACAATCTGCATCGATCACCACAACGTGGTCGAGCCGTTCTGGAACGTGAACATCATCGATTCGGACGCCTGCGCCACGGGGGAGCTGGTGTTCCAGATCATCAAGCTGATGGGGGGGAGCGTGGACGCGGTCGCTGCCCAGGCCGCCTACACCTCGGTGGTGACGGACACCGGCTATTTCCGGTTCTCCAAGACGTCGCCGCGCTGCCACGAGGCGGCCGCCGAGATGCTGGCCGCGGGGGTGAGCCCGCCCACCGTCTACTCCGAGGTGTACGAGCGGAACACCCCGGCCCTGCTGCGGCTGGCGGGCGCGGCCCTGGCCGGCCTGAGGCAGGAGGAGGGGGGCCGGATGGCCTGGATCACCCTGACGCGCGAGCAGGTGCTCGGCTGCGGGGGGGAGCTCGAGGACACCTCCGACATCGTCAACGATCTCCTGACGATCGACGGCACCCGCCTGGCGGTCCTGTTCAAGGAAATCGACGGCGGCCGGGTGAAGCTGTCGTTCCGAAGCAAGGGGAGCCTGGACGTCAACCGGCTCGCCTCCCGATTCGGCGGCGGCGGGCACACGAACGCGTCGGGAGCGATCGTCGCCGGCACCCTGGAGGAGACGATCCGCCTGATCCTTCCCGCAGCGCGGGACCTGCTCCAGAAGCCGGCGTGAGCCCCGCCGATCCCGCGACCGGCCCCGCCGCCCCCGACGCGGCGGCGCTGCCTCCGCTCGTCCTGCCCTGCCGCCCGGCCCCGCGCAACCTCATGATCCTCGCCGCCATGGGACTCCTCGCGGCGGGGACGGTCGTCCTCGCCCGCGCCCTGGAGAGACCGGACGCGGCAGGCTCCTGGCACGGGTGGCTGATGCTCCTCCTGGGGGGCGCCTCCGCCGGCCTCGCCGGCCGGTACGCGCTCGCCCGGCTGGTGCTCGACGACGGCGGCTTCCGGCTCAAGGGACTCCTGGTGGACCGGGCGGTGCGCTGGACCGACATCCAGGACTGGAAGGCCCTGTCTCCGGGCGGCCCGGCGGAGAGCGTCCTGGTCGTATACGGCGAAACGCGCCGCCGCCTGTTCGTGCCGCTCATCTACGAAGAGAGCCAGGCGCTGCCGATCGGGCTGGCGCAGCGGGGATTCCCCCGGTACTAGGTCCGGGTCTCCGGCGGGCCGCGTTCCCCGCGTTCCGGGTAGAATGCGCGCCGCACGGAAGCCGTCATCGAGAGGAGGAGGATCGACATGAGAGGACACGCGTCCGCGTGGATTCTGACGGGGCTCGCGCTCACTCTGGCGGGCGCGGGAGCGGGATGGTGCGCCGACGAGGCGACTCCACCGGAGCGGTGGAAGGACGTCGCCGAGTTCAGCTTCGTGGCGACCGCCGGCAACAGCGAGACCTCGACGCTCGGCTTCAAGAACACCCTGGCGCGGGCCTGGGAGAAATCGTCCTTCGAGCTGAAGGCGGGGGCGATACGCGGCGAGAGCACCACGAAGAGCCGGGCCGTCGATCCGATCAATCCGGTGATCGTGGAGACCTCGACGACCAACCTCACCGCCGAAAACTACTTCCTCAACGGCCGCTACGACCACAAGATCACCGAGCATTTTTTCTGGTACGCGGGGACCGGGTGGGACAGGAACCGCTTCGCGGGGATCGACAACCGGTACACCGGCGTCTTGGGCGTGGGCAACGTCTGGCTGGACGAGGACCGTGTGAAGTTCCGGACCGATTACGCCCTGTCGTACACCAAGCAGGAGAACGTCGTGGAGGTCGCTGGGGCCGACGACTCGTTCCTCGGGGCGCGCCTGACCTCCAAGTTCCTGCACAAGCTCGGCGACGTCACGACCTACGGCAACGACCTGGTCGTGGACGAGAACCTGGACGAGACCTCGGATTACCGGGCCGACATGACGAACTGGGTCACGGTGAGCATGAGCACGCGGCTCGCGCTGAAGGTGAGCCTGCAGCTGCTCTATGACAATGAGCCCTCGTTCGAGAGCATCGCGGACCCGGGGGACCTGCTGCCCCCCGTCGGCCCGACCGCCAGCGCCCAGCTGGACGACCTGGACACGATCTTCACCGCGTCGCTCGTGGCCAACTTCTAGATCGGGGTCGATCCGGGATCAGGGGAGACTGTCGAGCGGCGGGAAGCCGAGGACCGACATGAAGATGTCGTTGAAGTCCTCGCGGCCGGAGAGCTCGATGTACTCGACGCGCGACGGCATCACCTCGGCCGCCTCCCGCTCGCGGTAGGACAGAAGCGCGATCTTCGCCCCCTCGCCCGCGGCGTTCCCCACGGCGCGGATGCGCGCGAGCGGCACGGCCGGCACCAGGCCGATGATGCGCGCCGCGTCGGGGTTGATGTACGAGCCGAAGGCCCCGGCGAGCAGCACTTCCTGCAAGTCGTCCGGCGCGACCCCCATCTCGTTCATCAGGACGCGGATGCCGGAGGCGATCGAGCCCTTGGCGAACTGCAGCTGCCGCACGTCCTTCTGGGAGAACAGGATGGGCTTGCCGCCCGTCTCCTTGTCCGTGGCCAGGACGAACGCGCGCACGCCGTCCACGGTGATCAGGCGCGAGGCGAGGGCGTCGGGGACGCGCCCCTGCAGCTCCTCGGCGGAGCGCATGCGGCCGGTCGCGTCCATCAGGCCGCGCTTGTAGAGCTGCGCCACCGCGTCGATGAGCCCCGAGCCGCACAGCCCGACCGGCGGCGCGTCCTGGATGGTCTGCAGGACGACGGAGTCCTCGGTGATCCGCACGCCCTCGATCGCCCCGGTCGTGGCGCGCATGCCGCAGGAGATCTCGGCCCCCTCGAACGCCGGGCCCGCGGGGGCGGCGGTGGACAGCGTGCGCGGCTCGGATCCCAGGGCGATCTCGCCATTCGTGCCGACGTCGACGAACAGGCGAAGCTTGTTGCCGCGCGGCAGGGCGGTGGCCAGGAGCCCGGCCACGATGTCCCCGCCGACGTAGGAGCCGATCGCCGGGAACAGGAAGACGCGCCCCTCCGGATGGATCGTGATGCCGAGGTCGGCGGCCCGGAGGTTCAGGCCGTGCGACACGGCGGGGGCGAACGGCGTCACCGAGATCGGCTCGGGATCGATCCCGAGCAGCAGGTGCATCATCGTCAGGTTGCCGGCGACGGTGATCTCGTAGATGCGGTCGAGCGGCACACCCGACTCCGCGGTCAGGCGCTCGATGATCCCGTTCATGGTGAACGAGGCGAAGTGCTGCATCTCCTGCAGCCCTTCCTTCTTCCCCATGGTGTGCGAGATGCGCGACAGCACGTCGCCGCCGTGGATCGCCTGGGCGTTCAGGTTCGACGTGACGCCTCGCGGCTCGCCGTTGTTCAGGTCCATGAGCGTCCCGACGATGGTGGTGGTTCCCAGGTCGAAGGCGATGCCGAAGCAGGCGCCGGTCGTGTCCCCCGGCTCGACGGCCAGAAGGGTTTCGCCGCACACCACCGCGGTGACGTCGAACTCGGCGTCGCGCAGGGCCTTCGGCAGGGTGCGCACCACGGGAAGCTCGGCGCTCATGGCGAATCCTTCCTGCCGCAGGGCCTCCCGGAGTCGCTGCACGTCGGATCGCTGATCGTGCAGCGTCGGCTCCTCGAGCTTCAGATGCACCTTGTGGACGTTCGGGTCGAGCAGGACCTGCCGGCCGACTCCGAACATGGCGGTCTTCGGCGTGGTCAGGAGGCGAGGCACGTGGACCACCATCTCGTCCCGCGCCTCCGACTGGCAGGAGAGCCGCCAGCCGCCGGCCATGTCCTCCTGCGACAGGTGCTGCAGGTCGGCGGGCGTGACGGGGGCCGACCCCTGGATCACCTGCACGCGGCACTTGCCGCAGGTCCCGCGGCCGCCGCAGGTGCTCTCGATCGGCTGGCCGGTCCAGGCGGCGGCGTGGAACAGCGTCGTGCCCGAAGGCACGCGCGTCGAGGTCTCCTTCGGAAGAAAGGTGACCTTGACCTTCTCGGCTTTGGCGGCGGTCGTCGGCTCCATCGGCCTTCCTTCAGGCCGTGGTCGCGGGGGAGGCGGCGGGAGCGGCCTGCGGAGTCGCGGGTCGGGCCGCCTTCGCGGCGGCGACCTTGCGGAAGTGGGCGTTCCATTTCTTGCCGAAGGGGTCGCTTCCCAGCATCAGGTCGCCGGCCAGGATCATCTTGTAGATCTCAGGCTCCAGGGCGTTGGTGATCGAGGCGGTCAGGCCGACCTGCATGCCCAGCAGGATGAAGCTGGCGGTGAGGGGCGGCCGGTCGGGGAGCCCGAAGCCGACGTTGCCGGCGCCGACCGACATGTTCACGCCGAGCCCGTCCCGGATGAGCCGCATCGTCTGGAACGTGATGCGCCCGAACTCGTGGTTGGCGCCGATCGGCATGCAGAGAGGGTCGATGATCACGTCTTCCTTCGGGATGCCGTGGTCCGCGGCGCGGTCGACGATCTTCTTGGCGATCTTGAAGCGCTCCTCCGGGTCGTTGCTGATCCCGGTGTCGTCGTTGGCGATGCCGATGACCGCGGCGCCGTATTTCTTCACGAGGGGGAGGAGCCGCTCGAGCACCTCGTCCTCGCCCGTCACGGAGTTCACCAGCGCCTTCCCCTTGTAGACCGGCAGCGCCGCCTCGAGCGCCTCGGGCGTCGACGAGTCGATGGAGATCGGGACGTCCGTCACCTCCATCATCGCCAGGACCGCCCCCTTGAGCATGCCCGGCTCGTCGGCGCCCGGGATCCCCGCGTTCACGTCGAGCATGGTCGCCCCGGCCTCGACCTGCGCCAGGGCGTCGCTCTGGACCCGCTTGAAGTCGAAGCGCCGCAGCTCCTCGGCGAGCTTCTTGCGGTTCGTGGGGTTGATCCGCTCGCCGATGACCACGAACGGGCTCTCGGGGCTGATGACCACGGTCCTGGTGGCGGACGAGACGATCGTCTTCATGCACGGTGCTCCCGCGGGCGGTCGAGAGGGGAGTCCTCGGTGCCCGGTCCCCTGCGGTCCGGCGCCGCGTCCCGGCCCGTCCGGGCGGCGGTCGTGGCCGCCAGGGCCAGTCGCGCCGGCTCGAGCCGGGCCCTCGAGGCGATTTCGGACACGGCCTCCTCCCAGTGGATCGGCATCAGGTGGATCCCCGCCAGCCCCTTGATCTCACGGATCTGCTCCACGATCTCGACGGCGATCCGGAGCCCCTCTTCCTCGGCGCGGCCGCGCTCGGGCCCCGCCTGATCCATGCGCCGGATGATCGCGTCGGTCACCTCCATGCCGGGAACCCGCTCCTGCATGTAACGGGCCGAGCGCGCCGAGCGCAATGGCGCCACGCCCGCGAGGATCGCGATCCGGCGATCGAGGCCCAGGTCGCGCACGCGCGCCATGAAGGCGGCGAAGCGCGGGACATTGTAGGTGATCTGGGTCTGGAGGAAGCGCGCCCCCGCCTCGACCTTCTTCTGGACGCGCAGCGGCCGGAAGTCGTAGGGCGGGGCGAAGGGGTTCTCGGTGGCCCCCGGGAGCAGCTCGGGGGCAGGCCGGATTTCGCGGCCGCTCAGGTACCGCCCGCGGCGGAGCGTCGCCACGAGGCCCAGAAGCTGCAGCGAGTCCAGATCGAAGACCGGCTTGGCCCCCGGGTGGTCGCCGTGGATCGTGTGGTCGCCGGTCAGGCACAGGACGTTCCTGACGCCGAGCGCCGCGGCCCCCACGAGGTCGCTCTGCAGCGCCAGCCGGTTCCGGTCGCGGCACGTGACGTGCAGGATCGGGTCGATCCCCTCGCGCACCAGGATGGCGGCGGCCGCCATGGCCGACATGTGCACGACACCGGCCGTGTTGTCGGGCACGTTGACCGCGTCCACGTGGTCGCGCACCAGGCGGGCCCGGCGCAGGAGGTCCTGCGGGTCGGCGCTGTCGCCTGTGGCGATCTCGCACGTCAGGAGCGGGAGGCCCGTGCGGAGGGCGTCCTCGAAGCGGGGGAACGGGCCCTGCGGGCTCACCGGGCCTCCTTCCCGTTGCGGCCGATCATCAGGCCGACCCACGCCGAGCTCCCCTTGAGGCTCCAGTCGAGGGCCGGCTGGATGCGCAGGATGGCGCCGCGCCAGGGGAGCCAGCGCGAGCGTCTCTCGGCCTTCACCCAGACGCACATCATCCCGGGGTCTACTTCACAATGTCCGTTCATGCGCACCCCGCCGCACGGGCCGTTGCGCAGCGACTTGGGGCAGCCCATCGGACAGGTCATGCCGGTCTCGTGCAGGATGCACTGGCCGCACATCTTGCAGCCGAACGCCAGCTTTTTGCTGGCGGCCTCGAACGGCAGGACGGCCAGCTCGAGCGTACGGGCGGCGCCCGGGTGCCGCCGCAAGAAGCGTCGCACGGGCTCCAGGCTGAACGGCACCGGAAACGGCATGCAGGGTCCTTTCCAGTCGGTCCCCGGGACGGAACGGCTCCCGGGGGGAACCAGCGCGATTCAGTCCGCCGCGGCCCGGGCGGCGCCGACCGAGGAGGCGGACGGCTCGCCGAGGGCGGAGACAGGGGCGGCGGCCTCGGCCGCCGGGCGCGATCGCTTCCTGGCCATCAGCTCCTTGGCCACGCGGACCGCCTCGGTGGCGTTCTCGCCGTATCCGTCGGCGCCGATGTCCCTGGACCACTGCAGGCTGGTGGGGGCGCCGCCGACCATGACGATGTACTGGTCGCGGATCCCCTCCTTCTGCAGCAGCTTGATGACCTTCCCCTGGTTCGGCGCGGTGGTCGTCAGGAGCGCCGACATGGCGACGATGTCGGGCTTGCGCTCCTTGATCTCGTTGACGAAGCGATCGATCTTGACGTTGACCCCGAGGTCCACCACCGAGAATCCGTTGGCGGACATCATGGTGCAGACGATCCGCTTGCCGATGTCGTGGATGTCCCCCTGCACGGTGCAGGCCAGGAC